>ENA-OZEW01000533-OZEW01000533.1-human-gut-metagenome-genome-assembly--contig:-NODE-533-length-12841-cov-4.592054_pt1 | contig 12841 bp, 7 predicted proteins | sample MGYA00245072_ERZ653617 | MGnify/ENA primary metagenome ERZ653617 (study PRJEB26926, sample SAMN06165063) | human gut metagenome | biome: ENVO:00009003; feature: ENVO:2100002; material: ENVO:00002003...
GCAGCGTAGTCTCGTGGGCTCGGAGATGTGTATAAGAGACAGGTAAGCGGCAGGTCGTCGGTTCGATCCCGACAAGAGGCTCGACGCGTAGAAAAGTGGCGTATTATATGATACGTAGAGTTTTCTACGCATATAATTCTTACCTTGGGTAAGTACTCCAGGAGCCTTCCCCCAATTATGGGCTTCCTGGAATGAGGGCGGAGCGTCCCCCAACCAGCTCCGCGCCTTCAAGGGGGCGGGAACATCCCCTTCTCTCCCGCCCCCCTTTTCTTTTCTTTTTTTGAGCTCAGAACAATCTGACGAGCAGGAATGGTGACGGTGGCCGGTGAAACCGCAGTACGGGCCGGAACAACCGTTACGATGGGTGGCGTAATCGTTCACCCAGCAGGAAGAGTATGGCAATGGCACGGCGTTGGACCCCGCAGCGGTTTGTTACACTGCGTCGCATCCGCGTAATCGCCTGTATCGCGGCGACCAGTATCGCGCTGGCTGGATCATTCGCGTTCACCGCGCGTAAATCCGTGGCCCTGAACATCAACGGGCAAACCACCCAAGTCACCACATATGCGATGACGGCCACCCGTCTTCTGGAGGAACAAGGGGTGGATATCAAGACCCACGATATCGTCACTACCTCGTCCGGCGACCAACTCGCCAATCATGCCGTGGTCACCGTACAGTCCGCCTACCAGACCACTATCAACATCGACGGCACGTCCGTTCCCTTCTGGACCGTGGCCACCAGTGCCGACCAGTTGCTGGGATTTTTCGAGGAAAACCAGAACAACGCCACAAAAATCACCGTCGACATCGACAATGTGTACAACCAGCTCACCGGCGGACTGGTCATCAATCAGGATGGCCCGGTCACCGTCATTGCGGACGGCAAGACTTCCGTGGCCCCCAACGGCAAACTGCCCGCGGCCTCCATTCTTGACTCCAAAGGCATCGTGCTGAACAAAGAGGACCGTGTGAGCGTCGAAAAGGACGGCGATACCACTATCCTGCGCGTACGGCGCGTGACGCATGGCGAGGAAACACGCACAGCCATAGTGCCATACTCCACACAAACCATCATCGACTCCAATCTGCCTGAAGGCCAGTCGGAGATTCGCCAGCAAGGCGTCAATGGCGAGAAAACCCAGGTGTATAACGTCACGTATGTCGATGGCGTGGCCGAATCGGAGACGCTGAAATCCGAAACCGTCACCACGATGGCCATCGACCAGATCATCGCCGTAGGCGCCGCCAAGTCTGATACCGATAAAGGTTCCGACAAAAAATCCGACTCCGCCGATAACGGCAAGGCCGATTCCGGTTCCAACAATCAGCACGAGTCGTCCGGTAACAATGCCAACAACACAGGCGACAAGAACAACAGCAGCTCTGGCAACAACACGAATACCGATACCAACAACAATGCCGGCAACACCGGCGGCAACAACTCCGGTAACACCGGCAACACCGGCAACACCGGCGGCGGTACGAACAACAATTCCGGCTCTTCCGGCTCCGATTCAGGAACAACCACCACGCCCTCCGGCCGACTCTGGCACGCCACCGTAGCCCAGGCTCAGGCCTATGCCGCCGGTGCCGCCGCGCAGCGCGGGTGGACAGGCAACGACTGGGATTGTCTGGTCAAACTATGGACCCGCGAGTCCAGTTGGCTGTGGTATGCCGAAAACGCGAGCTCCGGCGCCTACGGCATTCCTCAGTCGCTACCAGCAGACAAAATGGCTGCGTTCGGTGCCAATTACCGTGACGATGCCGCCGTACAGATCGATTGGGGTCTGTGGTACATCGCACAAAGATACGGCAGCCCGTCCAAGGCATGGCAAAATTCCGAACAAATCGGTTGGTACTGATCGGTTACGAAGCCCACAAGGAACACACGCTTATGAACGACACCATTCCCGCCACTGGTCACCTGTTAGGTGCCGCCGATATCCGTCGTATCGCGGCCGATGCCGGCATCAGCCCCACCAAGAAATTCGGGCAGAACTTCGTCATCGACCCCGGCACGGTCCGTCGTATCGTACGCGAGGCGGGAGTGACCGCTGCCGATCATGTCATGGAAGTCGGCCCCGGCCTGGGATCGTTGACGCTGGCGATTTTGGAAACCGGCGCCACCATGACCGCAGTCGAAATCGATCCGCCGCTGGCCGAACGACTGCCGGGCACAGTCGCCGAATTCATGCCCGAAGCCACGTCACGACTCACCGTCGTCAATCGGGATGCCTTAACCGTCACCCCGGAGAACGTGCCTGATTTCAGCGATGACGCATCGTTTACGCTGGTCGCCAATCTGCCGTACAACGTGGCCACGCCGATTCTGCTCACGCTGTTGGAGCGTTTCGACAACCTCGGCTCGTTCTTGGTGATGGTGCAAAAAGAGGTGGCCGACAGACTCGCCGCCAAGCCCGGTTCCAAGATCTACGGCACGCCGAGCGTGAAGCTCGCCTGGTATGGCACCGCCGAACGGGTGGGCACCATCGGCCGCAATGTGTTCTGGCCGGCTCCCAATGTGGATTCCGCGCTCGTCAAATTCACCCGGTATCAGGCCGATGACCCGGCTGCCCCGGGAACTGCGAACAGCACAGACGACGGCACACAACGGGAACTCGTATTTCGTCTGATCGATGCGGCATTCGGTCAGCGTCGCAAGACCCTGCACGCGGCATTGAAGACCATTGCGCCTTCCGAGGCATTCTCCATCGCCGGCATCGATCCGACCCGTCGAGGAGAGACGCTCACCATCGCCGAATTCACCGCTCTGGCCAAGGCCATCGAATCGTGTGGAGATGGAGATGAGGCACAATGAGTCCGGTAATCTCACATCCACGCTCAGCCGCTGCCCGACATCAGTCCGATGAGCTCTCCCCCATCACCATTACGGTGGATTGCCCGGCGAAAACCAATCTCACCTTGGAAGTGGGACCTGCTCACGACGAATGGGGCGGACGCCACGAACTGGACACCATCTACTGCGCAATCGGCGTATACGACACCGTCACCGCAACCGCCAAGCAACCCGGAGCAGGATTCTCTCTGGAGCTCGAAGGCGCTTATTTGGGCGACTTGGCCTCCTCACGCAGCGACATGCGCCGCAACCATGCGGTACTGGCCCTCTTCGCCATGGCCCAGGCGGCCGAGCGCGAGCCGGATGTGGCGTTGACCATTACCAAGCGCATTCCCGTGGGTGCCGGACTAGGCGGCGGTTCAGCCGACGCCGCGGCGACCATGCTGGCGGTCAATCGTCTCTGGGATCTGAACTGGCCTATAGAGCGCCTGCGCACCATTGCCGCCACGTTGGGCGCGGACATGCCGTTCTGCCTGACCGGTGGCCTTGCATACGGCACCGGTTTCGGTGAACGCATCACGGATATCACCCCCGGCAGCCGCGATGAGCTGGCGCTGATAGAACAGGGATTCAGCGGCGAAGTATTGGTCGGCGCATACCAGTCGCAACTCAGCACTCCTGAGGTCTACCACACCTTTGACATCGTGGGAGCCGCAGAAGGCGACCGCAATCATCTGCAGGCTGCGGCAATCAGCCTGCATCCCCGCAGCGGGCAGGCCATCGACGCCGCCACGCAGGCGGGTGCCAGCCATGCATTCGTCTCCGGATCCGGCCCCTCAGTGGTCGCTTTCGCCGCCGACGAGGCAGCGGCACAACGCATTATCGAGGTGTGGCGCGATACAGCTGTGGTCGATCGTATTATTCGAGCCAAATCTCCCGAACACCCCAATATCAGCGTCAGACAGTGACGCTAAGGTAGCAACCAGCCACCCGACCCATGAAAGAAGTCCACCGATGACGTATCAGGTTGATGAACGTGAAGCCCGCAAGGCGTACGTGCGCCGCCGCCAGACCATCGTCTTTTCCATCAGCGGCGCGGTATTGGCAGTAGTGCTGGTCATAGCCCTACTGTTCAATTTCCACGTTTTCGGCCTCGGCGAAGTGGAGACTCCGGCCAGCCAGCCGAATTACGGCAACGCGGCGCCGTGCGCGGTCAAGGACAGCAGCGGCAAAGCGCAATACGTGTCCAACGCTTCGGTCGGCATTCGCGTGATGAACGGCACCTCTCACGGCCAATTCGCCAAGGCCGTGGGTGAAGCTTTGGCCAATCGTGGATTCAGCGTGCAGAAAATCGATAACTATTCCAGCACCGACGTTGAACGCACCACCATCTACTTCGGCAAGAACGCCATTAATCAGGCGTATACGCTGATCGGCAATTTCACCGACGCCACCATGATCATGACGGCTCGCGAGGATCAGCTCATCGATGTGGTCATCGGCGCCACGTTCAACGATCTGCAGGACACCAACTCCTCCCCGCAATCCGGTAAGACCATCACCAATATCGAGGGTTGCAAGGCCGCCGATAGCATGACCAAGCTGCCCGCCGACACCAAACACGACGCATACACGGCGCAGTAAGGCGCATACAGCTTCATCTTCGCGAAAAACCGTACGCTGACACGTATTCAGCGTACGGTTTTTTGGTATCGGACTAGTATCGGACTACTGAATCTCGGCGTACCAGCGCTTGAGTTCTTCGACGGCCACATCGTGGTCCACCGGACCGTTATCCAAGCGGTATTCCAGCATGTGCTTGTAGGCGCGGCCGATCATCGGGCCGGGCTCCAGGCCCAGCAACTCCATAATTTCGTTGCCGTCCAGATCCGGGCGGATCGCGTCGAAGTCCTCTTTCTTCTTGAGTTCGCGGACGCGCTCCTCCATCTCATCCATGGCCTGGGAGAAGATCATCGCCTTGCGTTTGTTTTGTGTGGTGGCATCCGCACGCGTGAGCCTGTTCAGCCGCTCATAGAGGTGCCCGGCATCCTTGACATACCGGCGTACGGCCGAATCGGTCCACGGCTCGTCCACATAGCCGTGGAAGCGCAGGTGCATATTCACCAGTTCCGAGACGTCCTCGACCAGATGGTGGTCAAAACGCAGCGCCTTCAAACGCTTGCGGGTCATTTTGGCACCCACCGCGTCATGGTGGTGGAAGCTCACCTTGCCGCCCGACTCGAACCGGCGGGTCTTCGGCTTGCCGATATCGTGCATCACGGCGGCCAAGCGCAGCGTCAGGTCGGGGGCGGGCACCGGGCCGTCCGGGCCGGTTTCCAGGGCGATAGCACGTTCGAGCACAATCATCGTGTGCTCGAAGACGTCCTTGTGGCGGTGGTGTTCGTCGATCTGCAATTGCAGGGCCGGAATTTCCGGGAAGACGATGTCCGCAAGACCGGATTCGACCAACGCCTCAAGGCCGGCGCGCGGACGGTCGGAGAGCAGCAGTTTGGTCAGTTCGTCGCGCACACGCTCGGCGGATACGATGTCGATGCGGTCGCGCATCGAGGTAATCGCCTCGGCCGCGTCCGGCGCGATACGGAAGCCCAGCTGGGCCACGAATCGCACGGCGCGCATCATACGCAACGGATCGTCGTCAAAGGACTGTCGCGGGTCCACCGGCGTGCGCAACACGCCCTTGGACAGATCACTGGCACCACCGAACGGGTCCACGAATTGCAGGTCAGGCACGCGCAGGGCCATCGCGTTGACGGTGAAGTCGCGGCGGGACAGGTCGCCCTCAAGCGTGTCGCCATAATTGACCTCGGGCTTACGCGAGTCCGGATCGTACGTGTCAGAGCGATAGGTGGTGACCTCCACCTTGACCTCGGTGCCGTCCGGGCGGCGGCGCATGGCACCCAGCGTGCCGAACTTGCGCCCCATGTCCCAGAAGCCGTCATGCCCCCACCGGCGCAGTATCGGCTCGAACTGCTCAGGCCGTGCGGATGAGCAGAAGTCCAAATCGTGGCTCTTTCTATGGAGCAGCAAATCCCTGACCGGGCCGCCGACCAATGCCAGCTCGTAACCCTGTTCGGCGAACAGTCGACCAAGTTCGATGGCTTCAGGCCATACTTCGAAATCCAATGGGCACCTTCCCGCGTGCGACGTTTTTCTGCCCTACCAGCATACCGTTACCCCACCTGCACACGGGGTTGAGTAAGGTGGAGAATATGATTACGCCCGCCGACCTTGCCCGCATGCTGGGGCAAACACCAGATTCGGCGGATAGCCATACCCAAGACCACCTGCTGTATACGTCCGAAACTCCGCATCATTCCGCCGATTCGGGCGATTCTTCCGATGTCGGCGGCACCGCGAGCCACTCCACCAATCAGGCCGTTCATCAAGACGAAGTAGACGCAGTACCGACTGCGCAACATTCCGGTGTGCCTGGCACACCCGCAACGCCCGCCACACCCGAACCATCCGAATCCGAAATATCGGACGCCGCCAGCGACATGCCCGCACCGAAGCCGATGATGCCCACACCGGCCACCGTCTTCGGCATGCATGCCACCGTCACCATCGCCACTACCAGCGGCACTATCGAGGGGCAGGCTGATGGTATCGCCGGCGAGGCCGGTGCCGAGACGATTGCCGAGGTCGAGCCGATTATCGCCACGGCACAAACGTCCGTAACCATCGTCACGAACGATCCCGCGGCGACCGCTCACGCGGCCGTAGATGCTGCCGTTGCGGTCGCCAAGGCCGCCGCCGCGCACACCACAGCGATACCGACTCCGCGCGACGTGCTGATGCCGCCTGCGGCACGTACCGCACCGGCCGCAACGCCGGTCACCATGCCGGTCTCAGCGCCGTCTGCAGCACCAGTGAGGCCCGCAACGTCAGCGCATCCCACGCCGGCCACGGTCTTCGGCCGGCACCCGTCCGGAGATGTTGCCTCGCCGGAACCGGCAGTGCCGGTAGAACCGGTGACGCCATCCGGCCCGACTCCGGCCATGATGCCGCAACGCCGTACGTCGGACGGTCCGACCACATTCGCTTCACTGGATGCCCAGGAACTGCCGGTCGTACGCGAATATTCGGCAGGCGGTCTGATTTTCGATGACCAGAACCGCGTGGCCATTATCGCCCGTCATTCCCGCTCCGGCCATCTCGAATGGTGCTTGCCGAAGGGGCATATCGAAAAAGGCGAGACCCCGCAGCAGACCGCTGTGCGCGAAGTGCATGAAGAGACCGGCATCCTGGGCGAGGTGATCGATTCCATCGCCACCATCGACTACTGGTTCACCGGTACCACGCAGCGCGTGCATAAGCTGGTCCATCACTTCGCGCTCAAACAGACCGGCGGCGAATTGACGGTGGAAGGAGACCCGGATCATGAGGCGGAAGACGCCATCTGGGTACGTTTTGAAGATTTGGATGGCGTGTTGAGCTATCCCAACGAACGCAAAATCGCGTGGCTCTACGCCAGGAAGAAGAACAGGCAGGCAAACGAGTGAACCTACCCGGAGTCTTACGACATTACACACGTCTGGCACACGCACTGGCGGCTGGCGTCGCCGTTGTGGCGATGCTGGCCGCTCCATTGACCGTCTACGCGAACGATACGACGGACACGACTGATTCATCCGATACGACGGACGCAACGGGCAATCAGACCGAGAATCAGCCCAAGCAGAGCATTGCCATCACGCAAAGCACCCCCATCGTCACCTCCAAATCGGGCTATCGTGTCACCGCGGTCATCAGCAATACGGACAGCACGGCCACGTCAAGCGGCACACTGCACCTGACCACCAATGCGTTGTTCACCTTTGTCTCGCGCACCGATATTCAGAATTGGGCCGAGAACAACGCCCCCATCCCAACCCCCAACGAGTTGGGTTCCGTTGACGTGCCATCGATTCCCGCCGGCGGCACTGCCACCGTCACCATCGAGGTGAACGCCAATCAGCAGACCCTTGCCTCCATAGGGAGTTGGGGACCGAAACCGCTGATGCTGTCGTATATCGTTGGCAATCAGATACTCGCCGATTTGCCGAGTTTTCTGACCCGATCTTCGGATGGGCTCAACACCGCGACAACACCGGCCATGAACCTGACCGTGGCCATGCCCTACACCGCCAGCGGCTGGCAGGTCGATAATAAGGCCATCAGCAATCGCATTGCCGAAACCACCACTTCCTCGACATCAACATCGTCCAAGTCCAACAGCACAGACAAGGCCGACAAGTCCGATAACGCCGACGCCAGCAACGCGGCCAAAGCCACTGATACGCAAGCCATATCCTTATCCGAACAGGATGCCGATACCGCGCGATCCCTTGGGCAGACATTCGCCAAGCACCGCTCGCTGCAAGTGATCGCGGATCCTCTGTATTGGCGTCAGTCCGCAGTGCAACCGTCCATTGCCGGCATCATGCAGCCCGCCGACTTCGACATCACCGCCTATACCGCGCTGGGTGATACCGCGGCCTACGAAAAGGCCGGCATCACCACTGAGCAGTGGAACGCCAAGCAGGCGGCCGCATGGTATGCCGACGGAGACGACTCCGAAACACCCTCCGCGTACGCATGGCAGGGCAACAACTGTTGGACGTTGGATGCGCTGACCGCAGCACGCGAGCAGGGCTATGACACGGTGATTGCCGATGCCTCTTTCGATGCCGACCAGACTGAAGCCGTACACACAGGCACCTACGTGGTGCATACGCCTGCCGGCGATGTCACCGTGCTGAAGGAGCAATCGACCTTGGGCACGCTGGCCAAGGGCCAAGCCACCAGCACGGACGCGCAGGCCGAGTCCAGCGATGCCGGTCGGTTGGCCCGACTGATCGCTCAGAGCGCGTTCTACCAGATGGAACAGCCCTATACATCCCGATACCTGCTTATGACGTTCTCCCGCACCACGGAGGCCAGCTGGATCGATCAGGTGATGAGCGCCTTCGAGCAGGCGTCTTGGTTGAATCTGACGGACCTGAAGACCATGGCCAAGGCCGATCCGTACAATGTCAGCGATTCGGTCAATCCCGACAAGGCCGATGATGCCAACACCGCCAATACCCGGTCGGCATTGAGACAGTTGGCCGACAGCCGGCATGACATCATGCGCATGGCCACCTCCATATTGAGGAACGAGATTGATTCCGACGAAGTCTCGTCGTTGGACCCGCAGGCCCTGGCCCGGCAGGACGCCAATGACACCGCCTCGCATAGCAACGATCCGACGCAATGGATTGGCTCTTTACTGGTGCTGCATGACGATATGGCGCTGCGGTCCATGTCTGGCTCCCCCCAGCCGACAGCCACGCGAAAAGCCATGGTCAAAGCCGCGAAAACACTGGCCAGCGATCTTCTGAACGGCGTACGCATCAACCCATCGGAATCAATATCCGTGTTCAGCGAATCCGCGAAAATGCCAATCACCGTCAGCAATGACCTTCCCTACGCCGTCAGCGTGCAGGTCAACTCACTGACTGACTCCATGCAGATCGTCACCTCGCGAACCGCTGACATCGATATTCCCTCGCATAGCGACGCTCAGGTGACCTTCACCATCCGCGTTTCCACTTCCGGCTCATCGACGGCCCATGTGTCGTTGACCGACCGGGAAGGCAACAGCTTCGGCAACACGCAGGACACCGCGATCACCAGTGTGATGCGCATCAGTGATGCCAGCGGCTTCATTATCATCGGCTTCGCCGTGCTACTGGGCATTATCGGCCTGTGGCGGCAGTTCCATCGGAAGAAGGACCCCGACGAATGAGTTCAAGCGTAGGTCGTAATTCCCTGATCATGGCCACGGGAACCGCTGCTTCCCGTGTGACCGGTCAGCTCCGCACGATTCTTCTCGCTGCGGCCATCGGCACCACCGGATTGGCGGCCAACGCCTATCAGGCCGGTTCCATGATTCCCCAATCCGTGTTCACGCTGGTGTCCGGCGGCATCTTCAACGCCGTGCTGGTGCCCCAGATCGTGCGCACGTTGAAAGAAAAAGACGCCCAAGAACGACTGAATCGCCTGATTACGTTGGCCATCGGCATCCTATTGGCCATGACCGTGGTGATGGCGGCGGCCAGCCCTCTGCTTGCCCGCCTGTACGTGGGTAGCGACGATCACCAGATGATAGCCCTGACCACCTCGTTCACCCTGTGGTGCATGCCTCAGGTGTTCTTCTACGGCCTGTATACGGTATTGGGTCAGATCCTGGCCGCCAAAGACCATTTCCTCACGTATGCGTGGAGCTCAACCGGTGCCAACATTATTAGTTGCGCCGGTTTTACTGGCTTTATTCTGCTGTTCAGCAAGGCCAATGAACAGCCCCTCGAATTCTGGACCGCCGACAAAATCGCGCTTACCGCAGGCACCTGGACTTTGGGCGTGGCCTTCCAAGCGCTGATACTGTTCCTGCCGCTGGCCCGTATCGGGTTCAAGTACAAACCCAGCTTCGGGCTTGGCGGCTTTGGACTCAGGTCTATGGGTCCCGTGGCGTTAGGCTCTTTGGGCGTGGTGATCACCAGTGAGATCTGCGGCATTATCCTTACCCGTATCGCCACATCCGCACCGCAGCGCGCCCACGAACTGACGGGTGCCAGCCTGTTCAGCGTGGCAGGCAACGCGACCTATCAGAATGCGTACACACTGTTCATCCTGCCCTATTCACTCATCGCCGTATCGGTATCCACGGCTATGTTCCCCAAAATCTCCCGTTCCATCGCAGCTGCGAATCTGGATGAGGCACGGCACGACCTGGTCAGCGCACTGAATAATGTGGGCCTGCTCATCATGTTCTTCGCCGCCGCCATGGTCGTGTTCCCCGAACCGATCATCCGTGCATTGCTTCCGTCCGTCTCGATGGACGAGACTATGTTGATCTCCTATGCGCTTATCGCCTTGTCTATGGGCATTCCATTGGGGTCGGCGTTCCTGCTGATCCAGCGCACGTTCTACGCCTTTGAGGACGGCCTTCACCCCTTCCTGTCCGCGGTGATGCAGTATGGATTCACCTCAATATTCATGATCATCGGCATGATGGTACTTCCTCCTGAGCATTGGGTACTCGGCATCGCCTGCTCGGTGACCCTCGGTGGATTACTGGCGTTGCCGCTGACGTTGATGATGTTGCGCCGCAAGTTCGAAGGCAATCTTGGCGGTCGGGAGATCACGAGGACATATGCCAAGGCCATTGTGGCGGCACTGGCTTCCGGAGTTGTGGTCTGGCTGATCAAACGACCGGTAGTCGCACTGCTCGGCGCGGATATTCGACCAGTAGGCGGGCACATGAGCTGGTGGTCTGCGCTGGCCATCTGCGTGGTGCTCACCATTGTGCTGGCCGTAGTATATGTGGCTGTGTTGTGGGTGGTACACACCCCGGAACTCATCAGCGCCTATCACTCGATACTGGCCCGTCTACACAAGACTCCGGCCAGTGAGGACGTTGCTGTGACAGCCCAGCCGGAAAAAAGTCGACGCTACGTAAATCAATCCTGAGACGGAGCCCGTCAAGGATAGCCCCGCACGTAGAATATCTAAGACCAATCTCGAACACCAATCACACGGAGCCGAACGCACTATGAAACCGCAACTCGGAGACACGATTCTCAACCGATACACCTTGGTATCATCGTTGCGTGAGGAGCCTGGCATTCAGGCATGGAAAGCCAACGACCGTGTGCTGGCAAAGGATTGCCAGCTGTTCATCATTACCGATCGCAGCGCTTTCGCCGCAATCGATAAGCTCGCTGGTCGCATCGCCGCCACTCGCCCTGATCGTGTGATTCCCATACTGAAATACCGTATGGAATCCGACGTACTTCTCATTGTCATGCCGGTGGATAGCGGCCAATGCCTGACTGACTACATGGTAGATACCGCCAAGCCGCTCAGCTACAGCGCCATCCGGTCGATTATCGGAGAATGCGCCGACGTGCTGCGCGAGGTCATTGCGGATACTCCCAGCGGCATCGTCATCACAACCGACACCGTTCGAGTGACTACCTCCGGTGTGCAAATTGCCGATGCACCATGTGCCACGATGCTGGCCGATACGTCCGCTACCGATCTGCGTACGGACGGTCCTGAACGGTATGCGATTCGCCAGCTTGCGGCATTACTCTATACCCTGCTGACACGCACGCCAAGCCAAGCGACACCCACATTCAATCTGCGTGCCTTGCCGCAAGACACCCCTGGCGAATTCCGCGTGATTTGCAAGCGTGGATTGGCCTTGAGCGAGCCCGACGATCATACGTTGCCAATGGCTGCCCTTGTAGAACTCGACGCCTTGTTGGGTAATTGGAAGCCGCTCTCTGAACTGAGCGATGCTGATATTGCTTTGCCGAGCGTGGAAAGCGATTGCTCGATTACCAAGGCGATACTGAAGCCTGCCAACGAGACTGATATCGTGCCTATTCCCAGCACGTTGATTAACAGCAGCAGTCTTCCGGAATTGTCTATTACCCCTTCCCTGCCGGTTCAGACGGCCGCCGTCCCCGCTCCGCACGCGATGTCACCGGTTCCTCTGCCTGATGGGTCCAGTACTGCTGACGGTAACCAGTCTCAGTCTGATGCCCGCCGTCTGTTTGACTTCAACCTTTCTGACGCCTGGGAGCACGAAAATCTTTCCGGTGAAGGCACCGGTGACTGGTACAGCGAAATGAATCCGGCCCCCATCGGCGGTCCGGGTGATAATACTCGGTTGACAGTGCCTATTGTTACCGGCGGTATTCCCGATGCCACCGTGGGAGAGACAACCAGTCGTATTCCCGTGTTCGACGCCAGCGGCCGTGCTGTGGCTCCTGGTGAGGAATCGCTGCGTGCCTTGGAAGAGGAGCAGGCCCGCATTGCCGAAGTAAGCGCCATTCCTCCGAGCTTCACACCGAAGGATGTGCCGGATGACGAGGTTGACAGCAAGCTGCCCGATGAACATCTGTTCGGCAAACTGTCGACCAAGGTCGTTGCCATCATTGTGGCTCTGATATTGGTAGTGGCCTGTCTCTTATACACATCTGACGCTGC
>ENA-OZEW01000541-OZEW01000541.1-human-gut-metagenome-genome-assembly--contig:-NODE-541-length-12697-cov-3.831751_pt1 | contig 12697 bp, 8 predicted proteins | sample MGYA00245072_ERZ653617 | MGnify/ENA primary metagenome ERZ653617 (study PRJEB26926, sample SAMN06165063) | human gut metagenome | biome: ENVO:00009003; feature: ENVO:2100002; material: ENVO:00002003...
CAGCGTAGTCTCGTGGGCTCGGAGATGTGTATAAGAGACAGGTTTTGTATAATTCAAAAAATAGTATTTATCTTTGCTGCCGGAAATGATAAAAGCCATATTACTATGTCGGAAATAAACCAGACGATTAATTTACATGTATCTGTGGACTGTGTGCTGATTGGTTTTGATGGAGAGCAGTTCCGTGTCCTGTTGGTAAGGCAGGTGGGGAAACAGTCCGAGGACGGATATAATAACATGAAGTTGCCGGGCAGCCTTATCTATGACGATGAGGATCTGGATGAGGCGGCCAAGCGGGTGTTGAATGAGTTGACGGGCCTGAAGAATGTGAAGCTTACCCAGTTTAAGGCGTATGGATCGAAAGACCGTACCCGTAACCCTAAGGATGTGTTGTGGCTGGAACGTTTTCATCGTTTGGACGAGAAGAAAATAGACCGCATTGTGACTATCGCTTACCTGACACTGGTGAAGATTGACAGACGGTTCGAACAGCTGTCTGATAAATACGATGCTTGCTGGACGCCTGTGACGGAGGTGAAAAGCCTGGCGTTCGACCATTTCCAGATTTTGCAGGATGCATTGGTGCATATACGCCATTATGTGGAATATGTTCCTTCCGCAATGTTCGACTTGCTTCCCCGGAAGTTTACGGCGGCCCAGTTGCGGACTGTCTATCAGTTGATTTATGATAAGGTGTTTGACGTAAGGAACTTCCATAAGAAGATAGCGTTGATGCCATATGTAGTACCTTTGGAAGAAAAACAGGTAGGTGTATGCCACAGGGCGGCACGCTTCTATAAGTTCGACCGTTCAATATATAATAAGTCGGGAACGAAGTGATAACAGACAGATAACTTTAGCCTTGTTGTGATTGCTGTGAGAATACTCCGCCTGGTCGTTTCGGGGAATCGGTATATGTTTTGGGATTCTTCACCGGCCTTTCCTTGGAAGGATAATGCTGATAAGCATCGGGACAGAGACTATTATTTTTAAATTCTTAAATTTTCAATTTAAATGTACCTATTAGGTTATGATATTGGCAGTTCGTCGGTAAAGGCGAGTTTGGTAAATGCAGAGACCGGAAAGTGTGTTTCTTCTGCATTCTTCCCTAAAACAGAGGCTGCTATTATGGCTGCCCGCCCCGGATGGGCTGAGCAGGATCCGCAAAATTGGTGGGAAAATCTGAAATTGTCAACTCAGGCTGTCATGGCCGGGAGTGGGATCGGTCCGGATGGAATTGCCGCTATCGGTATCTCTTATCAGATGCACGGACTGGTTTGTGTGGATAAAGGGCAAAATGTATTACGTCCGGCTATTATATGGTGTGACTCACGGGCGGTTCCATACGGGCAGAAAGCGTTTGAGGCATTGGGGGAAACGCAATGTCTTTCTCATCTGCTGAACTCTCCGGGGAATTTTACCGCTTCCAAACTGGCATGGATTAAAGAGAATGAGCCTGCTGTGTACGAACGTATTTATAAAATAATGCTGCCCGGCGATTATATCGCTATGAAACTGACAGGGGATATTTGTACCACGGTGTCCGGTTTGTCCGAAGGGATGTTCTGGGATTTTCAGGCAAATGATGTCGCGGGCTTCCTGATGGATTATTATGGATTCGACCGTTCGCTGATAGCTGATATCAAACCGACTTTTGGCGAGCAGGGACGTGTAAATGCATGGGCTGCCAAAGAATTGGGCCTGAGAGAGGGAATTCCTGTAACCTATCGCGCCGGAGACCAGCCTAATAATGCTTTGTCGCTCAATGTGTTCAATCCGGGAGAGATTGCTTCTACGGCAGGAACATCGGGAGTGGTATATGGCGTGAACGGTGAGGTGAATTATGATCCGAAATCCCGGGTGAATACTTTTGCCCATGTAAATCATACTGCCGAGCAGACCCGTCTGGGAGTGTTGTTGTGCATCAATGGTACCGGTATATTGAATTCGTGGGTGAAACGTAATGTGGCTCCCGAAGGTATTTCTTACAGTGATATGAACAGGCTGGCGGCACAGGCTCCTGTCGGCAGTGCCGGAGTAAGTATTCTTCCTTTTGGCAACGGGGCGGAGCGTATGCTGGAAAATAAAGAGACAGGATGCTCTATATGTGGAGTTAATTTTAACCTGCATGGAAAGCAGCATATTGTTCGTGCCGCACAGGAAGGGATCGTGTTCTCGTTTAAATACGGCATTGATATCATGGAGCAGATGGGTATCCCTGTACAGAAGATTCATGCCGGACATGCCAATATGTTTCTCAGTCCTATCTTCCGCGAAACGTTGGCGGGAGTGACAGGGGCTGTAATCGAACTGTATGACACGGATGGATCGGTGGGCGCCGCCAAGGGGGCCGGCATAGGCGCGGGTGTTTATAAAGATAACAACGAGGCATTTGCCACATTGGAAAAACTGGAGGTGATAGAGCCTGATGTGGCACAGCGCACTGCTTACGATGATGCGTATGCCCGCTGGAAATCCAATCTGGAGAGAGCGATGGCTGCCTTTTAAGGACCTTCGGATAAAGAAATGGCTATCCGCCTGCGTGTTGAAAAAAAATAGTAGATAAATTAGAACAAGTTATTAAAATAAGTAAAGAATTATGGCTACAAAAGAGTATTTTCCCGGTATAGGAAAGATTAAATTTGAAGGTAAGGAAAGTAAGAACCCGATGGCGTTCCGTTATTATGATGCTGAAAAGGTAATTAACGGCAAGAAGATGAAAGACTGGTTGAAGTTTGCTATGGCATGGTGGCATACGTTGTGTGCCGAGGGCGGTGACCAGTTTGGCGGCGGAACAAAGAAATTCCCTTGGAACGGTGATGCCGATAAGGTGCAGGCTGCCAAGAATAAGATGGATGCCGGCTTTGAATTCATGCAGAAAATGGGAATCGAATATTATTGTTTCCATGATGTGGACTTGTGTGAGGAAGCCGATACAATCGAGGAATATGAAGCGAATCTGAAAGAGATAGTTGCTTATGCCAAACAGAAACAGGCTGAAACCGGAATCAAATTGTTATGGGGTACGGCAAATGTTTTTGGTCATGCACGCTATATGAACGGTGCTGCTACAAACCCCGAATTTGATGTGGTTGCCCGCGCTGCTGTCCAAATAAAGAACGCTATTGACGCTACCATCGAACTGGGTGGCTCCAATTACGTGTTCTGGGGTGGACGTGAAGGGTATATGTCTTTATTGAATACAGATCAGAAGCGTGAGAAAGAACATCTGGCTCAGATGTTGACCATCGCTCGCGATTATGCCCGGAGCAAAGGATTTACAGGTACTTTCCTGATTGAGCCCAAACCGATGGAGCCGACTAAGCATCAATATGATGTGGATACCGAAACTGTGGTAGGGTTCTTGAAAACTCACGGACTGGACAAGGATTTCAAGGTGAACATTGAAGTGAATCATGCTACGTTGGCTGGTCATACATTTGAACATGAACTGGCTGTTGCGGTAGATAACGGAATGTTGGGATCTATTGACGCTAACCGTGGCGATTATCAGAACGGATGGGATACAGACCAGTTCCCTATCGACAATTACGAACTGACCCAGGCCATGATGCAGATTATCCGCAACGGCGGTTTGGGTAATGGCGGTACCAACTTTGATGCCAAGACACGTCGTAACTCTACTGATCTGGAAGATATCTTTATCGCCCATATTGCAGGTATGGACGCTATGGCGCGTGCATTGGAAAGTGCTGCTGCTTTGCTTAATGAATCTCCTTACTGCAAGATGTTGTCAGACCGTTATGCTTCATTCGACAGTGGCAAAGGCAAAGAATTTGAAGAAGGCAAGCTGACACTGGAAGACGTAGTGGCTTATGCTAAGCAGAATGGTGAGCCCAAGCAAGTAAGCGGTAAACAGGAATTGTACGAAGCCATCGTAAATATGTATTGCTGATCCGGCCGGAATGGTATTGCACAAGTTTTACCCTTGCAGACCTTTTTTAAGAAGGAGGGCTGTGCAATGAAGTCTGAATGAATTCTGCTAACGGATTATTAAAGAATAAACGGCTGTACACCGTCAGGTGGCAGCCGTTTTTATATTTGTTAGAGGGATATTTATGAAATAATACTCGCCTATATCGAAAATAATATCTACCTTTGCGGCTGCTAAATTACTAAGTTTATTGAATTTATATGATAAAAAAACTATTATCCGTACTGGTCTTAGTTTTTGCCCTCTCGGGTTCTGTGCTTGCACAGCAATCTATGAGTGACCAACAGGTGTTGGAATATGTGAAGACGGGCATGCAACAAGGAAAAGACCAACGTCAGATTGCTACAGAGTTAGCCCGTAGAGGAGTGACACAAGAACAGGCTAAGCGTGTAAAGAAACTTTATGAACAGCAAAATGGGTCTGCTGATAAAGATGCAAATGCAACGATGCAAAATCGGAACCGTTTGCGTGAAAAGACAAAGACGCAGGAAGATATCTATGTAACAGAGAATTTTACTTTCGACCAACGTCCGGCTGCGGACAGAGTGGTAGGGAAGAACTCGTCGGACAGTGTTTCTGCCAATCGCTATTACGAGGGGATGGGCATGGGCGATATGGAAGAAATGCAGAAGGATAAGGTGTACGGACGGGACATTTTTGAAACCAGAAACCTTACATTCGAGCCGAGTGTGAATCTGGCTACTCCTCCTAATTATCGTCTGGGGCCGGGTGATGAGGTAATCATTGATATCTGGGGTACAAACCAGGCTACCATCCGCGATAATGTATCTCCGGACGGATCTATCACGATCCCCGATTTGGGATTGATTTATCTGAACGGCATGACTATTGCCGAAGCCAACCAATATTTGCGTAAAGAACTGAATAAGATTTATGCAGGGCTTGATAATGAACAGAACCCGTCCTCACAAATCAAGGTTACTTTGGGAAACAGCCGGACGATCCAGGTGAACGTGATGGGGGAAGTGTTCCAACCGGGAACTTATGCATTGTCTTCTTTCTCTACCGTGTTTCATGCACTGTACCGTGCCGGTGGTGTGAGCGATATCGGTAGTTTGCGTAATATACAAGTAGTGCGCGGAGGACAGAAAATCGCTACCGTAGATGTGTACGATTTTATTATGAAAGGTAAAATCAATGATGATATCCGTCTGCAGGAAGGCGATGTGATCATTGTTCCTCCATACGAGGCGTTGGTTAGCATAGAGGGTAATGTGAAACGCCCCATGAAATACGAGATGAAAAACAACGAAAGTGTTGCCACATTGTTGAAGTATGCCGGTGGATTCTCGGGGGATGCCTATACCCGTTCTCTCCGCATGATTCGTCAAAACGGAAAGGAGTATCAGATTTATACGATTGATGATATTGATTATTCCGTATTTCAGGTAAAAGATGGTGATGTGCTGACTGCTGAAGCTATTCTGGACCGTTTTGAGAACAAACTTGAAATCAAGGGGGCTGTCTATCGTCCGGGCATTTATCAGTTCGGAGGAACTTTGAATACAGTCCGCCAACTGGTGGAAAAGGCTGAAGGTCTTATGGGTGATGCCTTTACAGGACGTGCAGTGTTGCATCGCGAGCGTGAGAATTTGAAGAAAGAGGTTATTCAAGTAGATATAAAAGGTATCATGGCCGGTACTGCGCCCGATGTACCTTTACAGCGTAATGATGTGCTTTATATTCCCAGTATTCATGACTTGGAGGATGTGGGAAGCATCATGGTGTATGGTGAGGTTGCCCGTCCGGGTGAGTTCGCTTTTGCCGACAATACGACTTTGGAGGATATTATAATCCAGGCTGGCGGATTGATGGAATCGGCTTCTACCGTCCGTGTGGATGTTTCCCGCCGTATCAAGGATAGCAAAGGTACGGAAGCGGTTTCCACCATAGGACAAATGTACTCGTTTTCTCTGAAAGACGGTTTTGTGATAGACGGAGAACCGGGTTTTGTGTTGCAGCCATACGATCAGGTATATGTGCGTAAGAGCCCTGCTTATCAGGAACAGGTGAATGTGCAGGTGACCGGTGAGGTTTTGTATGAAGGTGATTATGCGCTGACAGAGAAGAGCGAACGTCTTTCCGATTTGATCAAGAAGGCAGGTGGAGTGACTCCGTTTGCTTATATCAAAGGGGCCCGTTTAAGCCGTCGTATCAATGCCGATGAACGCAAACGTATGGAAACGGTTCTGGACATGGCCAAGACTGGAAAGGACTCCATTGATGTCAACCGGCTGGATTTGGGAGATATCTATTATGTGGGTATCGATTTGGAAAAAGCGATGCTTAAACCCGGCTCCAGTGCGGATATCGTATTGCGTGAGGGGGATGTGATTGAAATTCCTGAATACAACAATACGGTACGTATCAGTGGGGCTGTGATGTATCCCAATACCGTTTCATTTGAAGATGGCAAGACGTTGAAATATTATATCGAGCAGGCCGGAGGTTACGGTTTCCGTGCGAAGAAGAGCAAGGCGTATATTGTATATATGAACGGTCAGGTGAAGAGAGCGAAGAAAGGTAGCCGTGAGCTGATCCAGCCGGGCTGTGAGGTGATTGTTCCGGTGAAGGAAAAGAGCAACTGGTCTTTGCAGAACACCTTGTCCATAGCAACCACCAGTGCGTCGTTGGCTACTATGATTGCATCTATTGCTAATATCTTAAAATAGAAACAGTATGGCGGAAGATAAGAATTATACGAATAATAAGGAAAGGCCACGGGAAGACGAGGAGTTGGAAATTGATTTGATGGAGTATGTCCGTAAGTTGTGGGCTGCCCGAAAGGTGCTGTTGAAGGCTGCCGGAATAGGTGCTATTGTAGGGGTGATTATTGCTCTGAGTATTCCCAAACAATATACGGTGGAAGTGACATTGTCTCCCGAATCCGGCAAAAGCGGCGGGGGGAGCCTGTCGGGAATGGCTGCCATGCTGGGGATCGGAGGCATGAGTCTGGGCAGTGAGGCGGATGCGTTGAACGTATCTCTTTTCCCGGATATAGTAGCGTCTACTCCTTTCATTCTGGAACTGTTTAATGCACATGTCACCACGTTGGACGGTGAGGTGGATACTACTTTTGTAGCTTATCTCGACGAGCAGAAAGCTCCGTGGTGGGGTGCTGTGATGGGATTGCCCGGGGCGGCTATAGGTGGGGTGAAATCTCTCTTCTCCGATAAGGAAGAGGAAGAAGGGAACAGGCTGGATCCTTTCCACCTGACAGAAGATCAGGCGAAGAAAGTGGAAGCCATGCGTAAGGCTATTATTGCTGATGTGGATAAGAAAACCGGCATCACCACAGTGACGGTGACTTTGCAGGACCCGATGGTTACGGCCGCCATTACAGACACGGTAGTGGTGAAGCTTCAGGAGTATATCACAGCGTACAGGGTCTCCAAAGCCCAGCAGGATTGTGCTTATCTGGAACAATTGTATAAGGAACGCCAGCAGGAGTATTATGTAGCCCAGCAGAATTATGCCAATTACATGGATGCCAACAAGGGGGTTGTCCTTCAAAGTGCTTTGACGGAGAGAGAACGGTTGCAGAATGATATGAATCTGGCATATCAGGTGTATAGCCAGGTGGCTACCCAATTGCAGGTGGCACGGGCCAAAGTACAGGAGGCCAAACCTGTATTTGCCGTTGTGGAACCTGCCAGTGTGCCGTTGCTGCCTTCGGGAACCAGCAAGAAGGTGATTCTTGTCGGATTTATTTTCCTGGCAGTGGCGGGTGCTTCCGCATGGATCTTGTTCGGACGTGAGTTCTTTGAAAATCTGAAGGAGGGGCTTAATGCTCCTCAGGAGGGGATGGAGAAGAAGTGATATAAAGATATTGACCTATAAAAACAGGGTGCATCTCTTTCGTAGGAGGTGCACCCTGTTTTTATAGGTTCAATCTTCGGAAATGTTGTCCTGAACGTTACGATAGTCCGGTGTGCAGTTTTCGGTTTCTTTAATTTCACTGGCAAAAACCGGACAAACGCAGAATCAAAACAGCCTTTAATATAAACTTTGATTAAAGTCGAAATCCGTTTGATAGTCTTTCAATCTCGGATGTTTCTTGTCCTTGTCGGACAAAATAACCTTATCGGCCGGAAGTCGCCAGTCTATGCCTAGATCGGGGTCGTCCCATGCGATTCCTCCTTCGCTTTGCGGAGCATAATAATGGTCACACTTGTATTGGAACAACACCTCGTCACTTAGTACCGCAAAGCCGTGTGCGAATCCGCGGGGGATAAAAAACTGCCGGTGATTCTCTCCGGTCAATTCTACAGCCACATGCTTTCCGAAAGTGGGAGAACCTTTCCGGATATCTACAGCCACATCCAGTACCGCTCCCTTGATCACACGCACCAGCTTGCTTTGTGTGAAAGGAGGTTTCTGGAAATGCAGGCCGCGTAATACACCATAAGTGGAGAAACTCTCATTATCCTGTACAAATGTAGTCCTGCATACTTTTTCTTCAAATTCACGTCCCGAGAAGCTTTCAAAGAAATACCCTCTTGCATCATTAAAAATACGGGGTTCCAAAATGAAAACCCCGTCTATTGCTGTTTTTATAACTTCCATTATTCTAATCCCAGTTCTTTTATAACTTTCAGTAAATATTGTCCGTATTGGTTTTTAAGCATCGGCTGAGCCAGTTCCTGCATCTTTTCCGGGGTAATCCAGCCTTTTCTCAAAGCTATGCCCTCAAGGCACGCCACTTTCAACCCCTGGCGCTTTTCAATGACTTCGATGTAGGTACTTGCCTCGGCCAGCGAGTCGTGAGTACCGGTATCCAGCCATGCGAAACCTCTGCCCAATGTCTGTACTTTCAATTCCTTGTCCTGAAGAAATTGCTGGTTTACGGTGGTGATTTCCAGTTCTCCCCGTGCCGAAGGCTTGATATTCTTGGCTACTTCCACCACCTTGTTGGGATAGAAATAGAGTCCCACCACGGCATAGTTGGACTTAGGTTGGGCAGGTTTTTCTTCAATAGAGAGACAATTGCCATCCTTGTCGAATTCCGCTACGCCATATCTTTCGGGATCACTGACCCAATAGCCGAATACTGTTGCTTTCTTGTCCTCTTCGGCAGCACGTACGGATTCTCTCAACATGCCAGACAGACCGTTGCCGTGGAATATGTTATCACCCAGTACAAGGCAGACGGAATCATTCCCGATGAATTTCTCGCCGATGATGAAAGCCTGAGCCAGTCCGTCGGGCGAAGGCTGTTCCGCATATTCAAAGCGTACTCCGAAATCGCTTCCGTCTCCTAACAGTCTTTTGAAGCTCGGTAAGTCGTATGGGGTGGAGATAATGAGTATTTCCCGTATGCCGGCCAGCATAAGTACCGATATAGGATAATAAATCATGGGTTTGTCGAAGACAGGGAGCAACTGTTTGGATACTCCTTTGGTAATAGGATAGAGGCGCGTGCCTGAACCTCCGGCTAGTACAATACCTTTCATATCTTTTTATTTTTTATAATGTTCCTACGATTTGAATTAATAGGCGTTTTTCTCGCCCCGGAACATGTTGGTTACTGTTTTTATCATGATGCGGATGTCGAGCAGGAAAGTCCAGTTCTCAATATACCACAAGTCTCTTCTTACCCTGCCTTCCATTTGGGAAAGTTCTTTGGTTTCTCCCCGGTAGCCGGTGACTTGCGCCCATCCGGTAATTCCGGGTTTGACAAGGTGGCGCATCATGTATTTGTTAATCAGTTGGGAATATTCCTCTGTATGTTTCAGCATATGGGGTCTGGGACCTACAATGGACATCTCTCCTTTGAATACATTAATGAATTGCGGCAGTTCGTCCAGATTGCTTTTACGCAGGAAGTTGCCGAACTTGGTCTTGCGGGGATCATTCTTGGTAGCCTGCAATGAATCGGACAATGCGTTCACTTTCATGGAACGGAACTTATAGCATTTAAAGATTTTCCCGTTTTCCCCGTTTCTCTCCTGTTTGAAGAATATGGGACCAGGTGAGGTAATTTTAATAATAAGACCTACAATCAGGTATATAAATGGAAAAATTGTAAGTAAAAACAGAGAGGAAAATGTCAAATCAAATAACCGTTTTGCCAGTCTGTTTACCGGGTTCTGCAACGGCTCGGTACGGATGGACAATACAGGAACTTCACCCAATAATTCCAGTTGCAGCTGACGCTTTATGTAATTACGTACATGAGGTACGCTATAGAAGCGGATCAGATTGTTCTCGCAATAGTTCATGATGGCCAGAATATCATCCTTTCTGCTGGATGGCAGACCGCAGTACAGTTCGTGCACGGTATTATGGGATAACCATTCAAATAATTGGTTTACAGGACCTTTAAAGGGAATTCCTTCGGGGTAATTAGAGTCCTTCTCATCATAGAAAATGCCTAAAACCCTGTATCCGTAAGTCAAATCGTTCAACGTATGGTATAGCTCCACCATATTGTCCCCGTCGCCTATCAGTACAGTGGTGTGCAGGTTCCTGCCACTGCGGCGGAACATTTTCACAAAGAACCGCAATGTCAGTCGCCATCCTATAGCTAAAGGTATGAAAGACAGATAGAAAGCAAGCAGATAGATGCGTGAGAAGTTATCTACCTTAATAATGGCCAGCACCGTGAGGAAGATGACTACATGCAAACTGATTGTTCCTAACAGGCGGCCTACAATCTGTTCCGGACGCACTATGCGGTTGTGCAGTATGACCCCAAAGATGGATATGCATGGAATATAGCACAGGTTGGAAGTCAGCAGGTAGGTTTTCAATGAAATATGGGCTATGGCCTGTGAATCTATTCCTTTCAGAATAAAAAACACAAGTATCATAGAAAGGTTCAACAAGGCAAAATCACCTAATATCGCTACTAGTTTAATTATATCAGAGTTTTCAGTTGTCGGTTGTTTCATGACAAAAAAAATGTTAGTCGTATGCAAATATAGAACATATAAATTAAAACGCAATACTTTTTTTAAAAAATAATACTTATCTTTGCGGTCATACAACGTAAAAAATGAATCATATGAACATCAAGAATAATCACCTCGTTATAATGGCCGGAGGTGTTGGAAGCCGTTTCTGGCCGATGAGTACTCCTGATTATCCTAAGCAATTTATTGATGTACTGGGTTGCGGCCGTACATTGATCCAACTTACGGCTGACCGTTTTCAGGGGATCTGTCCTCCGGAAAATATTTGGGTGGTGACATCAGAGAAGTATGCGGACACTGTAAAGGAGCAGTTGCCCGATATTGCTGATGATCATATCCTGCGTGAGCCTTGCCGTCGCAATACGGCTCCTTGTATAGCATACGTCAGTTGGAAAATAAAGGCACGTAATCCTAAGGCCAATATGGTGGTGACCCCCAGCGACCACATTGTGATGAATATCGCGGAGTTTCAGCGGGTGATTAATTCGGCGATGAATTTTACGGCCGATTCGGACGCTATCCTTACCCTGGGCATGAAACCTACCCGTCCTGAGACGGGCTACGGTTACATTGAAGCTGATCTCAGTGTACCTTCTACCGCCAATAAGGAGGTATTCCGGGTGTATTCTTTTAAAGAGAAACCCGATCTGGAAACAGCCCGGCGCTATATTCAAAAAAATAATTTCTTCTGGAATGCCGGTATTTTTGTGTGGAATGTAAATACGGTGGTGAATGCCCTGCGCGTATATCAGCCTGCCATTTCGAAGGTGTTCGAGCGTTTGCTTCCTTATTATTATACGGACAAGGAGCAGGAAATGATTGACCGGAATTTCCCTTTGTGCGAGAACATTTCGGTGGATTATGCCATTATGGAGAAGGCGGATGAGATTTTTGTCCTTCCTGCCAGCTTTGGGTGGAGTGATCTGGGTACTTGGGGATCATTGCACGAGAATTTGCCGAAAGATGCCCATAATAATACGCAGATAGGTGAGAATATAAAGTTGTATGAAACCCGTAACTGTGTGATTCACACTACACAGGAAAAGAGGGTGGTGGTACAGGGACTGGACGGATATATCGTTGCTGAGAAGAATAACACATTGCTGATCTGCCGGTTGAGCGAGGAACAGCGCATCAAAGAATTTTCGGCGGAGTAAATATTCTTTCTTGTATATATTTTATTTCTGCATACATGGAGTGTATGCTGTCTGTCATCTGCCGTTCTGTTTGGTCATTCCGCCCTTTGCCATGCCGAAAGGCAGATAGCAGTAGATAGCTATGTGATATGAAATAACCAAGAGGGCTTGCATAAGGCCATTTACAATAAACGAAATGAAAAAAGTAGCTTTAATTTCAGGTATTACAGGTCAGGACGGTTCATTCCTGGCAGAGTTTTTGATTGAAAAGGGATATGAGGTTCACGGTATTCTGCGCCGTTCTTCTTCATTCAATACCGGTCGTATAGAACATCTTTATCTGGACGAGTGGGTTCGTGATATGCAAAAGACCCGTCTGGTGAATCTGCATTGGGGGGATATGACCGACAGTAGTTCGCTGATACGTATCATTCAGGCTGTACAGCCCGATGAAATCTATAATCTGGCTGCTCAGAGCCATGTGAAAGTAAGTTTCGATGTACCCGAGTACACTGCGGAAGCGGATGCGGTAGGCACGCTGCGTATGTTGGAAGCGGTCCGTATTCTGGGCTTGGAAAAGAAGACCAAGATTTATCAGGCATCGACTTCCGAATTGTTCGGACTGGTACAGGAAGTGCCTCAGAAGGAAACGACTCCCTTCTATCCCCGTT
>ENA-OZEW01000547-OZEW01000547.1-human-gut-metagenome-genome-assembly--contig:-NODE-547-length-12606-cov-4.584177_pt1 | contig 12606 bp, 7 predicted proteins | sample MGYA00245072_ERZ653617 | MGnify/ENA primary metagenome ERZ653617 (study PRJEB26926, sample SAMN06165063) | human gut metagenome | biome: ENVO:00009003; feature: ENVO:2100002; material: ENVO:00002003...
TCGTCGGCAGCGTCAGATGTGTATAAGAGACAGGTCTACAACGTAGCCGCAGCCTTCTTCGCCGCCCACGAGCTGGGCGTAGACACCGCACGCCTGCAGCCCACGCTCGACGCCTACGTGCCCGCAGGCGGTCGCATGGGTCGCTGGGATATTGCCGGCCGCACCGTCGAGGCCAACCTGGCCAAGAATCCCGTGGGCTTCGATCGCCAGATCCAGTCCATTAAAACGGCAGGTGGCAGGCTCTGCGCCTTCTTCCTAAACGATAACGATGCCGACGGCCACGATGTCTCGTGGATCTACGATGTCGACTTCGAGCGCATCGCCGACGCGCCGGGTCTTGTCGCCTTTGCCGGAGGCACGCGTGCGCACGACATGCAGGTACGCCTCAAGTACGCCGGCATCGATGCCGCGATTATCTCGAATATCGAGCAGGCGATCGGTGCCGTTGCGGATGAAGCCGCCGGCGACACTTTCTATGCCGTCGCCAACTACACGGCCTTCCCGCCGCTGGTCAAAGAACTCGACGGACTCAAAGGCACCGATGCGGCCACGGTTGCCGCCCACGCTGCACCGTGCGCCGATGGTAGCGCTGTCCCCACCGATATTGCGCCGGTCGAGCTTTCGCGCCCGCTGCGCATCGTCTATCTGTACCCCGATGCCCTTAACCTCTACGGCGACGGCGGCAATGTTATCGCGCTCGAACGCCGCTGCGCCTGGCGCGGCATTCCCGTGCGTGTAGACGAGGTCCGTATGGGCGAAACGCTTGATTTGACCGATGCCGATATCGTCATGATGGGTGGCGGCTCCGACCGCGACCAGCTAGCTGTGGCACACGAGCTGCTCGCCCAAAAAGACAAGGTCGCGGCCTATGTTAAGGATGGCGGCTCGCTGCTTGCCATCTGTGGCAGCTATCAGCTGCTCGGCCGTTCGTACTATATGGGCGAGGATCGCATCGAGGGTCTGGGCGTCATTGCCGCCGAAACCGTACGCGGCTCCGACCGCCTGATCGGCAACGTCGCCGTTAAGACCGACCTGGCACCCGAGCCCTTTGTGGGATTCGAGAACCATGGCGGCCGCACCCTGCTCGATACAGAGGTCACGCCGCTCGGAACGTCCGTCGTCGCGGGCACCGGCAACAACGGCGACGATGGCTTTGAGGGCCTCATCTACAAGGGCGTCATCGGCACGTACCTGCACGGGCCGGCACTACCCAAGAACCCCGAGCTCGCCGACTGGCTGATCGCGCACGCCCTCGAGCGCCGCGGCGATGCGCAGGCCACAGCCCTGCTGCCGCTCAAGCCCCTCGACGACACCTACGAGCACACCGCTCACGACGCCGCCATGAAGCTCCTCCCCTAACGCCCCACTACCACAAAGGGGACAGGCACCTTTGTGGTGGTTTTCCAGTTTGCCAAAGATATACGCGCCGACAAAAAAGTCTGCTATACTCTTTCCCGCTGTCCCCATCGTCTAGCGGCCAAGGACGCCACCCTTTCAAGGTGGATATCGCGGGTTCGAATCCCGCTGGGGGCACCATTTGAAATGCAAAGCCCGTTACCCTTGCGGTGACGGGCTTTTTTTCTTCTCCAACGCCGGGATTCGAACCCGGCAGGGTGCGGAGCTGAGGAAACGCGCAAGCGTTTTCCAGCGCAGCACGCAAGGAGCGAAGCGACGCAGCGAAAGCGGGCGGCGCCAGCCGCACGCGGACATCCCGCTGGGGGCACCATTTAAATCGAGAAGCCCGTTACCCCCGTGGTGGCGGGCTTTTTGCTACCCATACGCCGGGATTCGAACCCCGAAGGCATAAAATCTCACTGTCATCCAAGGGCCCGTGGACAAAAGATAGCAAATATGAGTACTGTTACCAATTTAGTAACAGCGATTTCATGCCATCAGAAGGCGATTTGGACACAAGGCGTCCTACGGCGGAAGAATTGCAGGCGTTTATCAGCTAAGTACTTGAACATATGTTGTGTAACACTGCATATTTTGCAAAAAAAAATAATGCTACAGGACTTGTGACAGTACTCATATTTGACGTTTTTTGTCCACGCCCCCTTATTGCGTGGGCGAATCAGGTGCAAAACGGGCTTCAAAGCGTCCTTCGCAAACAAAAACCGGGGCCCGCATGATGCGGACCCCGGCTCAATACCGTGACGATATGTCAGTTACGTTCTACACGTAGAACAGGATGTCGTCGTAGGTCGGGACCGGCCAGTAGTCGGCAGCCACGATCTCCTCCATGGCATCCACGGCGGCGCGCAGCGCATCCATAGCGGGAACGACCTCGTGCGCGTACACGTTGGCCTGCTCCTGGTTATCGAGGGCCTCAGCCTTCTGATGCACGGCGTCAAGCGCCTTGATGGAGTCGTTGATGGTGGTGATGCCGTTGCAGAGCTTGTTGAGCGTGTTCTGCTCGCACTGCATGGCGGCCTCAGCGCCGGCGGCACGAATAGTCTCAAGGCCCTTAGCGACCTTGGTGGCATAGGCGGTAATGACCGGACGATAGGTACGACGCGCCTCGCGAACCATCGTGGTGGCCTCGATGTTCATGAGCTTGTTGTACTTCTCGAGCTTGCAGTCATAGCGGCACTGGGCCTCGGCACGGGTCAGGACGCCTGTCTCCTCAAAGAGCGCGATGGCCTTATCGGAAACGAAGGCGGGCAGAGCGTCGGCCGTGGTCTTGTTGTTGGCAAGGCCGCGCTTCTCGGCCTCGACGGGCCACTCGTCGGAGTAGCCATCGCCGGAGAAGAGGATGCGCTGGTGGTCGGTCAGGACCTTCTTGCAGTACTCGAGCGCGGCGTCCTGGAACTCATCCTCGGGCGTACCCTCAAGCGCGTCGGCGAAGGACTTGAGCGACTTGGCCACGGCGGCATCGAGCACCAGGTTGGAGTCGGAGACGTTCTGCTCGGAGCCGCAGGCACGGAACTCGAACTTGTTGCCGGTGAAGGCGAACGGGGAGGTACGGTTGCGGTCGGTGTTGTCCTGCATCAGTTTGGGCAGAGTATCGGCGCCCAGGTCGAGCACGCCGCGCGTGGCATGGACGGAAGCCTTGCCATCGATGATCTTCTCGACGACCTCGGTAAGCTGGTCGCCCAGGAAGATGGACATAATCGCCGGAGGAGCCTCATTGGCGCCCAGACGATGATCGTTGCCGGCCGAGGCAACAGAGGCACGCAGGAGCTCCTGATAGTTATCGACGGCCTCGATCACCGCGGTGAGGAAGACGATGAACTGCAGGTTGTCGAGCGGGGTGTCGCCCGGATCGAGCAGGTTCTCGGACTCGGTGCCAAGCGACCAGTTGTTGTGCTTGCCCGAACCATTGATGCCCTCAAAGGGCTTCTCGTGCAGCAGGCAGACCAAGTCGTGGCGGGAGGCGATGAGCTTCATCTTCTCCATCATGACCAGATTCTGGTCGATGGCCTCGTTGACCTCGCCGTAGACAGGGGCGAGCTCATGCTGGCAGGGAGCGACCTCGTTGTGCTTGGTCTTGGCAGGAATGCCAAGCGCCCACAGTTCATCGTCCAGGTCCTTCATATAGGCCGAGACGGTGGGGCGGATAGCGCCAAAGTAGTGCTCCTCGAGCTCCTGGCCCTTGCAGGGGGCAGCGCCAAAGAGGGTGCGACCGGTGATGACCAGGTCCCTGCGCTTGCGGTAAGCGTCCTTCTTGATCAGGAAGTACTCCTGCTCATCGCCCACGGAAGGAACGACCTTCTTGGGGGTCTTGCCAAACAGCGCCAAAACGCGCTTGGACTCACGCGAGAGCGCGGTCATGGAGCGCAGCAGCGGGGTCTTCTTGTCCAGGGCCTCGCCCGTGTAGGAGCAAAAAGCCGTGGGGATGCACAGGACATCGTCCTTAATGAAGGCAGGGCTGGTGGGATCCCAAGCGGTGTAGCCACGGGCCTCGAAGGTGGCGCGCAGGCCGCCGTTGGGGAAGCTGGAAGCATCGGGCTCGCCCTGGATGAGGTTCTTGCCCGTAAACTTGGTGATGGCGGTGCCGTCGTGGTTGGGCTCGAGGAAGCTGTCGTGCTTCTCGGAAGTAATGCCCGAAAGCGGCTGGAACCAGTGCGCGTAGTGTGTCGCGCCCTTGGAGATGGCCCAGACCTTCATGGCATGGGCAACGGCGTTGGCCACATCCAGGTCGAGCGGCTCACCGTCCTCGAGGGTTGCAGCAAGGCGCTTCCAAATGTCCTTGGGGAGGTAGTCCTTCATGACTTCCTCCGAGAACACCATGGTCCCGAAGCGGTCAGTAAGTTCGGCCATACGGAACTCCCTTCGTATCGGCACCGCGTGAGAAGCGGTGTTGATTACTAACGAACGAGTCATAGCTTAGACTCGGCGTGTTTCCGCAACATTACCGTTATGTTGCTGTCGCGAAACCAATCAATGAGGTTACCGCATCGCGGCGGCGTTGCCGCCCTCAACAGCCAATCAACTGTATAAATTGCAGACCTCTCCCCATGGTTTAAGGGTAGTCAATTTGGGATGGGGCTCTATTAACTGGTATTTCGCATCAGATACCAGTCTTTATAGCCCCATCCTAGATTGACCGCTCTGCTATAGGGAATGTCGATAGCAAGGCATCTTTGATTGGTATCCCCGAATAGCGAGTGAAACTCCACCGTGACACAGTGGTGCTGTAGAATCCTTACAACACATCACACTATTACGTATCTAGAGGAGCACGATATGCGCGTCGACGAGGTTTTTAAGCAGGCAGCATCCCAGGGCACCGCACCCGTTTCGTTTGAGATGTTCCCGCCCAAGGGCGAGCTTACCCTCAACACGGCTCGCGAGGTGGCAGGCAATCTGTGCAAGCTTTCGCCGAGCTTTGTCTCGGTCACCTGCTCTGCCGGCGGCTCGGGCAACGGCGCCACCACCGCCCCCATCGCGCATATGATTACGAGCGAATTCAATACGCTCTCGGTGGCGCACCTTACCTGCGTGGGCCGCTCACACGCCGATATCGCCGCCAAGATCGACGAATACCGCTCCGCCGGCGTAGAAAACATCCTGGCCCTGCGCGGTGATCTGCCCACTGGCGCGACCGAGGATGACAAGCCCGCCTCGGACTACGCCTACGCCCGTGACCTCATCCCCGAGCTTGTCGACGCCGGCTTTTGTGTGGGCGCCGCGGCCTACCCCGAGGGCCACATTGCCTGTGAGGACCTCAACGCTTCGGTCGAATACCTCAAGCAAAAACAGGACGCCGGCGCGAGCTTCTTTGTGACGCAGCTCTTCTTTGACAACGAGTGCTTCTACCGCTTCCGCGAGCTTGCCGACAAGGCGGGCATCACCGTGCCCATTACCGCGGGCATCATGCCGTTTATGGGCAAGTCGCAAATCAGCCGCATGGTCTTTATGTGCGGTGCGTCGCTGCCCTCCCCCGTCATCAAGATTCTCGCCAAGTACGAGAACGACCCCGAGAGCCTGCAGGCAGCCGGTGTAGATTATGCCGCCCGCCAACTTTGCGACCTCAAGGAGCACGGCGCCGACGGCCTGCACCTGTACACTATGAACCGTCCTGCGATCGCCGCGACCATTATGGAGCGCCTGGGGTAATGGAAAAACCGCACATCGATACAACCGCTGTCGAAGTGCCGGCCGACCTTGCGTCGCCGGCGCTTTACCGTGTCGATGCTGCGCACCATCCCCGTGTCGACCGTGCCGAGATGCTGCGGTATCTGGGTTACGGCGGCCAGCAGATTGAGCCCGAGCTGTCACGACGTATTGAGCTTGTGGTCGAGCGTCTGGAACTGGACATTGAGCCTCGTGGCGTGCGCCGCGTGTTTGCCGTCGATGCCACGGGCGTGGACGAACAAAGTGAGCCTTGCATTCGCTTGGTCGGCACCAACGTTGAGCTGCGAGGTCGCGATATCTATCGACATCTCAAAGATGCCCGCTTTGCCGCGCTCATGGCATGCACCCTCGGCATGGACGCCGAGCGTCGCCTGCGTACCACGGGAGCCCAGCAGCCCCTGGAGGGAGCTGTGCTCGACGCCGCATGCTCTGCCTATGTAGAAGCCGCCGTCGAGCAGATGGACCAGCAGGTTAAGGCTGCGGCCGCCGCACACGGACTCGCCGGCAACTGGCGTTTTAGTCCCGGCTACGGCGACTGCCCGCTTACGGCACAGCGCTCAATCGTGGACGCGCTCAACGCCACGCGGCTCATCGGGCTTACCGTCACGCCCACCAGCCTGCTCATGCCCACCAAGAGCGTGACCGCGGTGATCGGTCTGTTCGACGGCGAGGTCCACGACGCCCAGAGCCGCCCCACCTGCAATATCTGCCGCATGCGCGAGCACTGCCGCTTCCGCGCCGCCCACACCACCTGCTATTCCAGCCATTAGGAGCCCTCGATGTTTACTCCGCTTATCACTCATGATTCTGACGGCACTGCATTGGCGGCACCCGTTGATGCCGCACGTCGCAACGGTGCCACGTACAAGACGCGCACGATCGACGATCTGCGCATTAAGGACGATCGCCTGCGTGCGGCCATCGAGGGCACGGGACACCTGCTGTTCGACGGCGGCATGGGCACCATGTTGCAGGCCGCTGGCATGAAGGCGGGCGCCCTGCCCGAGCTGCTCAACTTTGAGGAACCCCAGGTCATTACCGACATTCAGCGCCAGTACGTCGAGGCTGGCTGCGACGTGATCACCGCCAACACCTTTGGCGCCAACGCCCACAAGCTCGACGGTACCGCCACCGTGGCAGATGTCTTTGCCGCCGCTGTCGCCTGCGCCCGTGCAGCCGGTGCCCACTACGTCGCCGGCGATATCGGCCCCATCGGCGCGCTGCTGCGCCCCTTGGGTACCCTCAGCTTCGACGAGGCCTACGACCTCTTTGCCGAGGAGGTGCGCTCTGGCGTCGCCGCGGGTGTGGACCTCTTTATTATCGAGACTATGACCGACCTTGCCGAGATCAAGGCGGCAGTCCTCGCCTGCCGCGAGAATTCCGACTTGCCCGTCTTTGCCACCATGACCTTTGAGGAAGACGGCCGCACCTTCTTGGGCACGAGCCCCGAGGTCGCCGCCATCACCCTCGACGCCATCGGCGCCGACGTTTTGGGCATCAACTGCAGCCAGGGCCCGGCCGAGCTCCGAGGACTCGCCGCGCGTATGCTCACCGTTACGGACAAGCCCGTTATGGTGCAGGCCAATGCGGGACTGCCCCATGTGGACGACGACGGCAACACCGTCTTTGATATCCAGGCACCCGAATACGCCGAGGCTGTCGCCGGCATGATTGAGGACGGCGTGAGCGTCGTGGGCGGCTGCTGCGGCACCACGCCGGCGCACATGGCCGCCTTGCGCACGCTTATCGATAACCACACGCCCAGCCCGCGCCACCGCAAGCCCAGCATGTCGGTCACGAGCGCTCAGACGGTCGTGGACCTTCCCTGCGACGGCCACAAGATCGCTGTCATCGGCGAGCGCATTAACCCCACCGGCAAAAAGCGCCTGCAGCAGGCCCTGCGCGACGGCGACCTGGACTACGTCGTGAGCCAGGGCATCAGCCAGCAGGAGCAGGGCGCCGACATCCTGGACGTCAACGTGGGCCTGCCCGAGATCGACGAGGTCAAGATCATCCAACAGGCGACCGAACAGCTCCAGGGCTCCACGCTGCTGCCGCTGCAGATCGACTCCACCGACCCCGCCGCCGTCGAGGCCGCCGTACGTCGCTACGCCGGCAAGCCCATCATCAACTCGGTCAACGGCAAGCAGCAGATCATGGATGAGATCTTTCCGTTGGTTGCCCACTACGGCACCAACGTCGTCGGCCTTACGCTCGACGAAGGCGGCATCCCCGATACCGCCGAGGCCCGCTTCGCCATCGCCGAGCGCATCGTGGCCGAGGCCGCCCGCTACGGCATTGGCCCGGACCGCATCCTCATCGACTGCCTGGTCATGACCGCCTCGACCAATCAACGCCAGGCCGAGCAGATCCTGCGCGCCATGTCCCTGTGCAAGGAGCGCCTGGGCGTCAAATGCGCGCTCGGCGTGTCGAACATCAGCTTTGGCCTGCCTGCCCGCCCGCTGCTGGGTTCGGTCTTTTTGGCCGCCGCCTTCGGCGCGGGCCTGGACGCCCCCATCATGAACCCGGGCTCCAAGCGCTTTATGGATACCGTCTACAGCTATCGCGTCCTGAGCGTTGAGGACGAGGGCTCGACCGGCTACATCGAGCGCTACGCCGGCTGGACCGATCCGTACAAGATCGCCGCAAACCCGGCAGCAGCTCAGGCCGCATCGACCGACACCGTGTCCGCTGCTGGCACCGCCGGCACCGACGGCAACGACGACCCGATTCGTCGCATGGTCGTCTCGGGCCGCAAAGGCGAGATCGCTGCCGAGACCGAGCGTCTGCTGGCAGACCACGACGCCATGGACCTCATCAACAATCACTTTATCCCCGCCCTCGACGAGGTTGGCGTCCTCTTTGACCAGGGCAAGTTCTTCTTGCCGCAGCTTATGGCCTCGGCCGAAGCCGCGCGCGTGGGCTTCGACACCATCAAGCGCCTGATGCCCGCCGGCGAGATTGCCGACAAGGGCAAAATCTGCGTGGCCACCGTCAAGGGCGACATCCACGACATCGGTAAGAACATCGTCAAGATGCTGCTCGATAACTACGGCTATACCGTCTTTGACCTAGGCCGCGACGTCGACCCGCAAGAGGTGCTCAAGACCGTCAAGGAGCGTGACATTAAGCTCGTCGGCCTCTCGGCGCTTATGACTACCACCGTCGTGGCCATGGAGGAGACCATCAAGCTGCTTCATACCGAGGTGCCGGGCGTCAAGATCATCGTAGGCGGCGCCGTACTCACCCCCGAATACGCCAAGCAGATCGGCGCGGACTACTACGCCAAGGACGCCGCCGAAAGCGCTCGTATCGCCGAAGAGGTCTTTGGGCAGTAACACAACGGAAACAACCGAGCACCAAAACGTGCCGCATGCGCCACTTGGCACGTGCGGCACGTTAGAATAGAAAAGACTATGCTCGTTTTGGCAGATAGGAGCGCAAGGATGGCGATCACGCCCGCAGAAATCGCGGAAACCCGCGGCATGGTTGAGGAGCAGAACCTCGACATCAGGACCATCACCATGGGTGTTTCGCTCATGGGTTGCGGTGACGAGAACCTCGACCGCATGTGCACGAAGATCTACGACCACGTGACGCACACGGCTGAGCATCTGGTCGAGACCGCCGAGAACCTCGAGCGCGAGTACGGTATCCCCATCGTCAACAAGCGCGTTTCCGTCACCCCGGTGGCGCAGATTGCCGCGTGCTGCAAGGATGAGGACCTCACCCCCATCGCGCATGCCCTCGACCGCGCGGCCGAGACGCTCGGCATCGACTACCTGGGCGGCTTCTCCGCGCTCGTCCAGAAGGGCATCGGCGACGCCGACCGCCGCGTCATCCAGTCCATCCCCCAGGCGCTCGCCACCACGAGCCGCGTCTGCTCCAGCGTCAACGTCGCCAGCCTGCGCGCCGGTATCAACATGGACGCCGTGCTTATGGCCGCCCAGACCATCATCGATGCCGCCAAGCTTACGGCAGATGAGGATTCCGTTGGCGCCTCCAAGTTTGTCTGCTTTGCCAACATGGTCGAGGACTCCCCGTTTATGGCGGGCGCCGTCCACGGCGGTGGCGAGGCCGACGCCGTCATCAACGTTGGCGTCTCGGGCCCCGGCGTTATGGCGGCAGCCCTGGAGAAACTGCCCGACTCCGCCTCGATGATGGAGGTTGCCGAGAAGATCAAGCAGACCGCCTTTAAGATCACCCGTGCCGGCGAGCTCATGAGCCGCGAGGCCGCCCATCGCCTGGGTGTCGAGAAGGGCATTGTCGACCTGTCGCTGGCACCTACGCCTGCCATTGGCGACTCTGTCGCGCGCATCCTCGAGATCATCGGCGTGGGCACCTGCGGTGGCCCGGGCACGACTTGCGCGCTCGCCATGCTCAACGATGCCGTCAAGAAGGGCGGCGTCATGGCCAGCTCCAGCGTGGGCGGTCTCTCCGGCGCTTTCATCCCCGTGTCCGAGGATGCCGGCATGATCGCCGCCGTCGAGGCCGGCGCGCTTTCGCTCGAGAAGCTCGAGGCCATGACCTGCGTGTGCTCCGTTGGCCTGGACATGATCGCCATTCCCGGTGACACCCCGGTCGAGACCATCGCCGGCATCATCGCCGACGAGATGGCCATCGGCGTCATCAACAACAAGACCACGGCCGTCCGCGTGATTCCTGCTATCGGCAAGGGCGTGGGCGACTGCGTCGAGTACGGCGGCTTGTTCGGCCGTGCGCCCATCATGCCGGTGAACCCCAACGCCGGCACCGTGCTTGCCCATCGCGGTGGACGCTTCCCGGCGCCGCTGAACTCGCTGAAGAACTAGCCTAGGGATACGAGGCGAGGAGCCCCGCCGCCGGGCGGCAGACATATAAGGTCGCCTGCTCGGACAGTCCTGACTCGCACGGAGAGCACATTAAGTGCTCTCCGGCTCGTGCGGAACTCGCGATCGACCAAACCCCGCGTCCCGTCCCGGCGAGCCTCTGGCTAGTTACGACAATCAAAAAGCAACAAGGGGCTCCCCCGCTCATCAAACGGGAGAGCCCCTCACCATACATAACGAATCAAGGTGCCTATAGGTAGACCTTTTCGAGAAACGATAATGTGTCCTGAAGACGCGCTCTCTCTTTACGATCGGTCTGCCGATTTACATAAGAAGAAAAGTCCGCAAAGAAGTCTCCGGCGTCAGCCCTCATTTGCTCTATTAGCTCCAAGCGAGCCGAAGGCGGCAACAAACCCGCAAGTCGAACAATATCCGAGCGATGCTTTCGTCGATCTTTATCGTTGCAATGGCGCCCTTCTTCATAGCTCCTATTGATATCAATGTGTGCACGCATCTTGAGGGGAATGATATGGAGCGCATCGAGCAACGTAATGCCCTCTACGTTCGTTGCGTTGTCGCGAATAAATTCGTAGTAGCCATCGTCGAGAATAATTGCCGAAAGACTTGATACGGCCCCGTCAAAGGAAAGAGGTGCCACTTCGCTCGTTTCATCTTCGAGCACAAAATCAGGATGTCGGGCGAATAGCTCAATTTGGCCGGGATAGTCTAGGACTTGCCTTGATCCTTCGGGCAAACAGAACCGATAGTAAGTGCACTTTCCATCGCCGACCTTCCCAGTCTCATATCCGACAGCTTTGATAAATGCCCACAATGCAGTGGCGAATTCAACGCCTTCCCCATCAACAATTACGACGATATCCAAGTCTTCAGTAGCTCTAAACGAATCGCCCTCATTGTCAAATAGAACGCTGCAGGCCCCTCCACCAATAAGGACGTAACCGCCTTTACAGCCGCTCATGGCATCGGCAAATCGCTCTATTCCCCTCACTTTTGACATATCGTCCTCCTGAGCTGTTCGACCGCGTCGAGCAGACGATCTTCTTTGTAATCTGCTTTTGCGCAAGCAACGTATAAGGAAAACGGGTCGACACACTGCAAACCCGTCGCGTCAAAACTAATATCGGACGGCGCGTCCACGGGATACGACCAGACCTCAATCACAACTGCCGCCGGTTCGTACCACTGAGCCTCCAGCCATCTGTCGCCCATATGCTCTTTCAAGGCCTCTAGCTGATATTTTTCGAGAGCAATGGTTGGAGCAGAGTCTTCATGGGCAAGGTCGGACATATAGCTAAGGGCAGACACACCGGAAAGCAGCGCATCAACGGCACGTAGCTCTGTTCTCTCGATAACCTTCTTGAGCCGGATTCGCTCTAAAACTGGCGTGCGAAGATAGTCCTCAAACCCATCTAGCAACGTCTCGGTCGACAGCCCGGCGTCGCACAATATACGCTTTTTGCCGTCCCGCATAATCAACCCAGGAGCTATAGCGGCGATTTCCGAAAGATAGCCGCTGACGCTTGCCGCGCTTTTGCCACACAGACGCGCTAGGTCGCCGGCGGAGCAGTCAACCCATCGTCCCGCAATGAGATTTAGGACGATTCGTTGAGATTGGGGCGAAAGCGGAGCAGCGGGAGAAGCACCCAGCACCTCATCGGAAATAACGGCTCCGATAAACGGCAGGAACGCATTTCGCTCATCTCGGATATATGCGATTCCCTCCGAAGAAAGCGCGCGCATAAAACCTAAATCCATAGCATCCCAGCAAATTACCACCGGGTGAACATCTAACTTGCGCACCGCACTGACGAGATTTCGCGCCGAAATGACACTGGGCGGTTCCTTTGGTTCCGCAACAATAAAACGGCCCTGTTTAGACATGCCGAGCCGTGCCAAGCGAAGCGAATACCGCTCAAGATACATGCGAGGAATCTGCATCTCAACTGGCTCCGGGTCGATAGCGAGCTCTAAAGAGAAGAGTCTTTTTGGGAGGCAGTTTATCAGCATGTACAATCACCGTTTTCATTTCGGTTACATTTTAGCGTCTATCTGAAATTATACTGAATCGTATAAAATCATCAATCATCAAAGCCAAGCGCACCATTCAAAACGCAACAAGGGGCTCCCCCGTTCTTTAACGGGGGAGCCTGTCTCTTATACACATCTGACGCTGCCGACGAAGCTAGAAGTGTAGATC
>ENA-OZEW01000566-OZEW01000566.1-human-gut-metagenome-genome-assembly--contig:-NODE-566-length-12348-cov-3.683966_pt1 | contig 12348 bp, 6 predicted proteins | sample MGYA00245072_ERZ653617 | MGnify/ENA primary metagenome ERZ653617 (study PRJEB26926, sample SAMN06165063) | human gut metagenome | biome: ENVO:00009003; feature: ENVO:2100002; material: ENVO:00002003...
GTCCAGTCAAGGCGGGAATCCATGGTGGTCAGCGGAATCTGCAGGGAGGGGGCTTCCTCGTTGTTGTCGAAGCCGATGACCTGCACCTGCGCGGGCACCTCATAACCAGCGGTGCGCAGAGCGGTCAATGCGCCGATGGCCAACTGATCGTTCAGGGCGATCACACCGTCGAATGGCACGCCGGAATCAATGAGCCGCTGGATCACACGGGCACCGGCTCCGATGGTCCAATCCTGACCGGTGTTGCCAATCAGCTGCGGATCCAAGGAGAGCCCACGGCGGCGCGTTTCTTCAATGACACCACGCAAACGCAGTTGTGCGTTGCCTTCCACAGCCTGCAACAAAGCGGCCGCGTCATAGTCGTCTCGTGCGCCCACTACAGCGAGGCGAGAAGAACCTCGATCGTATAGGTAGCCTGCCGCTGTTGCTGCGGCGGCAACATCGTCCGGAGTCACGTGGTCGGCAACACCCCATGTGGTTCGGGCACCGACAATAACCAGCGGGAAATCGACCTTCAGGTCTTCGGGCGAAATATCCTCCACCTCGCTCATGGAGAGAATCATGCCGTCTGACACGGTGGAGTTGAAGTTCTTGAGCAGGTCACGCGCTCCTTTGGCCGAGCCCTCTGCATACGTGGTGACGTATACGGAGTAGTCGCGCTGACGGGCGGCCTCGATGGTGCGGTTGGCCAACTCGGCCAAATATGGCGGAATCAGCGAAGGCACGGCAAGGGTGATGAAACCGGTGTGATCGCGGTTGAGGTTGCGGGCGGCCACGTTGACTCGGTAGCCGAGGTCCTTAATGACTGTTTCAACCTTTGCACGGGTTTCATCGGTCATACGCCCGGAGCCATTGATCACGTTCGACGCAGTTTTGAGCGATACACCGGCGGCCTGAGCGACATCGCGTAGCGTCACTCGACGCTTGGCTGTTTTCTCGTCGCTCATGCCACACTCCTCTATCCGGACAACATTGCCATTCTAGCGCGGTTTAGCAGGACGTTTTAGCGATAAGAATGGCGTTGCGGTTCAGCGTATATCCAACGGCGTCAGTCTCGCAACGGTGGGCGATGATGGGATCACCTTCCACACCGTTGACGGCAACGGGCTGCTTCGAACGGTTCAGATAGAAGTCGAAGCGGATGGTGCCGTCTGAGGATTGGCGGATGGTGTGCAGGATGCGGGGGTCATGAGTCGTGGCTGCTGCGGTCGTAGTTGCGGCGTTGATCTCTCCCCCACCCGGCCTTTGGTCGGGAGCCCTTTCGTCGGAGGGGGCTGTTGTGTTGAGTTCCTTGAGCAAGTGGGTGATGTCGTGGCGGCCAAGATCGCAGCCCACGTAGATGGCGGCGCCTTGGCCGTGGGGGTGACTGGTGATGGCGGGGACGCCGTCGAGTTCCCAGTCAGCAGCGGCTGTACCCACGTACGTGGCAAGCACGCAAGTGTCTGGAGCGACCGAGGTCACGTCATTCTGCCACAGACGGGTCGTGAGTCCATTCGACAAACCGATTTCGGCCGGTTCGTCTTCGGCTTCTTCTCCGAGGATGTTGAATTCTTCGGAGCGGATGCCGAGCATGTCGCGCAGAAGTCCGTTGCCGGCGCCGGGGTATCCGCCGAAACCGATGTGGAAGTGTTCGTCGATCAGGCCGGTGGCATAGCCGACGATGACCGTACCGCCGTTTTCGGCGAAGTCCGCGATGCGACGGGTATCCTCGTCGGACAGGGCGATCACGGTGGGCAGCACGATAGTCTGGTAGCCGCTCCAATCGTAGGCGAGCGGGACCACGTCCGCGCGCGCTCCGGCATCGAGATATCCGCGATACCAGTCGCGTACGTCATGCCAGTGATTGAGTTTCATGCTGGGCAGGGTCTCGGAGCGAGTGGCCCATTCGGATTCCGCACTGAACAGAATCGCCGTGTCCGCGCGCTTCAGTTCCGTGTCTTGCACACACGCGTCGGACAGCGTCTTCAGCGCGGCGCCGAGTTCGCACACACCTCGAAACAGTTTCGTATCGGAGCCCGCGTGGGGCACCATCGCGGAGTGGAACGCCTCGGCACCCGATGCGGATTGCCTCCATTGGAAGAAGTTGATGGCGTCGGCACCCATGGCCACGTGGGCCAAGGAGTCGCGCATGAGCTCGCCGGCGCGCTTGCGCGTGTTAAGCGGCTTCCATTGGACGGCGGAGGTGGAGTGCTCCATCACGTACCACGGCTTGCCGAGCGCGAGCGAGTCCATGAGCGCGTCCGAGCAGGCGAGTTCGTCCAGATGGGATTCGCCTTCATGGAAGTAGTGATCGTTGGACACGAAGTCCACTTCGTTTGCCCATTGCGCGTAGTCCATGGTGCATTGGTCGGTGGAGACCATGAAGTTCGTGGTGAACGGCTTGCCGGGGCAGATTTCTTCGATTGCGTCGCGTTCGGCCTTGTAGAAGTCGAGCAGCATGTCGTTGCCGAACCGCTCGTAATCCAACTGCTGGGGCGGGTTGACCATGCTGTCGCCGCCCATGTGGCGAGGCAGCAACACCTCGTCGAAGCTGTTCACGTGCTGGGACCAGAAGGCCGTGCCCCACGCTTCGTTCAACGCGTCGACGGTCCCGTATTTGGCCTCGCACCACGTGCGGAACGCGGCCAAGGCGTTGTCGGAGTAGTCGTAGCGGTTGTTCCAGCCGTATTCGTTGCCCATGTGCCAGGCGGTCACATACGGGTTGTCCTTGTAGTGTTCGGCAAGTTTGCGGCACAGGCGCAGCGCGTATTCCTTGAACACCGGGCTTGTGGGCTGCCACGACTGGCGTGAGCCCGCGTTGACCACATGGCCGTATCGGTCGATTGGCAGCACCTCAGGATGACGCTCGTACAGCCACATCGGGGCCGTGGCAGTGGCCGATGCCAGGTCCACGGCGATGCCCGCCGCGCCGAGCTTGTCGATCACGTGGTCAAGCCACTCGAACGTGAACTCGCCCTCGCGCGGTTCGATCTTGTCCCAGCTGAAGATGGCGAGGGCCACGGTGTTGACGCCGGCTTGGACCATCAGGCGGATGTCCTCGTCCAGTGTCTCCTCGGGCCACTGGTCCGGATTGTAGTCGCCGCCGAACGCGATGCCACGACCGGATTCAGTCAGCAGGGACGGCCACCTGAACGTTCTGCGAGTAGTCATATCAATCAAGTCCTTTATTGTACCGGCTCATGGCCGATGCTATGTTGCTGGCGGCGGCCGTTGCTGCGATGACCTTCTTGGTGTTGCGCATGTTATCTCCTCCTGAGCCGTTGGGATTGGTCGTGGCTTCGGGACTTTGGTACTTACCTTGGGCCTGGGTTCTTCGCCTGCGATATGCTCCGCTGACGGTCTTTTTTGGGGTGTTTTCTTTGGTACACCCGTGTACCAATATCTATGATGATACACCCGTGTACCAATTTGTCAAAATCAAGCGACACGCCTGATTTCCCGCCAAAACTCGCCACCTCGGGCACACAGAAGAATCTTCAGCTTCCGACATCCACAATTCCGAGAGCGTTCACATTCGTGGATGTCCAGCGCCAGACGGAGCCAGTTCGGCTAGTATGAACAGGCACCCCCATAGCTGTATTGAGAGGAAGAGCACATGGCGGGACTGTTTCGGACTGCTTCCAAGCAGCCCAATCCTTTAGGGACAGCCATACGCACCCGCGGATCAGGTAAATATACATTCGGACTGGCTTTGAGTGCGGGTCTTGCCGGATTGCTGTACGGCTACGACACCGTCTCCATCTCCGGTGCCATCGAATTCCTGCGCGCCAGATACGGGCTCAGTACTCTCATGGAGGGCCTCGTCATCTCCTCCATCATGCTCGGTGCCGTCATCGGAGCGGCCACCGCCGGATTCCTTTCCGACCGATTCGGCAGGAAACGTATCCTTATTATCGGCGGCGCGTTCTTCCTCGTTGCGGCTGTATGGAGTGCGCTGACGATAGGTCCCATAGCGCTTATCGTGGCGCGCGTGGCCGGCGGCTACGGCATCGGCCTGACCGCCGCGCTGGCCGTCACATACATCACCGAATCGGCTCCGGCCAACATCCGTGGTCTGCTCGCCTTCTCTTATCAGCTGCTTGCGGTTTGCGGTATCTTCCTGGCCAACGTCATCAACTACATCATCGCCTCCCACGGATCAAACGACTGGGATATCGCCACTGGATGGCGCTGGATGCTGGGATTAGGCGCGATTCCGGCCGCCGCCTTCCTGCTGGCTATGCGGAGGGCACCGGAAAGCCCACGATTCCTCATTCAGATAGGCAGAACCGATGAAGGTTTCGCGGTGCTCGAGCACATCCTCGGCACCGAACGCGCACGCCTGCGCACCGATGACATCCAAGCCTCGGTCAAACTGGAAACCGAGATGTCGCACGAATTCCATGATTTGTTCCGTCCAGGCCTGCGACGGGCACTCGTCATCGGCATCTTTCTCGCCGTGTTCAACCAGTTCATCGGCATGAACGCCATTTCCTACTATGGGCCGGTGATGTTCTCGGATCTCGGGTTCGCCGGGGACACTCAGTTCCTCGCGGCCGCCAGCGTAGGCGGCGTGGAGCTGGTGGCCACCGTGGTAGGCATGTACCTGATCGACACGTTCGGCCGTAAACGTCTTATGGAAATAGGCACCGGCATGATGTGCGTGTTCGCGCTATGCATTTCGGGCTCGTATTTCATGGGCAATTCGCTGCTGACGCTTATATTCGTCATGGCGTTCACCATATCGTTCGCCTTTTCGATGGGACCGATTCCCTGGATTGTGATTCCCGAGCTCTTCCCCACGTATCTGCGCGGTCGCGCCACCGGATTGTGTGTGATGTGTCTGCTGTTCGCCAACTGGATCATCGCACAATTCACGCCGATGATGATCGATGGATTGGGCGGCGGCATATCGTTCGCGATTTTCGCGGTTCTGGATCTGATTTGCCTGTTCGGCATCGTGGCGTTGGTGCCGGAGACAATGGGACGCACGCTGGAGGAAATCGAGCATCTATGGCAGCCGAAAACCGATTTGGCCTACGCAAAATACGCGCTGAGCACGGCTGATGCGAATATCCGCCACGCGGAAGCCACGCTGCGTCGTATTGAAAACGAACGTCAGCAGGCATTGGGCATTATGGATGCGGCTGAGCGGGCTCGCGCTGCGGCACAGCAGAAGATTTTCGCCATAGAGACCGCCGAACGGCTGGAGGCGCAGCGCGCTGCCGAGGAAGCCGCCAAGGCAGCGGCGAATATGGCTGCAGAAGAAGACACGGCAGCGACCGTCTCGGAAGTTACGACGGATGAGAACGTGCCGTCGCTTATGCGGCGTACGAGGGGCGCTGTTCTGGTTGGTAAGTCATCCAGTAGACGGCACGACGGTGAGTATACGGACGGCTCTGCGAACGGCCCTGCGGATGGCTCTGTGGATGGCTCCGTGACCGACTCTGCGGATGGTGCGATGCTGGACGGCGCGGCGGCCGAGGCAGCGGCCAGCGCAGCAGTCGCGGCCTTGGCCGATTCACTGCCCGACGATCCATTCACGCTGGCGAATCGGCCGACTACGCGCAGTGGTGCGGATGATACAGATAGCGTTGATGCCGCAGATGCCGTTGATTCCGCGAATGACGCGAATCGAAACCGCAAGCAGACAAATGCCGTGCAGCCGGCACATATGGCCTCTATTGAGCACGCGCACAGTGCCGATACGCCTCGCGGAGTGTTGTTGCCCAGTGCCGACGAGGATTCCTACAGCGAGCATTCCTTCGCCGAGACGGATGACGACCGCGAGGCTCAGGCCATCGACGCGGCCCTCGACTCTCTGGATGCCCTTATCAGAGGCTGATATATAAGGAAATCCTGTATTGCAGAGTATTGCGGCCTGTGACTGTGCGACTTTACAGATTCAGCACCGCATCGGCAACGCGCATGGCGGATTCACGGTGAGAGACCAGCACCACAGCCACGTCTTGCCCCTTATCCGCATTCTGCTCGCTCTTGGACAGCTCATGAATGGAACGCAGAATGATGGCTTCATTCAAGGCATCCAGACGACTGGTCGGCTCGTCGAAGAGCACCAAGTCGGCATTGCGCAGGAATACACGGGCCAAGCCGATGCGCTGGCGTTCGCCTTCAGACAGTCGGTCGCCCAGCTCGCCCACCTGGGTGTCGAGCCCATCCGGCAGGGAATCGATCAGGTCGAGCACGGATGCCTTGGCGAGGGCTTCGCGGAGTCGGGCGTCAAGAACACCGGCCGCTCCCCCATTGCGAATCTCCGATTCAGGCAAGGCGATAAGCAGATTCTCTCGAATCGTGCCGTCGAACAGGTGGGTCTCCTGACTCATCATGGCCTGAATACGGCGGCGGGCATGCACATCGATTTGCGGTAGCGGCGTGCCGGACAGCGTCACTTGGCCGCGCTGCGGATCCCAATAGCGCATCAGCAGCTTCAGCATAGTGGACTTGCCCCGGCCGGACGGGCCTTGGATACCGAGGATGCCGTGCTGCGGCACATCGAGCGAGAAGTCGGCGAGAATCGCCTCGCTCCCCTCCCCCGGGTACGCGAAGGTGACGCGGTCAAGGCGCATGCCCTCATAATCCGAGTTCGCAGTGCCAGTTTCCACCACGGCCGGCGCTTCGTCCATCAGGCCGAACAGACGACGGGCGGAGGCGAAGGTCTGGGTGAGGTTCGCGGGCAGGGCGGCGAGCGCCAGCGTCGGCCCGAACGAGCTGGCGAGCAGCGCGAAGGCGGCGACCAGCGCCGGGATATCGTAGAGGTTCACGCCGGCAAGATTGATGGCGATGCCGGCAGCCGCCGAGGTAAGCAATGCAACCAGCAATCCGCCGACACCGGCGAACCGGCCGTTGACACGGCTGAGTTTGGCATGGTCACGCCATAGCGCGCGCGTGCGGTCTTCGATGGCCTGCGCACGATCTTCACCCCGACCGAATCGGATGATCTCGTCGAGACCGCGCATGTCGTCGAGCATCACGTTGTCGAGTTCGCCGGCCGCGCCACGGATGGCGGGGCCCAGATTGCGCACGCCGGTGGCGAAGAAGCGCGGCACAATGATGCCGATGATCAGATGGGAGACGATCAGCGCCAACGCCATCCAGGGGCTCAGCGTGGCCGCCACGATGGCGTAGACGATGGTGGTGGTCACGGCTATGGCCACGGGGCTGATGGTATGCGCGAAGAAGATTTCGAGCAGTTCCACGTCGGTGGTGAGCATGGCGATGAGGTCGCCCTTGCCCTTGCCGGCGAGCTTGGCCGGAGCGAGGCGGCGAAGGGCGGCGAAAGCCTTGGAGCGGAAGAGCGCGAGCAGGTGGAAGGCCACGTTGTGGTTCAGATATTGCTCAACGTAGCGCGTCAGGCCGCGCAACACCGCGCAAACAATCATGGCGGTGATTGCACCGGCCGCACTCATGCCCCACACGGGGTTGCCGGCGAGCGCGAATCCGGCGATGATGCCGAACACCGGTAGGAAGGTTGCGGCAAGGTGACCGATGGTGCCGGCCGTGGAAGCCGCGACCATAAGCCCGGCCAGTGGCTTGGCCTCCCCGAGTAGTCGCTTGATGACCTGGAACGTGCTCATCTCGGCCGGAGCTGCAGCCGGAGCTGCGCCCACAGCCGCCCCGCTCCCGCTGGCGGAAGCTGTCAGCGAAGCTGGCTGAGGGTGGTCAGCCCCAAAGTTCTCGATATCCGCCTGAGTAGTGAACAACTTGGCGTACACGCCGCCGGCCGCCATGAGTTCGGCATGCGTGCCGGTTTCCACCGACTTGCCGTGTTCGAGCACCACCACTTGGTCGGCGTGCTCGGCGTTGGCCATGCGATGGGTGATCATGATCACCGTCTTGCCGCGGGATTGCACCAGTTCGCGGATGGTCGCGAGAATCAGTTCCTCGGATTCCACATCCACACTGCTGGTGGCCTCGTCGAATACGAATACCGGCGAATCATGCAGAAGCGCACGGGCGATGGCGATACGCTGGCGCTGGCCACCGGACAGGTTGGCGGCGTCGGGCTCAATCGTCATGTCAAGGCCGTCCGGCTGCGAACGCACGAAGTCGGCGATACGGGCCTGTTCGAGCGCGTCCCAGAGACGGGAATCCACGGCGTCGGACGCGGCTTCACCGTTCTGGCCGTCATCGGGCAAAGCCATCAGAAGGTTCTCACGCAGAGTACCGGCAAACAGATGGCTACTGGCACCGATCAGGGTGATGGTTCGGGCGAGCGTCTCTCCGGACAGGTCGGATACCTTGACGCCGTTCAGCGTAAGCGAGCCTTGGTATCCGGTCAGCGTACCGGCAAGCAGCGCGGCAGCCGTGGATTTGCCGGAACCGGAGATGCCGACGATGGCGGTGAGTTGACCGGGGTAGGCAGTGAAGGTGAGGTCGGTGAGCGCAGGTGCCGGCGCGGAATTCGTTTGTTGAACGGCGGCACCGGAATCGGCGCTGTCATAGGAATAGCCGACGTGGTCGAAGCTGACGGTGATTCCGCCATCGGCCTTGGCCCCGGCCTTGGTACCGGCATCAGTCCCGGCATCGGTACCAGCGGTGGCCGGCAGCGTGGCAGTGCCATGGGCGGGCTCGGGGGTGTCCAGCAGGGCGAAGATGCGTTTGGTGGAGGTCATGCCGTTCATCGCCACGTGGAAGTAGGAGCCGAGCTGGCGCATGGGGATGAAGAATTCGGCGGACAGCAGCACGATCAGCAACAGTCCGGCGAGGGTGAGCGGGAAGCCCGCACCGAACGGCATCAGGTATTGCAGGCCGTAGGCCAGGTAGGCGAACGCACCGGGCAGGTGGGCGGCGAGCATGACCGGCGACCAGCCGGCGGCGCCGGCTCCTGCGGCGGCCGCGGCGGTATGCGCATACTGCCATAGAGCCACACCAATGCCGGCCGCCGCACCGCCGTAGGCCACGATATCCATGGCGGTCAGCGAGCGCAGCTGGATCTGCAGCACGCGCATGGTCATGACGCGGAAGCCTTCAGCCTTCTTGTCCATTTCGGCGGCGGCACGGTCGTCGGCGTCGAAGTTCTTCAGGGTTTCGAGGCCTTGCAGGTTGTCGAGGAATGCGGCGCCCATGTCGGTGTATCGGCCCCAGTATTTTTTGAAGGCGCGGGCGGCGGTCATGGATACGATGCCGGTGACAATAATAATGAGCGGCGCGCAGACGAGCATGGTCACGGCGGCCGGCATGTTGATCGGCGCAATCACGGCGAACAGGGTGATCGGCGCAAGAATCGCATAGAAGAGCTGCGGCAGGAACAGTTCGAAGAAGCTCTGGATCTGCTCGACGCCTTCGCCGGCGGACTGGACCACATCCGAGGTCTTGACGCGCGACCTGTAGGACGGGCCGAGGGCCACCATTTTGCGGTACAGCTTGGAGCGCAAAGCGAGCTTGACCCGTTCGGCGGCTTCGGTGCCGAGGCGTGTGGCGTGTGTGGTGGCCAAGTAGCGAACCAGCATGCAGACGATTGCCAAGGCCACGTAAACCATGAGGTCGCCGGCCATTGGGGCGACGGTGGTGCCCGGAACGCCGAACAGATTGGCGGGACACTCGGAGGCCGAGGCGGCGTTACAGGAGAAAGTGTGTGGGTCGGCTGCGGCGAGCAGTCCTTGCAGCAGCATGACCAGCGAAAGCATGAAGCCGATATTGGCAAGCAGCCCAACCCACATCAGAGCCACTTTGCCGGCTATGAGCTTGCCGAGACCTGGTGCCAATTGGAACAGTCGCTTGTCAAACATGTTGCGCTTCCCCTTGCCGTGTTAGTTGCCGTGTTAGTTGCCGTGGTACTGCAGTAGGTCTCGTCATGCATCAGTCGCGGGTGCCACCAATCGCATACCTGCACATACCGATGGCGTGCACTGCGCAATCCTATTTACCTTAGGCGAAAGCGCACATACACGCCAGACCTTCAGCTGAGACGACTGTCACGCTGAGCTTCGTTCCCAAATAAGAAGCAACAGACTCCCCAATGCCGACGCCGCCGATGATGATGGTGATGACCAGACCCTGCAGGGCCGGGCTCAGCGCGTACTTGTCCTGCAGGAAGTCGATGGCTCCCGAAATGGACACGGTCATAACCGTAGAGCAAACCGGTTAGACACGGCGTTGTATACAATCCACAAAACCAGACAGACAACTTCTCCATTGCCCACAACGCGTGCAACCTTACGCCAGCGTAATCTAACTCGTCAGAATGGCTCGGGTTGTCAACTTGCCATCATGTTTGTAAGGAATAAACGGCCGTATGCTTACCGAATACACCACGCCCGGCGAATCCATCGAGATCCGCGATGACCAAACTATCTATTCACTGCTCACCGAACGACTGGCCCGCACCGGCGCGGACACGGTAATCGCCGCCAAGAAAATCGGCCCCGGCCGCTGGCAGAACGTCACCACCGGCGAATTCCACGAGCGCGTGGTCTCAGCCGCCAAGGGCCTGATCGCGCTCGGCATCGCCAAGGGCGACGCGGTGACCATCTTTTCCTCCACCCGTCTCGAATGGGGCATTCTCGATTTCGCACTGGCCGCAGTGGGCGCGGTAAGCGTGCCGATCTACGACACCGACTCCGCCCCGCAAGCCCAGCGCATCATGAACGATTCGGCGGTCAAGCTGGCCTTTGCCGACAACCGCGAGCGCTTCGACCGGCTCGACTCGGTCAAGGACCACTGTCCTGCCTTGAAGCAGATTCTCATGATCGAGGGCAACGCGCTGGGCGCGCTCGAAGGTCTGGGCGTGGCTGTTTCGGACGAGGAACTGAACGAGCGCGTGGCCACCGTGCGCGCCGACGATCTGGCCACCATCGTCTACACTTCGGGCTCCACCGGCAACCCGAAGGGTGCCGAACTGACCCACAAGAACTTCGTGTCCATCACCATCTCCGCCTCGCAGGCGTTGCATGAAGTGGTGCTTGACGACCATCCGCGCCTGCTGCTCTTCCTGCCGCTGGCCCACTGCTTCGCACGATTCATCCAGTACGCCTCCATCGCCTCCGATGACGGCGTGGTCGGTTATCTGCCGGATACCAAAACCCTGCTGCCGGACCTGCGTTCGTTTGAACCGACCTACCTGCTGGGCGTGCCGCGCGTGTTCGAGAAGGTATACAACGCCGCCTCGCACAAGGCCGGTGCCGGCTGGAAGGGCCGCCTGTTTGTCAAGGCCGCCGAGGCCGCGCGCGTCTGGAGCCGCAAGGAGCAGGCCGGCGAGCAGCACACGTTTGCCGAAATCGCCGAGCGCGCCAAGTACGAAACGCTCGTCTACCGCACGGTGCGCGGTGCTCTGGGCCCGAAGATCAAGTACGTGGCCTGCGGCGGCGCACCACTGTCGCTCGATCTGGCGCATTTCTACAACGGCATCGGACTGCCGATGATTCAGGGTTATGGCATGACCGAAACCGCCGCCCCGTTCGCCGCCACGCGCGTGACCGACAATGTGATCGGCACCGTAGGCCAGCCCGCGCCCGGCTCCTCGATTCGCATTTCCGACGAAGGCGAACTGCAGGTCAAGGGCCCGAACGTGTTCCGCGGCTACCACAATCTGCCGGAGAAGACGGCCGAGGCGTTCACCGCCGACGGCTGGCTCAGGACCGGCGACTTGGCCGAGATCGATGATGAGGGCCACATCGTCATCACCGGCCGCATCAAGGACATTATTATTACTGCCGGCGGCAAGAACGTCTCCCCCATTCCGCTGGAGGAAGAGATCGCCAAGTGCCCGATCGTGGAGCACTGCGTGGTGGTGGGCGACCAGCGCCCGTTCATCGGCGCGTTGGTGACGCTCGATTCGGAGTCGCTGGCATTGTGGCTGCCCGCGCACGGCCTGTCCACGGAGACGCCGGTCGACCGGCTCGCCACGAACGCCGCGGTGCGCGAGGAGATTCAGCAGTACGTGGACAAGGCGAATGCGACGGTCTCGCGCGCCGAATCCGTACGCAAGTTCGCCGTGCTGGACACGCAGTTCACGCAGGAGAACAAGTGCCTGACACCGTCGCTGAAAGTGGTGCGCCCGGCCGTCAATCGCGTGTTCGCCGATGTGATCGACAACGAGATCTACAACGGCAAGCGGTGAGACGCGCGGTTCGTAATCCGACACAAAAAAAGGGCCTTTTGAACCGCACCCCGATTGTTGGACTGGAGTAATCCAGATTCGATGATCGGAGGTGCGGTTTCTCATGTCCAGGGATCGCAGGCGTCATTATGACGATGATTCCATGCGGGTCGTCGCCGGGGTGCCGCCCGGCCCAGGTGGGTCATGCCCGGGTCAGTTTCTTGCTCCTGAGACGCAGCACGACATCGGCGGAGTTGGCGACGCGCTTGGAATGCGTCACCACGATCACGCATTTGCCGAGCTGATGGGCG
>ENA-OZEW01000574-OZEW01000574.1-human-gut-metagenome-genome-assembly--contig:-NODE-574-length-12208-cov-4.045339_pt1 | contig 12208 bp, 8 predicted proteins | sample MGYA00245072_ERZ653617 | MGnify/ENA primary metagenome ERZ653617 (study PRJEB26926, sample SAMN06165063) | human gut metagenome | biome: ENVO:00009003; feature: ENVO:2100002; material: ENVO:00002003...
CGAGATGCAGCGTAGTCTCGTGGGCTCGGAGATGTGTATAAGAGACAGAGTCTGCGCCGTGCTTGACGGCTTCCCGTGCTTCCTCCACACTGTGGACGGAAACGCCGATCATCATACCGTCGCCCACACGAGCGCGCACCTGCGCTGCGGCCATATCCTCCTGCCCCACATGCACGCCCTCGGCGTGGCAGCGGATGGCAATGTCCACATTGTCGTTCACAAAGAACGGCACGCCGTAGCGCTGGCACAGAGCATGAATCTCCACAGCCTCTTTCAGAAAGGCTTCGTCGTCCAGCTCTTTTTCACGCAGCTGCACACAGGTGACACCGCCCTTCAGGGCGCTCTCCACCTGTTCATAGAGGGTCTGCTTTCCCACCCATGCGCGGTCGGTGACGGCATACAGAAGCATGTTCTGCTTATCGCACTTCATAGTTTGCTCCTTCTTCCAGCTGATCCGGGGTCATATTGTAAATGGCATCGATGATATAATTGCGGTAGGTGGAGTTGCCGTCCAGCGGGGTCAGGCGCTTGTGGGCGGTCTCGCCCGCAAGGCCCATGGCGCACACTGCGGCTGCAGCGGCTTCCAGCGGATGGCCGGGGTTGGCGGTAACGAACGCCGCCGTCAGGGCCGAAAGCTGGCAGCCCGTACCGGTGATGCTGCTCATCATGGCATTGCCGTTGCGGATGCAGTAGGCTTTTTGCGCATCGGCCACGATGTCGATGGCACCGGTAATGGCAATAACGGCACCCGTCTGGGCTGCAAAGGCCTTGGCAAAGGCCACGGCAGAATCCAGATTTTCCTCAGTAACTTTATCGGCCACATCGGCATCCACGCCCTTGGTGGTTCCCGCGCCGGAGGCCAGCGTTTTGATCTCCGAGATGTTGCCGCGGATCACGGTGAACTTTACGTCCCTGAGCAGGCGGAAAGCCGTGTCGGTGCGCAGGCGGGATGCACCCGCACCCACCGGGTCCAGCACCACAGGATGGCCCAGCTGGTTTGCCTTTTTGCCCGCCAGCAGCATGCTGGTGATGGTGCGGCTGTTCAGGGTGCCGATGTTGATGTTCAGACCGCCGCAGATGGTGGTGATGTCCTCCACCTCGGCGGCATCGTCGGCCATGATGGGGGAGGCACCGCAGGCCAGCACCATGTTGGCGCAGTCGTTCACGGTGACATAGTTGGTGATGTTGTGAATCAGAGGGCTGCGGCTGCGCAGGTTCTCAAAGGCAGTCTTGAGCATTCCCGGCACCTCCGCTCAGGAAAGGCTGTTCTGCATGGAGCGCAGAGCGCCGGAGCGCTGCAGGCTGAACACCACAGCACCGGCGATCACCGCACCCACGGCGGTGGAGATGAGGAAGGGCACAATATAGGCGTAGAAAGCGATGTCCGCAGCACTCTTGCCCATCAGGAAGATGGCCACGGGCCATGCGCACAGGCCGCCCAGAATGCTGGTGCCGAACACCTCACCCACCACGGTGGCGATCAGGTTTTTGGTCTTGTGGTATGCAAGGCCGCACAGCAGCGCGCCGAACATACTGCCCGGGAAGGCCATCAGGCTGCCCAGACCCAGCAGGTTGCGCAGCAGGGAAGCCACAAAGGCTACGCCCACGCCCCACCAGGGCCCCAGCAGAACAGCGCACAGCACGTTGACCATGTGCTGCACCGGGGCGCACTTGCTGCCGAACATGGGAAAGCTGAACACGCTGCCCACTACGCACAGGGCACAGAACATACCGGCAAGGGCAAGCTTTTTGACAGAGAGATTTTTCATAATAAATTAGCTCCTTTTCAACCATCTGCGGCAGCGCAGGATGAATACCGGCGCTCCCGCAACAAAACAGCCCGTGCCCGCCGCAAGGCGGGAACAGGTACGGAAGGTGCGGTCGAAGCTTACTGGCTTCCTCTCACGCCGGAACACGGCTTCCCATCGCTGCATTCATCCAAGGCTCAGGGCGCTCCCCCTCAGCTGGCTGCGGAACCTCCGCAGAGGCACAAAAAAACAGGAGGGGCCCGGCACGGCTCCTCCTGCAAAAAATCATAAAGGGTATGACTTCCTACGGCGGCATTATCCGCATCAGGTAAAAGGGTCGAAGCTTGCTATACTTCCTCTCAGCCCGCTGCACGAGCTCCCCTGTGTTTGATTGTGACTGTATTCTACACCTCTTTCCCCAAAAATGCAAGAGGGGAGATAGAAACCAAAGCCGCCGTGCAGAAGTCTGCGCGGCGGCTTTGGTCACAGAAAGGAGAATAATATGAAAAAGCAGAGAAAGTCGGGTTAACCCATGGTCACCTGCACCGTTACCTCAGCACCGGCGGCAGCCAGCGGCAGAACGTTGCCGGAGATGGCCTTGCCGTCCACGGTAACGGCCTTGATGCCGTGCTGCACCCCGGCGGCGTTATCCACTGTAATGTGGTACACCGCACCGCGGAAGCGGCGGGTCACGGTGAAACCGGACAGGGTGTGGGGGATACAGGGGTCTACCTTCAGGCCGTCCAAGGTGGGCTGGATACCCAGAATGTACTGGCTGATGTTGAAGAAGGCCCATGCCGCTGTGCCGGTCAGCCAGCTGTTTTTGGCTTCGCCAAAGGTGGGGGCGTCCTTACCGGCTACCATCTGGCTGTAAACGTAGGGCTCGGTGCGGTGGATCTCGGAAATGTCCTCGATGTAGGCGGGGCAGGTCTTGCGGTACACTGCAAAGGCGCGGTCGCCGTGGCCGAGCGTTGCTTCGGCGCAGCTGATCCACGGATTGTTATGGCAGAAGATACCGGCGTTCTCCTTGTATCCCGGAGGATAGCTGGAGATCTCGCCCAGATTCAGCTGATAGCTGGTGTAGGCGGGCTGCAGCAGCACCACGCCGTATTTGGTGTCCAGCCGCTCCTCCACGCTGGCAAGCGCCTGCGCGGCCTGTCCGCTCTCCTTGCCGATGCCGGCCATGACACACATACCCTGCGGCTCAATAAAGATCTGACCCTCGGTGCACTCCTTGCTGCCGACGGGCTTGCCGAAAGCATCGTAGGCACGGCGGAACCATGCGCCGTCCCAACCGGCGGTCAGGGTGGCCTGCTCCACGGCATCAATGTGCTTGCGGGCGGCAGCGGCCTCCTCGGTCAGATTCAGATGGTCGCACAGCTGGGCGTATTCGTGGCCGTACTTGACGAACATACCGGCAATGAAAACGCTTTCGGCCACAGGACCCTCGCTGGGGCCGGTGATCTGGAAGCTCTCACCCGGGTGCTCGGAGAAGCAGTTCAGGTTCAGGCAGTCATTCCAGTCGGCGCGGCCGATGAGCGGCAGACCGTGGGGACCCAGATGGGTGCAGGTAAAGTTGAAGCTGCGGCGCAGGTGCTCCATCAGAGTCTGCGCCTTGGTGGCGTCGTTATCAAAGGGTACCTGTTCTTCCAGAATAGACCAGTCGCCGGTCTCCCGCAGGTAGGCGGCGGTACCGGCAATGAGCCACAGCGGGTCATCGTTGAAGCCGGTGCCGATATCCCGGTTGCCCTTTTTGGTCAGGGGCTGGTACTGGTGGTAGGCGCTGCCATCCTCAAACTGGGTGGCGGCAATATCCAGAATGCGCTCCCGGGCGCGGGAGGGGATGATGTGCACAAAGCCCAGCAGATCCTGACAGCTGTCCCGGAAGCCCATGCCGCGTCCGGTGCCGCTTTCGTAGTAGCTGGCAGAGCGGCTCATGTTAAAGGTGACCATGCACTGGTACTGGTGCCAGATGTTGACCATGCGGTTCAGCTTTTCCTCGCCGGATTCCAGATGATAGGTGGACAGCAGCTGCTCCCAGTGGGTGCGCAGGGCGGCGCGGGCGGCATCGACCTGTGCATCGGTGGCGTAGCGCTCCATCATGGCGTGGGCGCGGGTCTTGTTGATGACGCCCGGGGCAATGAACTTCTCCTGCTGCGGGTTCTCGATGTAGCCCAGACCGAACAGGATGCTGGGGCTCTCGCCGGGGGCGAGGGTCAGGTGGATGTGCAACGCACCCACTGGTGCCCAGCCGTGGGCAATGCTGCCGGAGCAGTGCCCGGCGCGGACGGCCTGCGGGTCTGCCGGGCCGCCGTACACGCCGCAAAAGGCATCCCGAGTGGTGTCAAAGCTGTCCACCGGGCAGTTTGCCCAGAACACGGCGTAGTGGTTGCGGCGCTCGCGGTACTCGGTCTTGTGGTAGATCACGCTGCCCTCTACCTCTACCTCGCCGGTGGAGTAGTTGCGCTGGAAGTTGGAGCCGTCGTCCACGGCATCCCACAGGCAGAACTCCACATAGCTGAACAGATCCAGCTCCTTGACAACGGTGCTGCCGTTGCACACTGTCACCCGATCCAGCTCACAGGCATCCCCCTTGGGGACGAACAGCTCCTGCCGGGCGGTCACGCCGTCCTTTTTGCCCTCCAGAATGGTGTAGCCCAGACCGTGGCGGCAGTTGTAACTGTCCAGCGGGGTCTTGGTGGGCTGCCAGCCCGGGTTCCATACGGTGTCGCCGTCCTTGATGTAGATCCGGTGGCCGTCCATGTCCAGCGGGGAGTTGTTGTAGCGGTAGCGGGTCAGGCGGCGCATCCGGGCGTCCCGGTAAAAGCTGTAGCCGCCCGCCGTGTTGGAGACCAGACTGAAGAAGTCCTCGCTGCCAAGGTAGTTGATCCAGGGCAGGGGCGTCTGCGGGGTGGTGATGACGTATTCCTTATTCTGGTCATCAAAATATCCGAACTTCATAATGCTTCCTCCTTAAAACTGCGCCTTGTCGGGCGGGCAGTGTGTCGATGAACGAAAACGATTAAGACACTGCGAAAGAAGCAATCTCATCACGCTAAGCATACCGTATCCCACCGAAAAATGCAAGAGCTTTTTGCAAAAATCTCAACGGAAATTTTAAAATAATCTGCGAAGCCCCGGCAGTTTTCTGGGACTTTCGGCACGGCGTACACCGGCGAAAGGGCGAACGAAAGACCCGAAACCCCATTTTAAAAGTAATATATACATACGGCCTCCGGCACCGAAAACCATAACGAAACTGCAACGAAAATTTTTTCGTTTTAATCGAAATGTAACGAAAGTGAATCGAGATGCACAATTCTTACAGGCCGTATTGGAACAAAATGCCAAAAGTGATGCAGCTGAGCTAAAACTTTTGCGTTTCCGCTTGATTTTTGGTACAGAATGCGATATATTGAGGTTGCGAAAACGATTAAGGAACTCGCGAGAAACATCCCGCTGCTCCTATCCTCGGAAGGAGGCTAAAAGATGCCGTCCCTGAAGGATCTGGCGAAAGAATGCGGCGTATCCGTCGCAACCGTCAGCAAGGCTTTAAACGACCAGCCGGATATCGCACCGGCCACGCGGGAGCGCATCCGTGCAGCGGCCCGCCGCATGGGGTACCTGCCCAACGCAGCGGCCCGGGCGCTGAAAACCAACCGTACCTATAACTTAGGCGTTCTGTTCGTAGATGAAAAACAGAGCGGCCTGACCCACGAGTACTTCTCCGCAGTGCTGGACAGCTTCAAGGTAGAAGCGGAAAAGCGCGGCTACGATATCACCTTCATCAACCACAACATCAGCGGCAGGTCCATGAGCTATCTGGAACATTGCCACTACCGGGGTGTGGACGGCGTGGTGATCGCCTGTGTGAACTTTTACGATCCGCAGGTGGTGGAGCTGGTCAACGGCGATGTGCCGGTGGTGACTATCGACCATGTGTTCAACAACCGGATGGCGATCCTTTCAGACAACGTGGCGGGCACAAAGGCTCTGGTACAGCAGGCATGGGCCTGCGGACACCGGCGCATCGCCTTCATCCACGGCGAAAAGACCGCCGTTACCGAGAACCGCTTGGCAGGCTTCTATCAGGCCTGCGAGGAGCTGGGGCTGAAGGTGCCGGAGGAGTACGTCCGCTGCGGTGTGTACCACGATGTGGACCGCTGCGCAGAGGAAACCCGGGCGCTGCTGGCACTGCCGCAGCGGCCCACCTGCATCATCTTCCCGGATGACTTTTCCGCACTGGGCGGCTACAACGCCCTGGCCGAAGCGGGGTTGAGCATCCCGGAGGATATCTCGGTGATGGGGTACGATGGCATCTATCTCTCCCGGGTGGTCAAACCCTCGTTGGTGACCTACCAGCAGAACACAAAATCCCTTGGCAGGCTGGCAGCGGATAAGCTGATCGAGCTGATCGAGCATCCGCGTGTGACCCTGCCGGAGCAGATCCGGGTGTCCGGCAAACTGCTGGACGGCGGCTCCGTCCGCATCCTTTAACAAAGACCCATAACTCCCGGCGCGGAGTTTTTGAGAATGAATTTTTTAATGGAAAACCATGAAGGAGGTTTACCCTTATGAAAAAGATCTCTCGTCGTAATTTCCTGCTCGCTTCCGGTGTCGTGACTGTTGGTGCTGCTCTGGCAGCCTGCGGCGGCGGTTCTTCCAGCAGCACTGCTGCTTCCTCTGCGGCTCCTGCATCCTCTGCAGCCGCTCCCGCTTCCGCCGAGGGCAAGGTGCTGAACATCTGGTGCTGGAATGATGAGTTCCAGAGCCGCTTCAACGACTACTATCCGGAAGTTTCCGAGATCGCAGCCGACAAGTCCACCACCACCCTGAAGGACGGCACCACCGTGAAGTGGACCATCAACGCCAACGAGAACAACAACTACCAGAACAAGCTGGACGAGGCTCTGCTGAATCAGGATTCCGCTGCCGATGACGACAAGATCGACATTTTCCTGATCGAGGCTGACTACGCTCTGAAGTATGTGGATTCCGACTACGTTCTGGATGTCAAGAAGGATATCGGCCTGACCGATTCCGATCTGGCTGGTCAGTACCAGTACACCAAGGACATCGTTAGTGTGGACGGCAGCCAGCGCGGCACCACCTGGCAGGCAACTCCCGGTCTGTTCGCATACCGCCGCAGCATTGCCAAGGAGGTGCTGGGCACCGATGACCCCGCTGAAGTGCAGACCTACCTGTCCGACTGGGATAAGTTCAACGATGTAGCTGCTAAGGCTGCTGCCAAGGGCTACAAGATGCTGTCCGGCTTCGATGATGCATACCGCACCTTCTCCAACAACGTCTCCGCACCCTGGGTCACCGGCACCACCGTTACCGTGGACGAGAACCTGATGAAGTGGGTGGATCAGACCAAGGAGTACACCGACAAGGGCTACAACAACAAGTCCAGCCTGTGGGACAGCCAGTGGGCTTCCGATCAGGGCCCCACCGGTAAGGTGTTCGGCTTCTTCTACTCCACTTGGGGCATCAACTTCACCCTGCTGGGCAACTCTCTGGCAACTCCTACCGCTGAGGGCGGCAAGGAAGAGGTTGGCAATGGCATCTACGGCGACTACGCTGTGTGCGAAGGCCCTCAGCCCTACTACTGGGGCGGCACCTGGATCTGCGGCGCAGCCGGCAGCGACAACCTTGAGACCATCAAGGACGTTATGCTGAAGCTGACCTGCGATGAAGCCATCATGAAGCAGATCACCATGGATACGCAGGACTACACCAACAACGAGAAGGCCATGAACGAGATCGCCAACAGCGATTACAAGTCCGACTTCCTCGGCGGCCAGAACCACATCGCTCTGTTTGCAGAGGCTGCAACCAAGATCGATATGTCCAACGCCGGCCCGTACGATCAGGGCCTGAACGAGAGCTTCCAGAACGCTTTCAAGGATTACTTCACCGGCAACGTGGAGGAGGATGCCGCCAAGGCAAACTTCGAGACCGCCATCAAGGAGAAGTACCCCGAGCTGACCGACGTGGTATGGCCCGCATAAGCGGTTTTACTCCGAACTGAAAATTGAAGCAAAGGGGCGGGCGGCGTATCTCGCCCGCCCCTTTGGTTTTGCTGTGACCCGGCAGGAGGGAGATCTCATGGGAGAAAAAACAAAGAAGAAAGGGTCGATCAGCTACGCGAAATGGGGCTACATCTTCATTGCGCCGTTCTTCATCATCTTCGCGGTATTCCAGCTGATCCCTCTGGCATCCACCATCTATTACAGCTTTTTTGAGTATTACCGCAGCGGTCTGAAGATCATCGGCCCCAACTTTGTGGGTCTGAAAAACTACATCACCCTGTTCGCGACCGATCTGCCCAAGTATTTCAGCAACACGCTGATCCTCTGGATCATCGGTTTCGTCCCGCAGATCATCGTCTCGCTGCTGCTGGCGGCATGGTTCACCGACCTGCGGCTGAAGCTGAAGGGACAGACCTTCTTCAAGACGGTCATCTACATGCCCAACCTGATCATGGCCTCGGCCTTCGCAATGCTGTTCTTCGCCCTGTTCTCGGATAACGGCCCGGTGAACGCAGTGCTACTGAGCATGGGCTGGATCAAGACCCCCATCAGCTTTCTGAATACCGTGTGGGGCAACCGTGGCCTTGTGGGCCTGATGAACTTCCTGATGTGGTTCGGCAACACCACCATCATGCTGATGGCAGCCATTATGGGCGTGGACCCCACCCTGTACGAGGCCGCAGAGCTGGACGGCTGCACCCCGAACCAGATGTTCTGGAAGATCACCCTGCCCCTGATCCGTCCCATTCTGGTCTATGTGATGATCACCTCCATGATCGGCGGCCTGCAGATGTTCGATGTGCCGCAGATCCTGACCAACGGCAAGGGCGGCCCCGACCGTACCTCCACCACCATGATCATGTACCTGAACAACCACCTGTTCAGCAAGAACTACGGCATGGCCGGTGCAGTATCTGTGGTGCTGTTCCTTGTGTGTGCAGTGCTGTGCGTCGTCGTGTACTTCTCGCTGACCAAGGAAGATGACGGCCTGACCAAGGCTCAGCGCAAGGAACTGAAGGCAGCCAAAAAGGCTGCTGCCAAAGGAGGGAAATAAGTATGGCACATACGCCTAAAAACCAGTCCGAAAAGGCGATCTTGACCGCCCGCCGTGCGTGGTGCTATCTGGTGCTGGTGCTGATCAGCTTTCTGTGCCTGTTCTTCTTCTATGTGCTGATCATCAACTCCACCCGCACCCACTTCGAGATCCAGAAGGGCTTCTCGCTGATGCCGGGCAAGTCCATCATCACAAACTTCCGCAATGTGCTTACGGACGCCAACATCCCTGTGGTGAGCGGCATCCGCAACAGCCTGCTGGTGTCTGCCTGCTCGGCAGCGCTCAGCGTTTACTTCTCGGCACTGACGGCCTACGGCATCTACGCCTATAACTTCAAATTCAAAAAGGCTGCCTTTGCCCTGATCCTGCTCATCATGACCATGCCCACACAGGTGTCCGCACTGGGCTTTCTGCAGTTGATCTCCAAGATGGGGCTGAAAAACAGCTTCATCCCGCTGATCGTTCCCAGCATTGCGGCACCCACCGTGTTCTTCTTCATGAAGCAGTATCTGGACGCCTCCCTTCCCATGGAGATCGTGGAGGCCGCCCGCATTGACGGTGCAGGCGAGTTCTATACCTTTAATAAGATCGTGCTGCCCATCATGAAGCCGGCTCTGGCTGTACAGGCTATTTTCTCCTTCGTGGCCAGCTGGAACAACTACTTCATTCCGGCTCTGGTGCTGGACACTGCCGACAAAAAGACCCTGCCGATCCTGATTGCCCAGCTGCGCAGCGCGGACTTCCTGAAGTTCGATATGGGCAAGGTGTACATGATGGTGGCCATCGCCATTCTGCCGGTCATCGTCGTCTACCTGTTGCTGTCCAAGTTTATTGTCCGTGGCGTTGCTCTTGGTGGCGTCAAGGGCTAAAATTGCGACAGCTCTGTTACAGCATAGCAAAGCCCCCGGGGGTCACACCCTCGGGGGCTTTGTGCGTTATAGTTGGTGAGCAAAAACGATTTGGAATGGCTTCCGCTGCGCTCTAGCCATTTTCAGCGGAAAAATTATTTTATATTCGGGATTCAGAAACGTCTGCGGGCGTTTCTGAATCCCCTTTTCACAGGAAGAACCGTAACCGGGAGAGGCAGTTGCAATATCTTTGCGCCCCTTTCGTGAAAAAGTAACTCTGGAAAATCCGCAGATTTTCCAGAGTTACAACTATAAAAATATTCTTTCCGCTATTTATGCGCAAAGCGAACGCGGAGCGCATTCAAAATCGTCCCACGCGGGGGAGTGTGCGATGGGATTCAGATCAAGATCCCATCGCAATGGTCGATCTCGTGCTGGATGATCTGCGCTGTCCAGCCGGTAAAGGTCTTGATGCGCAGCTTGCCGTCCATGGTCTGGTACTGCACCTTGATGCTCTGCCAGCGCTTTGTTTTCCGCACACCTTCCAGCGAAAGACAGCCCTCTTCGGCTTCGTACTGGCCGGACTTTTTCAGGATGACCGGGTTGAACAGCACTAAATACCCGTCCTCAGCTTCCACCGCGATGATGCGCTTGCGCACGCCGATCATGTTGGCAGCCATGCCCACACAGCCGTCGGCGTGGGCGGTCAGGGTGTCCAGTAAGTCCCGCGCAACAGGGGCATCCTCCGGGGTGGTGGGGGCGGACTTCTGCGCCAGAAACAGCGGGTCGTGCATGATGGGCTGGATCATAGTAAAATCTCCTATTATTTTTCAGTTCTGCTTAAAAGAATGCCTGCCAGCAGTCCGGCGGCAGCCGGGAGCACCCAGCCAAAGCCCAGTGCCGCCAGTGGCAGGGCGTTGGCAAGGGCAGAAAGTGCGCCAAGCGGCAACGCGGCGGCAATGCTCTGCACGGCGGTGCAGCCAATGCACAGCGGGTAGACCCGGCGGCGCTGTTCCAGCCCGGGCACGAAGGAAAGTACGATCAGCACAATGGCCACCGGGTATAGCGCATTGAGCACCGGGATGGACAAGCGCAGGATCTCTGCCAGCCCCAGATTGGAGAACAGCATACTGGCAGCGGCAAAAAAGGCGGCAAGAGCAGGGTAGGGGATGTGGGGCAGCAGGGTGTGGAAATACTCTCCCACACAGGCAATCAGCCCCACACAGGTGTTGAAGCAGGCCAGCATAAAGATGGCCGCAAGCAGCACCAGCCCCGCTTTACCGAACAGCCGCTCCGCCAGCACGGTCAGCACCTCGGCACCGGTGGCAAGACCGGGCACGGCGGCACCGGTCAACGCTCCGGCGTGCCCCAGCATGGCATAGACCGCCAGCAACAGCCCGCCTGCCACAAGACCGGCACGGATGGCACTGCGCTGCACGTCCTGCTCCCGGGCAACGCCCTGCGCCCGGATGTTCATGGCGATGACCGCGCCAAAGTTCAGTGCGGCAAGGGCGTCCATGGTCTGGTAACCGTACAATACGCCTTGTAAAATGACCGCTGAACTATACGCATCGGTGGGCGCACCGTACTGCGCCGCCAGCGGGTGCAGCAAACAGCCGCCGAACAGGATCAAAATCAGAACCAGCAGGCAGGGGCAGAGCAGCCTGCCCAGCCAGCGGGTGAGCCTGTCCGGGCGCAGCGCTACCAGAAAGGCCGCGCCGAAGAACAGCACGGAGTACCCCAGCTGCAGCCCGGCGCTGCTGCCCAGCAGCGGGGTGAGCATGGCAAACGAGGTGCTTGCGGTGCGCGGAATGGCCAGACACGGCCCGATGGACAGGTAGATCAAAATCATGAACACCTGCGCGAACACCGGATGCACCCGCCCGGCAAGCTTATCCAGACCGTCAGCCCGTGCCACCGCGATGACCCCTGCAACCGGCAGACCCACGGCACTGAGGGCAAGCCCCAGAAAGGCGGGCCAGAAGTTTACCTCCGCCTTTGCACCCAGATCGGGTGGGAAGATCAGGTTGCCCGCCCCGAAAAACATGGAAAATAACGTAAAACCGACAAGCAGCAGCTTGCGGCCCTTGAGCGCTTTTGTCAATACCGTCCTCTCTTTCCTGCGCCGGTGCCAAAGGTGCACCGTGTACTGTACCCAGTTTACACTGGATGCAAATTCATGTCAAGCGTACGACGGTTGAATAAAAGTATATACAAAGCGAGCCGACTCGCCGTGGGTGGTGCACAGGTCATTCCCCTTTGCGGGACGGTATGGTATACTATACCTTATAATAGGAAGCGGAAGAGGGCAGTTTATGAAGCAGAACAAGCAGTTTTTCCGCCGTCTGCTGGCGGTGGCGTTCTGGCTGGCGGTCTGGCAGGCCGCAGCCATGGCCATCGGGCAGGAGGTGTTTTTGGTATCGCCGGTGCAGGCGCTGCGCACCTTAGTGCAGCTGCTGCCGAGGGCAGATTTCTGGCAGCGGGTGGGCTTCAGCTCAGGGCCTGTCTCTTATACACATCTCC
>ENA-OZEW01000580-OZEW01000580.1-human-gut-metagenome-genome-assembly--contig:-NODE-580-length-12121-cov-4.767943_pt1 | contig 12121 bp, 9 predicted proteins | sample MGYA00245072_ERZ653617 | MGnify/ENA primary metagenome ERZ653617 (study PRJEB26926, sample SAMN06165063) | human gut metagenome | biome: ENVO:00009003; feature: ENVO:2100002; material: ENVO:00002003...
GCTTCGTCGGCAGCGTCAGATGTGTATAAGAGACAGGAATAGAAAGCGGGATTTTTCAACCATTTATCCGAGCCTTGTGGAAAAACCGGTCAATTCTTCAGCCCTTCTTATGGGTGGGAACCATGACCTTCAGGCCGCCCATATACGGCTGCAGCACTTCGGGGATGGTAACGGTGCCGTCGGCATTGGTGTGCACGCTATGCCCGTCGTCCTCAAGCGTATCGACATGCACGCCACCCGGCCCCACATGGACCTCTTCACCCTTGCGGTCGTTGGTCACATGGATGCCATTCCAGCCAACATGAACCTCTTCGCCCTTATCGGGATCGATAACGTGGATACCGTGCGCAAGGGAAACGTCGACGAGCGGCTTGTCGCCATGACAGACTTTGTCAGTGGAGTTCTTGGCCTCTTCGGTCTTATCCGAAGCCTCGGTGTTGCCGTTGCCGTCTCCAACTGCCTCCCCATACAACAGCTCATCCAGCGACACGCCATACAGCGCGGCGAGCGCAATGAGGTTATCGGTATCGGGTGAGGACTCGCTGCGCTCCCATTTACTGACAGCCTGACGACTCACACCCAGCTGGGCGGCAAGCGCCTCCTGAGAAAGCCCGGCAGCCTTGCGGCGATCGACGAGGCGCTGTGCCATCGCAAGATCCATGGTGGTTCCTTTCGTTTGATGGTCGAATCGAATGAGCCGAGTATGCCGAGAACAACCGGTAGCGACCACCATTTCTAGTTAGAATCTGCCCCAACCCTACCGCAACTACCGGTAGCAACCCCTAACGACCAGCCATTTTGGGACAAATGTCAGTGCAAGTAGCAGCCAAGAGTCCCCACTCAGTAAGTTGCGGTGGAATAGTTTTTGGATTCAGCCATTTGTGGACAAAGCAGGAACTATTTCACCGCAACTGAATTTCAGACCAGGCACCCGCAGCAAGAAGACGAATAGCCTCGGCCTTCCCAGTTACCGCAGGAGACCCCAGAGCTTACTTCCCAAATCTATCCGCAGGACGGAAGGACCCCGCCGCGCGAAGCGCACGGCGGGGTCCTGACATGTCCGAGGACGATTTGGGAGGTAAGCCCTGGGGCCTCCGATGGGGCGGTTCCAGCCGAGACTATTCGTCGCCGAAGCTGATGCCCAGCGCCTTGGCCTCGCGTACCAGGTCGCTCTGGGGGTCGACAAACTTGAGCTTGCCGGCGACATCCTCGAGCGGCATGTGGCACATCTTGCCGTCGCGCAGGGCAATCATGTAGCCAAACTCGCCGCGTAGGCAGCCGAGAGCCGCCTCGACGCCGCACTGGGTCGCAAAGATGCGGTCCTGGGCGTCGGGCTGACCGCCGCGCTGCGTGTGACCGGGGATGGCGACGCGGGTCTCGCGACCGGTCTTGGCCTCGATCTCCTTGGCGATGTCGTACACGATTGACGGGCTCGTGCGCTCGGCGAGTTTCTTCTTGTACTCCTTCTTGGACAGCGCCGCGTCCTCCTTGGAGATAGCGCCCTCGGCGACGGCCACGATGGTAAAGCGGCTGCCGGTCTCCATGCGATGCTCGATGGTCTTGATGACCTGGTCCATGTCGTAGGGGATCTCGGGAATCAGGATGACGTCCGCGCCGCCCGCGACGCCGGCATACAGCGGAATCCAGCCGACCTTGTGGCCCATGATCTCGATGACAAACACGCGGCCGTGACTCGAGGCAGTGGTGTGGATGTCGTCGATGCACTTGGTGGCGACGTCGATGGCGCTCGTAAAGCCAAACGTCAGCTCGGTGCCCCAGGTGTCGTTATCGATGGTCTTGGGCAGGGCGATAACGTTGAGGCCCTCTTCGCGCAGCCGGTTGGCGGTCTTGGTGGAGCCGTTGCCGCCCAGCATAAACAGGCAGTCGAGCTGCAACTTGTGATAGGTGTGGACCATCGCGGGCACCTTCTCGACGCCGTCGGCCTCGGGAATGTTCAGGCGCTTAAACGGCGTGCGGCTCGTGCCCAGAATAGTGCCGCCGCGGGTGAGGATGCCGCTAAAATCGGCGGGTGTCATGACACGGAACCTGCTGTAGATAAGGCCCTGGTAGCCGTCCTCAAAACCATAGATCTCGATAGGCTCTTCGCTATTGGTCATAAGCGTTTTGACAATGCCGCGCATGGTGGCGTTGAGCGCTTGGCAGTCGCCGCCACTGGTAAGAAGACCGATCCTGAGCATGATGAATCCTTCCGGGCAAGTTATAACATGCGCATAAGTTTACCCCCCGCACACTGTTGATACGGGGGTAAACATGTTAGCTCAAGCGTATGGAAATGTAAGCAACGTCAGGCGAGCGTAAGGTCGACGAGCCTGGGTCCTTACAGTGCGAAGGCGTCGACGTCGCCCCAGTGGCGGCGCAGCGTAATGGCGGCGGCGGGTTCGGTATTGTCAAAGACGACCGACCATTGCGTATTGCTGGTGATGTCTTCCGGATTGGGTTCTTGCGCTGCGGCACGCAGGGCTTTCCAGACAATCGTTTCGTCCTGGGCACCGACATGGGCGTCAAGGACATCGGCGATTGCGACGGCGCGCTCTTTACCATGGCCCAGCTCGCCATTCTTTTGGTTGGGCAGCACTTCGTCGCCATAGCAGGCGTAGAAGTTCGTAACCTGGCGTACAGGAGTCGCTTTGAAAGCACGGTCCGGATCGCGCGGATCCCACTCTACTACGCGCGCGTCACCGGCGGCGTCGTTGATAAAGAAGTGGTAATCGCGTCCTGCCATGGCGTGCATGTCGTAGGCGGAAAGCAGGTCGACAGCTTCTTGCGTGGTGGCGGCACGGTCGAGCACCAGGCGGATGGCGAGCGAGGTATTGATGACGGGGCGTTGCGTGTCCTGGTCACAGGGCTGGGAATCCAGGGTGAGTACGGCAATGGACACGCCGCATTCGTTAACACCGTCGAGCTGGGCAAACGGGCCCATGAGTGCGGCGACGCGTCCGGCGACGGAGTCAAGCGGAGTGTTATCGCCCAGGTTGTTAAGGGCGGCAAACCCGATGGAGGCATAGCCGTCGCGTGGGTGATTGCGCACCAGCAGCGCCGAGGTGTCGTCCTTAAAGTCGTAATTGCGACCGGTGCGCACGCGGCCTTCGGCATCTACGGCGACAAAAGCGCTGCAGGCAAACTGGGGTGCCTGGACATGTGTCGGCACACCGGGCAGCACCTGCGCCACCACGGCATCGATGTAGGCCTGGTCGTCGCGCACGCCAGCAGCGATGATGCGATCAAGATCGTAGTCGTAGGCGATGTCGATTGCGTACAGGTCATAGCCATCCGCGTAGCCGGTCAAGCGTTTGAGCGACGCGGCGGACTTGATTTGCTTGTGATAAACGATACCGGTGGCAGCGGCAAGGCCGACGGCGACTCCCGCGACACCGCAGGCGATGGCAATGTTACGTGGCTTCATGACGGCTCCTCTCGTCCTGTTAGCGCAATTGTCGCAAAAGGAGCGCGGGCATGATGGCTCAACTTGGTGAGTGGCGCGGAATTAAGCACGGAATGAAGAGTGCGGCGCTGGCGCGGCGGGGTATGCTGGAAGGGACCATCAACCCAGCGAAAGGGGAGAGCATGACGGATCAGGAAACGCCCGAGCGCGCGCATGTGACGGCCGATGATATCGAGGCCGCCAACGACCTTATCGACTTTATCGAGGCATGCCCCAGTATGTTCCATACGGCGGCGACCATTATGGCCGAGCTCGACGAGGCGGGCTTTACCTACCTGCCCGAGAATGCGGCGTGGGACATCGAACCGGGCGGGCGTTATTACACGCAGCGCAACACCTCGAGCGTTGTTGCCTTTAAGGTGGGCGAGGACCTGGCCGCGACGTGGGGCGAGGACGGCGTCGCCGGTGACTATCATTTTCAGCTCACGGCGTCGCACAGCGATTCGCCGACGTTTAAGGTCAAGGCCGTGCCCGAGCTCGATGGCGCAGGCGAGACGTTGCGCCTGAACACCGAGGCCTACGGCGGCATGATCGACTACACCTGGTTCGACCGTCCGCTGGCGCTCGCGGGTCGCGTGCTGGTACGCGAGGGCGACCGTATCGAGAGCCGCCTGCTTGCCACCGAACGCGAGGTCGCTATTATCCCGAGCCTTGCTATCCACATGAACCGCGGCGTTAACGAGGGCTTTGCTCCCAACCGAGCCGTTGACCTGTGCCCGCTCATCAGCGCCGGTGACCTTAAGCAGGGAGATTTTGACGCCCTGATTGCTGACGAACTGGATGTTGAGCCCAAGCAGATCCTGGGCCGCGATCTGTTCCTAGTCAATCGTCAGGATGCGCGCATTTGGGGCTGGGCCGACGAGTTTATCTCGACACCCAAGCTCGACGACCTGGCCTGCGCCTACACCTCGCTGCAGGCATTTTTGGGTGCCGAGAACGCGCACGACGTCTCGGTCTTTTGCTGCTTTGATAACGAGGAGGTTGGTTCCGAGACCAAGCAGGGCGCCATGTCGACGTTCTTGGCCGACGTGCTGCGCCGCATCAACGGATCGCTGGGCTTTGACGATGAGTCGTACCACCGTGCGCTTGCCGCTTCGATGCTCGTGAGCTGCGACAACGCGCATGCCGTGCACCCCAACCACGCCGAGAAGTGCGATGCTCGCAATCAGGTTGTGCTCAACGGCGGCATCGTCATCAAGGAAGCCGCCAACCAGCACTACTGCACCGATGCCTTTAGCCGCGCGGTGTTCCAGGCCATCTGTGATGACGCCGACGTACCCACGCAGGCCTTCGCCAACAAGAGCGATATGGCCGGCGGCTCCACGCTTGGCAATCTGTCCAATATGCAGGCGAGCATGCACGCCGTGGACGTGGGCCTGCCGCAGCTGGCCATGCACTCAAGCTACGAGACCGGCGGCGTACGCGACGTGATGTACGCCATCCGCGCCCTCACCGCCTTCTACGAGCGAAACCTAACCATCAACGGCGCCGAAAGCGTGGAACTCTAAAACCTGCCAAAAAGGGATGTTAATTTTGGCAGGTTTTATCTGGGCGAATGCAAAGGGTGAAACCGAACTAGATCTGCGATACGTGGCCGCCGAGGTGCAATGTGCCTCGGCGGCTTTTTGTGTACAGAGTACGGCTAATGCTTGTAAATGCTATACATGCTTTACGTATCTACCATAGAGCTTTATAATATTTTGAAGTATTAAGGAGGGGTCATGACCACAACAGCCGCTCAGATCAACGTACGTCTCGATGCCGATCTTAAAAGGAGTGGGGACGCCGCTTTCTCCAAGGCCGGTATGACGCCGAGCCAAGCGGTGCGAGCGCTCTGGCAGCTTGCAGCGTCGCTGGCCGATCGCCCCGGTGCGCTCGAGGATATCCTGCTGCCCAGTCGTGCCCGGGCGGAACAGCGCGAGCGCGAAAAGGCCGCCAAACGTAAGCTCGAGCTTATGGATCAGGGGTCGAAGCTGTTCGCTGCCGCTTGCTGTGAGTCGGGAATCGATATGGTCAAGGCTCAGCCATCGGACGACGAAGAGCTCAAACGGAATGCCTATGCGGATCGCTATGGCGAGGAGATGAGCTGGCTCTATGAGTGAGACTCCAAAGCGCATCTTGGTTGACACCAACGTGTGGCTCGATTACTTCATTCCCTCACGACGTGGTCGTTCGGTGGCGATTGAGTTTTTACGCGATGCATGCACGGCACAGGTGGATTTGCTGTATGCGGCGACATCGTCCAAAGACCTGTTTTATTTGATTTCAAGCGAACATAAGGCATGGTATCGGCGCGAGCATGGTTCGCTTTCCCAAGATGCCGCTGCGGCAGCGACATCGCTTGCATGGGATTGTCTTAGCGTGTTGTCGCAGCTTGCCACGCCAGTGCCCTGTGACCTGAGCGACATATGGATGGCGAGCAGGCAGCGTGAGCTCCATAGCGATTACGAAGACGATTTAATCATTGCGGCAGCGATACGCGCTCAAGCAGATCTACTGGTCACCAACGATGTCAAACTCTGTTCACACGCACCCGTCGCAGCAATGAACGTCGAAAACGCAAGAAACTATCTAACAACGCTTAAATAGCTCTAAACCTCACTGGCCGAACAAAAGTCAGCGAGAGCTCGCAGCGTCGAGGGGTTCCGGCGTTTGGTAAAACGCCGGAACAATCAGTGCTCGATCCAACAGCGCAGCGTCTCGCCGGCCTGCAGGTGACGCAGATTCTCCGCGGCAATGTCGACCACGTTGTTGAGTGTGGCTGCCAGGTGGAACCAACCGGAGACGTGCGGCGTGATGAGCATGTTGGGCGCATCCCACAGGGGGCTTGTCTCAGGCAGCGGCTCGGGGTCGGTGACGTCGACCGCGGCGCCGGCGAGATGTTCCGATTCCAGAGCGGCAACCAAGTCGTCGGCGACCACAAGGTCGCCGCGGCCGCCGTTGGCAAAGAAGGCGCCCGGCTTCATCGCGGCGAAGAACTCGGCGTTCGCCAGGCCGCGGGTCTCGGGTGTGCTCGGCATAAAGGATGCAACGATGTCAGCCTCGGCCAGGCGCTCAGACAGGGCATCCATGCCGTCCATGTCCTCAAATACAATGGGGTAGACGAGCGGATGGCGCTTGATGCCGCGGACGTGCGCGCCCATGTTGCGGCAGAGCGTGGCAAAGTGGCCGCCAATGTCGCCCGCGCCCAGCACCAGCACGTTGGCATTTTTGAGCGAGGTAACCGGCCCCAAATCCTCCCAGCGATGCTCGCGCTGCAAGTCGTGATAGCCGGGCAGGCGCTTCATCATAGAAAGAACCATGGCAAACATGTGCTCGCTTACGGCCTGACCGTAGGCGCCCACCGAGCAAGACAGTTTGGCGTCGGTCGGCACGGTGCCGGCGGCAAGGTAGTCGTCATAGCCGGCGGTCTGCAATTGCAACAGCTGGAGGTGCTTGCACGCGGTAAGCAGGGCAGGGTCGATGTTGCCCAGGATCACGTCGGCATCGGCGACCTGCTCGCGCGTGGCGGCGTCGGCGCTCGTGTAGATAAAGTCCTCGCCCGGAGCGCTCGACTCAAGAATTGCGCGATGACGGTCGTTGACGGGCAACAAAACCAGAATGTTCACAAGCAGTCCTCTCCGCTCGACCTGCCAAAAAGGGACAGGTTAATTTTGGCAGGTTTTATCAGGCAAAACGTTCAAATAAAAACGCCGGATGCAAGACGAGCGTGCCCGTCAGCATCCGGCGCATCCACGGCTACCAGCTCAGCAGCTCGTAGCCGTCCTCGGTCACCACGAGCTGCACCTCGCACTGGGCCGAATCGCTGCCGTCCTTGGTGCGCACGCACCAACCGTCACCCTTGCTAATCTTGATGTCGGGCGCTCCGGCGTTGACCATGGGCTCGATGGTAAAGACCATGCCCGGAGCCATGATGGTGTCCACATCGGGCGCCTCGGTGGTAAAGCCCACAAACGGGTCCTCGTGGAACTCCTTGCCGATGCCGTGTCCGCCGTACTCGCGCACCACGCTAAAACCGGCGTCCTCGACCGTCTTTTGCACGGCCTCGGCCATCACGGACAGCGGTAGCCACGGCTTGACGGCGGCCAGACCCGCCTCCACGCTGGCGCGAGTGACGTCGACCAGGCGCTGACGCTCGGCCGAGACCTCGCCGATGCAGAACATACGGCTCGAATCACTAAAGTAGCCGTCCAGGATCGTGGAGCAGTCCACGTTGATAATATCGCCCTCGTGCAGCACGTCTGTATCACAGGGGATGCCGTGGCAGACGACGTCGTTGATCGAGGTGCACACGCTCTTGGGATAGCCCTCGTAGTTGAGGTCGGCCGGCGTGCCACCGTGCTCGACGGTGTAGTCGTAGATCATCTGGTCAATCTGGTTGGTGGTCATGCCCGCGGCGATGTGCTCGCCTACGTAGTCGAGCACGCCCACGTTGATGGCGGCGGAGCGCTTGATGCCCTCGATATCGGCGGGCGTCTTGTAGAGCGTACGGGGCAGAACCTCCCAGCCCTCCTCCCACAGGCGCTCGAGGCGCTCGTCGAAGGCGCTGTGACATTTCTTATATTTTTTGCCGCTGCCGCACCAGCAGGCGTCGTTGCGGCCGGGTACGGGTCCTTTGTCATACATGGCTAACTTCCTTTCATCCGCAGCTAGTATAGCCCACTCACGCGTCCATAAAAGTTGCGGTGATATAGTTCCGATTTAAGCGGTTTAACAGCATAAATAGGAACTATATCACCGCAACTGATGGAGTGGGATGGCGGACACTAGCTGCTGCGTGGTTTTGCTAGTAGCTCACCTGGCAGGGAATGCCGAGGGCGCGCACGCGCGCGGCAATGGCGTCGAGGGCCTCGGGTGCTGCTTTGGCAAGGCCTGCGACCGGTGTCTCGCGCGCCACCGTGTAGATGGTCGCCTCCTGCGGACGAATGCGCTCGAGCACCGCGAGCCAGGGGGCGACGTACTCCTCGCCGGTGTTGTCGATGGGCTTGCCCTGATACTCACCGGTCAAAAAGATCGTCTGGATAATAACGTGACCGTCAAAGCTTGCGAACGTCTCGATCTGGTGCTCGACGTCGTAGAGGCCAACGGGCTGGTCGAGCAGCTGGATGAATGCCGGGTCGACGGTATCGAGCTTAAGAATGTTGTCATCGACCATCATGAGCGCGTCGTGCACCTCGGGGCGGTCGGCGCGCGTACCGTTGGAGAGCACGGCGATTTTGGAGTTTGGGGCCAGCTGATCGCGCAGCGCGACGGCGCCGGCAATCGCCTGGGGAAACTCCGGTGCGGCGGTGGGCTCGCCGTTTCCTGCGAAGGTGATCACATCGGGGAGCTCGCCCTCGGCTGCCATCTCGCGCAGCTTTGCCTCGAGCGCGTCGAGTACCACGGCAGCTGTGTTGTGCGGCTCATGGCAGGGGCGCTCGGCGTTGAGGCCGTTTTCGCAGTAAATGCAGTCGAACGTGCAGATTTTGCCGCTGGCCGGCATCATGTTGACGCCGAGCGAGAGACCAAGGCGACGGCTGCGAACGGGCCCAAAGATGGGGCTGGCATTCAAAAACGTAGACATAGGCATATGCTCCTCAAGACAATTGTGCCTAAGCATAGCATCGGCTCCAAAGCAGGGTGCGGGCTCTTGCTTTACAAGTTTCGTTTTTTCACGTCGCTCATTATGCCGTGTCATGAAAAGCCTCGGGTCGGGTAAAGTTAATCTGTTAACAAGGCGTAAAGCAATGCGGGTCTATCCAGCCGTACTGACGCGCAACTGGATGGGCGTTGATGATGGGGGCACAACATGGATTTTACGGTCGAGAATGCGGGCACCACGATTGCCTGTCGCGAATATGCCGGCCCGGATGTGTCGCCTGATACTCCTGCCTTGGTGTGCGTGCACGGCGCTTGTGTCGACGGCACATTTTTTGACGGTATCGCTTGTGAGCTCAGTCGCAACTACCGCGTAATTGCCTACGACCGCCGCGGCTGTGGCGGCAGCAGCGAAGCGGCAGACGGCAGCTATGATCTTGCCGCTCAGGCCGCCGACCTGCAGGCCGTGATCGAACACGTTGGCGCTCCGACAAATGTGCTTGCGCACAGCGCCGGTACGTTGGTGGCGCTGGAGCTTTTTCGCACCGAACCCCATCTCGTCGCCCGTGCGATTCTGCATGAGCCGGCTGTGTCGGCCGAAGGCGTCGGCATGGGCGCAGCTCCGATTTTGCTCGATATGATTGCGGCTGGAAAGGTTTCAAAGGCGCTCCGGCTTTTCTTGGGAGCTCTCGGCGACTTGGACCCCGAGGCTCCTGGGACGACCGAAGCGGAAGCCAAGCATGCCCTGCGCAATGGTCGTTGCTTTATGGCTAATGAATACGGAACAAATATGACATATGCTCCCGACTGGGAGCGCGCCCGCGAATCAAAGGCGGTGTCGGCTGTGTTTTTGGGCGAGCTTTCGGTCGGTACACCCCGCGAGGCTGGTACGCGAGCGGCTGCCGAATATCTCGATTGCCCCCTTGTGACGATCCCGGGCGCGCATAACGGTCTGCGCGATCGCCCCGTTACGGCGGCAAACGCCGTTCGCGATGTCTTGGAGCGTTAGCACGCTCGATGACCTGCGGGGAGGGGGACTGTTAGCGTTTCGTCATTGTTAACGAATGCGCCAATAACCACGCGCCCGCGGCTCCATTGCCACCGTTTGCCAACTCATAAAAATGTAACAGCATTCACGTACTTACCTGCATCGACAAGGTGTTACCCTTGTAGCATTTGGAACCCACCGCTACCATGCGAAACTATCGAAAGGGCCCCATATGCTCAATAATCACGAGGTCAATCTAACCGACGAGGAGGCTGCCGCTGAGGTCGCCCGCGTCGCGAAGACCTACCCCGTGGTGCGTTTGCTGTCGGCCGATCAGATTAAGAGCGAGCCTAACTGCCTGCTCGCCGGCGATCGGTGTCCTTGTTTGCGCCAGTCGAGTCTTGAGGCTTTGGCAGACTCCGATGAGGTGTCGGAGCAACTGCTCAATGATGGCACTGAGTACCGCGCTCGCCTGCGCCCTCTGAAGGTCGAGGGCGAGCCTCACGTCCTGCTGATGGTGCGTCCGATTGATGAGCAAGAGGCTGCAGAAGAGGACTTTGTCTACACCGACGTGCTGACGAATGTGCGCAATCGCCGATATTACGAGGAAAAGCTCCGAAGCGCCCGCATGAATGCCGGCGTTGCGATGATCGACCTTGATGATTTTAGGGTCTTCAACGATACGTGTGGCCGTCATGCCGGCGACCTTGCGCTCGGTGCTGTGGCGACAGCCATACGCAGCGGAATTCGTTCGACTGACGAGCTTGTACGCTATGGCTGCGACAAGTTTGTGGTCGTCATGCCCAATATTCCCTCCGATGACTTCACCCGTCGCCTGCATCAGGTGTCCGATGCCGTTCATGCCACGATTGTTCCGGGCCATGAGTACGTGAGCTTGACGGCATGTGTTGGCGGTGTTCGCATTCATGGCGAGACGGTCGATGAAGGAGTTGGCCGCGCTGTCCAGTTATTGAGCCGCGCTAAGGCAAAAGCCGGTACGGTCGTGACCGATGCCGATTCCATCGAGGCCTTCCAAAGCGAAAAGCCCTTGGTGCTTATTATCGATGACTCCGAGATGAACCGAGCCATTCTCAGCGAGATGCTCAAGGACGAGTATTGCATCCTCGAGGCCGATAACGGTCGTATAGCGCTCGACATGGTCGACCGCTATGGCGATGAGTTGTCGCTCGTGATGCTGGACATTGTCATGCCGGGCATAAGCGGCTTTGAGGTGCTGGCCGATCTGTCGCGCCGAACGGGTATCGATAATCTGCCTGTCATCATGATTTCGAGCGAAGATTCCGATGATATGGTTCTGCGCGCGTACGAGCTGGGCGCCTCGGACTATATCAACCGCCCGTTTGACTCCCGTATCGTGCGCCGCCGCGTGAGCAATACCATCCGCCTGTATGCCAAGCAGCGTCGTCTGACAAGCCTGCTGTCTCAGCAGTACAACGAGCGTGTCAAGAACAGCCGCATGCTGATCGATATCATGGCCGGCGTCATGGAGCTTCGCAACGGCGAGAGCGGCCTGCACGTCACGCATATCGAAAAGCTGACCGAGCTGCTGCTGGGCTGCCTGGTGCATCGCAGTGACCAGTTCCCGCTCGACAACGAACAGCGCTCCACGATTGCTATGGCCTCGGCGCTCCACGATATCGGCAAGATGTCGATCGACGACGCGATCCTCAACAAGCCCGGACGCCTGACGTCCGAGGAGTTCGAGATCATGAAGACGCACACCACCCTCGGTGCCGACATGCTGTTTGAGCTGGGTCACCAGCATGCTGGCAATTCCTTGCTGGAATATGCGTACCAGATTGCACGCTGGCACCACGAGCGCTGGGACGGCAAGGGCTATCCCGACGGCCTTAAGGGCGATGAGATCCCCATTGCCGCGCAGGTGGTTTCGGTGGCCGACGTATACGACGCGCTCACGAGCGTACGTGTATACAAGGATGCCATCCCGCACCAGGAAGCGATCCAGATGATCCTGGACGGCAAGTGCGGTCAGTTTAACCCGCTGCTGCTCGACTGCCTGCTCGAGGTGCAAGACCGTATTGCCGAGACGTTGGCACGCCCCGCCGACGTCG
>ENA-OZEW01000611-OZEW01000611.1-human-gut-metagenome-genome-assembly--contig:-NODE-611-length-11679-cov-4.502065_pt1 | contig 11679 bp, 9 predicted proteins | sample MGYA00245072_ERZ653617 | MGnify/ENA primary metagenome ERZ653617 (study PRJEB26926, sample SAMN06165063) | human gut metagenome | biome: ENVO:00009003; feature: ENVO:2100002; material: ENVO:00002003...
ATAAGAGACAGAGCCTGTACACAACGAGGCCGATGACCAGCCGGGTGAGTTGAGTGGAAACGAGTCGGCTGCCGACGATCACAATGAGACAGATGCGGCACCGGCTGATTCGGCTGATTCGGCTGATTCGGCTGATTCGGCTGCGCAGAATGAGCAGTCCGAATCGTCTGAGCCGTCCGAGCACCAGACACAGGGCGAACCGGAGGCCCCGACTCAGGAGAATCCGGCCGTATCTGAGCAGAACGGCGAATGACAGGCCTTCGATTAGACTACTAGCGGTAAGAATTACGGCACCTGCGCTTTCGAGCCAGGTGCCGTATTCGTTTGAATCTGCGCCACAAGCGCACCATCACAGAAGGAGTATGACATGAGTGAATTGACGCCTCTGACCGACGAAGCGTTGAATACCCTGCGCGGCGATTTCGCACAGAGCGGCACCAACCGTCTGGCCATGAACGCGGTGACCTCCGCCGGCATCGACAAGGTGGCTCGCAATTATGACCGCGCTCGTCTGATGCAGCGTCGTTTCTCCACCATCGTTGACAATGGCGAAGCCACCCATCAGGATCGCTCCGGCCGCTGCTGGCTGTTCAGCTCCCTGAACGTGGCCCGTTTCGTGGCCAAGAAGAACATGAACTTGAAGGAGTTCGAGTTCTCCCAGAACTACGCGATGTACTACGACAAGCTGGAGCGCGTCAACTACTTCCTTAAGGATGTGGCCGCTCTGGTGGCTGCCGGAGAGCCTTCCGACTCCCGCCTGATGCAGCACCTGCTCGCCGACGTGATGGGCGATGGCGGCCAGTGGACCATGGCCATGAACGTGTACAAGAAGTACGGCGCTGTGCCCAAGGACCTGTTCCCGGAGACCGAATCCTCCAAGAACACCGGTGAAATGAACATCCAGCTGCGCCACATGCTGCACACCGCCGTGGCGCACATGTACGCCGCTGACGGCGATGCCTCCAAGGTCGAGGCGATTATTGCCGACGCCACTGCTGCCGGCCACCGTATTCTGACCATCCACCTGGGCGAGCCGCCGGTTTCCTTCGACTGGGAATGGACCGACAAGGATGGCGAATTCCACCGCGACGGCGAGATTACGCCGGTTGAGTTCTGGAAGAAGTACGTGGGTCCGGCTGATCTTGAGGACTACGTGTGCCTGGTGGACGATCCGCGCACCGAGCACGCCAAGGGCAAGAAGATCGGCATCGAGCACCTCGGCAATGTGGCTGGCGGCGACGCCACCGAGTACCTCAACGTGCCAAACCAGTTCATGAAGGACTGCGTCAAGCAGATTCTCGTTGAGCAGGGCATTCCGGTATGGTTCGGTGCCGACTGCCACCCGTTCATGGACCGTGAGAACGGCGCTTGGGCCACCGACCTGTTCGAGTACGGCCGCGTGTACGACGTGGACTTCGATTTGGACAAGGAAGCCCGCGTGCGCTTCGGCGACTCCGCCATGAACCACGCCATGGCTTTCGCCGGCGTTGACGTGGCCGACGACGGCACCACCCGCCGCTGGCGCGTGGAGAACTCTTGGGGCGCCAAGATCGCCGACAAGGGCTACTTCACCATGTCCGACGACTGGTTCACCGAATACGTCTACGAGGTAGCCGTCCCGAAGGCCCTGTTGCCCGAGGAATACCAGAAGGCCCTCGAAGAGCCAGCCACCATGCTCCCCGCATGGGATCCGATGGGCGCTTTGGCCTGACTTCGTCAGCCTCCCGGAATCGGCCTGACGGCCAATGCTGTGTTTTCTCGCAGCCTGTCGGCTGCTAGGGTCTCTCCCTCTGTCAGCGCGAAGCCGCTGACAGAGGGAGAGACCGCGGTCGCAGGCCGCACAACAACACAGCATCGCCGCAGGCGAGTCCACACAGGCGAGTCCACCCAAAGTCCATAACTGCCGGCCCAACAAGCAGTCCCCGTAACAAACTGCTATAGTTGGGCTTTTGCGTCTATGGCGACATACCGACAGTACGTATACAAGGAAAGGAGTCGAGCAATGGCAGCACTACGTGGTCCGGATAGTTCCGAGGATGAACGTCGTTTGGGGGAGCAGGCCGTCTTTCCTGAGACCGTCGATGTCAACATTCGTCAGCTTGACCCCATTCCCGCGCCGCGTGCTTTCCTCAGGGAGCAGCCGCTCACCGATGAGATGAGCGAGCTCGTGCTCCACTCGCGGCAGGAAATCCGCGATGTGCTCAACGGTCGCGACGACCGACTGCTCGTCATCGTGGGCCCCTGCTCAATCCACGACCCGAAGGCCGCGCACGAGTACGCAGAAAAGCTGGCTGCCGTCAAGCGCGAGTTGGAAGACCGACTCGTGATCGTGATGCGCGTGTACTTCGAGAAGCCGCGCACCACCATCGGCTGGAAAGGCCTCATCAACGACCCCGATCTGGACGGTCGCTTCAATATTCGTAAGGGCATGTGGCTGGCCCGCAAGGTGCTCACCGACGTGCTGAGCCTCGGCCTGCCCGCCGCCACCGAATGGCTTGACCCCATCACCCCGCAGTACATCTGCGACGCGATCAGCTGGGGTGCCATCGGCGCGCGTAACACCGAATCCCAAGTCCACCGCGAACTGGCCAGTGGCCTGTCCATGCCGGTGGGCTTCAAGAACTCCACCGACGGCTCCATCAAGGCCGCCGCCGATTCCTGTTTCGCGGCCGGCTTCGAGCATCACTTCCTGTCCATTAACTTGGACGGTCGCGTGATTTCCGCCGAAACCAAAGGCAACCCGGATTGCCATCTGGTTCTGCGCGGCTCCAGCCACGGCCCGAACTACGATGCCGAATCCGTGCGTCAAGCTCTGGAAGACCTCAAGGTTTCCAAAGCGTCCGGCCCGAGCCAGCATGGCCTCGTCATCGATGCCGCCCACGGCAACTGCGGCAAAGACGAAAACCGCGAAGCCGAAGTCATCGAAGAGATCGCTGAGCGCCTGGCGCACGGCGAACAAGGCATCACCGGCGTAATGATGGAAAGCTTCTTGGTCGGCGGTCACCAAAAGCCGGCCCCGCTCGACCAGTTGGTCTACGGTCAGTCCGTCACCGACTCTTGCGTGCCGTGGGAACGCACCAACGAACTGCTGCACACCCTAGCCGACGCCGTCACCGCTCGCCGCTCGGCTAAATAGCTTTGTCTTTGTAAAAATGCTCACTGAGACCCACTCAGTGAGCATTTTTTGCCAATAACGGTGGTCATGTCAGTTTGTTCCCGTGACACCTTATCCTTGGGAAGGATACTGACCCAAGGAGAGATGTTATGCAGCAGCAGGAGGAAGCAGCACATTCGCTGCATCCGTTGCAAGTCGGTCCGCAGCCGTTGAACACCCCAGAAGAGCTTCGCGCCATTCGTCAGGCGATGGGGGAGGGGAAGAACCCGCTCGTTGCCACTGATGTGCCGCGTTGGGAAGATCAGGTGGGTGTCAGTCGCATCATCAACCGCCGCGTATTGGAGTTGGAGCCGCTGCCCACGCCCGCGCAAGTGCTCGCTGAACTCCCGCTGACTGATCAGGCTCAGGAAATCGTCGCCTACTCGCGTGATGAGATTCGCGCGTGCCTGTACGGCCAAGACGACAGGCTGTTGGTCATCGTCGGCCCCTGTTCGGTTCATGACCCGAAGGCCGCGCTGGACTACGCGCGCCGATTGGCCAAGCTGAAAGATGAGCTCGGTGAACAGCTGCTCATCGTCATGCGCGTGTACTTCGAGAAGCCGCGCACTACCATTGGCTGGAAGGGCCTGATCAACGACCCGGATATTGATGGCAGCCACAATATTCGCAAGGGCCTGTTGCTTGCTCGCAAAACCTTGCTTGGTGTGCTGAAGGAAGGATTGGCGGCCGCCACGGAATTTCTGGAGCCCACCAGCCCGCAGTTCATCTCGGACGCGGTGAGTTGGGGCGCCATTGGTGCGCGCAACACGGAAAGCCAGATCCACCGCCAATTGGCCAGCGGGCTTTCCATGCCGGTCGGCTTTAAGAATGCCACTGACGGCTCGGTGAAGGCAGCGGTCAACGGTTGCTTCGCCGCTGCTCAGCAGCACACGTTCTTCGGCATTGACCATCTGGGGCGTGCCTGCGCAGTCGAGACCCTTGGCAACCCGGACTGCCATGTGGTGTTGCGCGGCTCGATTCACGGCCCGAACTACGATGCCGAATCCGTGGCCAAAGCCATGGAAGACGTACGCGCCGAAATGCCCGCCGAATCCGCAGCCTCGCATGGTCTGATTGTTGATTGCTCGCACGGTAACTCCGGCAAGGACGAACATCGTCAGGCCGAAGTCGTGCGCAATATTGCCAGCAGAATTGCAGCTGGCGAACAGGGTATTACCGGCATCATGATGGAAAGCTTTATTGAAGGAGGCAATCAGAAGGCCGCGCCGCTTGATCAGCTGGTCTATGGCAAGTCGATTACTGACAAGTGCATCAGCTGGGAAGAAACCGAGGCCTTGCTGCGCGAGCTTGCGGAAGCCGTAGCCACACGGCGTTGGCACTGAGTTGCGTCATCGGCTCTCTCGCGGGAGCAATGCAACGAAACGTCTCTACCCCTCAGCCTGCCATTCGGCGGCCACCTCCCCTGACAAGGGGAGCCGAAAGTGTTGTGAAAGGAACTTACGTATGGGTATGAAAACTGTAGCTATTATTAGCGCATTGGATGAGGAAGTGGCGCTGATCGCCAAATCGCTCACGCATGTGACGCACACCGCCAAGGGCAGCCTTGACATCGTGTCCGGCACGGTCGACTCCTTCGGTTCTGACGTCATCAAGGTTGCCGCAACGGTAGGCGGCATGGGACTGGTCAATGCGGCCGCCACCACGCAGCTGCTGATTGACGAGATTGCCCCGGACGCCGTGATTTTCAGCGGCATCGCCGGCAACCTCAACACCCACCTGCACATCAACGACGTGGTGCTCGGCGGCACCCTGCGCTACCTCGACACTGACATGCGGCTCGTAGGCCAGTGGAAGCCCGGCACTGCGGACGCTCCGGTGGAGGAATTCCACTCTGATGACCGTCTGCTGGAAGTCGCCGACGAGGCGCTTGCCAATGCGGGCATTACCCACATCACCGGCATCATCGCCTCCGGCAACTACTTCGTGGACACGCCCCAAAAGGTCGAGGAGGTCATCCGACTCACCGGGGCTGACGCCGTGGAGATGGAAGGCGCCGCCGTGGCACAGGTCGCCGCCCGCAATAACGTGCCGGCACTGGTGATTCGTGCCCTTTCTGACAACGCCGACACCGATTACGAGGTATTCAAGGAGTTCGACATCTCCGAATACGCCGATACCGCCGCCCGTCTGGCTGTCGACATCGTCAAGCGCCTGTAACTGGTCGCCTCCAAGTTCGGCGTTGCCGGTGTGGGCTGGTACATGGCCATCATGACTGCCCTCGCTCTGCTCGCTCTGTTCCTGATCAAGGAAAGCAAGGACAAGGACTACGAGCTGTAAATAGAGCTCCCCATATTATGCTCCCGCCAGCGGGAGCATTTTGTTATGTCGTCCCGCCAAAAATGAACAATAGACGAACTTACGTAGTTTAGGCATCTCACTACGCCTCGCACGTTTTACTCTGGAAATCATGGATATCTGGCAGATCGTCGTGATTGTGGTGCTCGCCGCGCTGATACTGGTGTGGGTTGCCGTCATCGCCTACAACAAAGGCCGCGTTTCAGGCCGGCTCGTCGCCGAACAGGACCTGTCCGGCGACGAGGATACGCATTCTCTATTCGGTGATGATGCGCCCGTGCGCCCCACCGAGCGTCGCCTGATTGAAGTCCTGCCCGAAGCCCTGATCGTCACCGACCGCAACGGTCTGGTCCAATATTCAAGCCCCGGCTCAGTGCCATTCGGCCTAGTCTCCGGCGACCGACTCAACTCGCGTGAAGTCGAGGACATCCTCACTCAGGCCGCCGCCGACGGTGGCATGCGTGAGCGTGAGGTTCAGCTGCCGGTCAATCGCAATTCCTATCCGTCCTCTAATGGCCGAGGACTGGAGGCCGGCCAGTCACGCCCGTCCAACACGCTGTATTTGCGTGTGCGCATTGGCGATATCGGCGATGACCTGTACGCCATCTTCATCAACGACATGTCCGAGCAGCGCCGTTTCGAGGCCGTCCGCCGTGACTTTGTGACCAACGTTTCGCACGAACTCAAGACTCCGGCCGGTGCCATCGCGCTACTGGCCGAAACCGTGACCGACGCCGCCGATGATCCGGACGCCGTACGGTATTTTTCCGGCCGTATCTCCAAGGAATCCGCGCGCCTGACCGAACTGGTGCATCATCTTATCGACTTGCAGAAAGCCCAAAGCCCGCAAAGCGTGATCGATGCGCGGCGCATTTCCGCGCTGGATGTGGCACGCGCCGCCATCGCCGCCAATCAGACCCAAGCCGACTCCCGCCATGTGGATATCCGACTGAGTGTCAACGGACAGTCAGTACCCACGAAGGTCGAGGAGCCGGCCGATGGCGAAGGTTCCTTGGAAGAATCAGGCAGCCCAGCCACGAACGGTCCGATGATCAAGGCCGACAAAGAGGCCATGCAAACCGCCGTCAAGAACCTCGTAGAGAACGCCATCCATTACTCGCCCGAACACACCACTGTGGCGGTCGGCGTGGGGGAGCGCGATGGCAAAGTCACCATTCGCGTGGTCGATCAGGGCATCGGCATCCCCGCCAAATCGCTGGACCGCATTTTCGAGCGATTCTACCGGGTCGACCCGGCCCGTTCGCGCGAGACCGGCGGTTCGGGACTCGGCTTGGCCATCACCAAGCACTGCGTGCAGGAGAACGGCGGTCGGATTTCGGTCTGGTCGCGTACGGGGGAGGGGTCGACGTTCACCATCGAGCTGCCGGCCGCCCCGGATGAGGATGACGACGAGGCCCGGTCGGACGAGTCGACACAAGCGTAGGGCCTTGGTTGGTGCCCGACATGGTGCCATTCCATTGCCACACAATCACACAGTGGGCGAGGTGCGCACACCGCGCGTAGCCCAATTACGCAATTACGTACTTTCGGGAAACAGCAGGCTAACGGAGAACAAATGGTTACGATAATGTCGGAAAACTTTGCGCCTATGCGCACGGGAACATACCCAAGAAAGGCTACTATGACACGCATTCTTATCGTCGAAGACGAGGAATCCTATCGCGAGCCGCTGGTATACCAGCTCACACGCGAGGGGTACGACGTGTCCGCCGCCGCCACTGGCGAGGAAGGTCTGGAACTGTTCACCAAGGGCGGCATCGATTTGGTGCTGCTTGATTTGATGCTGCCGGGCATTGACGGCACTGCACTGTGCCGCCGCATTCGTGAGCAGAGCCGTGTGCCGATTATTATGCTCACCGCCAAGAGCGCCGAAATCGATAAGGTCGTTGGCCTTGAGATTGGTGCGGACGATTATGTGACCAAGCCGTACTCTTTCCGTGAGCTGCTGGCACGTATTCGTGCCGTGATGCGTCGCAATCAGGCCACTGCCCAGGCTTCCGGCACTGTGGATGACGATATTCCGCTGGTGTGTGGCGATATCGCCATGCAGGTTGGCCAGCATCAGGTCACCGTACGCGGCGAAACCGTGTTCTTCCCGCTCAAGGAATTCGAACTGCTCGAATACCTCATGCAGAACAAGGGCCGTGTGATGACGCGTCACCAGCTGATCGACCGCATCTGGGGTTCGGATTATGTGGGCGACACCAAGACGCTCGACGTGCATGTCAAGCGCGTGCGCTCCAAGATCGAGGAAGATCCGGCGCACCCCAAGTATCTGACTACCGTGCGCGGTCTCGGATACAAGATCGATACTCCCGCGGAGTAAATGGAAGGCGGCCTTCGGGTCGCCTTTTTTTGTTGTGGATTGTGGGCTCGCTGTGGACTCGCCGCAGGCGAGCCCGCTCCAAAAACTACGTAGCCTCAACGTAGCCCACAAACATCCAAGTGTTCATCTTCTGTTTACTGATTTCGGTTTTGGGCCCTTGAAACCACCAATACGCTTGTAGTTGTCATGAATTGACCGGGCAGCGCTGAGCCGCCCGCGAATAGTTGATAGAGGGATTAAGTAATAATCATGCAGAAGAACATCCTCGTTCGCTCCATTGCCGCTCTGTCCGGCATTGTGATGCTCGCTTCCGTGGCCGCCTGCGGCGATAACACCGCCACCACGACCGACAACAGCTCCTCCTCCGATTCCACTTCCAAGTCCACCCCGATCTCCGGCAACTTCTCGGGCGCCGGCGCCTCCTCTCAGCAGGCCGCCGTTGAAGCCTGGATCGCCGGCTTCCAGGGCACCAACCCTGAGGCCAAGATCGCCTACAACCCGTCCGGTTCCGGCGCTGGCGTGCAGACCTTCCTGACCGGTGCCACCGCTTGGGCCGGCTCCGACAAGGCCCTTGCCGATGACGAAGTTGAGCAGTCCAAGTCCGTGTGCACTGAAGGCACCGCCTTCGATGTCCCGGTCTACATCTCCCCGATCGCCGTGGTCTTCAACCTCAAGGGCGTTTCCGATGCCGGCAAGCACATCAACATGGACGCTGCCACCATCGCCAAGATCTTCGACGGCAAGATCACCAAGTGGAACGATCCGGCCATCGCCGATCAGAACAAGGACCTGAAGCTGCCCGACACCGCCATCACCGTGGTGCACCGCTCCGATAAGTCCGGCACCACCCAGAACTTCGTCTCCTACTTCAAGGACGTCACCCCTGACAACTGGACCTACGACCTCTCCGAGAACTGGCCGAACGAGGTTGGCCAGGGTGCCAAGGGCACTTCCGGCGTGATCTCCACCGTCAAGCAGGCCGACGGCACCATCGGCTACGCTGACTTCTCCCAGGTCGGCGACCTGGGCACCGTGGCCGTCAAGGTCGGCGACAAGTACAACGAGATTTCCGCCGAGGCCGGCTCCAAGGTCATTGGGGATTCCAAGCAGGACGACACCGTTAAGGGTGACAACCGCATCGTCATCAAGATCAACCACGCCACCGAGGCCGAGGGCGCTTACCCGATTGTCCTGGTCTCCTACGACATCGTCTGCCCGGCCTACAAGGACACCAAGCAGGCTGAGTTCGCCAAGGCTTGGCTGACCTACGTGACCTCCGACGAGGGCCAGAAGGCCGCTCAGGATGCCGCCGGCACCGCTCCGCTGCCCTCCTCCCTGAAGTCCGAGATCACCAAGTCCATCGAGGCCATCAAGACCAAGTGATGACGTCGGCCCGCAAGGGTCGTGTGGACTGGACCTGACAACTGAACGATAGACTGTAGTAGTAAGAGCAGTCGCCGCCAACTTTAAGCCGCAGTCGTAAACCATACGGCTGCGGCTTAAAGCGGGTCAGGACCCGAACGGTTTGGCAACGTCACAGACGAAAACCGCACCACTTGAATACTTGATAACCACCCTATATAAGGAGAATCCGTGAGTTCGCAAGACAAAACGGCTGTGCAGCCAGTTGGTGGCAAGACCGCCGACAAGGTGTTTCGCGGTGTGGCATACGCCTGCGGCATCCTGATCCTGGTTGTACTTGCCGCTGTGTTCCTGTTCCTGTTCTTCCGCGCCTGGCCACTCATCGGTGGCGATCAGGCCGCCAACAGCCAGACCGTGTCCAGCTTTACCGGCGGCAAGGCCAGCAGCTTCTGGGGCTACGTGCTCCCGCTGTTGTTCGGTACTGTGCTCGTGTCTTTGCTGGCACTGCTGATTGCCTTCTTCGTGTCCATCGGCATTGCGCTGTTCATTTCGCATTATGCGCCTAAGAAGCTCGCCACCGCGCTGAGCTATGTGGTCGATTTGCTGGCTGCCATCCCGTCCGTTATCTACGGTTTGTGGGGCGGCCTGATTCTGGTGCCGGCCATCTACCCGTTCTGGAACTGGGTTGCCAACCACCTGGGCTTCATTCCACTGTTCGAGGGCCCGGCCGCCAACCCGCCGCGCACCGTCGCCACCGTGGCTGTGGTGCTCGCCGTTATGATTTTGCCGATTATCACCTCCATGTCCCGCGATATCTTCATGCAGACCCCACGCCTGCACGAAGAGGCCGCGCTGGCGCTCGGCGCCACCAAGTGGGAGATGATTCGTCTGGCCGTGCTGCCCTTCGGCAAGTCCGGTATCGTGTCCGCCTCCATGCTGGCTCTCGGCCGCGCGCTTGGCGAGACGATGGCCGTGTTGATGATCCTGTCCCCGGGCCTCAACTACTCCATCAAGCTGCTGCAGGCCTCGCAGAACCAGACCATCGCCGCGAATATTGCCGCACAGTACCCTGAAGCCAACGATCTGGGCGTCTCCACGCTGATCGGAACCGGTCTGATTCTGTTCCTGATCACGTTCGTGGTCAACTTCATCGCCCGTAAGCTTACCGAGAAAGCGACTGCGTGATGACTGCTGCTGAGAACACTGAAAAGACTCCGATGGACGGCGCGCCCGAAATCGACTTCGATCGTTTCCGCCCGACCCGTTCCGCCATCCAGCGCCGTAATATCATGGACCACTTCATGTGGGTCCTGATCGCGGTGGCGTTTGTGATCGCCTGCATCCCGCTGATCTCCCTGCTGTGGACCACTATCGTCAACGGCATCAAGCGCCTGAACCTGAACTTCCTGAGCTACAACATGACCGGTGTGGTCGGTGGTAACCAGACCCCGTCCGGTGGTTACGGCGGTGTGCTGCACGCCATCATCGGTACTCTCGAAATCACCGCTGGCGCTATGGTTATCTCCGTTCCGATCGGTTTGATGTGCGCCGTGTACCTGGTCGAATACTCGAACCGCGGCAAGCTCGCCACCACGGTCTCCCTGCTCGTCGACGTGATGAGCGGCATCCCGTCCATCGTGGCCGGCCTGTTCGCCTTCTCGATGTTCACGATTCTGCTGGGCCCCGGTACCATCAACGGTTTCGAAGGCTCCGTGGCTCTCTCCCTGCTGATGCTGCCCACCGTGGTCAAGTCCAGCGAGGAAATGCTGAAGATCGTGCCGAACGATTTGCGTGAGGCTTCCTTGGCTCTGGGCGTTACCAAGCAGCGCACGATTACCAAGATCGTGCTGCGCACCGCTCTGCCGGGCATCGTCTCTGGTGCCATTCTGGCCATCGCCCGCGTGATTGGTGAGACCGCACCGTTGCTGATGACCGCCGGCTACATCTCCAGCACCAACGTGAACCTGTTCTCCGGCCAGATGACCACCCTGCCGGTGTTCGTCTACCAGGAGTACTCGAAGCTCAGCGCGAACTGCCCGCCCAACGCCGACGCCACCTGCGTGACCACGATTCCGATGGAACGTGCGTGGGCTGCGGCTCTCGTGCTGATCGTCATCGTGCTGCTGCTGAACCTCATTGGCCGAATCGTGGCGAAGGTCTTCGCCGTCAAGACCGAGCGCTAAGCCAGTCGCTAAGCCTAAGCCTTAAGAACACAAGGAAATATAAGGAAACATCATGGGACAACGTATTGACGTCAACCACGAGAACATCTATTACGGCGACTTTCTGGCCGTGGAAGATGTGAACATCAACATCGAGCCGAACAAGGTCACCGCCTTCATCGGCCCGTCCGGCTGCGGCAAGTCCACCGTGCTGCGCACCTTGGACCGTATGCACGAGATCATCCCCGGCGCTCACGTCGAGGGCGAGGTGCTGCTCGAAGGCAAGAACCTGTACGACCTGTCTCTTATACACATCTCCGAGCCCACGAGACTACGCT
>ENA-OZEW01000626-OZEW01000626.1-human-gut-metagenome-genome-assembly--contig:-NODE-626-length-11501-cov-7.057837_pt1 | contig 11501 bp, 7 predicted proteins | sample MGYA00245072_ERZ653617 | MGnify/ENA primary metagenome ERZ653617 (study PRJEB26926, sample SAMN06165063) | human gut metagenome | biome: ENVO:00009003; feature: ENVO:2100002; material: ENVO:00002003...
AGATGCAGCGTAGTCTCGTGGGCTCGGAGATGTGTATAAGAGACAGGTATTATAGGGGGATTGATTATAATAGAAAGTACGGAATTATCTATTATGGAAGGAATCAGGACACATGGGAGCACAGGACAATACGGAAAAGGTACTGCGCAGTCTTCACGTTTTGCTGTCGAAGAGTGAGCCGTATCCGAAAGAGCCGAGTAAAGTTATCATAGATAAGCAGCAGGTGATTGATCTGCTGGCAGAATTAAATACCTGTATTTATCAGATTATGGATGAATACGAGCTGACCATTCGAAGCCGTGACAAGGCAGAGCGCGATTTCCATAAAAAGGGAGATCAGATCATCTGGGATGCAAGCCGTAAGGCAGAGGACATTTATGCGGCATCTGTCATGTATATGGATGAAACGTTAAACCGTATGCAGGATATCATGCAGGAGGCGGACAAAAAGGTCGGTGCCATCTATCAGGAAATTAAAGAACAGATGGAAAAAGAAGAACAGGAATTAAGAACCAACAAATCTGAACTCAAAGGACAGCTGCAGGATCTGGTTGATACCGAAAAGTACTTAAAGATCATCGAGGAACGGAACCGCGAGATTGAGAAGGAAAAGATGGAAGGAAGACCGGAGTACGAGCAGGAGAAGCGGGAAGAAAAAGCAATTTACGCAAACCGGCAGACCGATATTAAGATTAACCAGGAATATCTGGATAAGCTGGGACTTTCCGTACCGGAAGAACCAGTAGAAAAGCCAGTGGAAAAGCCGGTGGAAAAACCAAAGAAGCTGTCGCCGAAGCCGGAGATTCCGGCACCGGTTACGGTAGAAGATGACGATGAAGAGTTAAAGCAGCTGGAAGAACAACTGCGTGTGAATCTGGATGCTGATTATTTTAAGTGGAAAGATGAACAGGAAGAACAGGAAGCAGCAGAAGAAAAAGAAAAATCCGCCGGCTTTCAGAACAAGATCAAGAACCTGATAGGAGGACATCCGCATGACGATTCTGGTGTGTGATGATGACAAGGAAATTGTAGACGCAATTGAGATTTACCTGATTCAGGAAGGATACCAGGTAGTAAAAGCATATGACGGGGAACAGGCTCTGGATATGCTTCGCACAAAGAAAATTGATCTGATGGTGATCGACGTGATGATGCCGAAACTGGATGGAATCCGTGCGACATTCCAGGCACGTAAAACAAGCAGCATTCCCATTATCATCCTGTCTGCCAAGACAGAAGATGCGGATAAGATTCTGGGGCTGAACGTGGGGGCGGACGATTATGTGACCAAGCCGTTTAATCCGCTGGAACTGGTTGCCCGTGTGAAGTCACAGCTGCGGCGTTATACCACACTTTCGAGCACTCCTTCCGGTGATGCCGTTTATGAAGCCGGCGGTCTGGTTATTAACGATGAATTAAAAAAAGTTACGGTAGATGGGGAAGAGGTCAAACTGACTCCGATCGAATACAACATTCTTCTGCTTCTCATGAAAAATAAAGGAAAAGTATTTTCCATCAGTCAGATTTATGAGGAAATCTGGAATGAAGAAGCAATTGGCGCTGACAATACAGTTGCTGTCCACATCCGGCATATCCGGGAAAAAATCGAAATCAATCCGAAAGAACCGCGGTATCTGAAAGTGGTCTGGGGTGTCGGCTATAAAATCGAAGCGGGGGCGTAGCTGTCTATGAAAGAATTCTCCAGCGGAAAAAAGGGCGTAGCCATTGTCATGCATCAGATGTTCCTGATTATGATGCTTTGCGGAATCTATGGGATCGGATACAATCTGCGCAGACATATCGGAGGGCTGGGTATTCTCAGCCTGTTTATGGTGATCGGCATGGTCGGAAGCTTTGTATTCCTTGCCTATCTGACAGGTGTTGCAGGGCGCCGGTCAGAGGAGGATGCAACCATTTACCTGACCTGGATTGATAAAATTTATACGGATATCCAGATGGTGCTTTTTGTGGCATTCATTTATCTTGTGCTCTTTTTGGGGAGAAATCTCCATGACATCCAGTTTGAACTGTCCGGACTGATGGTAGCGGTCGGAACAGTCGGGTATCTGGTCGATGTTGTATTCCTGCTGTTTTATTTGAGCATTGTCCGGCGGGTCAAAAACAATACCCTTCTGACATACAGTCTGATCTATCAGGCAGGAAGCTTCCTGAGACGGGTGTTTATCTCCGGACAGAATCCCAGACTGTGTACGCGTAAGGCGCGCGAAAGATATGAGATCCAGCATGCAATTGAAAAAATTGCGGCAGGGGCACTGGATACGACACTGGATGTGGAACAGTTTCACGGACAGGAAAGAGGCATTGCAGCTTCTGTGAATAATATCCGTGCAGGGCTGAGCGAAGCCATTCAGGAGCGGATCCGGAATGAACGGATGAAGGCAGACCTGATCACGAATGTTTCCCATGATATCAAAACACCGCTTACTTCCATTGTCAATTATGTGGATCTGCTCAAACGTGAAAACCTGGAAAACGAAAATGCACGTAATTATATCCGGGTTCTGGATGAAAAATCCCAGCGGCTGAAACAGCTGACGGAGGATCTGGTCGAAGCATCAAAGATCAGTTCCGGAAATATCCAGCTGGATATGCAGACCATCGATCTGGTAGAACTGCTGTACCAGACGGGTGGTGAGTTCAATGAACGTTTTGAGGCACGGGGGCTGACCATTGTGACGAAACTGCCGCACAATTCGGTGATGATCCGGGCAGACGGACGGCAGCTCTACCGTGCAATTGAAAATCTGTATACCAATGCGGCAAAATATGCACTCGAAAATACCCGGGTTTATGTAGATCTGGAAGTAGAGGAGAACCATGCGGTTTTCCGTATCAAAAATATTTCGAAAAATCCGCTGCCGGAACAGGGAGCGGCGAGGAAAGACCTGACGGAGCGTTTTGTGAGGGGAGAGGAATCCCGCACGACAGAGGGAAGCGGTCTTGGACTGTCCATTGCAAAGAATCTTACACAGCTGATGGGCGGTGAGTTTGCAATCCTGGTAGATGGCGATCTGTTTGCGGCATCCATTACGTTTGCAGTCGTTGCATAAAAATACATTTTATTATATAATTACCATTAACCATGATTTCGAAAACAAGGAGGAAACTATGAAGTTATATGAGAACGGCGCATACCTGGTCAACGGCAGGGATGTTGTCATTAATTCACCGGAAGCGGCAGCTGCTGTCAATGCAAAGACAGGAAAGACTGTTACACCGGAAGATGCAAAGAAACAAACCATTGCATATGGAATTTTAAAGAGTCACAATACATCCGGCAACATGGAAAAACTGCAGATCAAATTTGATAAGCTGACTTCCCATGATATTACATTTGTCGGCATCATCCAGACCGCCAGGGCATCAGGTCTTGAGAAGTTCCCGATTCCTTATGTACTCACCAACTGTCACAACAGTCTGTGTGCAGTCGGTGGAACCATCAACGAAGATGACCATATGTTTGGACTGACATGTGCAAAGAAATATGGTGGAATCTATGTTCCTCCTCATCAGGCCGTTATTCACCAGTTCGCAAGGGAAATGCTTGCAGGCGGCGGAAAGATGATCCTTGGATCAGACTCCCATACCCGTTACGGGGCACTGGGAACCATGGCAATTGGAGAAGGTGGTCCGGAGCTTGTAAAGCAGCTTTTGAATAAAACCTACGATATTGATATGCCGGGAGTTGTCGGCATTTACCTGACAGGTACCCCGCAGAAGGGTGTCGGACCGCAGGATATCGCGCTTGCCATTATCGGTGAAGTATTTGCCAACGGATTTGTAAAAAATAAAGTGATGGAGTTTGTCGGACCGGGCGTATCCAATCTGAGTGTTGATTACCGTATTGGTGTTGATGTTATGACAACAGAAACCACCTGTCTGTCCTCTATCTGGAGAACCGATGACCAGGTGAAGGAATTCTATGAGATTCACGGAAGAACCGGAGATTTCGAGGAACTGAATCCGGGAGAAACTGCATACTATGACAGCTTTATCGAACTTGATTTAAGCGAGATTAAGCCAATGATCGCCATGCCGTTCCATCCAAGCAATACATACACGATCGAGGAATTAAATGCAAACCTGATGGATATTCTTGATGACTGCGAGAAGCGTGCACAGGTAAGTTTCGATGGAAAAGTAGAACTTGACTTAAAGAGCAAAGTAAAGAACGGAAGACTGTATGTAGATCAGGGTATCATTGCCGGATGTGCTGGTGGTGGATTTGAAAATATCTGCGATGCAGCAGACATCTTAAAGGGCACTTCCATTGGAGCGGACGAGTTTACGCTGAGTGTTTACCCGGCTTCCACTCCGATTTATATGGAACTTGTTAAGAACGGTGCCGTTGCCAATCTGTTGGAGACAGGTGCCATTGTCAAGACTGCATTCTGCGGACCGTGCTTTGGTGCCGGAGATACACCTGCAAATAATGCATTTTCTATCCGTCATTCTACACGTAACTTCCCGAATCGAGAGGGCTCTAAGGTACAGAACGGACAGGTTGCTTCCGTAGCACTGATGGATGCGCGTTCTATCGCTGCAACCGCTGCAAATAAGGGATTCCTTACCGCAGCTACCGATATTGATGTAAACTACAGCAAGCCGAAATACTTCTTTGATAAGACCATTTATGAAAACCGTGTATTTGACAGCAAGGGTGTGGCAGATCCGGACGTAGAGATCCAGTTTGGACCAAATATCAAGGACTGGCCGGCTATGAGCCCACTTCCGGAGAATCTTGTGCTGAAAGTTGTTTCCGAGATTCACGATCCGGTGACCACAACGGACGAGCTGATTCCTTCTGGTGAGACATCCTCTTTCCGTTCCAACCCACTGGGACTGGCAGAGTTTGCACTTTCCAGAAAGGATCCGGAATATGTTGGACGTGCCAAGGAAGTACAGAAGGCACAGAAGGCTGTCGAGGCAGATACCTGTCCGGGGGATGCACTTCCGGAGATTCATCCGGTTATGGATACCATCCGTGCAACGTTCTCCGATGTCAACCGCTCAAACGTTGGTTTTGGAAGTACGATTTTTGCAGTAAAACCGGGAGACGGTTCTGCGCGTGAGCAGGCGGCTTCCTGCCAGAAGGTACTTGGCGGATGGGCAAACATTGCAAATGAATATGCGACCAAGAGATACCGTTCCAACCTGATTAACTGGGGTATGATCCCGTTTGTTATTGATCAGGGAGAGCTTCCGTTCCACAATCTGGATTACCTGTTTGTTCCAAAGATCCGTGAGGCGATCGCAGACGGAAAAACAGAATTTGAGGCATATGTGGTAAAGGATGGTGCTTTAAAGCCATTTACCCTGCGTATGGGAGAACTGACACCGGATGAGAAAGATATTATTCTCAAAGGCTGCCTGATCAATTATTACCGCGGATAGGAGATCTTGTATGACAGACGTGGAAAAACAAAAACAGATGGAACAGATCAAACAGAGTGAGGATGGCATGCGTCAGACGGTTCTTCTGATTAAAATCGGATTGATGGTATTTCTCACCTTTGCCTGTTGTACCGTATTTTTCTTCCTGGTGCTCCGGTACAAGGGGGTTGCAGATACCTGGCATCTGATTACAGGTGCATTGCAGCCGATTATTATCGGACTGGGACTTGCTTATCTGCTTAACCCGGTTATGAAATTTCAGGAGCGGCACTGGCTGCCGTTTCTGAAAAAGAAAATGAAATCAGAAAAATCAGCGGCTAAAGTGGCACGTGGATTGTCCATTGCCGGGGCAATCCTGTTTCTTCTGGTGATTCTGGTACTTTTGATTGCGGCAATTGTTCCTTCGGTGGTATCAAGTGTTACCGGGCTGGTGGAAGCACTGCCTGGTAATGTGGAGAGCCTGATCCATATGGTGAAAAGTGGAAAACTCGGAGCCTATGGAGTGACAGATACCATCAGTGATATGCTGACAAAACTGACGGATCAGGTGGAAAACTGGGCAACGAAGGATCTGCTTCCACAGATGCAGCAATATCTGCTGCAGATTACTTCCGGCGTAATCACGATGGTCAAATCCATATTAAACTTCATCATTGGGATCATTGTCGTTGTTTATGTCTTATCCATTAAAGAAAGCCTGGTGGGACAGAGCAAAAAGATTGTGTATGCGATCTTTAAACCGAAACATGGAAACATTATTATCGAAGTTTTCCACAAGGCAGATGAAGTATTTGGTGGTTTCATCATTGGAAAGATTATAGATTCTGCCATCATCGGTGTGATCTGTTATTTTGGATGTCTGATTCTGCATATCCCAGATACGATACTGGTTGCGGTTATCATTGGTGTGACGAATGTCATTCCGGTGTTTGGACCGTTTATCGGTGCGATTCCGACACTTCTTCTGGTGGTGATCCAGAGTCCGCTGCATGCGTTGTATCTGCTGATATTTATCATTATTCTGCAGCAGGTGGATGGAAATATTATCGGACCGAAGATTTTAGGTGATTCCACCGGATTATCCGCGTTCTGGGTAATGTTTTCGATTCTGATCGGAGGCGGACTGTTTGGATTTCTGGGAATGCTGCTTGGGGTTCCGGTGTTTGCGATGATTTACTATATTATCCGCAGACTGGTAAACCACAGCATACGGAAGAAAAACCTTACAACCGTAACGGAGGCATATGTGGAGGCAGCCGGTGTAGATGAGGCAACCAGTGCGATCATATATTACGGGGAAAAACAAAAGAAAAAGAGAACTTTAAAAGATTCCGGAAAGAAAGACGAAACAAAGAAAAACCAGTAATTTCAAGGGCTGTACGCGTTTGTGTGCAGCTCTTTTTTTCGGATTATTTTTTGACACTAATTGCCGCCTATGGTATACTTGAAAATAGACAGATAGACCTGTTTGGGGATATTTTAAGGAGATAACAATTGGACAAATACGAATATAATCTGAAGCTTGATCAGATGAAATCCCGTTATGCGGAAGAGAAATACGATGAGGCAGCAGATATTGCAGATACTATCAATTGGAATAAGGTTAAAAATGTAAATGGTCTGGTAAAAGCTGGGGAAGTGTACGAAAAAGTACAGCGTTATGAGGAGAGCCGGGAAGTTTTGCTGATGGCATATGACCGCTCGCCGATCGGAAGAATGATTATTTACCGTCTTGCGGAAGTGGCGGTCAAGATGAAAGATTTTCAGGCGGCACAGGATTATTATGATGAGTTTGTGGAGATTGCGCCTCATGACACCCTTAAATATGTACTTCGCTATGATATACAGAAGGCACAGGGGGCTTCTTATGAAGAACTGATACCGATTCTTGAAGAACTCAAGGAGCAGGAATATACGGAAGAGTGGGCATATGAGCTTGCTTATCTGTATCACAAAGCAGGGATGAGTGAGAAGTGTATTGATGCATGTGATGAGCTGGTTCTCTGGTTTGGAGACGGGCCATATGTAGAGCGTGCATTGGAACTGAAAATGCTGTATCAGCCATTGACGAAAACACAGGAAGAAAAGTATCGGTCGTTTTGTCAGGCAAAAGATGACAGAGCAGGTTTGACACACATTGATGTGGAGGAGATGGCGCGTGCCGGGGAGACCGTGCATGATCCGGTCGCAATTCCAAAAGTAGAAGTAAACACAGAACGGTTTAATACCGTCAATCTTCAGGCGGAAATTGCAAAGGGTATGCAGCAGATCATGGATGCAACCGAAAAAGAAACCGTCACGGATACGCTGGACAATATCAACCGTATGGTGGAAGATGTTCCTTATCTGAAAATGCAGATGGAGGAAGAAAAGCCTGAGGCACAGCCGGAACAGAATACACGGCACATTGAGACAGATGAGGAGATTGATGGTTCACTCAAGACAAATTTCAAAGAGTTGTTGGGAGAAGACTCCGATGGTCAGATGAGCATGATGACAAATGAGAAAAACATGATTGAGCATCAGATCACAGGCCAGATGACAATTGAGGAAGTGCTGAGTGAGTGGGAGAAAATGCGCAAGGCTGCGGAAGCTGCATTAGAAGATGCCAGAAAGCGGAAACTCGAATCCGCCAAAGCGCGTGCACTGCAGGAGGCAGGCGATATTATGGACCGCCTGACAGGAGTATTGCCAAAACTGGATGCGGTACTGGCAGAGAAGGCGGATATTGTGGAGGAAACGACGGAAACACCGCCACAGACGCCGGAAAGGGAAACACCGCTGGCAACGAATGAGCCGGAGGAACGAAAGGAAGAAGAGGAAGAGAACAAAAAAGAGGAACAGCCTGCCAGGGATACAGATGCCGAAGAACTTTGGCCAGAGGGAGTATCTTTAGAAGAAATGGTACGTTCCCAGCAGAAAAAGAAGACTGAAGCTGCCGCACAGAAACCGGCAGAAGAGACATCCGATGTGACAGAAGATGACAAAAACTTAAATGAGAATCGTGGTGTAGAAGAAATGGAAACAAAGACAGAATCAGATACAACAAAGAAAAAGGATTTTGAGGAGGTTCCGATCGAGGATCTGCCACAGAAACCAACACTTGCACAGGAGAGGGAAGAAGAGTTTGCTTTTGTAAGAAGAAAAACAGATCGCTCTTCCTGGAAAGGAAAAACAGTACATATTCCACAGGTAGACACACCGGTGGATCTGGGAAAAGAGGAAAAACAGAATCTTCCGCTTGTAGAACTGACCGATGAACAGAAAGCGATTTTTTCTTATTTTATGCCGGTGAAGGGCATGGAGGATCAGCTCTGCAAAGCGTTGACAGTTGCTTCGTCCCATCTGAAAAATAAGGAAACTGCATCGAGGGGGAATCTCGTGATTAAAGGCGGACAGGGAAGTGGAAAAACAACACTTGCCACCAGCATGATCAAAGTCCTGCAGCAGGAGACCGGGGTTTTGGATGGAAAGATTGGAAAGATCCATGCGGAAGCATTGAACCAGAAAAATGTCGGCGGGCTGCTGGATAAGGTGGCAGGAGGATGCCTGATTATTGAACAGGCAGGAGATATGGAGAAAAAGACCGTGTCGGAGTTATCCGGATTGCTGGACGCAGATGAGAGTGGTCTTTTCGTTATACTCGAAGACACATCCAAGGGCATCAAGAGATTATTTGCGCAGAATGAAACATTTGCCAAAAAATTCAGTGAACAGATCTCAGTTCCGATTTTTACAAATGATGAGCTGGTTACGTTTGCACGCTCTTATTCCAGAGAACTTGGATACAAAATTGATGATATGGCGGTTCTGGCATTGTATAACCGGATCAGCAATATTCAGAGACTGGATCAGGCGACAACCCTGACAGAGGTGAAAGACATTGTGGATGAAGCAATTCATCGGGAGGCACATGGAGGGTTAAAGAAAGCTATCAGTATTCTGACTGCTAGCCGTTATACGGATGATGACAGAATTGTACTAACGGAAAAGGATTTCGAGTAAGATAGATAAGAGAAGACAGGGAGGGTATTTATGAGTAATTTTACAGAGATGGATTGTTACCTGTTTGGACAGGCAACACATTATGATATTTATCACAAGATGGGTGCTCACAAAATGACAATTGAAGGAGAAGAGGGAGTATGCTTCGATGTCTGGGCACCGCATGCGGATCGTGTATACGTGATTGGGGAATTTAATGGATGGAATGAAACTTCCCACGAGATGAAACGTGTGACACCGGAGACGATGGGCGTATACGAACTGTTTGTACCGGGCGTCCAGATTGGCTGTATGTACAAGTTCCTGATTATCGCGCAGGACGGAAGAAAGCTGTACAAAGCAGACCCTTATGCAAATTATGCACAGCTGCGGCCGGAGACAGCTTCCATTGTCACGGATATTTCCAATTTCCTCTGGTCTGATAGCGAATGGATGAGTGCCAGAAAAAAACTTTCCAAAGAGGAAGTATATGAGCAGCCGCTGGCAATTTATGAGGTACATCCGGGTTCCTGGATGCGCCATCCGGGGCGGGACGATGATGGATTTTATTCCTACCGCGATCTGGCAAAGACATTGATTCCTTATGTCAGGGAGATGGGGTATACCCACATTGAGCTGATGGGAATTTCCGAGTATCCATACGATGGTTCCTGGGGATATCAGGTAACGGGATATTATGCACCGACTTCCCGTTATGGAACACCGGAGGATTTTGCACATCTGGTCAACGAATGCCATAAGAACAAGATTGGCGTGATTCTTGACTGGGTACCGGCGCATTTTCCAAAAGATGCGCATGGATTGGCAGAGTTCGATGGTACTGCAACTTATGAATATGCAGACCCGCGCAAAGGAGAGCATCCGGACTGGGGAACCAAAATCTTTGATTACGGAAAGAATGAGGTCAAGAACTTCCTGATCGGAAGTGCACTGATGTGGATTGAGAATTATCACGTAGACGGGCTTCGTGTGGATGCAGTTGCATCCATGCTGTATCTGGATTACGGTAAGGAAGATGGACAGTGGGTTCCGAATATTTATGGTGGAAATAAAAATCTGGAAGCCATTGAGTTTTTCAAGCACATCAATACGCTGATTCTCGGAAGAAATCCGGGTTCTGTGATGATTGCAGAGGAATCAACGGCATGGCCGAAAGTGACGGGTACGGTAGAGGATGACGGACTTAATTTCAGCTACAAGTGGAACATGGGCTGGATGCATGATTTCCTTGACTATATGAAGCTTGACCCGTATTTTCGCAAGGACAATCACAACAAGATGACCTTTGCTATGAGTTACAATGAGAGTGAGAAGTACATTCTGGTATTATCCCATGATGAGGTTGTGCATCTGAAATGTTCCATGCTCAACAAGATGCCCGGACTCGAAGGGGATAAGTTTAAAAACCTTATGGCGGGCTATGCATTCATGATGGGACATTCCGGCAAAAAACTTCTGTTTATGGGACAGGAATTCGCGCAGGAGCGTGAGTGGAGCGAGAAGCGCGAGTTAGACTGGTATCTGCTCGATGATCCGAAACACAAACATATGCAGGACTGGGTAAAGGCACTGCTTCATCTGTATCGCAAAAATCCATGCCTGTATGAGCAGGATACGACCTGGGCAGGATTTGAGTGGATGAATGCCAACGACTACGAACGCAGTATTTACAGCTTTGTGCGAAAGAGTAAGGATGGAAAGAATAACCTGCTTTTTGTGATCAGTTTCACACCGGTAGAGCGTGACGATTATCGGGTAGGTGTGCCGGGCAGACATACCTATAAGCTGGTATTAAACAGTGCAGATCCGCAGTTTGGTGGAAGCGACACAGAAGATACGAAGCGTCCGCTGTCTTACAAGGCAGAAAAGAAGCCATGCGATGGACGGGATTATTCGATCGGATATAAGCTGCCGCCTTACGGAGTAGCAGTATTTAAATTTTAAACAGAAATGGTGGAAGCCGGAGATTCATGGAAGTGGATGTCCGGCTTCTTTTTTAATTATTTGATCGTAATACGGGATTCGTGTTAAATCTGTCTCTTATACACATCTCCGAGCCCACGAGACTACGCTGCATCTCG
>ENA-OZEW01000629-OZEW01000629.1-human-gut-metagenome-genome-assembly--contig:-NODE-629-length-11498-cov-3.532902_pt1 | contig 11498 bp, 7 predicted proteins | sample MGYA00245072_ERZ653617 | MGnify/ENA primary metagenome ERZ653617 (study PRJEB26926, sample SAMN06165063) | human gut metagenome | biome: ENVO:00009003; feature: ENVO:2100002; material: ENVO:00002003...
TCTAGCTTCGTCGGCAGCGTCAGATGTGTATAAGAGACAGTCCTAAGACTACGGCTGCCCGGCTCATATCTGCCCGGACCTTTGCGACCTCCCTGGCATCGTACCGCGGTGCTGTCTCACTCTTATAAGCTCCCTCATGTTCCTCGTCGATGATGATGAGGCCCAGGTCGCTGAGCGGGCAAAAGAGCGCCGAACGCGCGCCGACGACAACGCGGGCGGCACCACTGGCAACCATGTCCCACTGGTCCAGGCGCTCGCCGGCCGAAAGGCGCGAGTGGAAGACCGCGACCGTCTCACCGAAGCGCGAGCGGAAGCGGCCGACGGTTTGGGCCGTCAGCGAGATCTCGGGCACAAGCACGCACGCCGAGCGGCCGGCCGCGAGCACGCGCTCGATAGCAGAGAGGTAGACCTCGGTTTTGCCGGAGCCGGTGACACCGTCGACCAGCACCACGTCTCCGTGGGCGTCAAGACGGGCGCGCTCTATCTGCGCGAGCGCCTGCTGCTGGCCGTTGGTAAGCGAGACCGGCGCCTTGCCGCTTGCCGAGGACAGCGTGGTCTGCTCGCTGCAGCCACGCCACGCACGGCGCTCCTCCACCACCACGACGCCGCGCTTTTCGAGCGCCTTGATAGTCGCCGACATGCTGTTATAAAGCAGGTTGAGGTCGCGCGTCGTGACCGGCCCGCACTGGAGCGCCTCGATGAGCTGACGCTGACGGACCGCGGTCTTGGGCGGCGTATAGTCGAAACCCTCGGGCGTAAGCATGACCCAGCGGTTTTGAATAGGTTTGACGGCGGGACGCTCAACCGACCATGCACCGTCATCGCCCTTGACCACGCGCGGGCTTCCGCCCGGGGGCAAGAACAGGCGCAGGCACTCGGAAAGCGTCGCGACGTACTCGCGGCTCATCCAGCGCGCGATGCGGGCGGCCTCGGCGGTAAAGAGCGGTTTGCTGAGGATAGCCTCGATGGCTTTAATGCGCACGGGGTCGAGGGCGTTGTTACCCTGCAGATCGCCCAGCTCAGGCGCAATGTCGACGATATAGCCCGCGGCCGAACGGTTACCAAAGTGGACCAGGACCGTGGATCCGATCTGCACCTCATTGGCAAGGGGTTGAGGAATGCCATAGGCAAACGGCTCGGACAGCGCACGCGTCGGGATGTCGAGGACCACGCTCGCATAGGCAGCGATGGGCTCAGGTGCAGGCTTAGGCTGAGCCGAGGCAGCGGCAGGCACTGGCTTCACCGGAACCTCCTCCGGTTCCGGCGAACCAAACAGCGACAGTTGTTGAGCCATACACCACCTCGAATAAATCGACCAGCGAGAGGTGGGACAAGGATATCAGTAGTGTTTGTCCCAGGGTCGCATGCGGCAACAAGTTCGATGCGGCATTCACACCTGGGACAAACACTACTGATAACCTTGTCCCACCAACATCGCAGGTCATCTAGAAACAAGAGCCCCGCTCGAGGTGAACGGGGCTCGGATACTTGCATTTACGCAGCGACTACAGCGCCATCGTGCGGGCGCGGTCGATGCGCGCCAGGCAGTCGTCGCGACCGACGAGCGCCATGGTCTCGCCCAGCGGGGGGCTCACCATGTTGCCGCAGACGGCGACGCGCACGGCCTGGAACACCACGCGCTTCTTAAGATCCATCTGCTCGGGAAGCGGCTCAAGCGCGGCGTCAATGTTGACAGCCGTCCACTCGTCCACACCCTCGAGCGCGGCCTTAGCGGCATCCAGAATGGCACCCATGCCTTCCTTGGCCAGGCCCTTGTTGACGGATTTCTCGTCATACTCGAGCGTCTCGGCCGTAGCGAAGATGGGAGCGGCGACGGTCACGGCGTCGGCCGGCATCTTGGTGCGCGGCTTGACGATGGCGGCAAGCGCGTCGATCCAGTCCTCGCCGTACTCGACATTACCCTCGATGAGACCCGCTTCGTGCAGCTCGGGGACCATGATCTCGTCGGCAAACTGAGCATCGGACATGCCGTTGATGTACTCGGCGTTGACCCAGTCGAGCTTCTTGGGGTCGAAGGTCGCCGGGTTTTTGGAGATGCGGTCGAGCGAGAACTTGCTGGCCAGGACATCGCGCGGGATGATCGTGGTCTCGCCGTCGAGCGACCAGCCGAGCAGCGCCAGGTAGTTGACGAAGGCGTCGGACAGGTAGCCGGCGTCGCGGTACTCCTCCACCGAGGTGGCGCCGTGGCGCTTGGAGAGCTTCTTGCCGTCGGCGCCCAGGATCATGGAGATGTGGGCGAACGTAGGCACGGGCGCGCCGAGGGCCTCGTAGACCATAACCTGGCGCGGGGTGTTGGACAGGTGATCGTCGCCGCGGATGACGTGGGTAATCTTCATCATGGCGTCGTCGACGACGGTCGCGAAGTTGTACGTGGGCGTGCCGTCGGAGCGGAAGATGACAAAGTCGTCGAGCTCCTTGGCATCGAAGGTCACCTCGCCGTGGACGGCATCGTGGATGACGACGTCGCCGCGGTCCTCGGGCACCTTGATGCGCAGGACGTAGGACTCACCGGCCTCGATGCGGCGACGGGCCTCCTCGGGATCAAGATCGCGGCAACGGCGCTGATAGCCCTGGAAGGGGTCCTTGCGGTCCTGCGCGGCCTTACGGTCGGCATCGAGCTGCTCCTTAGTGCAGAAGCAGGGATAGGCCTTGCCCTCGTCCCAAAGCTTCTGGGCGGCCTGCTTGTACAGGTCCAGGCGCTCGGTCTGGGCGTAGGGGCCATAGTCGCCGCCCACCTCGGGACCCTCGTCCCAGTCCAGGCCCAGCCAACGCATGGCGCGCAGAATGATCTGCGTGTTCTCGTCGGTGGAGCGGGTGGGGTCGGTGTCGTCGATGCGCAGGATGAACGTGCCGCCGTTTGCGCGGGCGAAAGCCCAGTTATAGATAGCGGTGCGGGCGCCGCCGATGTGCAGCTTGCCCGTCGGTGAGGGTGCAAAGCGGACGCGAACGTCTGATGCCATGGAAATCTCCTCGATTGCAGGATGGATGTCTAACCGCATCAGTATAAAGCATCAAAGCAACCTCCGCACAAAGGGCACCGACCCAGTCATTGGGTAGCTAATTTTGGGACGGGGCTTTTTTAGCTACCCTATATCGAGATTGGTCTTAGGCTCCGAAGACTCCGGATTGGGTAGCTAAAAAAGCCCCGTCCCAAATTAGCTAACCAATGGCTCGGTGCGGAAAGGGTGTGAATGTTTGATTTACGCGCTATGATGTGCCCTTGCATAGAGAGCCCGGCGGAATGGTAACGGTCGCTGGGACACGTTTTTGAAAGGACAATCATGTCAGAAGAACTTCGTTCCATCCCGCCCCAACACGGGTCTTTTGTTTTTACGTCGGAGTCGGTGACCGAAGGTCATCCCGATAAGATCGCCGACCAGATCAGCGACGCCGTCCTCGACGCAATCCTCGCCAAAGAAATAGAGCTGCAGGAGCAGGGCTACATCGCCCCCAACGGCGTGCCTGCCAACGTGGAGAACGTCCGCTGCGCCTGCGAGACCCTCGTGACCACCGGCACCGTCATCGTCGCCGGCGAGATTCGCACCCAGGCCTACGTCGACGTACAGGAAATCGCCCGCGGCGTTATCCGCCGCATTGGCTACAACCGCGCCAAGTTCGGTTTTGACTGCGACACCTGCGGCGTTATGAGCCTCATCCACGAGCAGTCGCCCGATATCGCCCAGGGCGTCGACGAGTCCTTCGAGACCCAGACCGGCGCGACCACCGACCCGATCGACCTGATCGGCGCCGGCGACCAGGGCATGATGTTCGGTTATGCCTCCAACGAGACCAAGACCCTCATGCCCATGCCACACTACCTGGCAAGCCGCCTGGCCGAGCGCCTGGCCACGGTGCGTCACGACGGTACCCTCGCCTATCTGCGCCCCGACGGCAAGACCCAGGTCACCGTGCGCTACGAGGACGGAAAGCCCGTCGAGGTCACGACCATTGTCATCTCCACGCAGCACGCCGCCGAGATCGAGGACATGGGTAAGATCAAGGCCGACCTCATCGAGCACGTCATCACCCCGGTCATGGCCGCCGAGAACATGCCGTGGGATAATGCCGACATCTATGTGAACCCCACCGGTCGCTTTGTCGTGGGCGGCCCCATGGGCGACACGGGCCTCACCGGCCGCAAGATCATCGTCGACACCTACGGCGGCTATGGCCGTCACGGCGGCGGTGCCTTTAGCGGCAAGGACTGCACCAAGGTCGACCGCTCCGCCGCGTATGCCGCGCGCTGGGTCGCCAAGAACGTGGTCGCCGCCGGTCTGGCCGACCGCTGCGAAGTCGAGCTTGCCTACGCCATCGGCGTTTCCAAGCCCCTCTCAATCATGGTCGACACCTTCGGTACCGCACATGTTGCCGAGGACAAGATCGTCGAGGCCGTAGAGAAGACCTTCGACCTGCGCCCGGGCGCAATCATCCGCGACCTAGACCTGCGTCGCCCCATCTACGAAAAGACGGCAGCCTACGGTCACTTTGGCCGAGAAGACGCCGACTTCACCTGGGAGAAAACCGACCGAGTCGAAGAACTCAAAGCAGCCTGCGGCCTGTAATTGGGAACCGCTAAGGTCATAACAACATATGCACTTTCAAAAGAAGTACCGGTCCCAAACGGTACTTCTTTTTTATTTAAAGGTGGTGAAGATGAGCCTACCTGGGACATGGAATAAATCACAGGCCGATAAATTTTGCAGCAGAGCGACTCCAACCATGTATCCTAAGTTCCGAGGGCTTTAGTATTTGGTCGATCGCGAGTTCCGCACGAGCCGGAGGCCACTTAATGTGGCCTCCGTGCGAGCAGGACTGTCCGAGCAGGCGACCAAATACTAAAGCCCTCGGAACGGCGGGACAGAGTATGCCCCGCCCCTCGGGACGACGGGATAGATAAGGAGCACCCATGGCAGGCAAGCCGCAAACACTAGCTACGACCTCGGCATTCGAGATCTTGGGCCCCGTCATGGTCGGCCCCAGTTCTTCGCACACCGCCGGCGCCCTGCGCTGCGCCCAAGTTGCCGCCAGCCTGCTGGAAGGCCGCATCACCAAGGTCACCTTTGGCCTGTGGAACTCCTTCGCCCACACCTACCGCGGCCACGGCACCGATCGTGCGCTCGTCGCGGGCATCCTGGGCCTCGACACCGATGACGAGAACATCAAGCAGGCCTTCGACCTCGCGCGCGAGCAGGGCCTCGAATATCACTTTGACATCAAAGGCGACGACGCCTCCATCCACCCCAACACCGTCGACATCGACATGGTCGACGACACGGGCGCCACGGCCCAGGTCCGCGGTGAGAGCCTGGGCGGCGGCAAGATGCGCATCAGCCGCATTAACGGCGTCGGCGTCGACATCTCGGGCATGTACTCCACACTCTTCGTGGCGCACTACGACGTCCCCGGCGTGCTCGCCGCGCTCACGAACCTGCTCGCCTACGCACATGTAAACATCGCTTTCTGCCGCACCTACCGCACCGAAGTGGGCGGCCAGGCCTACTCCGTCTTTGAGACCGACGGCGCGCCCGACGACACCGTCGTCCCCATGCTGCGCAAGCTCGACAATGTCGATTACGCGACCTTTATCGAGCTCCCCGGTTCTGCCTCGTCGCTCTCCCCCGGCGTTTCGGCCAAGGAAATCTTTGACGATGGTGCGCAGTTGCTCGACGCCTGCGCCGAACTCGGCCTCAACATCGGCGCCGTCATGGCCGTTCGCGAGGCGCGCCTGACCGGCGCGGCCCACGCCGTCGCCGCCATGCGCCGCGTGCTCGACGTCATGCGCGAGGAGACCACAGCCCCCATCGCCAATCCTCAGCGCTCGCTCGGCGGGCTTATCGGCGGCGAGGCCAAGCTCGTCGAAGCAACCCGCTGCAACGATTTGAGTGAAAGCCTGATGGGCCCCGTCCAGACCGAAGCCGTGGCCCGCGCCATGGCCGTGCTCGAGCGCTCCGCCACCATGGGCGTGATCGTCGCAGCTCCGACGGCAGGATCCGCGGGTGTCGTGCCCGGCTGCGTGCTGGCGCTCGCCGATCACCTTCAGCTCGACGACGAGCAAGTCATGGACGCGCTCTACTGCGCAGCCGCCATCGGCCTCAACCTCACCACAAGCGCCTGCGTTGCCGGCGCCGAGGGCGGCTGCCAAGCCGAGGTCGGAAGCGCCGCCGCCATGGCAGCCGCCGCGCTGGTGCAGATGCTCGGAGGCACGCCTGAGCAGGCACTCGACGCCAGCTCCATCGCCCTGAGCAACCTGCTGGGCCTGGTCTGCGACCCGGTGGGCGGCCTCGTGGAGGTGCCGTGCCAAAACCGCAATGCCATCGGCGTGGCAGCCGCCTTTAGCTCGGCGCAGCTTGCACTTGCCGGTATCAAGAGCCTGGTGCCGTTTGACCAGATGGCACATGTCATGCTCTCAGTGGGCCACGCGTTGCCGGCCACGCTGCGAGAGACGGCAAAGGGTGGCATCGCGCAGGCTCCGGCCGCACTTTCGGCCTGTGCAAAATGCGGTGTGTGCGGATAGCGACAAAGAAAGACTCGAAGGTGGGACAAATGTCCCACCTCTTTTGAATGCCACCGTTTCCATACCACAAACAACTGGGTAATCGCTATAATGCAAGCCCAGTAAAAACACGATGAGCCGCAAGGCGAAATCCGAAGGATATGCATACGATGTCGCAAAACGATCGAACTCAACTGATTCCCGATCCGCAGCAGCCGAGCAGGCACACCGGCGGCGTTCAGTCGCCGCGTCCTATCGCGCCGAGCCACGGTCAGCAGCGTGGTGCGGCAAACGCTTCCCAACGCCCGAACCAACAGCGACAGCAGCGTCAACAACGTCAGCAGCGCCAGGCAAACGGCAATGCGCCCAAGCAGCCCCCCACGCACGCTCGAGGCGATCGCGGCCCCGCACGCAAACCCGCCGAGAACAATAAGTCGGGCAAAAAGACGACGCTCTTTGTCATCCTGGGTCTAATCGTCATTGTCTATATCGTAGGCGTCGTAGCGTTTTCGCAGGTAGCCTACCCCAACACCACCATTGCCGGCGTCGACGTCTCCTTCTCCAACGCTTCGTCTGCCGCCACCAAGGTCAACTCGGCATGGAAGCACTATAAGCTCACCGTGACAGGCGATGACTTTAGCTGGACCTATCAGCCCGAGTCCGATGAGCCCATCGTCGACGGCGAAGCTGCCGCAAAAGAAATCATCAGCCACAACGAAGCCTTTATTTGGCCGGTCCGCCTTGTGGAATCCTTAAGCGGCAAGACCAAAACAACCGCTAACTCCAACGAAGTCGATCTTGATCAAGACGTCGACCTGTCCATGCTCTCCGACGCCTTTGACCAAAAGAAGTTTGAGGAGGACCTGGGCGCCGCTATCGACGAGTTTAACGAGGGCCGTTCGGGCACGTTCGAGGCCAATAGCTCCTATGACGAGCAGGCCGGCAAGTTTACCGTCGAGAAGGCGCGCTCCAACGAAAAACTCAACCGCGAGCATGTCATTAAGTATGCCGAGCTCGAGCTTGCCTCGCTGGCCGAGACCGTAGATCTTTCCAAGCTCGGCAACGATGCCTATGAGCCGCTCAATGGAACGCTGACCGATGATCAGATTCAGGCCGCATGCGATGCCGTCAACAACTTCCTGGGCGTCAACGTGACCCTCAAGCTCAACGGCGAGGATGCCGGCAAGGTTGATGGCAGCTCCGTATTGCAGTGGATCAGCTTTGCCGATCCCGCCAACCCAACGCTCGATACGTCGCAGATCAGCAACTGGGCAGCCGAACTCGCCAACGGCTTTAATACCGTGGGCTCCACTCGCTGGTGGACGCGCGCCGATGGCAAGCAGTGCGCCGTCGAAGGCGGCGACTTTGGTTGGTCCATCGACAGCAGCTCGCTCGCCAAGCAGGTCGAAGACGCCATTAACAACAAGCAGACCGGCGAAATCGAGATCAAGTACTCCCAGAAGGCCGACACCTTTACCGCAAAGGGAGAGCCCGACTGGAAGGCGTATATCGACGTCGACTTGTCCGAACAGCACGCGCGCTACTATGACGAGAGCGGAAATATCGTTTGGGAGGCCAACTTTATCTCGGGCAAGCCGGGCGAGGACGCCACGCCCGAGGGCGTCTGGCAGATCAACAGCAACGACGGCGGCAGCACCCTGATCGGAGCCAAGGACCCCAAGACCGGTAAGCCCAAATACGAGAGCCCGGTGAGCTACTGGATGCCTTTTGAGGGCAACATGATCGGCTTCCACGATGCCACCTGGCAAAACGACAAGAGCTTCGATAATGCCGAGTCGTACAAGTGGTGCGGCAGCCACGGTTGCATCAACCTGCGCCTGGCAGACGCCAAGGCACTTCACGACTGCATCAAAGTCGGCCTGTGCGTGGTTGTCCACTCGTAGTGCAACGCGCACATTCCTACAACATGGAGCTGCTGCGACCAATCTAACAGTTCCGAAAGAAACCGTCCCATGCGCCCGCCCCAACCGGTGGGCGCATATACTTATCGAGGTACTTTCTATAAAGGAGACGCTATGCCGAATGTCCCCACGACCACCCCGGGCCCGGATGATACCGAGCACACGCCCGAAGATGTCACCGAAACGATTCCTCTGATTACAAACGTACATGCCGATAAGCAGAGCGGACGCGCGAACGATGCGACCGAGATTTCCGATGAAGAGGCATATGCCAAGCTCAAGGCAAAACGTGCCGAACGTCGACGCAAAAAGCTCATCCGACGCGGTATTGCCGCCGGCGTCGTGGGTACCATCGCACTCATTGCCATTGTCGCAACCCTGGTTATCAATGCTCAGCCACAGGGCGCTAGTGGGCCTGTGACCGACATGGTGACCGAGGGTCCGTTTACCACAACGGTCGAGGCGAAAGGCCAGCTCAAACCCATTTCGTCCTCAGTGGTCTCCCCTTCTGTCGACGGCACGGTCGATTCGATCAACGTGCAGGCAGGCCAATCCGTCAACGAGGGCGACGTGCTTATGACCATTAAAAATGACGAGCTCGATCGCAACGTTGCCGAGGCGCAGCGTGCAGTTGCTGCCGCTCAAGAAGACCTCGCCAACGCGCAGAAAGCCGCAGCTGCCGCACAGGCCACCCCAACGACGGACGTCGATGGAGCTTCCGCAGCGGCTGGCGTCTCCGACGCATCAACGGACACGAACGCCGTATCGGCCGCGCAGCGCAGCCTCGCTTCGGCCCAGGCAAACCTCGATCAGGCGAACGCCAAGGCAGGCAGCCGTACGGTCACGGCCCCGAGCTCGGGCAGCATCGTGGAGCTCAACGCCAAGGTGGGCGCCACGGTAACAGGCGGCATGATCATGGGCGAAAGCGATACGAGCGGCGGCAAGCAGTGCATGCAGATCGCCGACCTGTCCAAGATGAAGGTGACGGTTCAGGTGGGCGAAAAGGATATGTATCTTCTTCATCACGAAGAGCTTGAATCACTTGCGCTCAACATCAAGGGTATCAAGAGGATTCGTTTCTTCATGACATTTGGTCAAAGCTATCTTACACCCCTTAAATGCCTTGAGGACGTGGGCATGACATCTATCGAGCCTATTGACTTTGAGGGCAAGAAGATAGTACCGCTACAGTTCCTTAAAGCAGTTCTTCCTGATCCAGCTTCACTCGGTCCAAGAACAAAGGGTAAGACAAATATCGGTTGTATCTTCCAGGGCAAAAAGGACGGCAAGGACAAGACCTACTACATTTATAATGTGTGCGACCATCAGGAGTGCTACCGCGAGGTCGGCAGTCAGGCCATCAGCTACACCACCGGTGTGCCCGCGATGTGCGGTGCGCTGATGATGCTGACCGGCGAGTGGACCAAGCCCGGCGTCTACACGGTGGAGGAGTTCAACCCCGACCCGTTCCTCGACGCGCTGGACAAGTACGGCCTGCCCCGCAGCGAGAACCATGACCCGGTTCTCGTGGACTGATGGCGCAGCGCGACGCACGGCCGCCGTTTGCGGCTATCGACGGCGCAGTGCCGCCGGAATTTTCCGCCCTGCCCACGCCCTGCTACCTGCTGGATGAAGCTGCCCTGACCCGCAACGCGGAGATTCTGGGCGGGCTGGCCCATCGTACCGGGTGCAAGGTGCTGCTGGCGCAAAAGGCGTTCAGCAACTACGATTTGTACCCGCTGCTGGCGCCGCACCTCGCGGGCACCGAGGCCAGCGGTTTGTTTGAGGCGCGGCTCGGCGCGGAGGAAATGCCCGGCAAAGAAGTGCACGTTTTCTGCGCGGCCTACCGCGCAGATGAAATGGACGAGCTGCTGCGGTACGCCGACCATATCGTCTTCAACTCGCCCGCGCAGCTGGCAAAATTTGGCCCCGCGGCCAAGGCGGCGGGCAAAAGTGTGGGACTGCGCATCAATCCCGAGTGCTCGACCCAGGACGGCCACGCGATTTACGACCCCTGCGCCCCCGGCAGCCGTCTGGGCACCACCCGTGCTCAGTGGGACGCCGCTGTGGCAGCGCACCCGGAGCTGCCCGCCCTGTTGGACGGTCTGCACTTCCATACCCTGTGCGAGCAGGACGCCGATGCGCTGGCGGTAACGCTGGCCGCAGTGGAGAAAAAGTTTGCCGACCTGCTGCCCAGAATGCAGTGGCTCAATTTCGGCGGGGGACACCACATCACCCGCCCGGGCTATGCCCTTGCTACGCTGGAAAACTGCATCCTCTCGGTGCGGCAGAAGTACGGCGTACAGGTGTATTTGGAGCCCGGCGAGGCTTGGGCGCTGAATGCAGGCTATCTGGTCACTACCGTGCTGGACACCCTGCGCAACGGGGATACCAGTCTTGCCATTCTGGATATGTCCGCAGCCTGCCACACCCCGGATGTCATCGAGATGCCCTACCGCCCGCCGCTGCTGGACGCCGGCGAGGCAGGAGAGAAGGCGCACACCGTCCGGCTGGGCGGCCCCACCTGCCTTGCGGGGGATATCATCGGGGATTACAGCTTTGACACCCCCCTTGCCGAGGGCGATAAGCTCATTTTCGGCGATATGGCCATCTACACCACCTGCAAGAACAACACCTTCAATGGGATGCCCCTGCCGCCTATCTGGCTGCTGGGCGCAGACGGCAATTGCCGGGAGCTGGTGCACTTTGGCTATCAGGACTTCAAAATGCGCTTGGGCGCACAGTAAAATAAAAAGCGTTTGTCACGGCCTGCGGGCTGCGACAAACGCTTTTTTCATGAAAGGGGACGTAAGGTGAACGGCAGATAAAACAAAAAAGCACCACACGTTTCCGTGTAGTGCTTTCATTCTGGTGGAGATTACCGGGCCGATTCTGATCACGGTGACCCTCTTGCAGTCCATGCACGGCGCTCCCCTGGGTGAGCTAAGCCCTCACTCGTTTGGCAACAACAAAAAAGCACCACACGTTTCTGTGTAGTGCTTTTTCCTTCTGGTGGAGATTACCGGGCCGATTCTGATCACGGTGACCCTCTTGCAGTCCAT
>ENA-OZEW01000635-OZEW01000635.1-human-gut-metagenome-genome-assembly--contig:-NODE-635-length-11447-cov-5.656250_pt1 | contig 11447 bp, 7 predicted proteins | sample MGYA00245072_ERZ653617 | MGnify/ENA primary metagenome ERZ653617 (study PRJEB26926, sample SAMN06165063) | human gut metagenome | biome: ENVO:00009003; feature: ENVO:2100002; material: ENVO:00002003...
GAGATGCAGCGTAGTCTCGTGGGCTCGGAGATGTGTATAAGAGACAGCGACATGAAGAAAGGGAGAGACTTTATGAAGAGAAAGAGGTTATTGTCAGCCATGCTGGCAGGAATCTTTGCTGTGTCCATGCTGGGCGGCTGCGCATCGGCGGTACCTCAGGGTGCAACGGAGACCACGCAGGGCAGTGCACAGGAGACGGACAGGACGAGCGGAACGGTAAAACTGAGAGTGTGGGCAGAGGAATCAACGTATGATGCGTTGAATAAGATGATCGACAGTTTCAAAGAAGAGTATAAGGGGCAGGCAACTTTTGATATCACTCTGGAACAGAATGCGGATTCCGATACGCGTGACAATGTGCTTGGAGATGTGCATAACGCAGCTGATGTGTTTATCCTTGCAGATGACCAGGTGGCTTCTATGGCGGCCGGTGGTGCATTGTATCCGGTTCCGAATGCAGACGAAGTGAAAAAAGCAAATGTGGAGGGCGCAATAGACGCTGCCACAGTCGATGATACGCTTTATGCATATCCCATGACTGCAGACAATGGGTATTTTTTGTATTATAACAAAAAGTACCTGAGTGATTCGGATGTCAAAACCCTTGACGGCATTTTAAAAGTAGCAGAAAAAAATCATAAGAAGTTTATGATGGACTGGTCTTCCGGCTGGTATCTGTATTCGTTTTTCGGAAATACAGGACTGGATTTCGGTATCAATGATGACAATGTGACAAACCACTGTGAATGGAATTCCACCGAAGGGGATATCAAAGGCGTGGATATTGCGCAGGCGATGCTTGATATCAGTTCCAGCAGTGGATTTGAAAATGCGGTGAATGAAGATTTTATTAAAGGTGCAAAAAAAGGCAGTGTAATTGCAGGGGTAAGCGGTGTATGGAGTGAGACCGAACTGAAAAAGATCTGGGGAGATGATATTGGCGCAGCCAAGCTTCCGACCTATACCGTGGCAGGAAAACAGGTACAGATGGCTTCCTTTACCGGCTATAAGCTGATGGGAGTCAGTGCTTATTCGGCAAATCCACAGTGGGCAGCAAAACTGGCAGACTGGTTGACCAATGAGCAGAACCAGACTGTCCGGTTTGAGATGAACGGACAGGGACCTTCCAATACAAAGGCAGCGGATTCGGATGCGGTTAAGGCTTCTCCATCCATTCAGGCAGTGATTGCACAGTCGGAATTCGGAAAACTGCAGCGTGTCGGAAACAGTTACTGGGATGCAAGCATGGAATTCGGGAATACGATGGCAGCAGGAAATCCAAACCACATAAAGTTACAGAAACTGATGGATAATCTGGTCGATGGTATTACAAAATCAGTAGCAGGCTAAGAGGTGGGAGCATATGAATCAGAAAAAGAAATTAAGTACCAAACTTATCATTTTAATTCCGGTATTTATACTTGGAATATTCAGTATCATCTCGAATGTGATGTCTGTTTCCAATATCAGGAACGTTAACCGGAGTGCCGTACAGATTTCGGAAGTATCTTTAAAGAATGTTTCGGGTCTGGCAGAAATCCAGAAACAGACGCAGGACATCCATAATCTGGGACTGTCCCATATCATAGCGGTGGATCTGGATTCCATGATCCAGCTGGTGGAAAAAATCCGCAGTCAGGAAGATGCATTGGAGAAAGATCTGGAAAGTTACAAGACATACGTGACACCGGATACCAAAAAAGAATACAATGACATCCAAAAAAATTACGAAGAATTAAAGTATGAATGTGCCAATGTTATGGCATTTTCCGCAGCAGGGAAAAATGAAGATGCCTATGAACTTGCGAATGGAAAAATCAGCAAGTGTGCAGATGCCATTGAGTCGGATATCGAAAGTATCAAGAAAATTGTAAATCAGGATGCAGATGCACAGAGACAGAAACTGACATCTGCATACCATAGTTCAATCGGAACAAGCGTAGTGACGATTCTGATTAGTATTGCAGCACTTTTTTCAGCAATGGTGGCAGTGCTTCGGTGGGTAATCTATCCGCTTACAAATACGAACAGGGAAATAAATGAGATTATTTCTGGAATTGATAACCGGCAGGGTGACCTGACCCGCAGGGTTACCATTACCAACAACAAAGAAGTGGCATCTGTCGGTGGAGGCATCAATGCTTTTATGGCAAAGCTGCAGGAAATTTTCCGGATGATCAGCAGCAATTCCAGGGATCTTGAGGGTGTTGTAAATGAAGTGCGTGAGAGTGTGCAGACTTCCAACGGAAGTGTATCCGATCTGTCCGCACTGACGGAAGAACTTTCTGCAACGATGCAGGATATTTCCGACAATGCTTCACGGATTAATGAAAATACCGAATCGGTTGCCGGTGAAGTCAAGTCAATTGCAGAGAAAACGATTGAAATCAATCAGTATACAAAAGAAATGAAAGAGCATGCAGAGGCAATGGAACATGCTGCACGTGAAAATATGGATACAACGGGTGCAAAAGTAAATGACATTGTTTCCGTGCTGAGTCAGGCAATTGAGGACAGCAACAGTGTCAATCAGGTAGACAATCTGACAAACGACATCTTAAATATTGCAAGCCAGACAAACCTGCTTGCATTAAACGCATCCATTGAGGCTGCCCGTGCCGGGGATGCAGGAAAAGGATTTGCAGTGGTTGCCTCCGAAATCAGTCAGCTGGCAGCCGCAAGTCAGGAAGCGGCTAACAATATTCAGAGCATCAATGCCATTGTTATAACTGCAGTACATAATCTTGCAGACAATGCAAACGGACTGGTAGAGTACATGAATGAAAAAATCCTGCCGGAATTCCAGAAGTTTGTGGAATCCGGTGGGGCATATCATGACAAGGCAACATTTATCGAAAGTGTCATGGCAGATTTCGAGGCAAAGACGGATTCTTTACAGAATTCCATGGATGAGATTGCAAATTCCGTAAATACGATTTCCCATGCAATCGAGGAAGGCGTCAGTGGAGTCGTTTCGGCAGCGGACAGCACACAGGTTCTTGTATCCGATATGGATAAAATTTCCAAGAAGATGGATGAGAACTTTGCGATTGCAGAGGGATTGAAGAAAGAAACTTCCGTGTTTACAAAGCTTTAAGCATGTGGAAGAAAAAAACTATGCAAATTTCGGAAAAACTATTGACAAATCAGGATATTTTGTTAAAATAATCGATAGTGCAATTAAGATTACCTTACAGTTGATGCACAATATCGCAACTGGAGGGAGGTTAGGAAAGAATGTCTAGTGTAATCGTAAAAGAGAATGAGACTTTAGATAGCGCATTACGTCGTTTCAAGAGAAACTGTGCGAAGGCTGGTATCCAGCAGGAGATTCGTAAGAGAGAGCATTACGAGAAGCCAAGCGTAAAGCGTAAGAAGAAATCTGAAGCTGCTAGAAAAAGAAAATACAACTAATGTATTTAACCCCGCGGGATAACTCGCGGGGTGCTTTTTTGCAAAAATGATCAGGATGAGGTGAACCATGAATCAAAATCTGAAAAAAATGATAAGCTATTACAAACCCTACCGGGCAGTTTTTGCGGCAGACATGTTATTTGCGACACTTTCTGCGGCAGTGGCACTGACCATTCCACTGGTTGTGCGGTATGTGACATCGACTCTGATTTATCAGCAGCCCCAGATGATGTTGCGGAAACTTTTTTTGATTGGCATCGGATTGTTTGTGCTTCTGGCATTGGACTGTTACAGCCGGTTTTTTATCGGAAATTATGGACATGTGATGGGGGCAAAAATGGAATATGACATGCGGGCCGAATTGTTTGGGCATCTGCAGAAGCTGTCTTTTTCTTTTTATGATGATGCAAAAGTCGGACAGCTGATGAGCCGTGTGACGGCAGATTTATTTGATATTACAGAACTGCTGCACCATGGCCCGGAGAATATTATCCTGTCGGTATTAAAGATAGTGGGAGCGTTTGTGATCCTGCTCAACATTAATGGATGGCTTGCGCTTGCCGCGTTTGCGGTGCTTCCGGTTATGTTTGTATTTGCATTTGCGTTAAATAAGCGGATGCGCCGGGCCTTTCAGCAGAACCGCATTAAAATTGCCGAGATTAATGAACAGATCGAGGATAATCTGTCAGGTATCCGTGTGGTGAAATCGTTTGCCAATGAGGCAATTGAAAACGAAAAATTTCGTCATGGGAATGACGGATTTCTTGCGGCAAAGAAGAACAGTTATCATTACATGGGCAGTTTTCAGGCCGGGGTTGGCGTTTTTACAACACTGATTCAGGTAAATGTCATCCTTGCCGGAGGGGTTCTCATTGCAAAGGGAATGGTCACGGTCAATGATCTGGTTACGTTTTTGCTGTATATTGGGGTATTTACGGATCCAATCCGGACACTGGTGGACTTTACCGAGCAGTTTCAGAATGGCTATACGGGATTTGAACGGTTTCAGGAAATTATGAATATTGAACCGGAAATCCAGGATGCAAACGATGCTGTAGCACTGACCGATGTGAAAGGAACCATTGATTTTGAAAATGTTTCTTTTCAGTATAAAGACAATCAGGAGAAGGTGCTTAACCGGATCAATCTGCATGTGCCTGCAGGGGCATATATGGCACTGGTGGGATCCTCCGGTGCCGGAAAGACAACGCTTTGTTCCCTGATTCCGAGATTCTATGATGTGACCGGAGGATGTATCCGCGTGGATGGGAAAGATGTCCGTAAGGTGACGTTAAAGAGCCTGCGTGACCATATCGGAATGGTGCAGCAGGATGTATACCTGTTTGCGGGAACGATTTTTGAAAATATACGGTATGGAAAGCCGGATGCGACAAGGGAAGAAGTGATTGCTGCTGCAAAAAATGCCAATGCCCACGAATTTATCATGGCATTTCCCGATGGATATGATACAGATATCGGACAGCGTGGAATCAAGCTCTCCGGAGGGCAGAAGCAGCGGCTTTCCATAGCCCGTGTTTTTTTGAAAAATCCACCGGTTCTGATTTTTGATGAGGCAACTTCCGCACTGGATAACGAGAGCGAGAGGGTCGTACAGGAATCATTGGAGAAACTGGCAAAGAACCGTACGACATTTGTGATCGCCCACCGTCTGACAACGATCCAGAATGCACAAAAAATTCTGGTTCTGACAGAAGATGGGATTGCGGAATCCGGTTCCCATGAAGAACTGCTGGCACGGGGCGGTGTGTATGAAAAACTTTATCATATGCATTATTAGACTGGCTGTGTCACAACTTGCATTATTATAAAAAAACGAGTAAAATAGAATAGATTTTGAAAAAACAAAAAGGAGTGGATTATCATGACCAAAATAGATATTATCTCCGGATTCTTAGGAGCCGGAAAAACAACTTTTATCAAAAAGATGATTGATGAGGCATTTACCGGGGAAAAGATTGTCCTTATCGAGAATGAATTTGGCGAGGTCGGCATTGACGGTGGTTTTTTAAAGGATGCTGGAATCCAGATTACAGAGATGAATTCCGGATGCATCTGCTGTTCTTTAGTTGGTGATTTCGGAAAGAACTTAAATGAAGTCATCACCAAGTATCATCCGGACCGTATTTTGATTGAGCCATCCGGAGTCGGTAAGCTTTCCGATGTTATGAAGTCCGTGATTGATATTGAAAAAGAGCAGGATGTAAAATTAAACGCACTGGTAACGGTTGTAAACGCGCTTAAGGCGAGCAAGCAGATGAAGGCGTTCGGTGAGTTTTTCAACAACCAGATCGAGTATGCGACAACTGTCATTTTAAGCCGCAGCCAGAATGCAACACCGGAACAGCTGGAGTTTTGCGTGAATAAGATTCAGGAGCTGAATCCAAAGGCCGCCATTATTACAACCGACTGGGCAAAATTGTCCGGTGAGCAGATCCTTAAGGTCATGGAAGGACAGGATAATCTGGAAATGAAGGCTCTTGCCGAGGCACATCATGCCAAAGAAGAAGCAGAACATGAGCATGACCACCATCATGAAGACCATGACCATGAGCATCATCATGACCATGAGGACCATGATCATGAAGAACATGAACATCATCACGACCATGATCATGAAGACCATGACCATCACGACCATGATCATGAAGACCATGACCATCACCATGAGCATGGAGAAAACTGTACCTGTGGCTGCCATGATCATGAGCATCATCATCACCATCATGCAGACGATGTATTTACCAGCTGGGGCAAGGAGACACCACATAAATTTGAGCGTGCAAAGCTTGAGGAAGTCTTAAAGAAATTTGTAGATTCCGAGAATATTCTCCGTTCTAAGGGCATGGTAGAGTCTACAGATGGCACATGGCTGTATTTTGATATGGTTCCGGGTGAATATGAGATTCGTGAGGGTGAGCCGGATTACACCGGACGTATCGTTGTAATCGGAACGGATATCCATGAGGACGAATTATTAAAGACATTTGGCCTTTAAAATGCGTGGATAATACCTGATAGAAAAATGTAAGGAGAGCAATTATGGCACAGGATATTCCGGTATATTTATTTACAGGATTTATGGACAGCGGAAAGACCACGCTGGTACAGGAAACGCTATTTGAAAACAATTTTGGTGACGGTGCAAAAGGCATTATCATCATGTGTGAGGATGGCGAAAAAGAGTATGACGAGGCAAAACTTGCCACGATTAATTTTAAACTGGTTACGGTGGAGGAAGAAGCTGATTTTACTCCTGCAAAATTGCAGGAAATTCAGGATGCTTACCAGCCGGAACAGGTGTTTATTGAGTATAATGGAACGTGGGGCATGGACAAGCTGCTGGAAGCAAAGATGCCGGAGGGCTGGGTGATTGTACAGTCACTGGCAACCGTAGATTCCACGACGTATGATCTGTATATGAATAATATGCGTGCAATGATGCAGGAACAGGTTTTTTCCAGTGATGTGGTTATTTTTAACCGTACGGATGATGATACCGACCGTGGACATCTGCGCCGTACCATTAAGAACATCAACCGGAAAGCACAGATTGTCTATGAGCGCAAGGACGGAACGATTGATGAGCGTCCGGAGGAATTACCGTTTGATATCAATCAGGATGTGATAGAACTGACCGATGCGGATTATGCTATCTGGTACATGGATGCCATGGAAAATTACAAGAAATACGATCGCAAGAAAGTAAAATTCCTGGCTCTGGTATATAATCCGGATAAACTTAAGAAAGGCGTGTTTGTTCCGGGACGGTTTGCGATGACCTGCTGCATTGAGGATGTGACATTTATCGGTTTCAAATGTAAATATGACCGGGAAGAGGAACTTCCGCACAAGTCATGGATTACAATTACGGCAGAGATCCGTGTCGAATTTGCACGGGAATATAAGGGAAAAGGACCGGTTCTTTACCCGATTTCCATCGAAAAAGCCCAGAAACCGGAAGATGAGCTTGTATATTTTTCGTAAAAAGTCGTTGCGAAAAGTGAAGAAGTCATATACAATAAAGAGGTGTGTTATGCACCTCTTTTTGTATTCAGCAGAAAAAGAGAACAGGGATTAGATTAAATTTATTACATACAGGAGGCAGTTTATGTACCCGATTGTTCGAAAAGAAACATTGGCAGATAACATTATCCTGATGGACATCAAGGCACCGCGTGTGGCCAATGAGTGTCTGCCGGGACAGTTTATCATTGCAAAGACAGATGAAGTAGGAGAGCGTATTCCGCTTACGATCTGTGACTATGACAGAGAGAAGGAGACTGTCACCATCGTGGTACAGACGATTGGCGCAGGAACCGAGCGTATGATGGCCTTAAATGAGGGCGATGCTCTCGAAGATTTCGTTGGACCTTTGGGATGTCCGTCCGAACTCTGTGAGGAGGAGAACCTTGAGGAGACCAGAAAAAAGAAAATTGTATTTATCGCAGGAGGTCTGGGAACCGCACCGGTATACCCACAGGTAAAATGGCTGCATGAGCACGGAATTGATGCAGACGTGATCATGGGTTCCCGTACCAAGGATCTGCTTTTTTATATGGATGAGATGAAGGCAGTAGCCGGAAATGTATATGTATGTACGGATGACGGTACTTATGGATTTCACGGAAATGGCTGCCAGCAGTTACAGGCATTGATTGATGATGGAAAACATTATGACGTATGTGTCGCAATCGGACCGATGATCATGATGAAATTCGTTACCATCCTTACCAAGAAGCTTGAGATTCCTACCGTTGTATCCATGAACCCGATCATGGTAGACGGAACCGGTATGTGTGGAGCATGCCGTCTGATGGTTGGCGGAGAAGTAAAATTCGCATGTGTTGACGGACCGGAGTTCGACGGACATCTCGTTGACTTTGATCAGGCAATGAAGCGTCAGCAGCAGTATAAGACAGAAGAAGGCAGAGCAAAGCTCGCATATGAAGAGGGCGCTACCCATCACGGTGGATGCGGCCATTGCGGAGGTGACAAGTAATGGAAGGATTAGTCAGAGTACCGGTTCGTGAGCAGGAACCAAAGGTTCGTGCTACGAATTTTGAGGAAGTATGTTATGGATACAACGAGGAAGAGGCAGTTGCAGAGGCTTCCCGTTGCTTAAATTGTAAAAATGCACAGTGTATGAAGGGATGTCCGGTTTCTATCAATATTCCGGCATTTATCGCACAGGTCAAGGAGCGCAATTTTGAGGAGGCTTATCATATTATCTCCGAGTCTTCCGCACTTCCGGCTGTCTGTGGACGTGTCTGCCCACAGGAGAGCCAGTGTGAAGGTAAATGTATCCGCGGTTTCAAGGGTGATCCGGTTGCCATCGGTAAATTAGAGCGTTTCGTTGCAGACTGGGCACGCGAGCATGGGATCAAGCCAAAGAAAGCAGAGAAGTTAAACGGACACAAAGTAGCCGTGATCGGTTCCGGCCCTGCAGGTCTGACCTGTGCCGGAGATCTGGCAAAGCTTGGCTACGATGTGACCATTTTTGAAGCACTGCATCGTGCCGGTGGTGTGTTAAGCTACGGTATTCCGGAGTTCCGTCTTCCAAAGGACAAGGTTGTAGCAGCCGAGGTAGAAAACGTAAAAGCACTCGGTGTGGATATCGAGACCAACGTTGTCATCGGTAAATCCGTAAAGATCGATGAGCTGATGGAAAAGGAAGGCTTTGAGGCTGTATTTATCGGTTCCGGAGCAGGACTTCCACGTTTCATGGGAATCCCTGGCGAGCAGGCAAACGGAGTATTCTCTGCAAACGAATTCCTGACAAGAAACAACCTCATGAAAGCGTTTGAGGAAGGATATGAAACCCCGATTTCCCATGGAAAGAAAGTTGTCGTTGTCGGTGGTGGTAATGTAGCCATGGATGCTGCAAGAACCGCACTCCGTCTCGGCGCAGAGGTACATATTGTATACCGTCGTGGTGAGGAAGAACTTCCGGCACGTAAGGAAGAAGTACATCACGCAAAAGAAGAGGGAATCATCTTTGATCTGCTGCAGAATCCGACGGAAATTCTTGTCGATGAGAATGGCTGGGTAAAGGGTGTGCGCATCATCAAGATGGAACTCGGTGAGCCGGATGCGTCCGGAAGAAGAAGTCCGGTGGAGATTCCTGGTTCTGAGTATGAGATGGATTGTGATACCGTGATCATGTCACTCGGTACCTCTCCAAACCCACTCATTTCTTCCACAACCAAGGGGCTTGAGACAAACCGCCGCAAGTGTATCGTTGCAACCGAAGATACCGGTGCAACAAGCAAAGACGGTGTTTATGCAGGTGGAGATGCCGTAACAGGTGCCGCTACCGTTATCCTTGCAATGGGAGCAGGTAAGGCAGCTGCAAAGGGTATTGATGAGTACCTTTCCGGAAAGAACAATTAGACAATAACGGATAGAACTGATAAAAGTGGAGACGGCTGCCGCGTAATGTGGCAGCCGTTTTTGTATGAAGAAAAATGCCAGATACGAAGAAGCGTTTGACTTTTTCCTCTATGATGTATACAATAATCTGTAGTAAAAAAAGAGGAGAACCCTAGGATGAAGACATTAATAGATCTGATCACCGAGCAGGTGACAAATGCATTTACCGGTCAGGGATATGATGCAAAATACGGGAAAGTTACACTTTCCAATCGTCCGGACCTGTGTGAATACCAGTGTAACGGAGCAATGGCTGCAGCAAAGGAGTACAAGTGTGCACCATTCATGATTTCGGATAAGATTGCGCAGGCGCTGGCAGAAAACGAACTGTTTGAGAGCGTAGAGTCTGTAAAACCGGGATTTATCAATATGAAAGTAAGTCCTGCCTATCTGGCGAAATATGTCAGCGATATGAAAGCAGATGAGGGAAGATTTGGCTGTGACAAAGCGGCACATCCGAAGACCATTATTGTAGATTACGGCGGGGCCAATGTTGCCAAGCCATTGCATGTCGGACATCTGCGCTCTGCTGTCATTGGAGAGAGTATCAAGCGGATCGGCAAATTTATGGGACATAACATGATCGGTGATGTGCATCTGGGAGACTGGGGTCTGCAGATGGGACTGATCATTGTAGAATTAAAAGAGCGTAAGCCGGATCTGGTATACTATGATGAAAGCTATACCGGAGAATATCCGAAAGAGGCGCCGTTTACCATTTCCGAACTGGAGGATATCTATCCGACTGCCAGCAAAAAGAGTAAGGAAGACGAAGCGTTCCGTGAGGCTGCCATGGAGGCAACCAGCCAGCTGCAGGCCGGCAGACGGGGATACCGTGCACTTCTTGCACACATTCTGGATGTTTCCGTGACAGATTTAAAGAAGAACTATGATAACCTCAATGTCTCCTTTGAGCTCTGGAAGGGAGAGTCGGATGCACAGCCGTATATTCCGGATATGGTACAGATGATGAAGGACAAGGGCTTTGCCTACATGAGCGAAGGGGCTCTGGTTGTGGATGTCAAAGAGGATACGGATACAAAAGAGATTCCGCCATGTATCATCTTAAAGTCAGACGGAGCTTCGTTATACAGTACGACAGATCTTGCTACGATTGTGATGCGTATGCAGGATTACAACCCGGATGCCATTATTTACCTGACGGATCAGCGTCAGAGCATGCATTTCGTACAGGTATTCCGCTGTGCAAGAAAGACCGGACTCGTCGGACCGGATGTGGAACTGACCCATATCGGATTCGGTACCATGAACGGAAAAGACGGCAAACCGTTTAAGACAAGAGATGGCGGCGTTATGCGTCTGGAATATCTGCTTGATGAGATCAATGAGGAGATGCTCAAAAAGATTACAGAGAACCAGAAAGAAAAGGAAAACCTCGATATTTCCGAGGAAGAGGCAAAGCAGACTGCAAAAACGGTTGCTCTGGCAGCAGTCAAATACGGAGATCTGTCCAATCAGGCAAGCAAGGACTACTGTTTTGATATTGAGCGTTTTACTTCTTTTGAAGGGAATACAGGCTGTCTCTTATACACATCTCCGAGCCCACGAGACTACGCTGCATC
>ENA-OZEW01000638-OZEW01000638.1-human-gut-metagenome-genome-assembly--contig:-NODE-638-length-11421-cov-4.453018_pt1 | contig 11421 bp, 11 predicted proteins | sample MGYA00245072_ERZ653617 | MGnify/ENA primary metagenome ERZ653617 (study PRJEB26926, sample SAMN06165063) | human gut metagenome | biome: ENVO:00009003; feature: ENVO:2100002; material: ENVO:00002003...
GTCTTCCTGCACATGACCGTGGAAGAGAATCTGGACATGGGCGCTTATACCCAGCCCGCTTCCACCATCGCTCCCAACAAGGAGAAGGTCTTTGAGCTGTTCCCCCGCCTGAAGGAGCGCCGCAAGCAGTTGGCCGGCACCATGTCCGGCGGCGAGCAGCAGATGCTGGCCATGGGCCGTGCTCTGATGAGCAACGCCTCCATGCTGATGCTGGACGAGCCCTCCATGGGTCTGTCGCCCCTGCTGGTGCAGGAGATCTTCGACATCATCCAGGACATCCACAAAGAGGGCATGACCATCCTGCTGGTGGAGCAGAACGCGCAGATGGCGCTTTCGGTGGCCGACCGCGCCTATGTGCTGGAGACCGGCCGCGTGGTCATGGACGGCACCGGTGCCGAGCTGCTGACCAACGAGCGCGTCCGCAACGCCTATCTGGGCGGGTAAACGGAAAAATAGTTTGATTTGCAGTTCCGAAACGCCCTTGGACGTTTCGGAACTGCTTTTTCCTGCTATCACTTTACTTTCGTAAAAAATTGTGCCATAATGGGTGCAGTATTCCGGCTTTGCAAAAGCCACGCCCCGGCTCGGGAAAGCGGGGCGCAAACCACACAGAATGAGGGGTAAACGTTATGAGCAAGATCATCATCCCGGCAAACTACACACCCGCGCTGAACCTGTACGACACGCAGCGCGCCATCGGCACGGTGAAGCGGCTGTTTGCCGATACCCTGTGCGCCACGCTCAACCTGTACCGCGTGTCCGCACCGCTGTTTCTGGAGGCTTCCACCGGCCTGAACGATGACCTGAACGGCGTGGAGCGCAAGGTTACCTTTGACATCAAGGACAGCGGCACCGAGGCACAGGTGGTGCAGTCGCTGGCAAAGTGGAAGCGGCAGGCGCTGAAGGACTACGGCTTCCGCGTGGGCAAGGGTCTGTACTGCGACATGAACGCCATCCGCCGGGACGAGGAGCTGGATAACCTCCACTCGGTCTATGTGGACCAGTGGGACTGGGAAAAGATCATCACGGTGGAGGACCGCAACGAGACCTACCTGAAAAACGTGGTGCGCTGCATCGTGTCTGCGGTGTGCGCCACCGAGATGAACCTGCACGCCATGTTCCCCCAGCTGCAGGAGCTGCCCCTGCACACCCCCAACGTGACCTTTGTCACCACGCAGGAACTGGAGGACAAGTACCCCGATCTGACCCCGAAGGAGCGCGAGAACGCCTTTGTCAAGGAGAACGGCACCACCTTCCTGATGAAGATCGGCGCTCCGCTGAAGAGCGGTAAGCCCCATGACGGCCGTGCCCCCGACTATGACGACTGGGATCTGAACGGCGATCTGCTGTTCTGGAACGACCCGCTGCAGTGCAGCTATGAGCTGAGCAGCATGGGCATCCGTGTCAGCCCGGAGAGCATGGACAGGCAGCTGACCATGGCGGGCTGCGATGACCGCCGCACACTGCCCTTCCACAAGGCAGTGCTGGCTGGCGAGCTGCCCTATACCATCGGCGGCGGCATTGGCCAGAGCCGCCTGTGTATGCTGCTGCTGGGCAGTGTCCACATTGGCGAGGTACAGGCCAGTGTCTGGGACAAGGCCACCCGCGAAGCCTGCGCCAAGGCCGGCATCCCGCTGCTGTAAGCGGAACGATTTTAAATATCCTCCGCTTATGCTCTGGATATTTTCAGCGGAAAATATTTTTGGTTTGAATACAGCCAAGCCTGCGGGCTTGGCTGTATTTCGCTTTTTCTTTTATAAAAACCAAGAAGGGACAGCCTGTGGGCTGTCCCTTCTTCTATTTTATATATTATTAGTTCTGCTTTTTCCAGCGGCGCATGACACCCATGCCCAGTGCATAGGGGCCGGTGTGCACCGCAATGGTGCAGCCGATCTGCAAAAGCCCTACCTCGCACTGTGCGCCGGGGTACTTGGCGCGCAGGGCGGCACGGGTCTGCATCCACAAACGCTTGCCCTCGTCGGCATCGTAGCCGTAGCCCACCGTGATGCGGTAATCGTCCGGGGTACCGCCGTGGGCATCCAGATAGTTCATCAGCTGCTCCAGCGCCTTTTCAAAGCTCTTCTGACGGCCGCGGGCCACGCCGCCGGAGAAGATCTCGCCCTCCTTGAACAGGATCATGGGCTTGAGTCCCAGCATATTGGCGGCGCGGCCGGTCACCTTGCCGATGCGCCCACCCTTGATGAGGTAGTCCAGATCACCCACGGTAAAGAAGATCTGGTTGGTGGATTTTTCTGCTTCCAGCCAAGTCACAGTCTCGTCCAAGGTGCAGCCTGCATCCCGCATGGCCACGGCATTTTCCACCATGGTGGATTCGGTCACGGTGGCGGCGGCAGAGTCGATGACCTCGATGCGGGCATCGGGGTAATCCTCCAGCACCAGATCCCGGGCGTTGCGGGCGCTGCCCACGCAGCCGCTCATCTTGCCGGTGAACACCAGACACAATACCGCCCGACCCGCCTCGGCGTGTGCGCGGAAGGTCTTTTCAAAGTCCTCGATGGAGGCCAGACTGGTCTTGGGGTAGGCCGCCGGATTATCCACCATGAACTGATAAAAGTCCCGCACAGGGATCTCCAGCCCTTCCTTGCGGTAATGCTCGCCGTCCAGCGATACATAAAAGGGCACGACCTCGATGCCAAGCTGCTTGGCGGTGTCCAGCGTCAGGTCGCAGGCGCTGTCGGTAATGATATCAAACATCTGTGACGCTTCCTTTTCTGAAACTCGGGGGCTGCTTTTTGCGGCAGCTCAGCCGCGGTGGATGTAGGCCTCGCGCTCTGCGCCCACCGAGATATAGGTGATCTTGCAGCCCACAGCCTTTTCCAGGTATTCCACATAATCGCGGGCCTGCTGGGGCAGGTCCTCCCACTTGCGGGCTGCGGTGATATCGCAGTGCCAGCCGGGCAGGTACTCCACCACGGGCTGAGCGGTATCCAGTGCCTCACCCATGGGGAAGCGGGTGGTGGTGGTGCCGTCGGTCAGCTTGTAAGCGGTGACCATGGGGATCTTTTCCATGTAATCCAGCACGTCCAGCAGGGTCAGAGCGACCTCGTCGCAGCCCTGGCAGAACACGCCGTAGCGGCTTGCCACCAGGTCGATGGGGCCCACGCGGCGGGGACGGCCGGTGGCTGCGCCGTACTCGTGGCCAGCCTCACGCAGAGCGTGCTTCTCTTCCTCGGTCATAGCCAGTTCGGCGGCAAAGGGGCCGTCGCCCACGCAGGAGGAGTAAGCCTTCATGACGCCGATGGAGTTGTTCAGCTTGTGGCCGGGGATACCGGCACCGATGGGTGCATAAGCACCGATGACGTTGGAGGAGGTGGTGTAAGGGTAGATGCCAAAGTCGATATCGCGCAGGGCACCCAGCTGTGCCTCAAACAGCACCTTCTTGCCGGCTGCATCGGCATCGGCCAGATACTGGCCCACATCGCAGATGTAGTCCTTGAAGATGGCGGCATACTTTTCGAGCCATGCCCACATCTCATCCACGCTGATGGGAGCTGCGTTGTAGCTGCCCTCCATGACCAGATTCTTGGAATCCACCATGGTGACCAGACGCTTCTTCACGGCGTCGTCCAGATGCAGCAGATCGCCCATGCGCAGGGTCTTTTTCATGTACTTGTCGCCGTAAGCGTAGGCAATGCCGCGCTTGGTGGAGCCGAACTGTGCACCGGTCTTGGACAGGCGTGCCTCCTCCAGGCCATCCTGCTCCACATGGTAGGGCATGGTGATGGTTGCGCGGTCGGAAATCTTCAGGTTTGCCGGGGTGATCTTAATGCCCTGCTCGCGCAGCTTATTGATCTCGCCGTCCAGATGATGCGGGTCGATGACCATGCCGTTGCCCATAACGCACACGACGTTGGGGCGCAGGATGCCGGAGGGCAGCAGGTTCAGTACGAACTTGCCGCGCTCGTTTTTAACGGTATGGCCTGCGTTGTTGCCGCCCTGATACCGTGCAACGATGTCATACTCCTGGCTGATCAGGTCGACCATGCGGCCCTTGCCCTCATCGCCCCAGTTGATACCCGTAATTGCAGTAAGCATAATAAATGACCTCTTTATCCTTTTTTCAAAAGACAGCCTTTTCCGTGCACCTTGCCCGGGATACGCTACCTTGGGTAAAACGCACCGGTTTGCTGCCCTTGCGGCACGCACCAATGCTATTATAGTATAGCACAGTCTGCCGCGCAAAAAAAGGGGGAATGCACCTTTTTGCGGCGGATTCCCCCTTTAAAATCACGTTCTCAGCTGCGCTCCCCGGTCAGGTCGGTGCGGCGGGTCACCTTGTGGATGGTGCCGTCCGGCTCCTTGATGGAGGTGTGCTCCAGCTGGGCGCGAAGGCTGGACTTCATGTCCTCGATATACTCCTTGCGCAGAGCCTGCTGCTCGGCTTTTTCGGCCTCGGTCAGACCGGCGGTCTTGCTCTTTTTGGCCAGCGCATTGATGCGGGCGATCTTTTCTTCCGTCATAAGGGGAACCTCCTGTATTTCATCGTAAAATATGCTATAATGTAGGCAAGACCATTATAGCAAAGGATGATACCAATGGCAACACAACGCAACTATGCCCAGCAGATGGACGCCGTGCTGGCGGGCCTTGGCGGTACCCGCCCGCGGCTTTTGCTCCACGCCTGCTGCGGCCCCTGTTCCAGTGCCGTGCTGGAACAGCTGTGCCGGTATTTTGAGATCACGGTGCTGTACTATAACCCCAACACATGGCCGGCGGCAGAGTACTACCGCCGGGGCGAGGAGCTGCAAAAGTTTGTAGCAGCCGCCCACCCGCTGGGGGTGACCGTGGTGGAGGACACTTACGACCCGCAGCAGTTCTACACCGCCGTAGCCGGGCTGGAAAACGAGCCGGAGCGCGGCAGCCGCTGCACCGTCTGCTACCGGCTGCGGATGCGCCGCGCGGCGCAGTACGCACGGGACAACGGCTTTGACTGGTTCACCACCACCCTGTCCATCAGCCCCCACAAGGACGCTGCCCGCATCAATGCCATCGGGCAGGAATTGGAGACAGAGTTCGGGGTAAAGCATCTGCCCTCGGACTTCAAAAAGCACAACGGCTACCTGCGCAGCCTGCAGCTTTCGGAGCAGTACGGCCTGTACCGGCAGGACTACTGCGGCTGCGAGTTCAGCGCAAAGGCAAGAGGCATTGAGGGATAACGCAAAATGATTTAAAATGCGCTCCGCCTTCGCTTTGCGCATCATCAGCGGAATCATTATTTATAATTTCGGGGTTCAGGAAAGTCTGCGGACTTTCCTGAACCCCATTTTCACAGAAAGGGTTATAGGGAGGCGGCGCATCATTCCTCCGGCAGTCTTGCCACCAGCAGGGTAAAGACCACCAAACCCACGCAGGGCACGATGTTGGAGGCCATACCGGCGGCAAGCCCCGCACGCTCGGCCACCATGCCGATGACCCACGGCATCAGGATGGCACCGCTGGAGGCTACCGGCAGCATGATGCCCATGCTGGTCACGCTGGTCATGCGGCCTGCGCTGGCCACGGCGGTGGGGTTCAGCCCGGACATGGAGATGGCAAAGCCGAACAGCAGTGCAATGGCTGCGCCCTGCGTGTGCGCCATGACCAGCAGCACATAGAACACGGTGCACAGCACACTCATGCCCACCATGGCCTTGCGGGGATTTTTTAAGGGGAACACAAAGGCGATGAGCAGACGCCCCACCAGCGTAGCGCCCCACATCACGGTAACGGTGTAGGCCGCCAGCGTGCCCGCAATAATGCCGCTGCCCTTGAAGTAGGTCACCATCCAGCCGTTGACGCTCTGCTCGGCGGCGTTCTGGAAGAACAGCAGCCCGGTCAGCAGCCAGAAACGGGCAGAGCGCAGAAAGCTCCAGTCGATGGCTTCCTTCTCGGCACTACTTTTGCTCTTTCCGCCGCGCAGCGGGGTAAAGACGTACACCAGCCAGAGCACAAGGCCCACGGCTGCCAGCAGAAAGACCGCCAGCTCAGTGCTTACCCGGGCTGCCGCCGCAATGAGGAAGGGGCACAGCAGTGCGCCGCAGGCGTAGCAGCTGTGCATCAGGTTCATGCCCCGGGTGCGGTCGGCGGAGTGATCGCTGACCAGAATGGTACAGGTGTTGATAACGCTGCCCTTAGCGATGCCCACCACAAAAAAGGCCGCTGCCAGCAGCACCACTGCGCCGGTCAGCCCCATGACGGCGTAGCCCACCGCATAGCCGATGGTCAGCAGCAGCACACTGCGTTTCATGCCCAGCGCACTGGGCAGCATGCCCATCAGCAGCCCTGCCAGCAGGTTGCCCACGCTCATCAGGGAGAGCAGCGTACCGGTCATGCCGTAGGCAAAGCCGTAGCGCTCCTGCAGCAGACTGACCACCACACCTGCGCTGATGGCACAGATGCCGCTGAAGAAAAAGGTCGCAAAGCCCGCATTGCGCAGGCGCGTGTTCTGTTGTTCCATGGTGTTCCTCTCCTTGCGGAAATATCCTTTCTCTATTTAACCATTTTTTCGCATCTTTGCAACCGGATTTTCTTACAAAAAGCAGCAAAAAAACTGCCGCACAAAACGTGCAGCAGTTTTTTCTTTTATAATAAGTATTTCTCAGTCCAGATCTTCGGCTTCCAGCACCGCAACGCCTTCGTTTTCAAAGGTCTTGCGGAGGGTTTCGGCCAGACCCGGGTTGGGTGCCTTGTTGTGGATGCACAGGATGATCTTTCCGTTCAGGCTGGCAGCCTCCACACCCACGGATGCACCGTCCGGCGGTACCCAGACGCCAAAATCCGTGGTGTACTGTGCCAGCTCCGGGGTGGCAGGCATGAGCGGATTGCCCAGATAGCTGAGCCAGAAGTCCGAAATGGTGCCGCCGATGTACTCGCCCATCTGAAACACCCGCTGCTTGATGCGCAGGGGTGCCTTTTGCTGGTTCACCTTGTACACCCAGCCCATCTGGTCGGCCATGCGGCGGCGCTTGGACTGCGGCTGCAGATCCCGCCTGATGTCTGCATCTACATCAGCCACAAAATCTGCCAGGCGGGTCTGGGCTTGCAGCTGCACCGTATGCCCAAAGCTGCATACGCAGTTGTACAGCGCATTCGGCACACCGGCCACATCGCGGGTATCGGAGGAGTAGGAATACTGGATCTTCTCCTTGCCCAGATACTCCCGCATGGCCATACACAGCAGACCCATCAGAGCGCTTACCGGCTTTGCGTTGTTCGCCAGCGCTTTTTCCACAAGGCTCTGCTTGCTCAGGCACACCCGGGTGCGGCGCAGCGCACCCTCGTAGGTCTGCACCACATCCCGCTGGATGACATCGCTCCCGTACTCCACAGGCGGGTACTCTGCCAGCATGGCCTCCATATCATAGGGCGGGTCGCACACGATCTGCGGCACCGCAAAGGCCGTGCCGTAACGCAGGTTGCAGTACTGCTCCAGAATGCTGGTGAGCAGGGGCGATACCCCGTGGCCGTCCAGCAGGAAGTGATGCCAGTCAAAGTAGACGGTATCCCCTTCGCAGCTGACGCAGAACAGGTAGCCGTTCGTCTGTTCCGGGATATTGCGCATGGTGCTGCCGGGGTACACAAGGCAGGGCTCCGTATTGGGCTCCAGCCACATCTCCCGCTTTTCCTGCACCAGACGCTGGGTATAATAGGGCGCACTTGCCAAGGCCGCTGTCAGTGCCCGCTGCAAAAGGGTGATATCCACCGCATCCCGCAGCGAGAACTGGTACCGGCACTGGATCTTTTCCCGACGGAAAAAGTACATGATTCCCTGAAAGTTATATTCCGTCGAGCGCTGCTGTGTTTCCATTGGTTTTTACCCCACGTTTGCTGCCAGATAATCCACCAGATCACCCATGGTGACAAAGTTACGCAGCTCCTTTTCCGGGATGCGCAGGCCAAAGGTCTCTTCAAGATCTGCCACAATGGTCAGGATCTCCATAGAGGACAGATCCAGATCGTCCATCAGGACGCTGCTTTCGGTCACATCCTCCGGCGATACCTCTGCGACATCCTCCAGAATAGCCGTGATCTGAGAAATGATTTCTGCACGTTCCATCGTATTATGCTTCCTTTCTGTTGCGTTTTACTTGCGCACCAGCTTGCCTGCGCCGTTGCGGGGCAGCGGCGTTTCGCTGAATTCCACCACGCCAATGCGCTTGTACAGCGGGACGGTGCGGTTCATCTGGGCAATAAAGTCCCGCACCGTCTGCTGGTGCTCCTTTTCACAGTATACCACAACACCTATCTTTTTGCCCAGTTCTTTTACGATACATTCCTGTACGGCGGGACATTTTTCTAACATGCCCTCCAGCTCCTCGGGACTGACGTTCTCGCCGCTGTCCAGAATGATCAGGTTCTTCTTGCGGCCGGTAATGTAATAGTAGCCGTCCTCGTCCACCCGGGCAAGGTCGCCGGTGTGGAACCAGCCGTCCTTGTCGATGACCGCAGCGGTGGCCTCGGGGTCCTTATAGTAGCCCAGCATGATGCTGTCGCCCCGGATGCACAGCTCTCCGTCCGGCTCGATCTTGTAATCCAGATAATCGTTGCCCTGTCCCACAGCGCCGATGTGCTTTGCATCCTGCGCGTAGTTGATGATGCCATCGCCGCAGGTCTCAGTAGCGCCGTAGGTCTGCACCACGAACATCCCGTTGGTGGCCATATCCAGCATCACCTGCGGGTCAAACATGGCAGAGGAGCAGATGGGCACCCACAGCTCGCCCAAGCGCTCCTTGCGGCCGCGCATCACGTCCTTGTGCAGGGAGTTCATGATCACCGGCACCACCGCCATGACCTGACTGGGCATCCGCCGAATCTCCTTATAGAAGTTGCGGATATCGCCGCTGATGTTCAGCGCCCAGCCCCCGTGTGCCCAAGAGAACAGGCAGATAAACGCGCCCAGATGGAACATGGGCAGCACCGTGTACTGGCTGACCACAAGCTCCGGGTCGTGCTTATACTCCATCATGCGCTCACCGATCTGCACGTGGGCGCGCATCACGCTGAAGAAGTTGCGCTCGCTCAGCATCACGCCCTTGCTGCGTCCGGTGGTGCCGGAGGTGAACATCAGGATCATCAGGTCATCGTGGCCGATGCAGCGGGGCATCTCTGCCACCGGCTCATAAGCGCGGAAGCCGTCCATGGGGCGCAGAATGCTGCCGTAGGCGGCCTGCAGCTGCTCTTTTGTGCCGTAGTCGTCGCCGTCGGTCAGGATGGCAGCGGGGTCCACCAGCCCCAGCTCGTAGGACAGCTCGTCCCAGCTCTTGTGCTGGTTGAGCAGTACCAGCACGCCGCCCGCCAGAATGATGCCGAAGGTGTTCACGGCATATTCGTAGCTGTTTTTATTCAGCAGGCAGATCTTTTTGCCCTTGATATCCGGGATGGTGCTCTGGAAGTAGCTGACCGCACGGCGGATATCCCGCGCGTAGTCCTTATAATGGACTGCGGTCACCTCGTCCGTTTCCTTATCATAAAAGCGGAGCGCCACACGCTCCGAAAAACGCTGTTCCATATTCAGGGTGACCAGATCATACACGTTGTCCAATACCTTGATCATTGTATTTTCCTCCTGCGTTGTTATTTCATCCTGCGGCAGTGCGCTGTACTGTGCTCAGTATACAATATTTTCCAATGCAATGCAATACTTCTGCAACATTTAATTTCTCACTTTGACAACTTTCAATTGCACATCTTGGGATACGCCCCGGCCAAATTCTACCTTTCGTTGCAATCCGCCGGTTTTCGTGCTACAATTTTTAGCGCAAAATACCAGTTCCGGTATGGTGCAGACTGCAAAACAAAATTGACAGTCTCTATAAAAAGCATTATACTAGCCATATATCATGGCAATGCTGTATAAAAACTGATCATTTGCGCCGTATCCGGCTTTTTCTCGAGGGGTATTGGCCCGGCGCAGGGAAGGAATCTTTCATGGAAACAACCAAGCCCCGCACTGTCAACTCCATCGGGATGTTTGATATGCTCAAGGGCGCTGGGATGCTGGCCATCGTGCTGGGACACACTGCGGAGCTTTACCCACTCCAGCTGGAGGGCGGCCTGTCGCTGACGGCCTTTGTCGGCTTTATCTACCGCGAAACGCTGATGGCGGCCTTTTTTATTGCCAGCGGCTACGGCTTCCGCAAGCGCTCCATCAGCAAGTGCATCCACCAGCAGCTCAAAAGCCTGCTCAAGCCCTTTTGCTACACTGCGGTGTTCACCACGGTGCTGCACTTCATCATTCATTATAAAACCTTTCACTATCTGCCCGGCTCCATGACTGAGAGCATCAAGGTGGCAGGCGGCTTTCTGCTGGGTCTGCCCCATACTGCCACCTACTTCGGGCAGGAGTTCTTTTCCTGCGGGCCCATGTGGTATCTGCTGGCGCTGTTGATGGGCTGGATCTTACTGGACGTTATCCTGAACATCTTCCCGGAGCGGTACATCCCTTGGGCGGTGGGCGGTGCCGCCCTGCTGGGCTGGGGTGCCAGCCTTGTATGGGAGCTGCCCTTCTGCCTGATCCAAGGTGCCGTGGTGGTGCCCTACCTCTATATCGGCTTCCTTGCCAAAAAGAAGCATCTGCTGGACGAGCCCCTGCCGCCCAAGGTCTTTGCCGGGCTGCTGGCCGCCACAGCACTCATTGCCGTAGGCGCTCTTGCTACCCGCACCACCGACTGCATCTCGCTGGCCGAGTGGTCACTGGGGCCGCTGAGCATCTTTCTGGACGGTGCTGCAGGCCTGCTTTTCATCCGGCTGTTCATGCGGCTCAGCCGCGGCCATGGCCCCATCGTGCACTTTCTGGAAGCGGTGGGCCGCCGTTCGCTGAACATTTTCTGCGTACATACCGTGGAGATCATCGCTATTCCGTGGTATCTGATGGTAGCAAAGTTCTCTGCGCAGCCGGTGCTGGGCATGTGGCTGCAATATGCCATCGCTCTGGGCTCTATCTGGCTGGTGTGTGAGCTGCTGCGTGTACGCCGCGCACTCATCATCCGATTTTTCCCTGCACAGCGCAGAACGCCCGCCGTGCGCTATACCTCCCGGCACTGACATGTTTTTCCGGCTGCTGCGGTGCAGCCATCATAAAAGTAAGAGGAGAATCCGGTTATGAACAACGATGTCCCCGAGACCCTTGCTGCGGCCCGCAGCCGCGCTGCTGACTTGGAACAGCAGCTCAAGCTCTCTGACGAAGGTGTATCCCGGCTGGCACAGCGGTGTCTGGAGCTGGAACAACAGGTGCTGAACTATCAGGCCGCACTGGCAAGGCACGGCAGCGACAACGAACCTGCTGCCCTGACCCTGCCGCAGCTGTTCTACGATTCCGGCTCCGGCTATTCCCCGCGGGAATGCCTGACCGTTGCCGAGGATGCCTACGACGAACTGACCCTGTCTCTTATACACATCTGACGCTGCCGACGAAGCTAGAAG
>ENA-OZEW01000651-OZEW01000651.1-human-gut-metagenome-genome-assembly--contig:-NODE-651-length-11294-cov-4.342112_pt1 | contig 11294 bp, 9 predicted proteins | sample MGYA00245072_ERZ653617 | MGnify/ENA primary metagenome ERZ653617 (study PRJEB26926, sample SAMN06165063) | human gut metagenome | biome: ENVO:00009003; feature: ENVO:2100002; material: ENVO:00002003...
CGAAATCATCCTGGGAGATTGCACATTTGACACTTACCAGATCTCCCACCAGGTTACTGTGTACCAGCCATACCAGCTGATTAAACGCCCGCAGGTAGACCAGTGTGGTCCGTTCAATGAGAACCACATTGTTCTCCCTTGCCACCTGAAACAGGTAGCGCAGTTTCTCTGAGGAAAGTGTCATGGGCGAATCACTGATCACATATTTTCCTTTTTTCAGCGCTCGCTCGATATATTCTGCTCTCCGGTTCAGCGATGTCTTGATATAAACAATATCTACATCTGCCAGAAATTCATCATAGCTGTTCCAGCAGGAACCTAACTCATATTTATCACAGAATCTCTGTGCAGTCTCGTGATCCTCGCTGAATACACGTTCCACATGAACTCCGCTGACATATTTGGATTCCTCCACAAAATCATTATCCCGGATGTCATCCGTCACGATTCCCATATTAAAGATAACACCTTCACTGCGAAGCTTTGTACTGGAAATATTCTTGGTCCTTTCCAGATAAACTACATCACAGTAGTTCTTAAGGTAATCGAATTTCCCTCTCCAGTCAGATCCTACCACCAGGACATCAATATCATACTTAATGATGTCATTAACCTTCTGTCCCTGATATTCCTCAATGATGATCTCATCTGCCAGCCCGGTCCTCCGCACATTCTCGATTCTCTTAATGAGGCTGTCCCGCACATTGAGTTTGCCCCGCTCAATGTCAAAGCTCTCACTTGTGACACCTACGATCAGATAATCACCAAGTGCTTTTGCTCTTTTGATAATATTGTAGTGGCCTTTATGAAAAAGATCAAAAGTGCCATATGTGATTACTCTCTTCATTCTTTCGTCATAACTCCCCTGAAAAAAATATTCTTATTTTGCCGAACAGTTTTCCTGCTCCATACGTTACTGTTCACAGTAACCTCCATACGATAGATACTTTGATTATATCATACTTCCCAACTTCCGTCACCTGTCCGTTACAAAAATGTTAAATTCGCATTAACTTTACAAAAAGAAGAGTTTTGAAATACTGTTTTTGTATCTCAAAACTCTTCCTTTGTGTTTATGGTTCTTTATTGTCGTCCATCGTTCTGGTAGTAGCTTCCAGTTCCTGGATCAGGTCTTCCAGCGAAAGCTCCTCTTCCCCTTTGATCAGTTCATCAGGGATATCATCCAGATTATCTTCTTCAATCTCCAGCTCCATGCCGGCCACATTGCTGAAGCCTTCATGACTGTCGGAAGAAGTATGATCCGGTGTATCCTCGTCCATATTTACTTTCTCCACATGTCCGTCCTGCTCACTCTCTGAATCAAGCGTTGCCGCAAGCTCTGCGATGGCTTTCTTTCTTCTGAGAAGTTCATATTCATCATACTCACTGTCATACTCTTCTTCCAGACCTTCATCTCTGACTGTCTTATCCTTCTTGATCAGGATAAATGCGATCAGATTCAGAACACCCGTATAAAGCAGATCCACAGGCAGACTTCCCAGTACAAGTACAAATACCAGTGATACTCCCAGAAGCACCCATACATTGTTCATTGCAGGAAGCATCAGGATGTATAAACCATTCATAATGATCATGATCGGATAATGGAAGAAATAAATTCCCATTGTATGTCGTCCCACATAGGTGAGCGGCAGTTTGATGTCCGGCACTAACGCAAGCATCGTATAGACAACTACGAAAGATACCAGATACATCAGCAGTCTGAGGATCACTCCCTGAGGATCCGTCAGGCCACAGAGCTGATATCCATGATTACCTCGGAAAATAGCAATTCCCATTTCATTTGGGATCATATAATTCGGTATCGCCCACAAAAGGACTCCGGAGATTGCCACCAGGATCCATTTTCCCTTAAATTTACGGATCGCTGTGATATATTCACTCTTCCAGAGATACCCCGCAACAAAGAACGGGAAAAATACCACGATTCTTGATGATGACAGGAATGTGGTAAATTCCGGTCTGGTTCCTGCCCATAACGCGAACAGGATACTGAGCGGAACAATAAATCTGATCTTACCCAGGGCCTCAATGGTAAGGCGGTAAATAAACAGTGCCAGTATATACCACATGACACTTCCGGTAGGACGCAGTATCTCATAATCTACGGATCTGCCCAGCCATATCTGTGAATACCAGGTTAAGGTATATCCCAGAACATAAGGGATCAGCAGGTTCTTAAAATTCTTCAGCACATTCTGAGGTTTCTTTGACAGATATCCTGAAATAAAAACAAATGCAGGCATGTGAAAAATCGTGATCGCATACCACACATATCTCACTACAGTGTCTACCTTTACAAGGTTAAATGCAATAATATGGTTAAATACTACCAGAAAGATAAGCAAAACTTTAATGTTATCAATCAGGCAGGAGTACGGCACCGCCGCTCTCTCTTTTTTTATTTTCATGTTTAAGTACTATCCTCTAATCATATTTCTGACTTCTGCTGTGTGAACATACAACCCCATTCTGCCAGATTCTTCAGATGACCGGCAGACAAAAAAACGCACAGCAATGTAACGGGCAATTAACCGCAAAGTCATATTTACTGCAACAAGCATAACATATTTTTACGATTTATGGAATAGAAACTTAACATTTCGGTCAATGGAAATATTTCTCTACTGTGAACAGTGACAATATTTCCATATTCCATGTACAGCATAAGAACAGAAAAAAATACAGCTTCTGATCCTGCCGTAACCGGCGTATCTGTAGACATTGTAAGTCATGGCTGCTGATTTCAGTTTGTTTCTGGATTTGCCGCCTTCGCTGAGACGATATTTCAGATATGGTTTGTTGATTCCGGCAGCACAGCCGTATTTTCGCAGGATTTTCAGCCAGGTGATATAATCCTCATGGCTGTCGTCATGCTCCATGGGAAACTCTCGCGCCACATCCCTTCTGAGTATCACAGAAGAACAGTTGATGCTGTTATGTTTCAGAAGTTCTCTGTAGGTGATCTTCTCTTTTACAGGGATTGTCCGTCCTGTACTGCTTCCGTCTGCTTTCATCAGTTCCCGCCCTGTAGAACACAGCACGTATCCTGTCTCTTCCAGACGTTTCAGCTGTTCTTTCAGCTTGCCTGGCTCCCACCAGTCATCTGCATCCAGAAAAGCAATGTAGGTTCCCTGTGCCAGCCCGACTCCTCTGTTTCTGGAGCCTGCAGCTCCCATATTCTGTTGATTCTTAATATATCGAAAGTCCTCTCTGCCCTCATAGGCAGACAGGACTTCCTCTGTATGGTCTGTGGAACCGTCATCGATCACCAGAAGTTCCAGCGAAACTTCCTGTTCATAGACAGATTCCACAGCCTTTCTAATATATTTCTCTCCGTTGTAAACCGGCATGATCACAGATACCAGCGGTTTATTCATGGTCATTCCTCCGTTTTATTCTCTGACACTCCGGCGTTTTTCCCGGAATCCTTCAACGCATTTACCTGTCTGTCATCTACTCCCTCAGATACTTCTTTCTGGAAAAAGATTTTAACTGTCATAAAGATCAGCTTGATATCCAGCAGGAAGGAATAATTCTCAATATAAAACAGATCCAGCTTTAATTTGTCATAAGGCGTTGTATTATACTTACCATAGACCTGCGCATATCCGGTAAGACCTGCTTTAACTTTCAGACGATAATAGAATTCCGGAAGCTCTTTCTCATACTCAAGCATGATACTTTCACGTTCCGGACGCGGACCTACCAGAGACATATCTCCCTTAAATACATTAAAAAGCTGGGGAAGCTCGTCCAGATGAAGATTTCTCAGCACATGACCTACCGGTGTGATACGGGAATCATGCTTGGATGCCAGTCTTGCACCGTTTTTCTCTGAATCTACGCACATACTGCGGAATTTACAGATCTTAAAGGGCTTTCCACCCAATGTCAGACGGTCCTGGAAATAAAACACCGGACCTCTGTCGTATGCTTTTACCGCAGTCGCTATGATCAGCATGATCGGTGAAGTGATTATAATGCCGATCCCTGAGATCAGAATATCCATAACTCTCTTTGCAGCACGCTGGTCTACTGCCAGTCCCATATTTCTGGATACCAGAAGCGGTGTGTCAAAAAGATGGATGCGTTCACTTCCCATAAGAATGATGTCCGAAATCTTCGGACTCACATAGCATCGGACAGAATGTGCAAAACAGTATTTCAGATAACGGTTTCTCTCTGTTGAATGCAGATCCCAGATGATCACGCCATCATAATCCTGCATCATCTGATGGATTTTTTCTTCTCCCACACTGATGTGTACCTTGCCGCTGATGTCATATTTGTCCTTTCGGGAATTCATCTTATGGATCAGGTCGTCCCCCGGATCCCGGTCACCGTAAATGACCAGAAGCCGGCGTGCGCGGTAAAGTCCGGAATAGATATACCTTGAACCAAATATCCAGATAATGATCAGCACCAGCTGTATTCCTGTCATCTCGATCATAGGCCATACGCTCAGGAACCATCTGTTGATCAGGGTGATCTCCAGATATTCCACCACATTGGTACACAAAAGTGCCAGTGTCAGCGAATAAAATACATCAATCCTCTTAAGATATCCAACCTTAAGTCCTCCGTACAATTTGGCAAACAGGGCAAACATCAGACCGTAGATTGCGATCAGTACCCAGTTACCTTTGCGCCAGAAAGGCTCGTCGATCTGTCCTCTGTAAACGGAATACCACACCCATGCAAAGACCGCCGCCTGTGCCAGAACCACCAGACTCGCCAGACAAAATACGATAAATCGTTTATAATCTTCTCTTTTACTCACGTGATAACCTCTGTTTCTCTGTAACTGTTCAGTGTTTCACAGTTACGCGTTTCTTCTATAAATTCCTACCTATTATAGCGTAAGAACTATTATACGTCCACCCGTTTCACTTAAATTTGTGAACAAATGTTACTGTTTGCACACCATTATTCAGCAAAGTGTTTTGGCATGAATATGCCAAAATCCCGAGACATACAGGCCAAAATCCTATTGCCGCAGGCAATCTGGAATGAATTTTGGTACATTATAAGCATAATTTACAAATGTCTTTAATCCCCTGTCATGCGATTTGTCTCGATATTTGTATATAATGTATAATTTTTTGTCGATTTTACTTAGTTTGTAGCAAAAATTTTACATATTTTTTTCAGAAACCTATGGAAAAGTGTCAGGAAAAAATGTATAATATTACATAACAAATGAAAGCGAGGGTTCACTATTATGAAACAAAATAGTATGTTGGCCATGATCCTGGCCGGCGGTCGTGGCAGCCGTCTGCATGATCTTACCAATAAAGTGGCAAAGCCGGCCGTTTCATACGGCGGTAAATATCGTATCGTAGACTTTCCTTTAAGTAACTGTGCCAACAGTGGCGTTGATGTTGTAGGTGTACTTACACAGTATGAATCTATCCAGCTGAACAGCTATGTAGCAGCCGGCGGACGCTGGGGTCTTGATGCTAAAAACAGCGGTGTTTACGTTCTTCCTCCACGTGAGAAAGCAGATGAGAATCTGAATGTATACCGCGGAACAGCAGATGCAATCTCCCAGAATATTGATTTCATTGATAAATTTGATCCTGAATACGTTCTCGTTCTTTCCGGTGACCATATTTACAAAATGAACTATGACAAGATGCTTGCAGCCCACAAAGAAGCAAAGGCAGATGCAACCATCGCAGTTATCGGAGTTCCGATGAAAGAGGCAAGCCGTTTCGGTATCATGAACACTGATGAATCCGGACGTATCGTAGAGTTTGAGGAAAAACCTGAGCATCCGAAGAGCAACCTTGCATCCATGGGTATCTATATCTTCACCTGGAAACTCCTCCGCAAGATGCTGATGGCTGATATCAAGAATCCTGATTCCAGCCATGACTTCGGTAAAGATATCATCCCTACTATGCTTAACGATAACAGGACTCTTTATGCATATAAATTTGAAGGATACTGGAAAGATGTTGGTACCATCGACTCTCTCTGGGAAGCAAACATGGATCTGTTAAGTTCCAAAAATGAGCTTGATCTGGGCGATCCGTCATGGAAGATTTATACAGAAGATGTTGCCGCACTTCCACAGTACATCAGCGCAGAAGCAGATGTTAAAGATGCATATATCACACAGGGCTGTGTTGTTCAGGGCGAAGTTAAGCATTCCGTTCTCTTTACAGGTGTTAAGATTGGTGCAGGTGCCAGAATTATCGACAGTGTACTGATGCCGGGTGTTGTGGTAGAAGAAGGTGCCGTTGTTCAGCGTGCACTTGTAGCTGACGGTATCCGCATCGGTAAAGGTGCCGTTGTCGGTGCCGCAGACAGTGAGCACATTGAGCTTGTAGCGAAACGCGTAAAGGGGGCAGAATAATATGTATAAGGCATTTGGAATCGTAAGCTCTTCCGGGAGAAATATTTATGTAGATGGTATGCAGGATTATCGCCCGATCGGTGCGTTTTCCTTCCTTGGCAGATACAGAGTCATTGACTTCCCTATCTCCAATATGACCAATAGCGACATTGACCGTATTCAGGTCTATATCAATAATAAACCCCGTTCTGTTGTAGAACACGTTGGAACAGGACGTCATTACAACATCAACTCCAAGAGCGGCAAACTTCAGCTTCTCTTCTCAGAGCACAATAATGACAATGATATCTATAACACCGATATCTCCTGCTATCTGGATAACATGGAATCACTCAGCAGAATGTATCATCCGTATGTTGTCATTGCCCCGAGCTATATGGTTTATTCAATTGATTTTGACCAGTTTTTACATACCCACATTGACTCCGGTGCAGATGTTACTCTCCTTTATCACGCTGTTAATAATGCAAAAGAGGCTTATCTTACCTGTAATGTTCTGGGGCTGAACCGCCAGAAAGGTGTGGAATCCATCGAACCAAATCATGGTAATAAGAAGAATCAGTATGTTTATATGGATACCTGTGTTATGAAAACAGAGCTTTTCATCAGCCTGATCAAAGAAGCCAAGAATCTTTCTTCCATGTACACACTGACAGACATCCTGAATGATAAATGTGAAACTCTGGATATCCGCGGCGTTGCACACAAGGGATTCTTTGCAAGCATTACAGACTTCCCAAGTTACTATGCTGCAAACATGGCTCTCCTTAACTACAAGTCAGCTCAGGAACTTTTCCATGAAAACTGGCCAATCTATACACGTACCAATGATTCCTGCCCGACTCAGTATTTCAATACTGCAGATGTGAAGAATTCCGTAATCTCCAACGGCTGCCAGATTGAAGGTACTGTTGAGAATTCTGTAATCGGTCGTGGATGCATCATTAAAAAAGGTGCTGTTGTAAGAAACAGTGTTGTTCTCGCTGAAGCTACTGTAGGTGAGGGTGTTCACGTAGAGAATGAAGTAGTCGACAAATGGGCGAAACTCGTTCATAAAAAAGAAATCGTTTCCCCGACTGAACAGCCTGGTTATATCAGAAGAAATGATACTCTGTAATTAATGATTAATTAGATTAAATGCAAAGCCCCCCCCGGAAGCGGTCACTTCCGGAGGGCTTTGTTTGTGTTTACTTAAATTTCACAAACTCTTCACATTTTCCTCTTGCATTTCATTTTTAGCGTGTTATAATACAGCTGTAACAAAGATAAAGAACAAACAACTGAATACTTAAAAATACTTAACACCACCTGGAGCATTTCGGATGCTCATAAATTGAAGATAGTGTCAAGCGTGTCACCTCAGCTGTAAAATGGAGGAAAAGTCAAATGAATACTTTAAAAGCTGAAAAAAGAACAATGGACACAAAGGCCAAAAGATTAAGAAGAGAAGGCTACGTTACAGGTAACGTATTTGGCAGAGAGATGGAAGGTTCTCTTCCTGTTAAAATCGAGAAATCTGCTGTCGAGAAACTTCTCAAGACAAATAACAAAGGAAGCCAGATTATGCTGGATGTAGATGGTCAGTCATATGACGTACTGATTAAAGAGATCCAGTTCAATCCGTTAAAAGGACAGGTGGATGAAATAGATTTCCAGGCACTGGTAAGCAACGAGAAAGTACATTCCGTAGCAGAGATCGTACTTGTAAACCACGACAAACTGGAAGCCGGTGTATTACAGCAGCATCTGGAAGAAATCTCCTTCAGAGCTCTCCCATCAGCACTGGTAGACAAAATTATGGTAGATGTCGGTGACATGAAAGTCGGCGACGTAATCAAAGTCAAAGACCTCGCCATCGCCCAGGACAAAGATGTAGACTTAAAGACAGACCTTGAAGCTGCAGTTGTATCCGTAGCCGCCGTTCACGTAGACCCGGTTCTGGAAGCTGAAGAAGAGGCTGCTGCCGAAGAAGAAGCTAAATAACATAATATCTCTTTTAACATTTATTCAGGTACGCTCAAGCGTACCTGAATTTTTTTATCAAAACATCTCCCTCCACAAATAATTGACCTTTCCAGATATCTGCACTATTCTGTTCCCGTACTATTCTTTCTCTTGCTCCTGCTCCAGCAGCCTGAATGACAATTCCAGATAAAAAATCTCCTCCGGATCATCCAGCTCCGACTGCAGGATTTCCTTAATCCTGTCCAGCCTGTAAAGAAACGTACTGCGGTGGATAAACAATTCCCTTGCCGCCTGGGTTGCACTGAGATGCTGCTCCAGATACACTCTCAATGTCTCCATGTACTGAGTCTGATTCTCCTCATCATGCTTCTTCAATTCCAGCAGCCCTTCATGACAGATCATTGTTCCCGGCAGTCTTCTTGTTGCCTGTTCCAGAATATAAGTCAATGCCACCTGACCGAAATAATGAATCCACAGATAAGGCTTCTTACGGCTTCCTACATCCAAAGCCGTCTTCGCCTGCACATACTGCCGTCTCAGATTCATATGTCCTGTCATCACCCTGCTGTATCCGGCTTTCAGATAAGTATCCCTGATAAAATAAACCAGTTTTCCGGCTACTTCCTCCTGGCTTTTTCCAAGTCTGGTAAGGTCAAAAAATGCCACAATTTCATCCTGATAAAGAAAACTCACAGAATCCTCAAATTTCTTCTTAATATATCGGCAGATTGCCTTTGTGGAAAGATTCTGCTGATTCAGATAGGTAATCTGCAGAATCAGGCACATATATTCATGATTTCCGCTCCATCCCAGTTCACTCAGTTCTCTGCTCACCTGCATATAATCCGCAGTCCTGTCCGACAGAATTCTCACAAAAATCTGCTCCATATCCCTGTCCGGATCTTCTTCCTCCGCTTCATGCGCAAGCAAATACTCCAGTTTCTCCACCAGAATATCCAGTACACAGATAACTCTCAGTGTAATCTCTGATCTGCACTCAGTCAAAACCAGCCTGTGAGTTGCTTTCCCATCCACAAACAGATTTCTGTTCATCGAACGACATCCACTGATATAAGCCGGAAACATTACATATTCATGTGTATCTGCCATATCTCGATAAGCTTCATTCTGCAGAAGCGCATTTACATATTCCATATTCAACCCGTCATCTGTATACAGCCGCGCCCTCGGCGGCAGATACTCGCTTCCCGCTTCCGCCACGAAGGTAAAATCCAGTCCTGTTACAGACATCGGATTCTGCAGAAATTCCGATGTCACCTGCAAAAGCCTGTCCATTCCGGCATGTTCTAACATCAGATCATGAATCTTCCGTTCCCATTCATCAGCCGCATCAAAAATCTCCTGCACATCATTCATAAATTCTGCTATTTCTTCCAGACTATCAAGTGCAATATGAATATACGGAATCTGCTGAAGCTCTTCTGATGCAGCATCAATTTCCTCTCTCCCACAAAATACCCAGAGTATATTTTCAGCAGTCAGAACTGCCGATTCCCACTCTTTGTCATATCTCTGTACCACATAAACATGCCCCTGCCGAAATGTTTCTTTTTTTTCATAACACAAAAAAGGGCGCAGATATCCGTCTGAACCGGATAAAGTTCCCCTTTCCGTAATTTCATATTTCTCTTTTATTTTTTCATATAAATAAACTGATGACAGCTGCAAGTCTACAATCCTCCTGTCACATAATTGAAGCACCTATTTTACCAGTCAATTCTATAGCAATTTAACTCACACTATGTCTTTCTCATACGCACCTGTCAGCCCGGTTCTCACACAATAAACGTCTTCGCAACTTCCACAGCCTCAATACAGTTCTCCGTATAGGCATCTGCTCCCATATTCTTCGCCAGCTGCTCCGTTACTGCACCTCCACCAACCATAATCTTAAATTTATGCTTACTGCTGCTTCGTTTCAGAGACTTCACCACCTGCTCCATCTCCGGGATTGAAGTACTCAGAAGCGAGGAGATACACACGATCGACACATCAGGATTCTGCTTCACTGCACGCAGAAACTGCTTCTCAGAAATATCCACTCCCAGATCGATCACCTTAAATCCGGCACTACGAAACATGATCGCAACCAGATTCTTACCTACATCATGCAGATCACCTTCCACCGTTCCAAGGATCACAGTTCCGATATTCCTCCTGCCAAACTGCGAGTCCTGTTCCTCCAACAATTCAAAACCCTTGCGCACACTTCGGGCTGCTGCCAGAATTTTAATAATATCCGCACCATTGGATTTGTAATTCTCCCCCACTGTTCGCATAGCCGGAGTCATGGCCTCTTCCACAATCCGCCCTGCAGGAATATGCTGCTTCAATGCCTCCCTCACCAGCTTCTCTGTCTCCCCCGGATGTCCGTCTTCAATTGTTTTTCTTAACTGTTCCAGTACTGTCATATCCTCAAGCCACCCTTAATACCTTCTGCCAAAAATCCCCCGCCCTGCGGCGAAAGATTTTTTATTTTTTCAAACACACCGCCCGATATTTCGCCGTTATGCTGACGGACATATTCAAAATATTCATTCATAACCGCACCGACAAGTTCATCAACCGTATACAGTTTATACGGATTTACGCCGAATATATTCGCCGCAATTTCAATACCCTCAATAAGCTCCTTTGAATATGCTTTTCTTGCAGCTGCGTAATCTCTCGCTTTAAAACTGTATAAACCGCCGCTGAATTTGCCGAACGCTTTCATACAGTCGTAATATCCGTCCTGTATACTTTTTCTTATTCCGTCCCTGTCAAAATCAAATGTCCCCGTCTGCGGACGTGAGCATTTAATATTTATCACATTCTTACCGGCAAGATTAAAAGTTCTGTAAAAACCCACTCCCTTTACGTCTATCGCAATAATATCTGTCTCTTATACACATCTCCGAGCCCACGAGACTACGCTGCATCT
>ENA-OZEW01000657-OZEW01000657.1-human-gut-metagenome-genome-assembly--contig:-NODE-657-length-11240-cov-5.651498_pt1 | contig 11240 bp, 5 predicted proteins | sample MGYA00245072_ERZ653617 | MGnify/ENA primary metagenome ERZ653617 (study PRJEB26926, sample SAMN06165063) | human gut metagenome | biome: ENVO:00009003; feature: ENVO:2100002; material: ENVO:00002003...
CGTCGGCAGCGTCAGATGTGTATAAGAGACAGACCTGGGTCTGTGTGGTATCGGTTGTCGCCGCGATCGCGCTTTCCGCGATCAGGCCCATGGCCGGGGTCATGAGCGTCACCGCGGCGATGGCCGCCGCCGTCGGGGTATGCTTGGACGTACGAACCAAAACCGACGAAGAGGAGAGGACGGATGTTCAGAAAAGCGATAGGCGTCGTCGCGATCGTGGCCATGGTCATAGGCATGGGCGCGTGTGGGGAGTCGAAATGGGCCGACGGCGAGGCTATGAAGCAGATAGCCGTCGGATTGGAGAAGCGCTTCGACCTGCGTGACCAGCAGATCAAGGAAAGGGATGATGACGACCACGACGCGCTCAAGAAGGCCGCACAGGTCGAACTCGACAACGACGGGTACCTGAGGTCCAAGCCGTTCCAGGACCTCGGCATGCAGAGCGACGTCGTGGCCTACCTTGACCTTCTCAAGGCCTCGCAGAAGACGTTGAAGGACGCGAATTTGATTGCTTGGTGGGGTAAACGGACCGAGCGGGCCAAGATGCTGAAGAAGTTCGTGAACAAGTACAACCTCCAGGTCGGAGCGAAGTACGCCGACGACTTCAACATGCTCGTCACGATGGGTGAACACGTCAAGGACGACGCCTCCAAGGCCGCCGACAAGCTCATCTCGAAGGCGCGCTTCGAGAAGGTGGATTGCGACGGGTACTACTGCTATGAGGCCAAGGTGGCGAACACCACCAAGTACACCTACTACGACATAGTCAGGAAGTACACGGCGCACACCGTCATGGAGCCGGATGCGAACCATGACGAGAAATGGGTGAACAATCAGGAGGTCTCGGACTTCTGCGCATCCTGGTACCCGGGAGAGAATATATTTCTGGAGGCGCAATATGATAGCCCTCAGGACCCCGATGGCATAACCGTCAAACTGTGGGATTTCCAGATCGGCGACCCGGGCAAATAGAACCCGGCGGCGGGTGCGGACGCCCCGAAACAGCCGGAAAGAAGGACAGAACCCTCCGGTCCGTCACCATTGGCGGACCGGAGGGTTCTGTCATATCGGCCGCGGCTCCGGCGGGGCGGAGGGTTGAGAGAAGAGGGGTATTCCCGTTCCGCCGTTTTCGCGGCCTAATATGCGCTATGCATCCCGCCCCGGCCTGCGGGCATAAGATCTGAGGCGGAACACATGAATCATGACGTCGTTCGTCCGGACGAAAGGAGAGAACATGGCGGATAAACCCACCGCCCAGGAAATCGGGAGGATGCGCTGGAAGCACGGGCGGTGGGTCGGGCGTGACAGGCGAATCTCACGTCTCGCCTTCGAATTCCGCCTGAAAAGGGTCGGGGACGCCTGTGGCGAACGGGCGGGAACCACGGCGGCATGACCTGACATAGGACACTATTGGGGTGATGTGTGCTCCATGGCTCGCGCCGATTCCCATGGCCTGCCGCCCGTGCCCGCATAGAGCCCTGCGAGACCACGGGAGGTTCCCGTGGGGAAGGAGCAGGACAATGGTTCGACCTGGCATCAGGCGCGCCCCCGTCGCGTTGGCGGCCGGCGCGGTACTCGCCGCGTCGCTGGCGGCCCCGGCGCAGGCCGCCCAGACGGGCATCACATTGAGCGCGCCTGAAGGCGGTTCCAACACCTTGGCGGGGCACTCGTTCACCGCCTACAGGATCGGCGGCTACACGGACGTCGTCAAGGCCAACGGGAGGATCGCGTCGTTCGACGTGGCGACGGCCGACCAAGGCGCGACGAAGGCGTGGCTGGCGGCCGCGCTGAAGAAGGCCGGGCTGACGGCCAAGGCGGGATGCGACGAGGCCGGCACGATCGCGGGCACGGACGACGCGGCCACGCTGCGCCGCGTGGCCGACGCGCTGGCCACGTCCGCGTCGAAGCCCGCCGCGACGGTGTCCAATGTGACAAGTTCCGGCATTCGCGCGACCCTCGACGTGCCCGACGGCTACTACCTCGTCACCGACACCAACAAGGACACGCTGCCCATGATCGTCGGCACGAAGGTCGGCGGCATGGACCTGTCCACCGGCACCCTGGGCACGCTGACCGTCAAGACCCGCACGTTCACGCTCGACAAGACCCTCGTCCACGCGGACGGCTCCGAGTCGAAGACCGGCAGCGTGCGCGTCGGCGACACCGCCACCTACCACATCGCGTTCACCATGCCGTACATGGTGGGCGCGGACGCGAGCGTGCGCATCGTCGACCAGATGACCGGCCAGACGTTCAAGGACATGACCGGCGCCACCATCGACGGCAGGGACGTGACCGACCAGGTCGGCGTGGTCAAGGCGCACACCGGCGGACTCACGGCCATTCCGGCGAAGTCGTCCGGACTGCCCGCCACCACACTGCACGCCGGCTCCGTCGGCTTCAACCTCGACAGGCTCGCCACGGCCGCGAACGGCGGCAAACGCGTCGTCATCACCGTCCGCGCGACCATCACGTCCACCGCCGACAACCACCACATCGAGGCCCCGACCGGGCATGTGGCTTGGAAAGACCTGTCGACCGGCACCGTGTACACGCCCGACCCGCCGACCTCCCGCGCCGACGTGTACACCGGCGACCTGAAGGTGACGAAGACGAGCACCGCCGACCGCACCGCCCGCATTCCGGATGCGGGCTTCAAGATCCGCGACAAGGGCACGGGCAAGTGGCTGTCCTGGTCGGCGTCCGGATGGTCCGACGCCGCCGACGAGGCCCATGCCACGGAGTTCCGCACCGGTGACGCCGACCATGACGGCAAGGTGACGGCCGCCGAGGCGTCCGCCTCCACTAAGGGCGACGCCACGTTCCCCGGCCTGTCCAGCGGCACGTACGAGATCCGCGAGACCACCGCGCCGGAAGGGTTCGTCAAGTCCAACCTGGGCCTGCCGAGTCTGACCGCCACGCTCAACGCGGAGAAGGGCACCGTCACCTACCAAGGCGCCGACCTGCCGAACCTGACGACCGTCGAGGGCGGCCGCGCGGTCGTCGCCGACATGACGAACCTGACCCAACTGCCCACCACCGGCGGCGTCTGGGGCGTCATCACCGCCGTGTCCGTCATGGCCGCATTCGCCGGCCTCGCGTTCGGCGTCCGCAGGGCCACCCGCGCGTCCGACGGTGTCGCGGCATAGCGAATGAACATATAAGGAAAGGACAGGAAAAAAATGGGATTTCTCACAAGACTCATCGCCGGTCTGGTCGCCGCGTCCACGTTGGGCGCGGGGCTGGCCGGCACCGCCAACGCGGTCGACACGACCGACGCGGCATCCGATACGACGGGCGCCGTCACCACCACGGCCGACGATACGGGCGGACGCACGGTCCTCGACTGCAGGCAATCCGGCGAAGGCGCCACCGGACCATACGCGGACAAATTCTGCTGGATTGACTGGTCGAACCTGCCGTTGGACTCCAGCGGGAAACCGACGCCGGTGCGCATCAACGTGCCCGGCGGCCACATCGACGCGGACGCGACCATCACGCATACCGACAACGCGGCGTTGGCCGCGAAGGACTTCACCGGCAGCAAGTGGAGCCGGCTGACCTCCGCGTACAAGCTCACGGGCAACACCGCCCTCGCGTTCAGCGGCAGGATGGGCAGGCAGGATCCGGCAGCCTCCGTCACGTTCTCCAACGTCACGCCTTCCGCAGACCGGACCGACACCGGCGTGAACGTGCTGAAGGACTTCCGTCTCGCATTCGGCGACGCGGAGGTCATGAGCGGCGGCGTCCTCCAAGGACACGACGTGTACGAGCAGACCGACATCGAATCCGACAAGACGTTGGAGAAACTCGGCATGATCGGCAGCGGCGATCCGAACCAATCGTATTCGAAGGCGAACACCGGTTACGGCACCACCCACGTGACGTTGGCCGGCGGCCCGAAGGGCGCGACCGACGACGCGAACAAGGATTCCAAGGGGGCCGCCGTGGTCGGAGCGAAGCAGGCCTCCCGGTTCAAGGTCTCGTTCGGACAGGTGAACCAGCATTGGAACGGTTGGGGCAGCGCCATCGCTGTCGGCGTGTACATGCCGTATCTGACCGCATATCCGCTCACCTACGACAAGAACGCTTCGGATGCCGCCGGCGAGGTTCCGTCGAACCAGCGCGGTAAGGAGAACACCACCCAGCCCGCCAAGACCAAGACCAACGGAACCGTCAAGACCGTCGCGGACACGAACGCAAGCCTGCCGGACTACCTCGTCAACGGCGATTTCGAATATCCGGGAGCCGACGTCCTGAACAATAAGGGCAATTGGTGGGGCGTCAGCCGCAAGGACAGGATGGTCTTCGCACCCCAACCTCGATGGGTCTCCCTCCCGTCGACCTTCGATTCGGACAGGTTCGCCTGGGATTCCACCGAGGTCGCCCGAGTCCAGAACGAGTCCTCGCAATGGCATACGAACGAGGTCGAGCTCCAGCGGGACTCGCGTACCGGCAACATGTACGCCGAACTGTGCGCATATCAGGCGCATACCAGCATTCGCCAGTACATCCACACCACGCCCGGCACGCTATACAAAGTGCGGCTGAAACACGCCAGTCTAAGCCGCGATTATCTGGATAAGATGCAGGTCCTGATCGGGCCGGACGGAAACGAGCAGCCAGTGAGGATGACCCGCGTCGAATCCCAGAACGGACTCGACGCCACCGGGAAGGCCACGGCATCCACGACCGTTTCGACCCACGCGTCGAACGAGATGGAGATCAAGGATGGCTCAGGGCCTTATTCGTCACGGAACCATGACGGACAGTGGGCGACCTATGAGGGCGTCTATGTCGCCACTTCCGATGTGACGTCGTTCACATTCAAGAGCATCGACTCGAAGCAATACAATTTAGGCAACCTACTGGATGACATCGTGTTCGACAAGGCGTACAGGCTTTCTTATGACAAGAACGCGACCGACGCCAACGGCAGTGTGCCCTCCGACGAGACCGCCGGCACCGTCAAGCAGGCCAAAGCCAAGACCAACGGAGCCCTGCGCCTCGCATCCGACGACGACGTGGCCACCTACGCCGCGTCCAACCTGCCGGACCATATCGTCAACGGCAGCTTCGACTATCCATCCGTGCCGTCATGGACGGGACTGGCGGGGTCGAGTTCGAACAAAAACAACAAGGGCAAGCGGTTCGCCACCATCAATCCCAGTACCGGCAAATACGGTTCGGGATGCGCCATGTCCACCACAGGAAAGGCCATTCCCAATTGGAACAGGTCGAGTTTCGCATGGAATTCCACCCAGGGAGACGCGCATTATCCCGGCATGAGCTGCGAGGCCGGCAATGTGGAACTCAATTACGATTCCGTCCACCACAACCAGTTCGCCGAACTGACCGCCGACCAGCAGGGCACCGCGATCTACCAGGATGTGAAGGTCACGCCGGGCACCATGATGAAATGGAGTCTGAAGCATTCCAGCGCGACCAGCGCCTACGTGGACAAGATGCAGGTCATGATCGGCGAACCATACAAGGAGACCGCGCAGGAGGCCACCCGTATCGCGTCCGAGAACGGCAACAAGGTCGACGAGAAGATGACCACCATCTCAACCCCGACCACGTCCGACCGCGCGGACAACAAGAAGTGGGATACGTACTCCGGCACGTATCTCGTGCCCGACGGGGTCACCACGGTACGTTTCACCTTCAAATCCGTCGCGTCCGCGGAATGGTATTCCGGCAATGATCTTGACGATATCGAATTCTCCCGTTCCTACAAGTTGACCTATGACAAGAACTCTTCGGACGCTTCAGGCCAGGTTCCGTCGGATACGGCCGCGAACACCACCCAGCCCGCCAAGGACAAGACCTCCGGCACTGTGAGACTCGCGTCTGACGACGATGTGGTGGAATACGCCGCCAACGGCCTGCCGAAGCAGCTCGTCAACAGCGACTTCGACCATGATTGGCGGAACATCGTCGGCCAGTCCAGGATGAGCGAGAAGTACAACTTCGCGAACGTCGACCCGGCGCACGGCGACGTGGAGATCAGCGGACCGTTGAACGGCAAGGGCGAGGCGTCCAAGCAGTGGGTGCATCTCAACGGGTTCGACGCGAACAAGTTCGGCTGGAAATCCAACCAGACCGACACCAGGGTCGACGGGCGCGGCGGCATCGTCGAGATCCAACGCTCCAAGGCGAACGACAACATGTACGCCGAGATCACCGCATCGCAGGCCAACACGTACCTGTACCAAGACATCGACACCGCGCACGATTATCCGACCGTGTACACGGTGAAGCTCCGGTACGCGCACAGGAACGGGACCATCAACTCCAATGAGAAGATCCAGATCCTCGTCGGAGCGCCCGGTCATGAGCAGCCGGTGGAGATGACCCGCATCGCGTCCGACCGAGGCAACAGGCTGGGTGAGAAGTCCACCACGGTGAACGCTCCCAACACGGACGGCTGGCTGGGCTCGTGGGATACGTTCCAGGGTTCGGTGGAAATCCCCGCCGGCCAGCCTGTCAGCAGGTTCACGTTCAAGGCGTTGGGTTCCATCGATGGTGTTGCCGGCAACCTGATTGACGACGTGCATTTCCAGCTCGCCTACCCGCTCGCCTACGACAAGAACGCGCAGGATGCGACCGGTTCCGTCCCGTCGAACCAGCGTGGCAAGGAGAACACCGTCAAGCCCGCCGAAGCCAGGGCCACGGGAACCGTGAAGACAGTCGCGGACGACAAAACCGCTTCCGGCCTGACTGTGCATGATCTGAAGAATGGTGAAATCGCCCCCGCCCAGTACGGCGATTTCAAATTCTCCACGACCGATGGGTTCACCGCGGAGAAGATCACCGACGTGAACGGCTTCACCGTCAAAACGAACTGGGATCCCACGGTGGAGAACCAAGCATACGCCGGGATTCTGGCCACCATGTACCAGCCGAACAAGAATGGCGCGAGCCTGGTCCTGCACCATGTGGGACAGTGGCGCGACTCCTCCGGCACGCAACGGTGGCTCAATGCCAGGATCACCGTGAACGGCCAGAACCTCGGCTCCCTGGTGTACTACGAATCGCAGCACAAGTTCTTGGCGTCGTATGGCAAGTGGGACAGGCATACCTCGTCTCGTCCGTACATGGATGTGACCGTCGATTTCCTGCTGGATGACGGTTCCACGCCGCAGGGACTGCGTGGTGTGACCGGATTCACCGACCTTGACGGCGGCACCAGCGGATACAACGAGGGCGTCGAACTCGTCAGCGGCTTCGACGGCGCGTACGTGCGCTCCGACGCTCATCTCACCCGGTTCGGCACGAACGGCTGGGCCGGCACCACGGACGAGAACGAGAACAATGCCGACGCGCATGGAATGAAGCATTACGTCGGCGCCACATTCACCGGCTCGTCCTTCCATGTCCGCTGGTCGGTCGCCTCGGGACAGGCCCGCGGGTCCGGCTTCCAGCCGGTCGATTCGACCATCGCCTACCGTCTCACCTACGACAAGAACGCGCAGGATGCCGCCGGTTCCATCCCGTCCGACACGGCCGCTGACACCACTCGGCCCGCGAAATCGGAGACCGACGGCAAGGTGTCCGACCTCGTGCAGCGCACCACCACGCATGAGGACGGCAGCGTGACCGTGAGGACCGTCGACCAGAGCACGGACGTGGTGTCCGGATGCCAGGTCTACTATCCGGCCGGCCAGAGGATCACGCTTGCCACGTTGGCGAAGGACGGCGACTGCTGGGATTCCAGCATGCTGACCCGTCCGGGCCACACCCAACTGGGTTGGAGCCAGGATTCGCAGGCAACCCAGGCCCAGGCCGAGGTCACGATGGTCGAGGGCGGCATGACCGTGTACGCGGTATGGGTCGGCAACCCGGTCCTCACCTACGACACGAACAAGCCGAACACGTGGAACGGTCAGATGCCATCCACCCCGGCGTCCGTCTCCGTGGCATACAACACGGCCGCCGCGGACGGCTCCGGCTGGCAGTCCGGAGACACGTCGAAGATCCGCGGCTACAGATTCCTCGGCTGGTATGCGGGACCGCAGGATGATGCGGGCCTGTACGACTGGAACACGCTGTTGACGGGTAATGTGACCGTGTACGCGCACTGGCAGCGGTTGCAGGCCAACGTCGTCTACGACGCGAACGGCGGCACCGGCTCGCATGCGAACACGACCGGCTGGCAGTATTCGGACGTGACCGTCCCGTCCGACACGTCCAAGTCGTTCACGCGCACGGGATACCGGTTCGCCGGCTGGAACACCGCCAAGGACGGCAAGGGAACCGCCTACAAGGACGGCTCGCAGGTGCCGTTGCAGGCCGGCGACGTCACCCTGTACGCGCAGTGGAAGCCGCTGTTCGACGTCCTGCCGTCGGCCGGCGGCGACTACGGGCCGACGGTGCCGTGGCTCGTCTGCGGCGGGCTCGCGCTGATCGCCCTCGCGGGCGGCGTGGCGTCGACGCTGCTGAGGTTGCGGAGGGCCCGCGGCGCGCATAGCCGCTGACCCGGAACGGAAAACGGCCGGACATGGACCGACATGGCCCGTGTCCGGCCGTTTTCCGTTCCCGCATGTAGGGGAGGATCGCATGGATTGGGACGGCATCATCGGTGACGGGCGCCGGTACGCGGCGTTGGAGCGGCGCGAACACGGCGGGCGCCTGCTGTCCGCCGCGTTCGCCGCGCTCTCCCTGCTGGCCGTGGTCGCCCTGCTGGCCGCGGCCGCCGGGCCATGGCTGGCGCTCGACCTGCGCGGTGACGTCCAGTCGGCCGCGGGCCGGACCGTGGCCGCCCGCGCCGTTGACCTGCCCGCCGGACGACGCCGCGCCATGCTGGCGGCCGCCGACGCGTACAACCGCCGCCTCGCCGCCTCCGGGCGTGTCTCGTTCGGTTCGGTCGACGGGGACGACGGCACGGTCTCCGACGGGGAGTACGGGAGCCTGCTGGATGTGGACGGCACGGGCCTCATGGGCCGTGTGACCGTTCCGTCCATCGGCGTGTCCCTGCCGATAGGGCATGGCACGGGCGTGGCGTTGGAGGATGGCGCCGGCCATCTGCACGGCACGTCGCTGCCCGTGGGCGGCGGGGGCACGCATACGGTGCTGGTCGCCCATTCGAACGTCCCGCAGGGGCCGATGTTCACCCGGCTCGACGAGCTGGGGCGTGGCGACCGGTTCCGCATCGAGACGCTGGGGCGCGTGCTCGAATACAAGGTGGAGTCGGTGGCCCGCGTGCCCGCCTCCACGCCGGATGGCGGCTACGCCCGGCTGCTGGCCGTTCACGGGACGCGCGACGAGGCCACGCTGATGACCTGCACGGGCAACGGCAACTCCCAACGTCTGCTCGTCACCGGCGTCCGCGTGGCCGCGCCCTCGTCGGCCAAGGCCGCGGCCACGGAATCCGCGGCGGAGGGCCGGCCGGCCGGGGCGCTGGCCTCGCTGGCGACGCTCGCCGTGGGGCTTCCAGCCGCCGCCGCGTCCGACGTCATGGCCGACGCGCCCGCGACCCGCCATGGGGTGACCCCAAGGCGGGGAAGGGGTAGGCTGGAAGCCGCCGGGACGCATGGCCCCCATCGACAAGGCCGGCGCCACAAGGCCCGGCACAAAAGAAGACCTTTGGAATAAAGGGAAAGGTAGGCCGTTATGAACGGAAATCTGAAGAAGGCCGCGACCGTCGGAGTCGCGGGATTGGTGGCCGCCGCGTCGATGGCGGCGCCGGCGCTGGCCGACGAGACGGCCGTGACGCCGGACGAGCAGGCGAAGCAGGCCGTGGACGAGGCCCAGCAGGTCGTCGCCCAGACCGGTGTGGAGCAGGCCCGGCAGGCCGTCACGGACGCGCAGGCCGGACTGACGGATGCACAGGCCGGACAACAGCAGGCGCAGGCCGGCGTCGACCAGGCTCAGACCGGCGTCGACCAGGCCCGGCAGGACGTGTCCGACGCGCAGGCGGGCATCGACCAAGCGTATGCCTCCGACCCGGCCACGAACCAGGCGCAGTCCGCCTACGACAAGGCCGGCGACGCGCTGTCCGATGCTCAGGCGGCGTTGAAGGACGCGCAGTCGCAGGCCGACCAGGCCGCCAAGGACGTCCAGAACGCCCAGCAGGGACAGTCGGCCGCCAAGGCGGACGCCGACCAGGCCGCGGCGGACAAGACGGCCGCGGACAAGAAGGCTTCGGACGCGCAGGCCAGGGCCGACTCGCACGACATGGACAAGCTGAAGGCGGACGCGTCCGCCACGGCCGCCAAGGCCGGACAGGCCGCGTCCGATGCCGCCGTCAAGGATACGGCCGCGTCGAAGGCCGAACAGGCCAGGGATGACGCGAAGGCCCGCCTGGACGAGGCGAAGTCGCTGGCCGGCGACGCGTCCGACCCGGCGAAGGTGAAGGCCGCGCAGGACGCCGCCAAGGCCGCCGACAAGGCGCTGGCCGACGCGAAGACCGCCGCCGCGGACGCGAAGACGGCCAAGGCGGACGCGGCCGCCAAGGCGAAGACGGCCAAGGCGGACGCGAAGGACGCGCAGGCCGCGTTGGACAAGGCGCAGGCCCGCCTGGACAAGGCCACGGCCGCCAAGGAGAAGGCCGACAAGGAGTACGACGGCCTCCTGAACGACGACGCGACCGCCCGCCTGGACAAGGCCGCCGCGGCCAAGGAGAAGGCCGACAAGGCCGCCTCGGACGCGCAGGCCGCCTACGACCAGGCGCAGGCCGACAAGGCGGCCGCCGACCAGGCGAAGGCGGACGCCCAGAAGGCGCTGGCCGCCGCGAAGGCCGAGGCCGCGCAGGCCGGGCAGGCCGCCAAGGAGGCCGACGAGCTGTACGCGCAGGGCGCAGCCGGCTATTTCAAGAGCAAGGACGCGAAGGCCGCCTATGCGGTGCTCACCGACGCGCAGGTCACCGAATACCTGTCCAGCATCGATCTGGGCGCCGAGGGCGACGCGACCAGCCTCGACAACTTCCTCGCCGCGCTGGACCTCGTCTCCGAGTGCAACCGGCTGCGCGCCAAGGAGGGCATGGCCCCGCTGGTCGTGTCCGACGCGATGATGGCCATGGCCATGGCTCAGGCCGACGCGGCCTGCGGCGCCTACTACCACAACCAGCAGTTCGTGACGAACGCAAGCGGCGAGAACCTCGCGTGGAACCCACAGGGCTACGACCCGTACGACCAGTGGTACACGGAGGAGAAGGCCCTGTACGACTCGGGCGTGCGCGACTACAGCAAGGTCTGTCTCTTATACACATCTCCGAGCCCACGAGACTACGCTGCATC
>ENA-OZEW01000660-OZEW01000660.1-human-gut-metagenome-genome-assembly--contig:-NODE-660-length-11210-cov-4.959659_pt1 | contig 11210 bp, 8 predicted proteins | sample MGYA00245072_ERZ653617 | MGnify/ENA primary metagenome ERZ653617 (study PRJEB26926, sample SAMN06165063) | human gut metagenome | biome: ENVO:00009003; feature: ENVO:2100002; material: ENVO:00002003...
TCTTTGCCGTCTGCATGGTGTTTGGCCGCAGCTACGACCTCACCGATTCGGCCGAGATCGTGCTCGGCGACAAGGCCCGCATCATCTGCGCCTGGATAGGCGGTGTGGGCTGGATGCTCTTGGCGGTCGTTGCCCTCTACCTTACCTTTGAGTGTCTAGATTGGCTGAGCTCTCGGCGCATTCCGTTTTCCGAAGCGCACTTTGGCCGCGTATGGCGTGTGGCTCACGCAGTGCTCTCGGTCCATCCCTTTGCCGGGCCCTTCCTGGTGCTTATGATCGCCTGGGCGCCCACGCTCATCGCTTCGCTGCCCGGCCTTTTTATGGGAGATACGGGTGCGCAGATTCGCCAGTGGTTCAACTACCCCAACGGCACGAGTGACTACTTGCGTCTGCTCAATCCCAATGTGTTGCTCAACGGACATCACCCCGTGGTGCATACGGCTATCATCGGTTCGTGCGTCCAGTTGGGGCTTTCACTGTTTAACAGCGCCAACGCAGGTCTTGCCATCTACACCTGCGCTCAGTTCGTCATTACGGCCGCCTGCATGGCCTATTCCATCTCGTCGCTGCGCAAGCTGGGCGTGAGCCTGCCGGTCCGCGGCGTAATCTTGCTGTTCTTTGTGTTTATGCCCATGTTCTCCAACTACGCGGCCCTGCTTACCAAAGATGTGCTGTTTGCCGACGCGTTTTTGGTGCTGTTGGTGCAGACCGTGAAGCTCGTGGCATGCGGCTTGCCCCGTCGTGATGCCAATGTCGAGCGAGCGGGCGAGAAAGCCCCCGTGCTCTTTGCGCGCCACGATTGGCTGCTGCTCGCTCTGGGCGCCATGGGTTCCACGTTCCTGCGCAACGGCGGCCTGGTGTTTCCGCTGGCGGCATGCGTAATCGCGGCGGCGTTTTGCGTATGGGACGTGCATGTGGCTCGTCGTGCAGCCAAGCAGACTGGTGCTGCGCCTTCGGGCGCCATCCCGCGTTTCCGCTGGGTTGGCGTTTTCGCGGTGCTCGCGCTCTGCCTTGCCTCTAATATGTACTTCACCAAGGTCTTTATGCCGGCGCACGATATCACGCCTGGTTCCAAGCGCGAAATCCTCTCGATTCCGTTCCAGCAGACGGCTCGTTTCGTCCAAAAGCACGACGGCCTCAACTCGGGCGTCAACCCCACGGTTAAGGAGGACGGCACCATCGTGGAGGCTCCTTGCGACGGTTCGGTGACCGACGAAGAGCGTGCCGTGATCGATCGCGTACTCAAGTACGAGAACCTGGGCCGCCGCTACAACCCCGACAAGTCCGATGCCGTCAAGAACTGCTTTAACGAGTACGCCTCGCAGGAGGACATCGATGCCTATTTTGAGGTATGGGCCCAGATGTTTAAGAAGGATCCCGAGTGCTATATTTCGGCGCTTATCAATAACTACTATGGTTATTTTTATCCGAGCGCGCGCGATGCCTGGATCTACAGCACGGCGCGTAGTGCCGAGATCATGGCGCGTCCCGACAACCTCAAGTACTTCGACTTCCATCCGGTTGACAGCAACGTGGTGCGCTGGTGCGACCACCTGATCAATCTGTACCGTGTGGCGGTGCAGCGCATCCCGTTTATCTCGCTCACCATGAGCTCGGCCACCTATGTGTGGATCATGATCGCCGTGGTGGTCTACCTGCTGCGTCGTCATTCATGGCGTGCGCTGGCGATCTGGGTGCCGCTGTTGGGCGTGCTCGCCGTGTGCCTGATTGGCCCGTGCAACGGCTCGACTTACATGCGCTACCTGTATCCGGTCATCGCCTGCATGCCCTTCGCCATCGGCGCCACCGTCACCCGCAGCGACTTCCTCTGGTCCTAACTTGGTGCATTGGGGTCAGGTTTCTTTGCACCAAAGGGGCCATCATCACGACGCCTTCATTTTGGGGTTTATCTCGCAGGCCAGTAGGTATATCATAACGACGTTTGTTTATATTGCCCGAGCATCTGCGCTGGGCTTTAGGTCGAAACCGATAGGAGACACGTATGTCCGGACACTCTAAGTGGGCCACAACCAAGCATCGTAAGGGCGCGCAGGACGCCAAGCGTTCCGCCCTCTTCTCCAAGCTCAGCCGCAACATCACCGTTGCTGCCCGTCTTGGCGGTGACCCGCTGCCCGAGAACAACGCCAGCCTCGCCGCTGCCGTTGCCAAGGCCAAGGCTCAGTCCATGCCTAAGGACAAGATCAAGTCCGCTATCGACAAGGCTTTTGGTTCGGGTGCTGATGCCGCCGTCTACGAGAACATCGTGTACGAGGGCTACGGTCCCGCCGGTGTCGCCGTCTACGTCGACTGCCTGACCGACAACCGCAACCGTACCGCTGCTGATGTCCGTTCCGCCTTCTCCCACGCTGGTGGCAACCTGGGCACCTCCGGCTCCGTCGCCTTCCAGTTTGAGCGCAAGGGCCAGATCGTCGTCGCCAAGGAAATCCTGGACGAGAACGCCAAGAAGGAGACCATGATCGCCAACGGTGCTGCCGGTGACGAGGATGAGTTCATGATGGCCATCGCCGAGGCCGGTGGCGAGGACTACGAGGATGCCGGCGAGGAGTGGATCGTCTGGACTACTGCCAACGAGGTCATGGCTGTCTCCAAGGCGCTCGAGGAGCAGGGCGTCCAGGTCAAGGGCTCCGAGACCACCATGGTCCCGACCACCCCGACCGAGGTCTCCGGCGCCGACGCCAAGAAGGTTCAGCGCCTCATCGACCGTCTTGAGGAGCTCGACGACGTCCAGGATGTTTACAGCACCATGGACATGACCGACGAGGTCATCGCTGCCCTCGAGGAGGAGTAGCGCCCGCACGGGTTAAGCCGTGCATATCTGGGCATAATGAAGCGAGCATGCAAGCCTCGTGGAATAGATGAGCCGGATCCGCGTGCGTAGAGCACCGGACCCGGCTCTTTTATAATGATGCGAACCGTTTTGCATTTCGAGAGCCGAGATTTGAAGGGAGCGCTACGTGCGCGTACTCAAACGAGCCCTAGCGATTGTGTATCTTGCCGCCGCCATCGTGGCGCTGGGTACGCTCGTCTGCCAGTTTTGGGGGCCGTATACGTATCGCTTTATGCTGCTGATGCGCGACCCCATGCCGCGCATTGTCGTGACGGCATGCGGCGGAGTTGTGGCGATCGGCGTGCTGGTAAGCTTCTTCCGCCTGATGTTTGCTCGTCGCGAGCCGTCCTGCGTGCATCCGGCGGGGGAACGCAATATCGAGGTTACCCTTGCGGCGCTTTCTTCGTGTGCCAGGGCTGCTGCCGAGCGCGACGACCGCGTGATGGTCGAGCATGTTGAGGCCCGCGTCCAAGGCTCCGACGATTCGCACGTCCGATTTAAGGTCGAGGCTATCGCGCTTGACGATAAGGACGTGGCATCTCTGGCTACCGCGATGCAACAGCGCATCGAGGAAGCTTGCGACACCATGCTCGGCACGCCGGGTACGACCGCGCGCGTCCGTTTTTTGCCGTCCAAGACTACCGTCCAGACCGTGGAGGTTTCCGGTGAGTGATACCAATCAAGATAAGACCGCTCGTACGCCGCGCCTGACGATTGACCAGAGCGCCACGCCGGCGAGCGAACCTGTTGATTCCAAAGCAGAGGCAACCGAGTTGCAAGATGCGGCAGCCGCGGATTTTGACGAGGCTATGGGTCTCATCAAGGGTACGGGCGCTGCCATCTGGAGCTATGCTGTGCGTCATCCCAACACCACGCTCGGCGCCGTCGCTGGCTTTATCCTCGCCGTGTTGGTGCTCACGCTCGGCCTGTGGGATACGCTTGTCATTGCATTCTTCGTGCTGATCGGCGCTGTGATCGGCCAGATTCGCGACGGCGAGAACGGGATCGTCAACTTCTTCGGCCGTCTGTTTAGCGGCCGCTAATCTGTATTCGACTGTCGCATCCGCGGCAGGCATAAGGAGGAACCATGGCTTTTAATACGAAGGTCGATGTGGCCGATACCGAGCTCGAGGCAGACGAGACCGTCACCGCCGAGGCCGAGGACGTAACGCTCGAGGATGAGGCGCTCGTCGAGGCCGAGTCCGATGTGGATGAGGATGATGAGGAAGCGGATGAGTCCGAGGACTCGCTGACCTATTCCAACGGCGTGATCGAGAAGATCGTTGCCATGGCCACCCGCGAGGTTCCGCACGTTCTGGGCATGAAGGGTAGCCTCATGCATTTTGTGCAGGAGCAGTTTGGTGCCGAGAATCTGACCAAGGGCGTGACGGTCGAGGTCACCGATGACAATCGTGTGGTCGTCAACATCTCTGTCATCATCGAGTACGGCGCCTATGCGCCCGCGATTTTCGACGACGTTAAGGCGCGCGTGACCGAGCGTCTGGCCGCGATGACTGGCCTTGAGGTGGCGGGCGTCAACCTGCGCATCGAGGACGTCATCACCCCCGAGGAGTACGAGCACCGCACCAGCCAGCACGAATAACCTTCCAAAAAGACAGGTTTGTTTTGGCAGGTTTTATCTGCGAAAACGTTAAACGGCCGACCGCGCAAGCAAAAGCGTGGCCGGCCGTTTTTGTACGCTCCCGATATAGTCATACCGCTCGTCTAACTAAGGGTTGCAATCCCCACGTTCCGCGTTACCCTAATGAGCGCATTGTTTCCAAATTGTTAACGAGGAGTTGCCGTAATGGCCGACGAGCACGAAACAGAAAGCAAGGCATGGGCAATTGAGGCCGCTGCGGCAGAGGCGGCGTCGCGTGCTGCCGAGGAGGTGCATCGTCCTCCCGTAGTGCCGATGGAGCGCGTGGTCGATCGCACCGATATCGAGCGCGGCGAGCGTGCCGGCCAAAAGCGCAGCCAGGAGCCGGGCTTCCCGCGCTTTTTTGCCGAGCTCAATCTGGGCCTGATTCTTACGGCCTTCGCCATCGTTGCGTTTAAAACCCCTAATCACTTTGCTTTTGGCGGCACCTCGGGCATGTCGGTCATTCTGTCCACGCTGTTCCCGACTCTGCCCGTCGGCGTCTTTATGTGGATTATCAACGCGGTTCTCGTCGTTTTGGGCTTTATCTTTTTGGAGCGCAAGGCGATTCTTTGGAGCGTCTTCGCCTCGTTTGCGCTTTCGGCCTACGTCTCGCTGTTTGAGCTCTTTATTCCGACTGATGTCTCTCTGACGGGTGATATGTGGCTCGACCTGTGCTTTGCCGTCATCTTGCCGGCGCTCGGCAGTGCCATTGTCTTTGACATCGGCGCCTCGACGGGTGGCACGGACATTCTTGCCATGATCCTCAAACGCCGCACGACGCTCGAGATTGGCCGCGCTCTGCTGTTGGTCGATATCGGCATCGTGACCATCGCGGCCTTCTTGTACGGCCCGCGCGTCGGTCTGTACTGCGTGCTCGGCCTGTTTGCCAAGACGCTCGTGGTCGACAAGGCCATCGAGAGCATTCACCTTCGTAAGGTCTGCACGGTCATTTGTTCCGAGCCCCTTAAGGTCGAGGAGTTTATCGTCAAGCATCTTAACCGCACGGCGACCATCAGCCGCGGCTACGGTGCTTTCTCGGGCAAGTGCGTGACGGTGATCATGAGCGTGCTGAGCCGTCGCGAGGCCGTGCAACTGCGCCGTTACGCGCGCGAAGTCGATCCGGGTGCCTTTATCACGATCGTCGACAGTTCCGAGATCGTCGGCAAGGGCTTCCGCGGAACGAACTAGCACAGACGTATTTAACGAACCGCCTGCTGGCGCCGTGTACCTTGCAAATCGGTCATCTTTGAGTATTTGACCCCACATTGGGTGATAATGATGTCAAAGACATCGTTTGCGATCCAGGTGATTCGCTCAAGATACGAAGGGATGATTTCGATGTTCTGCTCGCAGTGTGGCGCCCCTATGGACGATAACGACAAGTTCTGCGGCGTGTGTGGTGCTCCTAATGCCGGTGCCGCTGGCCCCGCTCCCCAGGGACAGCCTCAGCCCCAGCAGTTTGTTCCGCAGCCGCCCGTGGCGAATGCGCCAAAGGGTTGTGTAGCTCAGGCGTTCCAAGATATGACCAAGACTCCGGGCGTGCTTCAGCGTGTATGCCAAATCGCGTTTTTGCCGGCGCTGATTTGCGTTGTGTCGGTGCTCGTGTTGTTTATTCCCGTTATTGGCGGCATTGCGGCTGCCATCGGCTTTTTGGCAGCTTGCATTGCGAGCGTGTGCGGTTCCGGCTTTGGTATCGAGTGGGGCCGTGATCTTTCGCTCAAGGTCGATGACGGCATGGACCGTCCACTCATGCGCTCCACGTCGTTTGGTCTCGGAGTCTTTTCGAGCGTCATCTCGGTGGTGCTCGAGGTTATCGCTGCCATTCCCGTTATCGGTGTAGTGCTTTCGCTGGTGGAGGGCGTGGTGATTGGCGCCGCGGGCTCGTATTCTTATTACGGCTCTTATGCGCTCGAGGCTGCGCTGTTCGGTTCGCTCGGCCTGCGTGTCCTGGCGCTAATTGCCTCGGCGATTCTGGGTGTCTTCTTTAAGATGTTCGCCGACATCGCCGTGATGCACTTTGCGGTGACCGGTCGCGTCGAGAGCGCGTTTTCGCTCGATAAGGTCTGGGCGGCGTTTAAGCACAACAAGACCAAGCTGTTCTGTGCTTCGTTCCTTCCCGAGTTTTTGACGGGCCTGGTCGCCAACGTTGTCACATGGATCTTGACGGTCGTCTTTGGCGCCATTGCCTCTGTCGGTATGTATAGCTACTACTATCGTCCTACGGGTATTGAGGCAATTGTTACCGGCGGTGGCGTCACGCTCGCGCTGTTCTTGGTGCTGGTCGCTTTCGTCACCGTATTTCTTACGGTCTTTGGCAAGATGCTCAAGCACCGTGCCGTTGGCTATTGGGCCGCACGCTATGCAAGCGAGTGGGCCGATGAGGATAAGGACGACGTCCTGACTTTTGTGTTGCCCTTCGAGAAGAAGTCCGCTCCTTCGGGTTACGGTGCTCCGGATGCTTCGCCGGCACCTGTACCCGCTCCCGCGACCGAGCCTGAGCCGGCGCCCGAGTCTGAACCGGCGCCCGAGCCTGAGACGGCATCTGAGCCCGAGCCTGCGCCTGAGCCTGCGCCCATGACGGACCCGGAATCCGCGTCCGAGCCAAGCTCCGATGAGGGCCCGCAGGACGAGTAGCCACGCCGCCTGCTATTTGGGGACGGGCTAGAAATAGCGCTTGAAGAATGAGCGGGGGCGGACGTGTCGAAACGTCCGCCCCCGCTTTGACATCGCGATGTGGCTATGACTGCGAGATGCCAGCGAATCGACTACTCGTCGTGCTTCTCCTCGCGGCGTGCAGCAGCGCGTGCGTCGTGGATGCCCTTGATCGCGGCATGGCGAGCCGTTCGGGCATCATGGATGGCGTCGCGAGCCTCGGCGGTCGTCGCCTTGGCAGAGCGCAACTTGGCGGCCAGATCGGGGTTGGTTTCGGCGACCGCGGTAATCGCGGGGCCGTCGAGCTCCTCTTGCGTGGGCTCGGCCAAAAAGTCGATGGCATACTGGGCGGCCACCATGGAGCCCTTTGCCAGCACGGTCTCGTCGATCTTGTAGAAGCAGGAATGTTGGGCGTACGTGGCGCCAATCTTGGGGTTGCGCGTACCTACAAAGGCGAGCACGCCCGGTACGCGACGCAGGTACTCCGAAAAATCCTCGCCCGAAAGCGTGCCGCGATAATGGCCTTGACCGGTGGGACCCAGGCACTTGATTACAGCCTGACGGCAGCGCTCGCTCGAGGCGACCTCGTTTTCGACCTTGTAGTTGGCGATGGTGTAGTCGGTGAGCTCTGCCTCGGCGCCCAGAGCTGCCGCGGTATGCTCCACGATGCGGCGCATGAGCTCCGGCATTTCCTCGTGGGTCGAATCGCCGTAGGTGCGCACCGTGCCGGCGAGGTAGGCCGTGCCGGCGATAACGTTGCGCGCGGTGCCGCCGTGCAGCTCGCCGACGGTGATGACAGCCGGCTCATAGGGGCTGATCTCGCGCGAAACGATGGTCTGCAGGGCGTTGACGATCTCGGCGGCAACCATAACGGCGTCGTGGCCGCGCTGGGGCATGGCGCCGTGGCATGAGGTGCCGCGGACGTCGATGCGGAACCAGTCGGTATTGGCCATGCGCGGTCCGGGCTCGCAGCTCACGGTGCCGGCGTCGACCTCACTCCAGATGTGCGCGGCGTAGGCGCCATCGACGCCGTCGAGCACACCCGTGCCGATCATGAGCTTGGCGCCCTGGCCGTTTTCCTCGCTGGGCTGGAAGACGATGCGGACCTCGCCGTGAATGTCGTCGGTCATATGGCGCAGGATTTGCAGCGTGCCGAGCATCATGGCGATGTGGCAGTCATGGCCGCAGGCGTGCATGCAGCCCTCGTTGACGCTGGCGAACTCCTCGCCGGTCTGCTCGGTGACGGGCAGGGCGTCGATATCCGCACGCAGCAGGATACGGCGGCGCGGCGTGCCGTCCTCGCGATAGGCATCCGGCGCGGTACCGCGAAGCGTTGCCACCAAGCCGGTCTTGAGCGGACGCTCGTAGGGGATATTCATGGCGTCGAGCTGGTTGGCGATGTCAGAAGTCGTGCGCTCCTCGGCGAGGCTCAGCTCCGGGTGCTTATGGAAGTGGCGGCGCTGCTTGATGATATAGGGTTCAAACTCGGTAGCGATATCTTGGATGGCTGCGGTGACGTCGTCAGCCGCGCGAGCCTCGGTCGCCGCCATAATCTGCTGTGCCTTGGTCTTCGTCATGGTCGATTTGCTCCTTGCTGGGTTGATCGCAAAATCGTACAGGCTCTCTCCAGTATGCCACCTGCCGCTAGGGCTGGTAAAGTTGCCGTTTGCCGCTTGGGGTTTTGTTACAAGAGCGGGGGAGTACACTCGGGGGTGTTGAATTTCCTGCCAGAGATGGGGATGCCCATGCAACATATCGATCGGATTATCCGCTCCAAGAACGTCTTTACCGCGCAAGACGGCATCGATACCGCCCGCGAGCTGGCGATTGCCGTCGCAGGCGACCGTATCGTCGCAGTCGGTGCGCCCGATGACGTGATCGCCGCCGCTCCCGCCGCCACGTCGGTTATCGACTACGGCGAGCAGTTTGTCTGCCCCGGTTTCCATGACGCTCATCTGCACTTCTTCCATACCTCGGTCGGTTCCTCGCCGTACATGCTCATGGATATGGGCACGTCCGAGGCGGCGCTGGTGCAACATGCGCTCGAGTTTTCCCAGGACCTGCCCGACGACGCTTGGGTTGTGACGCAGGGCTGGCGCGATTACCGTTGGGACCCGCCCGAGCATCCAACCAAGGCGTCGCTCGATGCGGCATTCCCCGATCGTCCCTGCGTTATGTATTCGGGCGACGGGCACACGCTTTGGCTCAACAGCCGCGCACTCGAGGCGCTCGGCGTCACGCGCGACAGCGAGCCGCCAGCGGGCGGCAGCTACGACAAGGATGCAAACGGCGAGCTCACGGGCATTGCTCACGAGGCGGCTGCCATGCAGCTGCTACCGCGCTGCCTTGAGTGGCTGGGCGAGGATCGCATCGCAAGCGCTTACGCCGATCAAATGAGGCGCATGGCCGAGCAGGGCATCACCTCGATCTGCGACATGTCGCTCATGCCCATGCCGGGCTGCGACTTTATCCGCGACGATGTTTACGACAAACTGCAGGCAGCCGGCAAGCTGGGCATCCGCGCCCATCTGTTTCCCACGCTGCTGGATGACCAATCGCGCTTGGAAGAGCTGCAGACCCGCTACACGAACAACGCGCTGCTCTCGGCGCCAGGCTTTAAGCAATTCTTCGACGGCGTGTCGAGCGAACACACGGCCTATCTCACCGAGCCCTATACCAACCCGCGCTTCCCGGGCGACCAGGGCCGTCTGACGGTTCCCGCCGAGCGCATGCGCAAGCTAGTTCTGGCGGCCGCGGAGCGCGGTCACACCGTGCGCATCCACGTCATTGGTGACGGTGCGATTCATGCCGCGCTCGATATCTTTGAGGAGGCCGCCGAACTGTACGGCCTGCCCCAGCACGGCCATAATACGCTCGAGCATCTGGAGAACCTCTTGCCCGAGGACATCGATCGTCTACGCAAGCTTAACGTCGTTGCCTCGAGCCAGCCCTGTCACATTACACTCGACCCGGGTGGTCCGGAGCGCGACCTGGGCTTGGAGCGCAGCCACATCATGTGGCCGTTTGCGACCTATAAGCAGCGCGGCATTCGCCAAGCCTTCGGTACCGACAGCCCTATCACGCCCGTTACCAGCATGAACGTGCTCTACACGGCTATCACGCGCCAGGACCCCCGCAGCCACTGGCCCGAGGGCGGCTGGTTGCCGAGCGAGCGTATCGACGCGGCAACGGCCCTGCGCAACTACACGCTTGGCAGCGCGTACGCAGCGGGCGACGAGCAAAACCTCGGCAGCCTGGAGCCCGGCAAATACGCCGATCTGGTAGTCCTGGACCAAAACCTGCTCACCATCGACCCCCAAGAACTGCAAGCCACCAAGGTTCAGGCCACCTACCTGGCAGGCAACTTGATTTACGAGCGCTAATATTCATGTCGTACCGTTAAACGCGGCTCGGGCAGCCTATTTTGGGATAGCGCTCGAGCCGCGTTTGTTTGCCGGCGGGGATTTGTTAGGAGCGTCCCCGCTCTGCTGGATTTGGGCGCAGGGCGGACGCGCCGCTGCCCTGCGCGCTCAATTTGGATATCAGCAATGCTGCCTCTTGGTGTTTTGCATACTTCCCATTACAGATTGCATAAAAAGGCTGGGATATTCTTCCTGATTCTGATGTACCCCCGCCCGCGCCGTGCAAAAAACGGAGTATTCAGCACCGCGAGCTCTGCCGGTGCCGCTGCGGCTGAGTAACGTTGCGAAGATTGACGTCATTTTGGGGTCCGGCGCGGCGCGAAGCATGCCTTTTTGTCCTGGCGGGGTTTGCCTGCCGACTCAAATCGCCGGTCGAAGGCGTCCTTGGGACCAATATGGTGTGTCCGGCGCGTATGCAGTCGTCCTGGCTTGCTGAATACTCCCAAAAATGCACGGCGCTCCCCAGGGGACCCGTGCGCGCAGCGAAAACCATGCCCATGTCGCTATCCGCATCGCCATTTTGCTGCACTGACTTTTCTGAATGCCGGGCCCGAATAAGTTACCCCAGCTCCCGGGGCGGACCGGAGGGCATGAAGTTTATCGCGAGTTCCGCACGCAAAGGAAAGCACTTAATGTGCTTTCCGTC
>ENA-OZEW01000669-OZEW01000669.1-human-gut-metagenome-genome-assembly--contig:-NODE-669-length-11110-cov-4.530529_pt1 | contig 11110 bp, 9 predicted proteins | sample MGYA00245072_ERZ653617 | MGnify/ENA primary metagenome ERZ653617 (study PRJEB26926, sample SAMN06165063) | human gut metagenome | biome: ENVO:00009003; feature: ENVO:2100002; material: ENVO:00002003...
ATCGGTTACAATGTGCAGCCCACGACCTCGATTATGGCAAAAATCGGCACCAATAACGGGAGCAATGGCAGGGAGCGCGATTTCGTGATGAGGCAGGAAGTAGCCAGGACCAGGAGCGCGACGGCAAATGCCACGATGCTGCCCATAGGATCGAAGGTGCAAAGTGCGAAGAGCGCCTTAGCATCCCCCATGCCAATGCCGGGAGCGCGGCGAACACGACGCCAGAGCGACTCAGTGAGCACAAGGACAAGGTAGACGATGACCGCAAGGCGGGCGTGGTCAAGCGCCGCATTCATGCCAAGATCTAGCCAGACGCCCACAAATGCCGCCACGGCGCACGCGGCAGCAAGCGCATTCGGAAACCGCCGCTCGCGCGCATCGATGCAGGCGCCAGCGATGGCGCATAGCCAAAACGGGATATAGACCATTGAACACCTCCTCGAGCTGCATCACAGTAGCAAAAACCGCCACAAAGGCGTCTGTCCCCTTTGTGGCGGTTTTGGTGGTGGTTATTTGGCGCCTTGCATGACCTCGTCAAGGGTGACGTTGACGGCGTGCTGCGTCGGCACCCAGTCGACCTTCAGGAACAGCGCAGCCACCGTGATGGGGATATAGCTGAACATAAAGATCGGGAAGGTAAACAGGTTAGTCACCAGGCGCCACTTTTGCGCGCAGTGAATATGCTTGTACTCAAAGATGGTCGTGAGCAGCGCCAGGATAAAGAAGGTCTGGTACATCATCGCGAAGGTCATAATGAGCGAGGCGGCACAAGCCTGCATCTCGACCTCGGTGGCCAAGAAGCCATGCGAAAGTCCGCCCACGATGAGGAAGGTCGCGTTGGCGAGCATGGAGATCAGAGAAAGCAGCATACCCGGCGCGATCGTCATAAACATGTCGTAGGCAGCAAAGCGATGATAGCGGAAGGTCGATTTGACAAGATGCTTGCCATAGGTAAAAAAGACCTGGTAGAAGCCCTTGGTCCAACGCATGCGCTGTTTCCAGGACGCCTTAAACGTCACGGGTTGCTCGTCAAAGAACTCCGCCGGCGCATAACCGATGCGGATGCCGTGAATGGCGCAGAACGTGGTGAACTGGATGTCCTCGGTCAGCGTATGGAACTGCCAACCGTGCATGCCCTCGATAACACTGGCGGAGATGAGGTAACCCGAACCCGAGACAGCGCAGGACGTCTTGCAGATATTACGCGCGTTGTTAAGGAAGCGGGCCTCACGCAGATACCAGGTGGCGTTGGCAGACGAAATCCACGAACTGCCGAAGTTCTTGGAGTTGCGATAGCTCGTGACCACATGGAAGCCCTGGTCAAAGGCATCATTCATCTTGGAGACGTAATCGCGGGAGATAACGTTATCGGCATCGAAGATAAAGTAGCCCTCAAACGTGTCGGGATACTCGTTGAGAATGCGGTCGAAGCCAAAGTCCATGACCCAGCTCTTGCCCTTGCGGGCCAGGTCATTGCGCTCGTAAACAATGGCACCGGCCTCGCGCGCGAGTTGCGCGGTGTTGTCGGTGCAGGCATCGGCGACGACAAAGACCTCGATAAGCTCGGACGGATAATCCTGATCCTTGATGGAGCGAACGAGGTTGGCAATTACGGCTTCCTCGTTATGCGCCGCAATAAAGAAGGCATAGCGATGAAGTTTTTTGGCCTTGGGAGGCGCGACCTCGCCACGAAGAGCGCCAATGACAAAGAAGACCACCTGGTACAGAAAGCAGACCGTGAGCAGCGTGACGACAATCTGGTTGAAGATCACGATGGGCGTGTTGGTTTGTAAAAAGGCGAGCATGCAGGCTCCCAGCAACGCGTAACGTAAACAATCGTATATCTTACCGCAGGCTTACCGAGTTCAAGAAACCACCTAATACTGGCTAGGCTTCGAGCAGACCGAGCTGCGGAACGATATCGTCGCCAGCAGCGGTGCGGCCAAGCGAGCGCGGAGCCAAATCGTCAAGAATCGCAGCGAGATCCCAGGGCAGCTCGTCGCGACACTCGATACGCTCCCCCGTCACGGGATGGTCGAACGCCACGCGCCAGGAATGAAGGAACTGCCTGGTCAGGCCCTGGTCGGCGCGCGCATCGCACTTGCCGTAAAGCGGATCGCCCACGCAGGCGTGGTTGATATGGCGCATATGCACGCGAATCTGGTGCGTGCGTCCCGTAAACAGATGGCACTCGACAAGCGTATAGCCATCGTCAAAGCGGGTGGAATCGAAGCGCTCGAGGACCTTGAAGGTCGTGATGGCCTGACGCGCGAAAGGATCGTCAGACACCGCCATCTTGACGCGGTCGCGCGTGGAACGGGCAATACCAGTGTTGATGGTGCCTTCATCCATAGCAATATGACCGTGGACGAGCGTAATATAGCGGCGATCGAGCGTGCGCGTACGAATGAGATTTTGGAGCGCACGTTGGGTGTCATCGTCCTTGGCCGCGAGCATGAGGCCCGAGGTATCGCGGTCCAGGCGATGCACGATGCCGGGGCGGTCCTCGCCCTGCACGGTACCCAGATGGTCGATACCGCAGTGATAGACCAGGGCATTCGCGAGTGTACCGCTCTCGTGACCATGCGCAGGATGGCACACCAGGCCGCGCTGCTTGGAGAGCACGATAAGGTAGTCGTCCTCATAGCGGATGTCGAGCGGGATGGCCTCGGGAATCACATCGGTGGGATCGTGCGGCTCGGGCAAATCGACCGAAATACGGTCGCCGGCTCGCACGGCGTGCTTTTTAGACAGGCAGGTCTCGCCATTGACACATACGGCACCGCCCTCAATCAGATGCGCGCAGGAAGAGCGCGTAGGGCAGCCGTCATTGGAGCCCAGATAGGCGTCAAGACGCTGACCAGCGGCATCGTCGGCAACAAGGATATGGATGTCGGCCATTAGCGCTCATTCCTTTCGCGAATCTTGCGGGCACGCTCCCCACGCTGCTGGGCCTTGCGCTTAGCGCGGGCCTCGTCACGGGCGTTAAGCTCGGCGGTCGCATCGACCTCACGGGCCGCGGGGCTCAAGAACATGTAGCCAAAGAGGGCGAGCACGACGCCCAAGGTAATGCCGATATCGGCCACATTAAAGACGGGGAAGTCGACGAAGGTGGTGGCAATAAAATCGGTCACGAAGCCAAAGGCCAAACGATCGATAGCGTTGCCGATAGCACCGCCCGCAACCATCGCCATGCCCACAACCTCAAGATGGGCGAGCTGGGGTGCACGAACGAGGTACACGGCAATAGCGATAATGACCGCCAACGCCAGCACGGCAAACGCGATGCCATGCCCCTCGCCCATGCTAAAGGCAGCACCGATATTGCGGACAAACAGGAAGTCGATCACACCGGGGATAACAGTCACATGCAAAGCGTCGCCCACGGCACGAACCGCAAGCTTGGTAAGCTGGTCAACAAGCAGCACAACGAGCGCTACCCCACCAGCAACACCCAACCGCCAACGCAAAGGCGGCGTCATATCCCCAGTACGACCCAAATCAATCCCCTACCCTCAAGAACATCGAATAACGTTTAGTGCAAGTAATCATCTTATAGTGACATGCATGAAACATGCAGCATATTCATCAACGAAAGCCAAATAACCAGCACAAAACAAAAGCGACATTCCGAAAACCGGAATGTCGCTAAATAGCTTTAGTTCCTACAACGGAAACGCCGCGTTACCGCGCCCTACAGCGCTTCGGCACAACGTTTGCAGATATGCGCATGACCGTTGTACTCGCCGACGGTGGTGCGGTAGTTCCAGCAACGGTCGCAGCACTCGCCCTCGGCGGCCTCGATGGCAACAGAGAGCTCCTCGCCCTGGGTCAGCTCAACATCGGAGACGATGTAGAACTCGGCCAGATCGACGGCCTTGTCGCCGGTCAGCAGCGCATACATCTCGGCAGGAACGACCGCCTTGACGCGGACCTGCTGGCTCTTGGTGAAGGTACCGGCGGAGCGGGCATCCTCAAGGGCCTTGGTCACGGCGCTACGGAGCTCGAGTGAAGCCTCGAGCACGCCCTCAAACTCATTGGCCTCGTCGAACGTGATGGGCGACTTGTACCAATCGAGCAGCGCGGCGTACTTCTGGTGATCGACGCAGCCGGCGGGCGCATAGGCCATGGCCTCGTCGACCGTGTAGGACAGGATCGGCTGAAGGTCGCGCATGAGCATCGAGAAGAGCTCGGCGAGCACAGTCTGGGCGCTGCGGCGCTCGAGCGAGCCGGGCTTCTCGCAGTACAGACGGTCCTTCAGGGCGTCGAGGTACACGTTGGAGAGCTCGGTAACCACGAAGTCGTAGAGCGCACGGTAGGCGCGCGGGAACTCGTAGCTGGCGTAGGCATCGTCGACCTCGGCCTGAACCTGGGTCAGGCGGGCAACCATGAGCTTGTCGAGCGGCAGCAGGTCGGCAAAGGCGACGCCGTCGGTCTCGGGCTCAAACTGACCCTCGAGCTCGGAGAGCAAGAAGCGCAGCGTGTTGCGGAAACGACGGTAGGCATCGGACGTACGAGCAAGGATCTCGTGGTCGATGGAAACATCGGAGCTGGTGTCGACGGAGGCAACCCACAGGCGGATGATGTCGGCGCCCATCTCGTCACAGACCTTATTGGGGTCGATGACATTACCGAGCGACTTGGACATCTTGCGGCCCTGGCCGTCGAGCGTGAAGCCCTGCGAGACGACCGCCTTGTAGGGAGCATGGCCATTGGCGCCCACCGAAGTGAGCAGCGAGCTCTGGAACCAACCGCGGTGCTGGTCGGAGCCCTCAAGATACACATCCGCCGGGTACTCAAGCTCGGGACGGTACTCGCAGACGGCCTTCCAGGAGACGCCGGAATCCCACCACACGTCGAGGATGTCCTTATCGGCCTTGAGGTGATGGCCGCCGCACTTGGGGCAGACGCAGGCCTCGCCCAGGTAGCTCTCGGGAGCGTCGGTGAACCAGGCGTCGGAGCCCTTCTCGTGGAAGAGCTTGATGACGGCGTCGAGCGTGGCGTCGTTCATGACCTTCTCGCCGCAGTCGGCGCAAGTGTAGCTGGGGATGGGCACGCCCCAGTTGCGCTGACGGCTGATGCACCAGTCGGGACGCTGCTCGACCATGGCACCGATGCGGTTAGCCGCGTGGGCCGGATACCACTTGACGTTCTCGCGGACCTCTTTGCCAGCCTGCTCGCGCAAACCGGTCTTGTCCATCGAGACAAACCACTGGTCGGTAGCACGGAAGAGCACCGGGTGCTTGCAGCGCCAGCAGTGCGGATAGCTGTGCGTGATCTTCTTCTCGAGGACCAGGGTGCCGCGCTCGCGCAGGAACTCGATGATGTGCGGGTTGGCCTCATCGGTATCCATACCGCTGAAGGGGCCACCGGTGCCAAACTCCTCACCGGTGTAGAACTTGCCGTCGTCATCGACCGGCATGCAGATGTCAGTGATGCCCTCCTTGAGGCAGGCAAAGTAGTCGTCGACGCCGTGGCCGGGCGAGTTGTGGACGATACCGGTACCGTCATCGACACCGACGTAATCGGCCAGCAGTGCCACGCCCTCGACACCGTCAAAGATCGGCTGCTTGTAGTGGATGTGGTGGAAGGTCTCGGCGGGAACCACATAGGGCTTGCCGTCGACCATAACCGGGGTGTACTCCCAACCAAACTCCTCGCAGCACTTGGGAGCCAGGTCCTCGAGCATGACCTCGGCACGACCCTCGTGCTCAACGGCGACATAGGCGGCGCCGGGCTTAAGGGAAACGGCCTGGTCGGAGGGGATGGTCCACGGTGTGGTCGTCCAAATGATAAAGTCAACCGGGCCGTCGAAGTTCTCGAGGCCGGCGGGCTTGGAGGTCATCTCAAAGCGCACGAAGATGGACGGGCTCGTCTCATCGGAGTACTCGATCTCAGCCTCGGCCAGCGCGGTGTGGCAGTGCTTGCACCAGTGAACCGGCTTGTGGCCGCGATAAATCATGCCCTTGTCGAACATGGCCTTGAAGACCTCGATGTCGGCGGCGTCATGCTGGTGATAGAGCGTCAGATACGGGTTGTCCCAGTCGCCAAGCACGCCAAGGCGACGGAAGCCGGCCTTCTGCAACTCGATGTTCTCGACAGCGAACTTATTGCAAAGCTCGCGGATCTTAGCCGTGGAGGTCTGGTTGAACTTCTCGGTGCCGAGCTTCTCCTCGACCTTGTGCTCAATCGGCTGACCGTGGCAGTCCCAACCGGGGACATAGGGAACTTCGCAGCCCTGCATCATCCAGTAACGGTTGATCATGTCCTTGGAGATCTTGTTCATGGCGTGGCCGATGTGGATCGGGCCGTTGGCGTACGGAGGACCGTCGTGCAGCACGAACTTCTTGTGACCCTCGTTCTTCTTTAGAACTTGCTCGTAGACCTTGTTGTCCTGCCAGTCCTTGAGTCGCTTGGGCTCGGACTTGGAAAGACCGGCACGCATGGGAAATCCGGTTTTGGGCAGATTCATCGTCTGCTTGTACTCGTTTGCCACGGTACCCCTTTCATGTCGTGGGCGCGCACGCCCTCTGGGCACCAAAAAAGCGCCCGTCCCTACAAGCTGGGACGAAGCGCCACAAAAACAGGCAGTCTGCCCGTAAAAGCTCTTCGCTTAACCACCCAGCTTAGATGCCCTCACCCGCGTCGCCGCGCGCTCGCATCCGTTACTCGGCTGGCCTGTATCGACGGCCATCTCGGCGATGTCTACTAAGACGAACCTGCGCGGCACGTCCGTTGGGATCGCAGCTCCGGGGTGATTTTCATCGGTCGCATGCACGGGTTCTCAGCGCTCCCCGCTCTCTGTAGCATGCGGACGGCCGACTACTCGTCCCCATCAACGCTTATGCGGAGTATGCTAGCACGTTCCGCGCCGGCGAAAAACCCTCAACACTGGTTTTATACGTTCGAAATTTCTCGCTATGACAGCCCTTCTCTAGGAGCAAAATACCTGAAAGCACTCTATCGAACGAAAGAAGGCTGCTATGCGCACGATTGGAATGAGCGACTACACCGTTGGCGAGGATTGCTTTACCGAGCTGCCCGGCGCGCTGGCCGAATACGGAGCGACCAAGGTCGCGATCATCGGTGGCAAACGAGCCCTGGCTGCAGCGCTGCCGGGCATCGAGGCGGCGCTTGAAGGTACCAATGTCGAGATTCTGGAGACGCGCGTCTACGGCACCAACAGCACGCGTGCCAATATCGCCAAGGTCGTGAACTCCCCTGCCTGCCAGGAAGCTGACGTGCTTATCGCATGCGGCGGCGGCAAGGCGCTCGACACCGTGAAGACCGCAGCAATCGAGCTCAAGAAGATCGTCTTTACCGTGCCTACAATATGCTCCAACTGCTCGGCCGCGACCGCCATTGCCGTTGTCTACAACGACGACGGCTCGCTCGAGGGCTATTCGTACCCCAACCGCCCTGCGCACATCTTCATCAACCCCAAGATCATCGCCGAGGCGCCAGCGGAGTACTTCTGGGCCGGTGTAGGCGATGCCCTGTCCAAGCAGCCCGAGGTCGAGTACGCCACGAGCGCCGGTAATTTGGAGCACACCGCCGGTCTTGGCCTGGCACTCGCCCACACCTGCTCCGAGCCGCTGTTTACCTACGGCGTGCAGGGTCTAAAGGACGTGCGCCAGGACCTGTCGAGCGAGGCCGTTAAGCAGATCGCGCTCGATATCGTGGTCAACACGGGCTATGTCTCGAACCTGACCAACCAGAACGATTATTACTACAACTCGAGCGTGGCGCACGCGTTCTACAACGCCACCTGCAGCATTCCGCGTGAGGGCACCTACCTGCATGGCGAGGTCGTGAGCCTGGGCGTGCTGGTACTGTTTGCCTATACGGGCGATACCGAGAACCTTGAGCGCTACGCCGCCTTTAACAAGCAGATGGGCCTGCCCGTGACGCTTGAGCAGGTCGGCCTTACCGAGGGAGATATCCCGGCCCTGTGCGAGTTCGCACACGCCACCAACGAGTGGAAGCAAGGCAACCCGGAGCCCTTCACCGACGAAAAGTTCGCCGCCGCCATCAAGGCCGCCAACGCCTACGGCCACTCTATCCTGGCCTAACCGACCAAAACCGCCACAAAGGGTACAGTACCTTTGTGGCGGTTTTTTATTGCTGTAACATGCTCGAGTCGAATTCGCTTGCCGGGATCACGCGGTAGCCGTGGCGCAGGAGCAGGTCAACGAAGACACCGTTACCTGTTGTGAGCGTGCCGCTGAAGGATCCGTCGTAGATATGGCCCACGCCGCACGACGGACTGCGATCCTGCAAAATGCACGCAACGATCTCGGACGGGCCGCCCGCCTGCTCACACATATCGAGCGCACGTTGAGCACCCAGGCGAAACTCGCGATTAACCGAGATGCCCTCGCTGGTACGAACCTCGCCGTTAACGATCTCGGACGGCTTGCGCGGGGTGGGCAGACCGCCAAAAACCTCAGGACACACCAAGAGGACCTCGGTCCCCGTACGCTCGCAGGCCTCGACCAACTCGCGATGATAGTTGTCGAGCCCGTTATACTTGCAGCTCTCGCCCATCAAGCAGGCACTCACCACGATCTTCATTTCCATCCCTCTCAAGCAAAACGCCCCATTTGAGAAAGCTGCTCAAATGGGGCGTCGGCGTTTACTGGCTCGACCGCGGCGTTACTGTTGCTTGGGCATCAGCGGATTCTCGCGCGTGAGGAGGTTCATGAACTCCTCACCCGTGATGGTCTCCTTCTTGTACAGATAACGAGCCAGCTCATGGAGCTTGAACTTGTTTTCCTTGAGGATCTGCAGGGCGCGATCGTGCGCGTCCTCGATCAGCTTAGCGACAATCGCGTCCACACGCTCGGCCGTACCAGGGGCGCAGGTGAGCGACGTGTCCTGATTGAGATACGCGTTCTGCACGGTACCGAGCGCCATCATGCCAAACTCGTCGGACATACCAAAGCGCGTCACCATGTTACGGGCAAGCTTGGTGGCCTGTTCGATATCGTTGGCGGCACCGGTCGTCATCTCGCCAAAGATGAGTTCCTCGGCCGCACGGCCGCCGCAGTAGACGGCAAGCTTGTCCAAGACCTCCTGGCGTGTCGTCAGGAAGCGCTCGTCCTCCTCGACCTGCATGGTATAGCCAAGAGCACCGCTCGTGCGCGGCACGATGGTGATCTTGGTAACCGGCGCGGAACCCTTTTGGCGGGCAGCGACGATGGCATGGCCGATCTCGTGGTAGGAAACGACCTGCTTCTCGTGGTCGGAAAGCACCGTGGACTTACGCTGTTGGCCGGCAATGACGACCTCCACCGACTCCTCGAAGTCGTCCTGGGTTGCACGCTTGCGACCCTCGCGAACGGCGCGCAGGGCGCCCTCGTTGATGATATTGGCCAAGTCGGCGCCCGAGGCACCGGGCGTGGCGCGGGCAATCGCGGTCAGATCGATCGGCGGCTCGGTCTTCACACTCTTGGCGTGGAGCTCGAGGATGTTCTTACGGCCGGTCAGATCGGGCAACTCGACGGGGATGCGGCGGTCAAAACGACCGGGGCGCAGCAGCGCCGGATCGAGACTGTCGGGGCGATTGGTTGCGGCAAGGACAACGATACCCTTGTGGTTATCGAAGCCATCCATCTCGGTCAGCAACTGATTGAGCGTCTGCTCACGCTCGTCGTTGCCGCTAAAACCGCCGCCATCGCGCTTCTTACCGATGGTATCGATCTCATCGATAAAGACGATACACGGGGCCTTTTCCTTGGCCTGCTTAAACAGGTCACGCACCTTAGCAGCGCCGCGACCAACAAACATCTCGACAAACTCAGAGCCCGAAATGCTAAAGAACGGAACGCCCGCCTCGCCGGCAACAGCCTTGGCAAGCAGGGTCTTACCGGTACCCGGAGGGCCGACAAGGAGAGCACCGCGCGGCAGCTTGGCGCCAATCTCCTCGTAGCGCTGCGGCTTCTCCAGAAAGTCGACGACCTCCTTGAGAGACTCCTTGGCCTCTTCCTGGCCGGCGACGTCCTTAAAGGTCACGCCCACGTCCTTGGAGGCGATCACGCGCGCGCCGGACTTACCCAGTCCGCCGCCGCCAAAACCGCCGCCGCCAAAGTTCATCGACGGGCCGTCATCGCCCATAGCCTTCTTCATGCGGCGGTTGAGCCACCAACCGATGAGGAAGAAAATCGCCATGGGAAGAATGAGTGTGAGCAGGTAGTAGGTCATCAAACCCGAGTTTTTATCGGGAACGACCGACTCCAGCGAAGCGCCAGACTCAAGCACGCGATCGGTAAAGCCCGCATCGTTCGGCACACCGGTCGTCTTATAGGCGATGTTCTCGTCCTCGCCCTTCTTGGTGTAATAAATCGAGTAATCGTCCGTGTTGTACTCGACCTTGTCGACACTCTTCTTATCGAGCGCTTTGACAAACGTCGAGTAATCGGTCTTCGTAATCTGCTGCGTGTGACCGATGTTAGGGAACAGAACGGTCGAGAGCACGAGGTAGACGACGAAGGCGATGAGCACGTAGAGAATCATATTCCGTCTACGTTTGTTGTCATCCATCTCCATCTGCTTGAACTCCATCTACTGGGGTTGATAATGCTAACTAGAATACCCAACCCGGCCGGCGATAAACCGACGCCGGGCACGAAAGGACAGAGATGGCATCACTGTAAGTCGGCAAGGTTCAAATCTATACAGGCGACGGCAAGGGCAAGACGACGGCTGCGTTGGGGCTCGCCTTGCGCGCGACGGGCTACGGACTCGACGTGCTCATGCTTCAGTTTGCCAAGAAGCTGCACTGCGCCGAGCATGATGCGGCGCCCCGTTTGGGTCTGCGCATCGTACAAGCCGACCGCGACACGCCCGAGGCCTGCGCGGCACAGATTCTGGAGCTAGCACGCGAGCAGATCTCGCAGGTCGATGTGCTCATCCTGGACGAACTCGGCGAAGCGATGCGCCGCGGCTTTGTAACGCGCAAGGATGTGGAGGGGCTGATCGCGCAGAAGCCCGCCACCACGGAGCTCGTGCTAACCGGCCGCGGCCTGCTGCCCCTCGCGAACCTCGCCGACCTTGTCACCGCTGTCTCTTATACACATCTGACGCTGCCGACGAAGCTAGAAGTGTAGAT
>ENA-OZEW01000686-OZEW01000686.1-human-gut-metagenome-genome-assembly--contig:-NODE-686-length-10914-cov-4.733309_pt1 | contig 10914 bp, 8 predicted proteins | sample MGYA00245072_ERZ653617 | MGnify/ENA primary metagenome ERZ653617 (study PRJEB26926, sample SAMN06165063) | human gut metagenome | biome: ENVO:00009003; feature: ENVO:2100002; material: ENVO:00002003...
TACGAGATGCAGCGTAGTCTCGTGGGCTCGGAGATGTGTATAAGAGACAGTGCGTCTGCCGTCCGGGTCAAGGCGGTTCAGCTCGTCGTATAGAGCGTCGAGCAGTTCCTTATCCATAAGGATGGACTCCGCAGACGATGCGTCGTCGGCCAGCGTGTCACCAAGGGTAAGCTCGTCTTCCTCGCCGCCGATAGGCGTGTCGATGGAAACCTTCTTACCGGCAGCGTAGAACGGGCAGCCGGGGCAAACACCGTCACACTTCCAAAGCTGGGCCTTGGTGCAGCGGCACTCGCCGTTCTTCTGGGCATGGTAGCGGGTGTTCCAGATGGGCTGGTAGTATGCCCTGTAAACTTCCTCGCTGACCTCGATAGGGGTCCCGTCGACCGGGATAAAGTACTTCTTGTCGTTGTTTTGCATGAAAATTTCCTCCGTTCGATTTGCTTGGAACGGAGGAAACCTTCATGGTCAGCTGCAAATGGGTATAGAAATCCAACCACAGTCCCGACGGAGATTTCTCCGTTCCGGTCTGCAGCTTCCTTATCCAGTAGGCAGCTGTTCGTATTAACTTGTCCCATCAGGCGGTACTGGATCGTCCGGGGCCAGTGGACGTACCGCTTGTGGGTGTGAGCTTTCACTCACAGGTACTATTTTATTGAGATTCCGGATTTTCACAAGGAAGTGGGACTTCCGGTTCAAGTGGCCGAAAAAGCCTGAAAAATAGGCAAAAAAAGAAGGCCCTCATGTCTTGAAAGACATAAGAGCCTTGATAAATCAGGGTTTTATACCGGAAGTGCGACTTCCGAATTATTTTTCAGGAGCAGTCAATTTGTTCCCGTTTTTGGGTAGTTGCTGCGGGATACCGGCATCTTGTAGCTTTGCATTCCACATTAAGATGTTCTCCATGTGGTGATTATCGATCAGATACCGGTAAATGAGGTATTCCTCATTGGCGGCCATGATATTGTACCCGGCCTTGTTAATCAGATCGTATGAGAAGGATGGGTGCAAGTTCAAGCCGATACAGAGGGCAAGCACACTTTGCAGGGTGGGTTTGGCGTCTTTTTTATTACGGTAGTCCTGAATCATTCGGGAGCTGATGCCGGTGCGTTCTTCCATCTTCTCGTTGGTGTAACCACGACGTTTTACATGATAATCGAGGGTGCCGCAGAAGGACGAAGGGACCTCTGCAAGGATATCAGATACCCGCTTTGCCTCCGCTGCGATGGCAGCCATTTCACGGGCACGTTTCTGGACATCTTCGTTTTTACCTTCTTTGGGATTGAACTTTGCCTCTACGAAGCTCTTTGAATCGGCATCCCGGCAGAGGAAACAGATCCGGTAGAAGGAGTCATCATAGTGGCTGCTGACTCTTGTTGTGCGGTCAAATACCAAGCAGCATTCGTCAACATGAGCCAGAGCATATTCTGTGAGTTCAGCCTGCTCATTCTGGACGACAACGTACTTCGGATCGTTGATGACCATCATGCCGCCAGCGTGAATAAACCGGCCAGCTTTGAAATCTTCTGCAAGGTCCTGATTGAACAACGATTCGATAATGGCGTTGTTCCTGTCGATAATGAAGGTCTGATCCTTTTTCAGCGAGCCCTTGGCGAAGGAGAACGGTGGGTAATATTGCCCGTCTACATAGTTGAATACACCGGCGGCCTGATCAAAGCCCAGCTCAATGGCTCTGATCTTTGCGGCCATCGTGGAAACCTTGAAGAAATCGGCAAACTCACTGATAGCAAGCTGCATGATAGATGCTTTGCTATCTGAGAGGAATGCACGACTAAGCGTGTAGAGAAGTTCACTTAATTTTGCACGGCCTGTCTTTGCAGGGATCAGGATTTTTGGAGCGATGGCATTAGCCTGCCACTCCATCCATGCCAGTTCCTCACTTAAACCACCGGCTCCTTTTTTATACTCCTCAACGACAGCACAGGAAATAGACGTGAGTTCAGGGTTGATAAGTTTCTGAAGCTCAAAGAACTTATAGTGCTTGTCCCAATGGACGCACTCGTGAATGATGGTGTTGTTCACAGAGCCGATATTACGCATAAAGAATACATCCGGATCAACCAGAATTGTTCCTTCCTCAATGTCAATAGACACAACATTTCTGTCCCGGTCGTAAATATCGACAGTCGCATTGTTGAAATAGGTCCGGCCAAAAACGCCGTCAGGAAGAGGAGCGTGATGAACGGTAAGACACATCGCTTCCAACACTTCCTTGATTGGCAGCGGCATGGGCGTTTCTAATGCTTTCGGGCAGTATTTTTTCAGGAATTTTTCAGCATGAGCATCAAGGTCCTTTGAGTACACATATGGGATCAAATACTGAGAAAGAGCGTCTTCTTTACTGAAGCGTTCCTTGCTGTATTCACCCACAGATGTGATAGTAACCATATTGAGGCCACAGCGGAGGATACCTGTAAAAGAGATGGAAAACCACGGATAGACGATGTCTTCTTCGTAGTCACGTCTGGAGCGACCTTTTACGATAACATCCGCTTGCACAGCAGCTCTAAAAAGGATACGGTCGTCATCCGTCTCCTTAAAAGAAACTCCCATTACATGAAGATCATCGAGCTCAGTATAGCTCGGATCAGGAACAAGGCTGGTGTGTAAATTCAGCCCTCCACGATTCTGGAATATGTATGACTTGAGCCGCTTGAACATCAAGTCATAATACTGATCTTCCAGATATGCCGCAAAAGATTTATCCTTACGTGCCAGAAGAAATCCCTCCTTTGTCTTACAGCGCAAACATCGCCATGATTTCCTTCACCATGCGATCCGTCCGAGCTTTGATGATATCTACCGTCCATTCATCCTTATCACAGACGTCATCGTTCAGATTGAGGCCGTTACGATAACCGATGTACTGACCGTTATTATCTTTGCGTTCCTTCTTTTCATTGAAGGCCTTATTACTCAACGTACTATTGTATCCGGTGATCGTAAGGTTGCCGAAAGTGTGAACATAGAGCGACTGATATTCCTTCGCTTTTTCACGGTCGCCTCCAGCGATCATATCCACCCAGCTGTCTGGAATATTCGGTCCTTGCGGGAAGATGTGTTCGATAGACCAAACGTACTGATTGCTGTTCGTTTTCCTCCAGAGGTCCTGTACGTTTTCACGGGTCATACCACGCTTTGCCATCATGCAGAGGATGAAACGGGTAGCACCGCTGTTATCATCGTACACAGGACCACGAAGTTTCTCTTCAAAGAACTCATCGGAAGCGGAAACGGAAATAAGGGTATCTCGCATATTAGTGTAAATGTCTGCACCACGGTACTCATTTTGTTCGGTGGCCTCGATAAACGACATAAAGATACGGGTCAAATCACGAGTAGGCGGAGTGTCGGTCAAATTACGACGGATGAAGAAGTTGACCAGCAGCTTGCAGATTTTTACTACATCCTCGTCAGTTACGCCAAGCGACTCCTGATGCTTAATCAAGTACATAATGAACAGATAGGACGGAGCACCTTGAACACGCTGCAGATCCAGATAGCTTTCACGCTGTTCGTCGGAAAGGGTATCCGTCTTGTTCAAAATGATACCGGCATAGATTGCTGCATTTTCAGTCAACTCGTCCAGAGCGGCAACAGGGTCCTTGGTGATGATCTTTTCATAGATATCCAGCATGGTAGACCGGGTTGCAATAGTGCCGAGAGGATACTGACGGTCGCCTTTGAGGAATGGAGCATTGAGCTTCTTCCTGAAGGCATTGTAATTCTGCCTGAAGAAACGTTCTTGATCAGAGTATTCATCACCGAGGTCAGAAAGGATTTCAGTCCAGCGAGAGAAATAGTAGTCAATATCACCGTCGCCATTGACATCCAACCGGGCCAGAAGCAGGTTCTTGATAAGATCGACTGATGTCAGCGGAGTGCCCCTGTTGTTCAGAGACTCGAAAAGGGTGTATGCATCAGCATGATTCGACACCTCGATCATGACGAGAATTGCAGAATTCACCTTATCGAGGATTTGGAACATGGCGAGCACCTTGTCGGAGGCATCATCCAGAACGGCATTGATGCGCTTTTTGAAATAGTTGTATGCTTTTTCGATTCTCCGTAGTCCGGCGAACTTGGGCATGGGTCGCTTCGGGATAATACCGATTTTTGCGAGGAGGCCCATGAAATCGTCACGGTTGCTGCCTTGGATCTGCGGGACAACACGGATATCTGACTGCGTTTTCTTCAGCACCAGTTTGCGCTTGAGCTGAAGGATATCCGACTGTTGATCCTCATCCAGAAGATCTTTATATGAATTCAGGGTGGTATAGAGTGCAGCAAGGAACAGACTGAGCGTAGTCAGTCGCTGCTGGCCATCAACAACCTCAAACTTCGGTGCGTTAATCGTATCCGTGGCCGAGTTGATACAAATGATCGAGCCGAGGAAATATCCATCATCGTTTTCAGTGAGGTCGTCAAACAGGGCCTCCCATTCTCTGGAGCCCCAAGTGTACTCACGCTGATACTTCGGAATTTCGAAGATTACCTTTGAATCCGGGTCAAACACCTGTGATACCGGATACTTGTTTACGTTGATGTTGTTAATATTCATGCACTAAACCATCCTTTCACCTTGGTTTCGTTTTCTATTCAAAGCCTCATCGCTTGTGAGGCGTTATATTTTGATTTATCGCTCTGACGGACAAAGACTGCAAACTGCTCCTGAAGCTCGATGGGAGGCAGTGTTATGGAATACTCACTCAGATATGTGATTGGCACTCGCCGTTGACCACCAGTGCCAGTCATAACTTTTTCAGCATCGGAGCGGAACTTTGAAAACATTGTGATAATGTATAGCCAGTATGGATCGCTAACGCCCTTAATGGGTCTGAGTACATGAAACTCTGTAGATCCAAAACCGACTCCGTTTTTCAGTCCTTTAGCAACGCCGCCCTTGCCATTCTCCATGCAGGGCGTTATTTTTGCAAAGAGCACATCGTTTTCGGCAAAGTATGTGAACCCCTTACAGACTTCCGAGTAAGGCCGCTCTACGGAGGCATCGATACGACCATCTTCACTGACAGAGGGCATTGCCACAAATGAGTAGCTGTCATCCGTATTTATGCCCTTCGGCTTTCGTGGATTAAGTTCACAGCACTTTCCGAGTGTAGTTAGTCCCCACCTAAACGGGTCTGTTCCTGGCTTGCCAAAGCGCTCGATAAATTGAGACTTAACGAGCTCATCGGTAGCCGAGATCAGCCTTTTATAGGCCTCCATCGTATCGTTAATGGACCACAAGACTTCGGCCAGCTTGCGCTGGGTGTCCATATCCGGCAGCTCAAACTCCAACTTCTTCAGGTCTCGCCAGTTGATTGTCGGGGACAATGATCCCACAGAAATCTTGATGGCCGCATCCAAGAAATAATCAGAACTGATGAACAAGGGGAAGAAATCCTTGTCGATTACGTCCTCTTTGGGCCGCAGCACCATTCCATGAGCGGAGAAAATGCCGTCAAAAGGTGCTATGGCGACCTTCTTCTGGTAAGCTCTGCGCTTTCCAAAAAGAACATCTCCTTTATGCATCACCAGCTTTTCTCCGATTGGAGCTACCTCCGAGCCGAACCGGGTAACCTTCAGAGTCCCAGAATCCAGATGCTCAAGGCCAAGGTAGGTGAAGCGATCCTCTTCGACAGGCTTTTTCTTCTCGGTGCTGTTGATAGCAATCTGATCAAATCGATATTTCGCCATTATGCACACCTCCTCATGGGAGCGGTGTGACCGGAGAAATCCTTATAGGCTACGGGCCCGATAAATTGAGATTTGAACAGCTCAGAACGGCAAATTTTGATTTATCGCTCTGACGGACAAAGACTGCAAACTGCTCTTGGTCAAGCAATGGAGGTAAAGCTATCTCCATGTTTTTGATATACGAAACAGCTCCTATGTTTTTAATGCCCGAACCTTTTGTTTCTAGCTGATCGACAGAATTCTTCATGTAGGTTAAGAATACTTCTGGAAGCATCTTCTCATTTAGATGGAACTTACAAAGTGCCTGATTTATAATCCCTAACTCTGCATCATTGGGCAGCTGATATAAGCATCCTATCGTTCCAGAACAACTCATTATGAAATCTCCTGGGCCACATTCAAAACGCTTTAGTTCCTGATATTTTGCCTTAGTAACATAGCTATCACCAAGAACAGCCGATCTCTGAATGGCATTTTTCTGTTCATACACTTTAACGGTGTCAGGGCCTTTTTCGACGAAGAAGTTGACTTTTAATGTACTACCAAACGGACCCCGAACAATGGAGTCACATAGCGCTTTTAGCTTTACCAATGGCCATCCTTTTTCTTTAGAGAACAACTCGATAAATTGAGAATTGCAAACAAAACAGCATCTGTATATTACTATTCTTCGTGATATGTTTGCGTCAAGGTTCGATCTTTCAGCGTAACTTCAATCTTCGAGATTATTTTCGCAGGGTCTAAATCTTTGTGATCACTTGTTAGTTGTCCTTTTTCAGGTTTGATAAAATACTGTACTTTATCACCGGTACCAACATAGCTAACATAAAGTACAACAATCGTATCGCCATCTTTATCTGTCTTGATGTTTGTAGTAAGGCGATAATCAGGAGTTGGTTTAGCTTTTTCTTTTATTTCTGGTATGTACCAGTCATCCAAACGGATGAGTGTTGCATCCTTGAAAATTTCACGATTCAGAACTCTTAAGCAACGGGAAATAAGAGCTTTGGAGCTTCCAATCTCGATTTGGTTCCTGCATTTCGGACAGGTCAAAACAGCACTATCGAAGCTATGGTCATATTCCAATTCAATCTCAGGATGTTTAGTACAATGAAAATGTATACCTTCCTGATTGCAGAAATAGTGGTCGTGGAAATTCACTTCCTTTGTGTGAAAGTTGGTACAATCTCCGTGATCAGTATTGTATTCATCGAAAAGTGAACATTTTCTGAAAGATATTTCATCATCCAGCCTATAAATGATTTTATTACTCATAACGGTACTCCTTAAAAAGTGTTATCCGATATATTTTCTGTGTGACTCTTTTACGTTGTTCTGATTCACCATAGCGTATTGGAGCGTGGTATCAATGCTCTGGTGGCCGAGAAGCTGCTGCACCTGCTCAATTGGCATGCCTTTGTCGATAGCCATTGTAGCAAGCGTCCGTCGGAACTTGTGCGGATGTACCTTATGAAAACTCAGCTCACGACCAATTTTGCGGAGCCTGATTTCCACACCACTGATTTGAAGCCGGTCAAACGGTTTCAGCAGGGATACGAACAGTGCTTCATTGCCGTCTGTGCGTTCGCCAAGATAGCGTTGCAAGTGGATTTTTGTCCGGGCGTCAAAGTAGACCTTGCGTTGCTTATTTCCTTTACCGAACACGATGCATTCCCGATTTTCAAAATCCACATCACTGCGATTGAGCTTTACGAGCTCACCGACTCGGATGCCGGTTGAGGCCAGAAGATCAATCATGGCCAGATCTCGTGCGTTGTCGCAGTGATCACGCATTAGCTCTAGCGATTCATCTGAGTAGGTTTCTTTGACCGTTTTACCGGTCTTCACCTTGTGGATTCTCCTGACAGGGCTCTTGACGATATAGTCTTCGTCTTCGAGCCATGCGAAGAAAGAGGAGAGAATGCGTCTCACATTATCGAGGGTGACTTTGCTCACGGTTCCTCGTCGCTGGTATGTATCGAGGTAGGAGCGAAGATTCTCGGTTGTTATCTGGCATTCCGGCTTGCCGATGCTCTCCAGCATGTTCCGGATTGTAGATTCGTAGTAACGGAGGGATTTTTCCGAGCATCCCTCGACACGCTTTGCGGCAATAAATACCGGTAGCATGTCGCTCTTTTCGTTTTTGCTCTCGGTTGTGGCTGATTGTAACGGCAGCAGATGCTTTGCCAGCACTTCCGAAAGCAGTTTCATTTGGTTCTCATCCAGAATTCCGAGCAAATCGTTCCGGATATTTGCTATTATGTGGTCGATCATGATGGTTTCCTCCTTTTCGTTATCCTCCGTTTCCGGTGTTCCCACGAGCCGGAGGAAACTTCATGACCTTGTTTCTTAGCCAAGATTCTCAGCTATAATGCGTTTGTAGGTTGCGGTCAGCTCAGAGAGTGCCTGTTCCAGTTCAAATTTTGATTTATCGCTCTGCCGAACGAAGGCCGCAAACTGCTCCTGAATCTCAATTGGTGCATCTGGAATAAGATACTGCAGAATATCACTGTCTCGTACCGCAGGATAACTGATTCCGCTTGCTTGTTCACACATTGCGTTCGTGAATGCCTCTGATGTAATTACTCCCCAGATATATTCTGGCAAGCATTTTTCACACCGAAGAACGCAAAATCCGGTCGATGCCACAACATTTTCCTCTGAATAAGGGTTCACAGCTATGTTCTGAAGGTTAGGACGAACCGTGGATATCAGAATGTCTCCTTTTTCAAGAACCTGTTGGGCCCTTGATGGAGTCTCATCAATAGGAAATTCGACATATCCTGTGACTCGCTTCGACTGATTGTTTATTGAAGAAATATCGATATAGCGGATCTCCTCAAAATCTTTAGAAATGTCTTTCTTTTTCTTTATCTTCCGATCAACCACACTGCTTATAGGTACAAGTTGATATTTCTCGGAGTAAAAGAACTGCTCCATAAATTGAGATTTCACCAGCTCATCCGTCGCTGCAATCAATTTCTGATAGGATTTTTTCGTGGCGTCCATAGCCCACAGAAGCTCAGCGAGCTCACGCTGTTTATCCATATCAGGTAGTTCAAACTCATAGTTTTTCAGATGCTCCCACTTTACACGGGGAGAGAGGGACCCGGCGGATTTACCAACAGCGAAGTCAAACAGTTCATCATTCTGAATGATAAACGGAAGAAGCTCAGGAAGAATGCGATCTGGGATAGCTTCTATTACCGTGATGTCGCCGGAACAGATGCCGTCGAACGGCGCAACGGCTGCCTTTTTGAGATAGGCTCTGCGTCGACCGAACAGAACATTGCCTTTGCGGAACATCTTTGTGAAGGTGTTATCGTTGCCCTCATCCCAAGCGGTGAGAGTCACTTCCTCCGAAACCAGATGCTCAAGGCCGACAATTGGATATCCGTCCTTGCTGCCTTTGCAGGTTTCCTTGTGTTCAATGGCGACATCGCCCAATTTCACTTTACTCATTATCTTCGGCCTCCTTTCCCAGCATGGCATTCAGTTTCTCATAGCTCAGCTTCATCATTTCCGAGGCGGCCCTCCAGCTGTCATAGTGTTCCTGAACCGTGCGAGTGTCGATTTCTTCCTCGTTTACTTCCGGTTTGACATACAGCGGAATGCTGAGTGAAAAGTTATTATCGGCAATGTCCTGAATGGTTGCGATCTTAGCAAAGTCGCCATCATCGCAGTAATTCTTATACGCAGTTGCGATCCGCTGAATATGACGGTCCTCCAGATAGCTCTGCGCGTTCTTCCGCTCGACTTCGTTAACAGCATTAATGAAGAGGATTTGCCCACGGCGCTCCGGTCGCTTTGTCATTCGGCAGATCATGATGCAGGCTTCCATTGGGGAGTTGTAGAACAGGTTCGGCCCAAGACCGATAACGCATTCTACTCTGTCGCTGCGGACAAGTTTCTCGCGCATTGTGCTTTCCTCATTACGGAAAAGGACTCCGTGCGGGAACAGAATAGCACATCGACCGGTATCCTCTTTGAGGCTTGCAATAATGTGCTGGAGAAAAGCATAGTCGGCACGGCCCTGTGGAGGAACACCTAAGAAGTTGCGACCGTATTTATCGCTCTCAAAAGCGGCTCGATCCCACTGGCTAATGGAATAAGGTGGATTTGCAAGGCAGAGGTCAAATTGCTGCAACTTGCCGTTTTCAATGAAAGCGGGAGAAGCAAGTGTGTCGCCGTTGACGATGCTAAAGTCCTTAACACCATGCAAGAACAAGTTCATCTTGCCGATAGCTGATGTCAGAGCATTGATCTCCTGCCCATAGACCGCCACATTGCGCCATTCCTTGCCTTGCTCTTTCAAGTACGCTATAGCGGAGATGAGCATACCGGCGCTTCCACAGGTCGGGTCATATATGGATTCTCCGGATTCCGGCTTCAGCATTTCAGTCATCAGGTGGACAACGGTACGATTGGTATAGAACTCCTGCGCTGTATGGCCGCTGTCATCTGCGAATTTCTTAATTAGGTACTCATATCCCTGACCGAGCTCGTCCTCAGGGCAGTTGGCAATAGACAGTGTTTTCGTGCTGAAGTGCTCCAACAGGTCTTTCAAAAGCCTGTCGGGAAGACGATTTTTGTTGGTCCAAGCTCCATCACCGAAGATGCCCTGCAGCTTATCAGAGTTCGCATTTTCAACCTTCCTGAACGCCTCAACGATAGCTACGCCTACATTTTCAGAAACGGCGCGGACGTCATTCCAATGATAGCCCTTCGGAACAATAAAGGTATGGATCTCGTCCTCATCAAATTCGGATGCATCATCACCGTACTCTTCGACAGCATTAGATGTTTCTTCATCGTACACATCGCAGATGCGCTTGAAGAAAAGAAGTGGGAAAATATACTGCTTGTAGGCACCGGCATCAATGTTGGTTCTGAGCAGAACTGCAGAGTTCCAGAGGTAGGACTGCAGTTCTTCGATTGTTATTCTCTTACTCACTGATGTAGCCTCCTTTCAGCAGCAGTTCTCTCATCCGGGTTTCGGCCTCGATCATCTCGTCATAGGCCTCGAAGTACTGTCTGCGGATTTCTTCCGGAGGAACTGTTTCTTGTTCCTTCTTTTCGATATAGTTGTTGATTGCCAGAGAATAGTCCTTTTCTCGAATGTCAGCAATCGTGACGATCTTGACCTTTTCAATCACATCCTCATAAGCCTGTCTCTTATACACATCTGAAGCTGCCGAC
>ENA-OZEW01000693-OZEW01000693.1-human-gut-metagenome-genome-assembly--contig:-NODE-693-length-10865-cov-4.760962_pt1 | contig 10865 bp, 10 predicted proteins | sample MGYA00245072_ERZ653617 | MGnify/ENA primary metagenome ERZ653617 (study PRJEB26926, sample SAMN06165063) | human gut metagenome | biome: ENVO:00009003; feature: ENVO:2100002; material: ENVO:00002003...
ACTTCTAGCTTCGTCGGCAGCGTCAGATGTGTATAAGAGACAGGTTTTATGACGGTGCCATTTTATATCAAATAATTATTTCGTATTCTCAGCTTCACCGATACACAATCGTCTCCTGTGTCTCCCCGGTATTCCGGTTCCAGATTACCCGCATATCCACACCATCTTCATAATTGCCCGGTCCCAGATCATAGATAATGAAATCATCACTCACCACCAACGATTTTATGCTCTTATTCTCATCCGGGTTAACCGTAAACAGTTCGCCTTCCGACTCACCATCGAACGATCTGTATTTTATGCAGACGCCATCATCCACGCTCTGTGCATAAAAGGCATCTCCTTTATAAACATTCAGGCAATACACGTCAGACGCAATCTTCTCCAATTCCTTTTCCTCTTCATTCCAAACCTTTAATTGATGATCCAATAAAACTACCGCATTGTCTGATAGTTCATATCTGCTTCCATAAATAACGCCCTCATATAAATCAAAAAGTTCCGTATCTATATTAAGCAAGTGCCGCATACGTCCAACCTCCATCGGCTGACTCCAATCCCATTTATCCAGATTCAGACAATAGTATTGGCGCGCTTTTTGAAGCACCAGATGATGATCCCGGATTCCAAATGCCAGCGAACCTTCACCCATATTCTCATAAATGATCTGTGCACGGGTTCCTTCTTTGTCGATACGATAGATTCGATTTCCTATCTGAATATAGAAATACTCATTATAATAATAGAGCTTTGAACGGACAGAATAATAGATTGCATCCCCATAATCAAATGTATAAAATTCCTCATATGTACCTTCCGGAGAGAGACGATAAATTACATTGTTCCCGCATTTTTTCAACTCATCTACATGGTCATAGTTTCCAAGCTCCACCCGGCTTTTATAGAAATACACATAGCCATCCACAACCAATGCCTCATTTGCATAATTTCCACTTTGCAAATCGATCTCCTGATTAACCCCGGAAAACGGATTTTCAAACAACCGGTTCTTTGCCTTTTGTTCAGAATGATGCTTGTAAAACACTCTGCTGCCAATTGTACAGACAACAAGAATAACTGCAAATATAATTATCTTTTGTTCCCGACTTAAAGACATCCCATTCTCCCTTCACCCCTGTATCATATACTTCATCTTTTTGTTTTTCCATCAAATAATTCCTTTTCAATCTCTCGTCAGCCGAATCCGATCACAGGTTTTACCCTCCATTCCGGTATAGGTACCGCGGAATGAAAAGATAATTGTACAGGTTCCAATATTCGTCTTATACTCGTAATAAAGATCCTTCATAGAACTAATCTCTTTTTCTTCATCCGGTTTTCCCATCGCTGCAAGTATCTCTTCATACGTGCTTGCCTGACTGAGTCCATTGCACAACATAAATTGTTCGTCGGACCATATCGTCTGAATCGGACAATTCACCGCAGCTGTCTCCTTCGTACCTGTATTGATTACCGATACATCAAACTCCCCCTTAAAATCACGTGCCTCCATCTTGCAGATTGCTGTCTCATATGCCTTATATCCATCTATCATCAGAGAGGCTGGTTTTCCCAGCATGATCTTCGCATCACTTTCATTCATGCTATACCCTGCGTCATACAGATCTGTGGTTGTGCACGGAAATGTCATAACCTTTCCGGCAATCGCAAATTCCATACTGGATACATCCTTCGTCGTAAATGGAATGTCCGCATAAGCAACTGGTTCTTTCTCTTTTCGAAGGCTTACCTTCTCCGATGCCTCCGGATCTGTCAGAAACCAAACGACAAAGCCAATTACTCCAAGTACGATCACAACCATGATTACTTCTTTGATCGTACTCTTTACCCGTCTTTTCTTTTTTGCCTGCAAGTCCTGCATAAACTGCTCATAGACTTCGTCTCTTTCGGTATTCTCTTCCATTGTTATTTCCTCCCATGTTTACCGGTACGCGATTGTCTGCTGTATCTCCCCTGTCTGCCGGTTCCAGATCACCCGCGTATCGACAGCTTCTTTCTCCTTTTTTGGTCCCAGATCATAGATGATATAATCATCACTGACAACGAGCGATTTTAGCGCCTTATCCGCTCCCGCATCGATCGTAATCAGTTCGCCTTCCTGCTTGTCATCCAGCGAATAATATTTTATGCAGATAGAATCATCCACCTTCTGTGCGTAGAACATGACTTTATTGTAAACATTCAGGCAATACACACTTCCTGCAATACTTACTTTTTCCTCCGCATCTTCATCATAGACACGTAAATCATGTAGATATACAAAATCATTGCCATATAACATATTGCTTTCAAAATAGACACCGACCGGTTCTTCCTTCTCCGTTCCGTAGATAACATTCTCAAAAAAGCAGATCAACTGATTTCTTCTGACCGCTTCATAAGAACATCGCACATTCACCAGATGCCGCATACGTCCAACCTCTATCGGCTGGCTCCAGTCCCATGTATCCATATCAAGATAATAGTATTCTGTCTGTTTTTGAAGCACCAGATAATGATCCCGGATACCAAATATCACGTAACTGCCATATCCGCCCACATTCTCATAGATCACCTGTGCCTCAGTGCCTTCTTTATTGATGCGGTAAATCCGGTTTTCAATCTGGATATAGAAATATCCCTCATAATAGTACAGTTTGGAACCGATACTATAATAGATCGCATCTCCTTCATCAAATGTATAAAATTCCTCATATGTACCATCCGGAGACAACCGGTAAATCACATTGTTTCCGCATTTCTCCAGCGCATCTACCTTGTCATAGTTTCCAAGCTTCACCCGGCTCTTGTAGAAATACACATAGCCATCTACAACCAGCGCATCATTGGCATAATTACCGCTCTGCTGATCAATGCCTGGATCAACCTCAGAAAATGGATTCTCAAAAAAACGGTTCTTCGCCTTTGGTTCCGATTGTTTTTTCTCATATATCCTGCTTCCAACTACAATTACACAAACGAAGAGTATCACCGCAAATATAACGATCTTTTCTTTCCGACTTAGAGACATTTCGTCCTCCCTTCGACACTAATCCCCCACGTCTACCCACATCACAGGTCGAACGCCGTTATAAGAATCTGGATAGTCCTGATCCCATTTTCCCTCGTATCCAATCACTAAGATCGTGTAATCCTTCATACCTGTTGACCGCAGCATCCACGGTAACCGCTCCGTACCATCAGGCAGATGCCGGGAATATGGATACATCGCCGGAAGCTCCTCGATTATAATATCTGTAAATATCGCCTCCCGCTTCTGCAATACTGCTCTCGATGGTTTTCGCCCCAGGACAGATGCATCCGTTAAGCGATTTCCATAATACTGCTCCGCTTCCTTCCAGCTCAGCAGGAATATCTTATCCTTTGTATCCGGTCTGCTCTCCCGTACCTGTACATCCCCGGATGGGTCCACATGCGCAGCAAATCCCACCGTAGACGGATTCTCCAGCGTAGTCTCCCGGATACTTGCCTGTTCTTCCTCGTCAAATGCCTCTGCATAGAACTCCTGATTCAGCCATGTCCGTATCTCGGAATCCTCCCATATTACACATTTTAGGTTATCCGAGAATCTCTGATAGGCGATCACATCATGCGATATAAGCAACACTGCATTTCCATCTTTATCCAGCACATCCCAGCAGATCGGATCTTCTGTCTCCGGATCACCATCCTGTTCGTAGGTTCCCATCTGCACAATATCTCCAATTTCTGCATCTTTCAGTACCACTGTTTCCAATGCTTCTGTCGTAGCAGGTTCCGGTTCCTCTGTATTGGATTCCTCCGTAGCCACTTCGGTTGACTCCGCCTGTTTTCCACATCCACTTAGTAAAAGCATTGCAAACGCAAGCATAATACACCATTTTTTCATTCCTTCTACCCCCTCATACCGAATCTGTCTACGCCTGTTCATTCTCCGATTTCTTCATTCCACAGTTGCAGATAAATATATGATCTGAGTCCTCTTATTTGTAACTAATAGATTTCCATTTCCCTGTATGCCGGTTCCATATTATACGTACATCCACATTCTCTCCATATTCATAATTTTGACCATACTCTGACGATCCAAGATCATAGATGATAAAATCCTCGCTGACGGCCAACGATAATATCCTCAATTTCCCATCCGGATTCACCGTGAGCAAATCTTCTTCCCCATCTGACGTCAAAGATTTGTATTTTATCGTGTACGCATGATTCTCAGCATTTTCCTGCACATAATAGACGGCATCCTGATAGATATTTATGCATTCAATATCTGTCTCTTCTTCTATTGCTGCATTCGCATCCTGCAGCCGCTTCGGAGAATGCTTGGTAACACCACTGATCATCCAATTATAAAAAGTATCTGCGTCCAGCGCATACACATATTTCAAAACACGCATCTGATCAAAGTCGATAGGCGTGCTCCAGTCCCATTTACGCATATCCAGATAACGCACTTCATTATGATTTGCCAGCAGCAGATAATGCTCCCGGATTCCAAACATCCGAAAAATACCATTACCTCCAGTATTCTCATAGATAACCTGCGCACTGCTTCCATCCTTTGTTATACGATACACCCGCTGACCGATCATGATATAGAAATGTTCATCATAATAATAAAGCTTGGAATTCACGTCATAATAGATGGCTTCTTCATCTTCAAATTCGTAAAACTCCTCATACGTTCCATCCGGGGAAAGACGATATATGACGTTATTTCCACATTTCTCTAATGTTTCTTTTTTATCATAATTTCCCAGCTCCACGACACTTCTGTACAGATATACATAGCCATCCACAACCAGCGCATCCGCCTTGTAGTTTCCATATTGATATTCAATCTCTTTGTTATTGTCGAAGAAAAAGATATCCGCATGGTTTTTCTGAAATACGATAACCACCACCAGCAACCATGCGAGTAAAACGATACTTACGACTGTAATAAGAACATATAGTTTTATTTTTTTCATTCCTGTAACGCTTGCCCCTCTCCGTTTTCATCACCTACATAGATCCACATAGCCGGACGAACACCCTGATAGTAATCTGCCAGACATTGTGAATAATACCCGTCCCCTCGAATAATGGAGATTTGATTCTGTGACTTTCCGGTTGACCGCAACATCCACGAAATCCCTTCCGATACATCTGGAACACTTGTCACGAATGGTACTTTTTCATGCACGCGCTGTTGCTCTATCTCTTCGTAGCGCTGTAAAACAGCCTTGCTTGGTTTGCATAAAAGTGCTTCTGCTTTTGGTAATTTGTGCCCATAATACTTCTCGATTTCCTTCTGGCTCAGCAGGAATATCCGATCCGTCGCATCCCCCCTCGACTCCTGATTTGCCTCATCTACTCCTGATGTGACGTATCCTTTGATACGCGCCTGTGTTTCCTTATCAAATGCGTCCGTATAAAACTCCTCATTCAGCCATGTCCGTATCTGGGAATCCTCCCATATCACACAATTGGGGCTGTCAGAAAACCGCTGATAGCCAATCACGTCATGCGAGATAATCAATATTGAATCCCCGTCCTTGTCCAATACATCCCAATAGATCGGGTCCTCTGTCTCCGTATCCCCGTCCTGCTCATAGGTTCCCATCTGCACGATATCACCAACTTCTGCACGTTTAAGCTCGACCGTCTCCAATACTTCTGCTTCCACTGCAGCGACCGTTGTCGCCTCTGTGGATTCTATGCTTTGCTGTGCACACCCGCTGAGCAGGCACAGAATCACGAATCCCAATACACCTGTTTTTTTCATACCTTTATTTTTCTGCCTCATACCGCTCCTTGAAATATGCAAGCAGCTCCTTATAATCCTGCATAGAATGATAGAAGCGAACCGTGTCTGTATATTCACTGCCATTCCATTTATATGCATACGTAACTACGAAACAGGCACCCGGATTCTTGAACTTCAGAATCTTCTCAACCGGCAAAGCCACCTGCTCAAAGGTACCGTTCTCGATCATCTCCTGAAAAACCGGCTTCTCCTGAATACGCTTCAACAGGAAATCCTTATGCTGAATCATCTTGATTGCTTTCTGCTCCATGTCTCGGCTATCCATTGCCTGTCCGACATGTGTTACACTTACCCCCTGCGCCTGGACAGTCTGAACTCTATATGCACCCAGTCCGGTTGCTCCCAGAAAAGCATCCTTATTCAAATGTACAACATACGCATGTTTGGCATTATCAATCAGCACCGCATGTAACACATCGGTATATGTAATAAGCTTTCTCTTATAATTTGTCTTGTAGATCAGACAGCAAATCAGCACGACAAAGCTTACGACTCCCAGTATCGTGTTTACCTTTCCATCCTCATAGTCGCCAGTCACTGTCATCCATGCAGTATACAGAAGTCCGCCAATCGATGCCAGCAACAGCACCAGCCATGTCAGAAATCCCGGAACTGACATATTCCGTATCGTTCTCGGTGGATAGCTGTACAGCTTCATATCCTGTGCGCTCGCAGGTGTCTCCCATTTTCTCTGATCCCAATTCACATCAAATAGTTTTTCTTCGCTCATCCCGTTACCTCTTTCCAATGTTTTTTTCATTCTACCGTCTGCATAACATTTTTTCGATTCATTTTCCGCGAATCGAAGATTTTTTCCGTCAACCCCAAGTTTTGCATGAATCCCTGTTCATTACAATTCATCTGTCCGTTTTTGCATAATCAGATGCAATTTTTGCATGAATCAAGTCAAATTTTTCAACAGCCGATTAAAATGATTGTATACTATATTTTTTCGCTATACAATTACGCAAATATATTTTGTGGAAATATATTTATGTGAACACACTTTCTGCATGATGACTGATTGCGCAAAAAAAGAGGTGCTCTGCACCTCTCTCTTGTTTTCCTGTTTACTTATGCTTCCTTCTGCAAATTCCGTATCACGATCTGCTCCTGATTATAAATATGTTCCTTCATAATCTTCTGTGCTGTCTCTACGTCGCCCTTCAAAATCGCCTCTGTAATCTGATCATGCTCCCGGATCAGATTCTCATGATACGAAAAATCCTTAACATATTCAAACCGGTATCGATACACCTGTTCCCGCAGATTCATCGCAATCGTAATCAGCTTCTGGTTCTTCGATGCCCGGTAGATTGTGTTGTGGAAACGTTCATCCCCCTCCACAATTGCCTGCACATTTCCTGATTTGACCGCTTCACGAAATGCCACGCATGCCTGTTTTATCTCTGTCTTATCATCCTCATCCAATCGCTCGCAGGCAAGCTTGACCGACAATGAATCAATTGCCATTCGAACCTCCAAGGCATCTTTTAAGTCACGCACTGTAATCTTCGCAACCTCCGCACCTTTCCGCGGAATCATAACAACCAGACCTTCCAGCTCCAGCATCCGGATTGCCTCACGTACCGGTGTCCGGCTGACACCAAGCTTGTTCGCCAGTGTAACCTCCATCAGACGCTCTCCCGGCTGCAATTCTCCCTGTATGATTGCCTTGCGCAATGTATGAAATACAACCTCCCGAAGTGGAAGATACTCATCGATATTCATATCCAACTTCATATCTGCTACCTCCTTACCTTCCTGTCAAAACTTATCCATTCAGATTTCCATTACCTTCTTCGTTCCCCATATACATCAAAATAAATTCAACGTGTATACAATATACATTACTATGCATAGACAAATATTTCAAGCATATTTTTTATTTCTACCAGAGTATTTTTCTCAAAAGGTATGATTATTTCTCACGATTCTGCAAAAATCTCAGCCAACTCTAACACGGCTGTGTCACATATACCTCGGAAAGTCCGTACTGCTGCCGGATTTTCTCTGCCGCCTGCTCTGCAGTCGCTTTCTCTGTATATAAACCAAACACCGTCGGTCCGCTGCCGCTCATGATCGCATTTTCGGCACCAGACTCTTTCATTGTCTGTTTGATCTCCTCGATCTGCGGATAAAGCTTCGTTGTGACTGTCTCCAAGACATTTTCCATGCGGCTTGCCACACCGGACAGATCTCCCTGCTTCAGCGCGTCCACCATACCCGCAACATCCGGGTGGTGCTGCAGCTCGTTCGCATGCAGGTTCTCATATACCATCTTCGTGCTGACCGATATCGTCGGTTTCGCCACAACGACAAAACAATCAGGCAGCGGTGCCACCTCTGTCAGCACCTCGCCGATGCCCTCGGAAAGCGCAGTTTTTGCCATGATACAATATGGCACATCCGCCCCCAGTTTCACACCGAGCTTCATCAATTCCTGATCACTGACGTCCAGTCCATACAACTCCCGCATCGCATGAAATGCCGCGGCGCAATCCGTACTGCCACCTGCCATACCGGCTTCGACCGGGATTCGTTTCACCAGCTCCACATGGACATGCCCGGTCAGATGATACGTTTCCCCCATCAGTGCGATTGCTTTGTAGATAAGATTACGCGCATCACGCGGCACGAATGCCTTATCACACGCCAGTGTGATTGTCAGCGTATCCGCTTCCTCCACTGTAAATGTCAATGTATCATATAAGCTTAGATTCTGCATGATCATGCAGACATCATGATAACCATCCTCGCGTCTGCGCAAAACATCCAATGCCAGATTCACCTTTGCATATGCATTTCTCGTTAACGTTTTCATCCTTGAAAGCCTCCCGTTACAAACAATCTGTTTTTATTATACCAACGCAAGCGTTTCTTCACAATCTATTTATTTTCTCATAACGGCAGAAATCCATGCCGCATGTGCAACATGGATTTCCGTGGTTTTCTATTTACTTTGTATAATATAGGAAGATCTAAGATTTCACGATCAGCAGCCGGTCACCCTCTGATACATAATCGGACTCCAGATTGTTCAACTGCTTGATGGCATCAATCGATGCATAGTATTTTTTCGCAATGCTCCACATGCTGTCGCCCTTCTGCACGACATACCCGACGATGCCCGGCTGTGCCGCCTTCTTCGCCTCATCAATCGGCAGGATCTGCAGATCCGTCATCGCCTGACTCTCACCCTTTGCAAAGACGGAGATGTTCAGGTTGATCTGTGCCTTAATCTCGATTTCTTCACTATTTAATAACGACGCAGTAAGCTGGTCGATGCACGGATGGATACGCACCGAATCCTCCTGCGCGAGCGGTACAGTATCCGCCGTATACGAAAATGGAATCTCCACCTCGACACTGCTCATCGGATCATCTCCGGTTGCAATATACAGCACACAGCATTTTACGATGCCGGTGATCTCTGCCCCACTTTCCCCGACGACAACGTCATCAATATCGACATCGCCATACACATGACAGATCTGCAGCAGCTTCGCCTTATCTCCACCGATCTGTTTTCTGGCAGACACTTTTGCCTTCGCTGCATTGCGCAGCAGCAGGTTCTCATAGTCCATCACCTCAAACTGCGGTACAAGCTCCGCGCTCGGCGAATACACATCGGACAGCATCCGGCATGAACAGTCCTCATACAACTTGATATTCATATCAATATTATAGTCACAGCCAAACACGCGATCCTCACCATCCGCATCCTGCCGGATTGTGATCTCCCCCTTGCCAAGCACATAATCGACATCCAGCACCATGCCCTCTGCTGCACCACTGCAAGGCACCTCACGATAGAGCGACCGCACCGAGAAAATGGACTGTACCGGGAGCCGTTCCTCGCCCCCTTTATATAAGATGAAGATTTCGATTTCTCCACGCACCAGAAGCTTCTCATCCCCCGCCTTCGTCTCCATGTTCCGAAGTGCGACACATTGCCACAAAATCTCCTGGATATTCGGTTTGTTCTGCGGGATTTCCAGCTCCTCCCGCACCTTCAGGACATCGCGCTTGGCGAGCACAACCTGACTATATGTAACGTCGCGATACTGACAGGCAACGCCTTCCCCCTGCTCAATCCCTGTCGCCGCATCGATGCACATCTCTTCATACACATTAACACTTGTTCCGATCAGTCCGCGAACCTCCAGCTTGCGCGAATTGATCATGCTCACCGTCAGATCCTCCAACTGACTGTGGCAATCCACCTGACTGGAGGAAGACACGCCATCGCAGTTGACAACATCCTCAAATGGAATCTCACTCTGGAACTGGCACAGCCGCGGGATATCGCCCCCGGTACGATACAGCACACGCACGCAGACCGATCCGGTGATCCGCACTTTTCCATCCTCCGGAATCATGGACTCCAACAGAATATGACCTTCCTTGGCAACGATTTTTTCCATATCGCCTTTACTATCCGGAATCGTAAAATCATCATCGACTGTTATCTGTGAATATTTGGACTGCGTCAACACGCTTGTATGTATTTCCTTCTTCGAAAATTCCATAGCTCCCTCCACCAAACTAGATTCTTACCCTCTGCTTTATATGTATTCCAATGCTCTCTGAATTATGATAATTTACCGTAAATATTTTTCCTCGCATATAGAAGCCGTACTTACGATACATTCAATACCGGCAGCTCCAGCCGCGGCAACCGGATTACAATATACGGGTACATCGACGATGTTCCTGTCTGCCCGTCAGGCGTGTTGGAATCTGTCCCTGATGCAACACCTGAAATGTCCCCCTCCATTTCAGCCTCGGTCTTCAGATCGGTCTTTATATAGATTGCCCGGTCAGTCTTATACAGCTCCTCCACAACCACACACAGATTGGTACGGTCGTGTTCCCCATATCCAACCACAATATACAGATGATCCTTCGTCGTATAACTCATCTGGAATGCATGCAGCTTCTTCTCCTCTATGATCTGCCGCAGATCATCCGGCAGTTCTGTCTCTGCGCACACCGTAAAATCCAGATCCTGTCGTTCTCTCGCCTCCTGCTTGCGACACCCGGA
>ENA-OZEW01000707-OZEW01000707.1-human-gut-metagenome-genome-assembly--contig:-NODE-707-length-10735-cov-4.058146_pt1 | contig 10735 bp, 8 predicted proteins | sample MGYA00245072_ERZ653617 | MGnify/ENA primary metagenome ERZ653617 (study PRJEB26926, sample SAMN06165063) | human gut metagenome | biome: ENVO:00009003; feature: ENVO:2100002; material: ENVO:00002003...
GTATAAGAGACAGTGCTTTGACCGCCGCGCCGAATGCTTCGAATATCTGCTCTCGCACGGCATCCTCTCCTCGTCCGAAGAGGTATCGGACTGGGCAGTGCCAAGCCTGATATTCTGCCATTACGCGCCATACGACTTCCAGATGCGCTCACCCAACGAGCCGCGCCAAGGTGTGCCGGTGCCGCTGTATAACCTCGTCTACCATGATTGCGTTATCGAGCCGTGGATGATGGAGCGTGTGGTGGACGGCGACGATTACATGCTGTACGCCTTGCTCAACGGCGGAGCTCCATACCTGATTCGCGATGCCGCATACATCGGCGTTGACGGCGACATGGACGACGAACAGCGCGCTCGCACGGAAAACGACATCGAACGCTGCCATACGGTCGCTGCATTCCATGAGCGGGTCGGCATGCAGGAACTGGTTCGTCACGAGTTCGTGGATGATGATCCGCTGGTGCAGCGTTCGGTATTCGCGGACGGCACTGCGGTCACTTGCGACTTCCATACGCAAACCTATCGCATCACCGACTGCCCGCATCACTGACTGAAAATACAATGACACACAGTGGGTTCCGATGGACTGGTGGCAAATTGCCGCCGATAAGCGAGTAATATAGCCAACAATGTCACCGTCGAAGCAGGAGTAGTGAAATGCCGAATCGTGCAGAACGCCGTGCCCAAGCCAAAGCAGGCCGCAGGGGAGTGCCGTCGCAGTATGACCAGACCCGTGGCCGTGGCCGTTCGGGAATGATTGACGAATACCAGCTGCAGCAGAAGTCCCAGCGTCTGCAGGACGGCACCGACGGCACCGAATGGAAGCCCAGCGGCGGTACGATTGCGGACACCGAAACCCTGCTGACCACTAACCCGAACTACACGAATCCGAAGATGTTCAAGGCACCGCATTCGCTGCGTCAGTGGTTCCGTGTGGGCAGCTGGACGCTGATCGCCATCGCGATTATCGCGTTCTTCGTGGTTATGTGGCTGCCAAGCCATCCGATGTGGCTGATTATCACCGTTTCCGCGGTGTTCATTGTGGGTGTGCTGAGCCTGTTCTTTACGGCTGGCGATTCCAAGCATAATCCGAATTTGGATCAGAACGGCACGGCAGTCTGATCTTTTGCCCGGTAAATCCGGCTTGAAAAGCAAAACGCACGACGGAAGTTGTGCGTTTTCTTGTATGCGGTGCCCTAAAGTAAGAAGTGCTTGAGTTTCTTTCTGACGCACGAAGGAGAGGCAGTCCGATGAAAGTTGATATTCTAACCCGCGAATACCCGCCGCATGTCTATGGTGGGGCCGGTGTACACGCCGAGGAACTGTCCAAGGTGCTTGCCGAGCGCATCGACGTAACCGTTCGTGCGTTTGATGGCAAGCGCACCGAGGCGGACATTCCTGCTATCCCGAATGCTGCCGATGCTAAGGGCAGCTTGAAGGTCGTCGGCTATGACACGCCTTCTGAGCTGGCTGATGCCAACCCCGCATTGAAGACCTTCGGCGTTGATTTGCAGATCGCCAATGATGTGGACGCCGACATCATCCACGCGCACACCTGGTATGCCTGCTTGGCGGGCTATATGGCCAAGATGCTGCACGGCACTCCATTGGTTATTACCGCGCACTCTCTGGAGCCGTTCCGCCCGTGGAAGCGCGAGCAGCTCGGCGGCGGTTATAATCTGAGCTCCTGGGCCGAAAAGGACGCCTACGAGCATGCCGACCGCGTCATCGCCGTCTCCGGCGGCATGCGCGAGGACATCCTCGCCGCGTACCCGAACCTCGACCCCGACAAGGTCGTCGTGGTGCATAACGGCATCACCATGAGCGACTTCGCCACGCCGGCCGACGACGACCCGGGCTGGGCCGTGTTCGACCGTTACCACATCGACCGCAGCAAGCCTACGCTGCTGTTCGTCGGCCGCATCACCCGTCAGAAGGGCCTGCCATACCTGCTCAAGGCGCTGCACCTGATCTCCAAGGACATTCAGGTGGTGCTGTGCGCCGGCGCCCCGGACACCCCGGAGATCGCCGAGGAGGTCAAGACCGCGTTCGCCAAGCTCGACGAGGAACGCGGCAACATCATCTGGATCGAGGAGATGCTGCCTCGTCCGGAGCTCAACGCGCTGGAGCATGGCTGTGACGCGTTCATCTGCCCGAGCATCTATGAGCCGCTGGGCATCGTGAATCTAGAAGCCATGGCCTGTGGCCTGCCCGTAGTCGCCTCCGCCACCGGCGGCATTCCCGAGGTCGTCGTCGACGGCGAGACCGGCTATCTGGTGCCGATCGACCAGCTGCGCGACGGTACCGGCACGCCCACCGATCCCGACAAGTTCGTGCACGACATGGCCGCCGCCATCGACAAGATCATGGCCGACCCCGAACTCGCCAAGAAGATGGGTCAGGCAGGCTACGAGCGCGCCCGCGACCATTTCAGCTGGGAGTCCATCGCCGACAAGACCGTGGCCGTCTACCAGTCCGTCCTCGACGAGCAGAACAAGTAACGGCGATCCGACGCAGGCGGGGGCAAGGAATGATGCCCCCGCCTGCGGGGCCGTAATGCGCGGCATGGCCGGATGGCATGGCTTCGCGAATTACCGCAACCATTCCAAACCCGCACTGCCGGCAAACCTCCCCACGACAAGGAACCACAACATGCCCACGACCGACACCGCTGACAACGAAGTCCTCAAGCTCGACAACGTCGAATTCCGCCGCAACCGGCGCGTCATCATCACAGACGTGAACCTCATCATCCACGCGGGGGAGCGATGGGTGCTGTTCGGGCCGAACGGCATCGGCAAATCCACCGCGGTCGGCATGCTCGCCACGCGCACGTTCCCCTCGGACGGTCGCGTATTCATCCTCGGCCATCAGCTCGGCAAATACGACGTATTCAAACTGCGCACGCGCATCGGTCTGGCTTCGGCCGACCTCGGCCGGCAGCTTCCCGAATTCGAGGATCCGCTGGACGCCGTCGTCACGGGCCTGAGCGCCGTGACCGGACGGTGGCGCGACACCTATACTGACGAGGAGTATGCGCGGGCGCGACAGCTGCTGCGCGACTTCCGCGTCTCCTATCTCGAAGGCAAGGAGATGTGGCGGCTCTCCGAGGGCGAGCGCACCCGCGTGCTCATCGCCCGCGCGTTGATGGGCGACCCCGAACTGCTCATCATGGATGAGCCGACCACTGGCCTTGACCTGGGCGGCCGCGAGCAGGTGATGCGCACCCTGAGCCGTATCGGCGAAGAGGATTCGCGGCGTGCCGTGGTGCTGGTCACCCATCGACTTGAGGAGATTCCCGCGGGCTTCGACCACATCGCCATCATGGGACGCAAGCCGGTCTCCGCCGAGGACGCCACCAACGACGGCATTGACGCGATGGGCAACCCGTCCGCCGGCACCATCGTCTACACCGGTCCACTGGAGGCCGGCCTGACCGACGAGCGACTGTCGGAGCTGTTCGGCATGCCGATCGAGGTGCAACACACGCACGGGCGCTGGTCGGCGTTCGCGGTGTGAGACTGGGGTACGTTAGTCGCGGATGGGATTCACGAGGAACCATGCCCGCGTATCTGATATAACGGTAGCCATGAATGGCACGCAAGAGCTGAAGGTCGCGGTCGCTCAGTTTACTGTGTGCCGGGAGCCGGAACGGAACTTTGACATTATCGACGGATATGCCCGGCAGGCTGCATGCGCCGGAGCTCGGTTGCTGGTGCTTCCGGAAGGGCTGATCGCGCGTGACGGCGACGATGACATGTTCGCTGCCGCACACGCGCAACCATTGGACGGGCCGTTCGTCACCGGCCTGAGGCGGATCAGCGAAGCGCGGCATATCACGCTGATGGGCACGGTTCATGCTGTGCTCGGCGCGGCTGATGCGGTGCCGGACAAGCCGGCGTCTTGCGCAACGGATTCCCGGGTCTCCAACGTTTTCGTCGTCATCCGTGACGGGGCTCTTATCGCGACCTATCGGAAGCTGCATCTCTATGATGCATTCGCCGCGCGGGAGTCCGATACGGTTCGCCCCGGTATCGAGCTGCCGCCAATCGTCGAGATCGACGGCTGGCATGTCGGCGTCATGACCTGCTATGACGTGAGATTTCCCGAAGTCGCGCGGTCGCTGGCCGTGCGCGGCGCCGATGTGATCATCGTCAGTGCGGCATGGGCGCGCGGGCGTTTGAAGGAGCGACATTGGAAGCTGATGACCGCCGCGCGTGCGCTGGAAAACACGTGCTACGTACTGGCATGCAGCGAGGTGAGCGCGCGCAACATCGGCTGCAGCCGTGTCATTGACCCGCTGGGCGAGGTCATCGCGCAGGCGGGTGACGGACAGGGCGGGGCGGGCGGACAGGCCGGAATGCTGATTTCCCGGCTGCACCGAGAAGTTCTCGAATCCGCGCGACGCACGCTGCCGGTTCTGGAGAACCGACGCTTCGCAGACCCGCAATTGCGGGATTGACACAATTTCCCGTATGACGCGCATGCGGCCCGGGAATCGGCCACACGCGTCGCACGACACGCCCGGATTGCGCTGCACGAATGTCAAAGTGCACCGTTGTACTTCAGCGATCCCCTGACGATTGTGCTGAGCAATCCGGGCGTGTCGCGCTTATCGGAAGCGCAGATCGCGCGAATCAGCCCGGTCGGCATCGGTCATGCGAACGGGGCGGAAGCGGGCGTGCCGTACTACGACGATACCTTCGATGAGGACGACGAATGCACCACGGCCGACATCAGCGATCCGGATGGCTGTGCCTGGGGTACGTGTACGCGTACGACCGCTGCGAGGGTAGGTACTTCCGCTCGTATTACAACAATTTCGGCGAAGTTCCACCCAAACCGGATACGGACGTTTTGGCATACGAGTGCTTCTGTCATGCGGCCGAAGCGGGGATCGCGGAGAGCTGCTACAAGCTGGGAGACATGCTGGCCGAGGGCAGAGGCTGTGCGGCTGATCATGCGAAGGCGCTCGACATGTTCCTGCGGGCGTACATGTGTGACGGATATTGCGGCAGGCACATCTTACACGAAATACATGATTGAGGAGGACGATACTATGGATGAGGTAGTCAAAGCAGATTCTTCCGCGGGCAAAACTTAAGATTTTCCCAGCAAGTGACGCTTACCATGAACACGCAAGCAAGAAAATCACGGCAAATCATGGAAAGGAGTCCATATGTGCACTGGTGTTCGTTTCTCCGACGATGAGGGAAACATGTATTTCGGCCGTAATCTCGACTGGAGCTTCTCCTACGGCGAGACCATTCTGGTCACTCCGCGAGGCTACCAGTACGACTATGCGTATGGGGCCGAAGGTAAAAGCGAACCGAATGCGGTGATCGGCGTGGGCGTGGTCATGGTCGACCGCCCCATGTATTTCGACTGCGCCAACGAGCATGGTCTGGCCATTGCCGGACTGAACTTCCCTGGGTACGCCTCCTTTGCGCACGAGCCGGTCGAAGGAACCGAAAACGTCGCCACTTTCGAATTCCCACTGTGGGTAACGCGCAATTTCGATACTGTCGACGAAGTCGAAGAGGCGTTGAAGAACGTGACGCTCGTTTCGCAGGTCGTGCCCGGCCAGCAGGAATCCCTGCTGCACTGGTTCATTGGTGACGGCACCCGCAGCATCGTCGTCGAGCAGATGGCTGACGGCATGCACGTTCATCATGACGATGTGGACGTGCTTACCAACCAGCCGACCTTCGACTTTCATATGGAAAACCTGCGCAACTACATGTGTGTGAGCAACGAGATGGCGGAGCCGACCACTTGGGGCAAGGCGGAACTGAGCGCATGGGGTGCCGGTGTGAGCATGCACGGCATTCCCGGTGACGTGAGTTCGCCGTCGCGTTTCGTACGCGTCGCCTACACCAACACGCACTATCCGCAGCAGAACAACGAGGCTGCTAATGTGTCTCGTCTGTTCCACACGCTGGTTTCCGTGCAAATGGTTGACGGCATGTCCAAGATGGGCAACGGCCAGTTCGAGCGCACGCTGTTCACCAGTGGCTATTCCGGGAAAACCAACACGTATTACATGAACACGTATGAGGATCCGGCGATCCGCTCGTTTGCCATGTCCGACTTCGACATGGATTCGAGCGAGCTGATCACCGCCGATTGATTCCGGGAATTTCGAGTTCGAAGACTCCAGTTCCAAAGATTCCGCAGTGATCGCACTATATGGACAGCATAAAAGGGCACAACGTCGCAACCTGAACCGCACCCCGATTGTTGGACTGAAGAAATTCAGATTCGATGATCGGAGGTGCGGTTCACAATGCTGGGGGAGGGGCCTTTTCTTGTTTCGGGTGATATCATACGGAGCAAACAGAAGATTGGAGTCGGTTCTGAGTGACATTTGAGTGACATTGAAACGCGGAGCCAACCACGAGAACGCATTGTGGCGCGTCAGGCTATAACCACCGTTTATAACGACACCTTAATGCTTCTGATGGCCTCGCAATCGGCGGGTTTTGGTAATCTAGGCGGGTCATAGTCGTACATAACGGAGGATTCATGCCTGCACTTACATCCGTCTCGGGATTCCCGCGCATCGGACAGAATCGTGAACTGAAGAAGATCATTGAAGCCTACTGGAAGGGCGCCGCCTCACTCGACGAGGTGCGCGGCACCGCCAAGGAACTTCGCGCGAAGCACTGGAAGCTGCAGGCACAGGCCGGCGTCGATCTCATCCCCAGCAACGACTTCAGCTACTATGACCAGATGCTGGACACCGCGATCCTGCTCAACGTCATCCCGCAGCGTTACAAGCGACTCGCCTTCACGAACCCCGAGGAGACGCTGTTCGCCATGGGCCGCGGCTATCAGGGCGACAAGGGCGACGTGACCGCCCTGCCGATGAAGAAGTGGTTCACCACCAACTACCACTACATCGTTCCTGAAATCGAGGAGAGCACCGAGATCCGCCTCAACGGCACCAAGCCGTTCGACGAGTTCAACGAGGCAAAGGCCCGGGGCATCCTCACCAAGCCGGTGCTGATCGGTCCCTACACCTTCCTCAAGCTCGCCCGCAACGCGCAGGCCGAGGAGCTCACCTACGACAAGGGCCTGGTGAACGCGGTCGCCGCCGTCTACGCGGAAGTGATCAAGCGCTTCGCCGCACTCGGCGCCCAGTGGCTGCAGCTCGACGAGCCGTACCTCGTGCTCGACAAGGAGGACGGCGACGTCTCCCTCTTCAAGAGCCTGTACGCGAAGATCCTGCCCGCTCGCGAAGACAAGATCAAGGTGTTGCTCAACACGTACTTCGGCCACATCGCCGACGTGTACGAGACCGTGAACCTGCTGGGCTTCGACGGCATCGGCCTCGACCTCAACGAAGGCAAGGACGAGAACCTCGCCGCGGTCGAGAAGTACGGCGTCGCCGAGAACACCACCCTGTTCGCGGGCGTGGTCAACGGCCGCAACATCTGGCGCAACAACTACGCCGTCAGCCTCGGCCTGATCGACGCGCTTCGCCAGAAGACTGACAACGTGGCGGTGTCCACCGCCAGCTCCCTGCTGCACGTGCCGTTCAGCACCGAGGGTGAGACCGCCCTTGACCCGGCCGTGCTCAAGCACTTCGCATTCGCTGTCGAGAAGCTGACCGAGCTCAAGGAGATCGCCGTCCTCGCCGACTCCGATGAGGACGCCAAGAAGGCATCCGCCGATCTGGCCGCCAACCAGGCGCTGTTCGACGGCACCCGCGTTGCCGCCGATCCGGCGGTCGCCGAGCGCATCGCCAAGCTCACCGACGCCGACTTCGTGCGCCAGCCGGCCCGCGCCGAGCGTCAGAAGGAGCAGCGTGTCGCCCTTGGCCTGCCGCTGCTGCCCACCACCACCATCGGCTCCTTCCCGCAGACCAAGGAGATTCGCGCCGAACGCGCCAAGCTGCGTAAGGGCGAGATCACCAAGGCCGAATACGACGAGTTCATGAAGGCCCAGATCGACGCCTGCATCAGGCACCAGGAGCAGATCGGCCTCGATGTGCTGGTTCACGGCGAGTTCGAGCGCAACGACATGGTCGAGTACTTCGGCCAGAACCTCAACGGCTTCCTGTTCACCAAGAACGCCTGGGTGCAGTCCTACGGCACGCGCTGCGTCAAGCCTCCGATCGTGTGGGGCGACGTCTCCCGCGCCAACCCGATCACGGTGGAATGGTCCGCCTACGCGCAGTCCCGCACCAACCATGTGATGAAGGGCATGCTCACCGGCCCGGTGACCATCCTCAACTGGTCCTGGCCGCGCGAGGACATCACGCACGAGCAGCAGACCCAGCAGCTGGCTCTCGCCATCCGCGACGAGGTGCTCGACCTGGAGGCCGCCGGCATCAAGGTCATCCAGATCGACGAGGCCGCGCTGCGCGAGAAGCTGCCGCTGCGCAAGACCGACTGGCACGCCAAGTACCTTGACTGGGCCATCCCGGCGTTCCGTCTCGTGCACTCCGCAGTCAAGCCGACCACGCAGATCCACACGCACATGTGCTACTCGGAGTTCAACGACATCATCCGCGACATCGACGCGATGGACGCCGACGTAATCTCCTTCGAGGCGTCCCGTGGCGATCTGGTCGTGCTTGACGCGATCCATGACGCGCACTTCGAGACCGAGGCTGGCCCGGGCGTCTACGACATCCACTCGCCGCGCATCCCCGGCGAGCAGGAGATTGAGGACCGCATCTACGAGATTCTCAAGAAGATGGACATCGAGAAGGTGTGGATCAACCCCGACTGCGGTCTGAAGACCCGTGGTAACGCCGAGACCTGGCCGAGCCTGGAGAACCTGGTCGCCGCCGCCAAGGCCGTGCGCGCCAAGCTCGACAAGTAGCGGAAATCACCGAGCTCCCTCTGGATGAGGGAGCTCGGGTTTATGTAAGGAAATCAGCATGCATTCCCCGATGTTCACCCTTGAGGTCTTTCCCCCGAAGCGCAACGCGCCTGTCGGCACCATCTACGACACCCTCGACGGACTCGAAGGGCTGAACCCCGACTTCATCTCCCTGACCTACGGTCACGGCACCCATTCCGACCGCACCGCCACCGCGCGCATCGCCCACACGATCAGCAAGGAATACGGCATCCCTGCAGTCGCCCACCTGACCGCGCTCTACTCCGACAAGGCCAAGATCGATGAGGCTCTCGACATGTTCGAGGAAGCCGGCGTGAGCGCCGTGCTCGCGCTGCGCGGCGACTACATCGACGGCGAGCAGCTGGTCGGCGAGTTCAACCACGCCAGCGACCTCGTGTCATACATCCGCTCCGTGAAGCCGGACTTCAAGGTGTTTGGTGCTTGCTACCCGGAAGGCCACTATCAGGCTGACTCGCTGGACCAGGACATCGAAAACCTCAAAATCAAGGTCGATGCCGGCGTCACTCACCTGATTTCCCAGCTCTTCTACGACAATGAGGACTTCTACCGCTTCCTCGACAAGGCGCGCGCCGCCGGCATCACCGTGCCGATCGAGGCGGGCATCATGCCGGTGCGTGGCGCCAAGTCCGTGCGTCGCATGGCCGAGCGCAACGCCTCGCGCATCCCGGACAAGCTCAACACCCTGCTGAACAAGTGGGGGGACGACATCCAGTCCCTGCGTGCCGCCGGCATCCTCTACGCTTCCGAGCAGATCGCCGACCTCGTGGCCCACGACGTGGACGGCGTCCACCTGTATTCGATGAACCACCCCGCCACCACGCGCCGTATCTGGCGCAATGCGGAACCGTTGTTCCGCGGTACGCAAGGTTGACGCATATCGCGGCGCGGCGCATCTCAATGCGTCGCGCCGCACGTTAATCTGCTGGCGAAACCCAGAGTTCCCCCAGCGGCCGATGGGTATCATGAACGTGCAATCCAACCAAAGCGATGGAAGGGAGTCCGTTATGTGCACTGGTGTCCGTTTCTCCGATGATGAGGGCAACACCTATTTCGGCCGTAATCTCGACTGGAGTTTCTCATATGGGGAGACCATCCTGGTCACTCCGCGCGGCTACCACTATGACACGGTGTTCGGTGCGGGCGGCAAGGCGAAGCCGAACGCGGTGATCGGCGTGGGCGTGGTCATGGCCGATAGGCCGATGTATTTCGACTGCGCCAATGAACATGGTCTGGCCATCGCCGGCTTGAATTTCCCCGGCTACGCCTCGTTCGTCCACGAACCGGTCGAAGGCACGGAAAACGTCGCCACGTTCGAATTTCCGCTGTGGGTGGCGCGTAATTTCGACTCCGTCGACGAGGTCGAGGAGGCGCTCAGGAACGTGACGCTCGTCTCCCAGATCGTGCCGGGACAGCAGGAGTCTCTGCTGCACTGGTTCATCGGCGACGGCAAGCGCAGCATCGTCGTCGAGCAGATGGCCGATGGCATGCACGTGCATCATGATGACGTCGATGTGCTGACCAATCAGCCGACGTTCGACTTCCATATGGAAAACCTGCGCAACTACATGTGCGTCAGCAACGAGATGGCCGAACCGACTTCATGGGGCAAGGCCTCCTTGACCGCCTGGGGTGCGGGTGTGGGCATGCATGGCATCCCGGGCGACGTGAGTTCCCCATCGCGCTTCGTTCGTGTGGCCTACACCAACGCGCATTACCCGCAGCAGAACGATGAAGCCGCCAATGTGTCGCGCCTGTTCCACACCCTCGGCTCCGTGCAGATGGTGGACGGCATGGCGAAGATGGGCGACGGCCAGTTCGAACGCACGCTGTTCACCAGCGGATATTCGTCCAAGACCAACAC
>ENA-OZEW01000710-OZEW01000710.1-human-gut-metagenome-genome-assembly--contig:-NODE-710-length-10724-cov-3.862405_pt1 | contig 10724 bp, 6 predicted proteins | sample MGYA00245072_ERZ653617 | MGnify/ENA primary metagenome ERZ653617 (study PRJEB26926, sample SAMN06165063) | human gut metagenome | biome: ENVO:00009003; feature: ENVO:2100002; material: ENVO:00002003...
TTTTTTGCAAAGCCAAAAATAGCTAATTCAGCCCCGTCCCGATAAAACCCTCACGGAATAGATATCCGATTGCTACGCCATGATGGACGGTTATTGTTGCCGTTCTTCTTACGATGTTGCTGATGCCGGTGTCGGCTAGTAATCCTAGTGGTCTGTGATCTAATTCCCATTCTAGGCCTTGTTCGCTGACTTCCGTGTTTGGAGCGATAGCGATGATGGAGAAGGTTTTGCCTTCGTGGCCTTCTATGGTCCAGGACTCACCTGCGTGCAGAATGCGGGCAGTCACATCGTCCTCGGCAATCCAGACGGGGGCGTCGTCATAGCCCGCCAACAGCCCCAGCACGCTAAGCGCCATGTCGGGGCGGCCTCCGGTAGCGCAGGTTGCTATTACTTCGGCTCCTGGCCAGCGACGGCGGACGGTATCGAGCGCGAGCGCCAGATCGGTATAGTCCTTGTACGGATCGTGACGCTCAACTTCAAAATCGGTGGCGGCATCGACTAGTGCTCGGCCCTCATCGCTCACCGTGTCGGCGTCACCAACGTATACGTCGCAGCTCAAGCCGGCTCCCAGCAGGGCATCGAGTCCGCGGTCCACGGCAACGATGTGGTCGCACTCCTCTGCCAGTTGTCGCAGCAATTCGGCGCTCGCCACCACGGGCGAGCCGCACACTACTAATACTTTGCAAGCCACAATCCTCGCCTAGCCCTTAAACTCAAGAACGCGATCCAAATCCAGCTCCTCGTAGCTGTCAATAAAGATATCGCAGTTGACTCGCACCTCATCGCGCTTCATGCGGCCATGAGGGTCATAGATACCCACGCGCTTAAATCCAGCGGCCCCGGAGCTCTTAAGGCCAAAGACCGCGTCCTCAAACACCCACGCGCGATCAAACTTGCGCCCATGGCGCTCCTCCAAGCGACGCAGCGCAAGTTCATACACATCCGGGAACTGTTTGGAGCGTCCCGCCTCGCCCGTCGTGGTAACAAACTCCATGTACACGTCGAGCCCGGCGCCAGCGAGTGCAGACTTTACCAGCTCGGCCGGCGTGGACGTAGCCACGCACATGGCGATGCCAGCCGCCTTCGCCTGCTCCAAAAATGCCAGCAGCCCATCGCGCGGCGGTACCTTGGAGTAGCCATCGATCAGGATCTCGCTCAGCTCGCGATACAGCTTCTCGCCACCTGCGCCAATGCCCCACGTGTCGTGGTAGGCCTGACATTCGTCCTCGAGCGAAAGATGCTCAAACTGGGCAAAATCGTCGACCGTCACGTCGACACCGTGGCGGTGCAATAACTCGGGCTGGGCATAGGCCCAAACGGGCGTGCTATTTACCAGCGTGCCGTCGCAATCGAAAACAAAAGCAACCTTGGGAGCGGCGGTATGGGACATAAACGAACCTTTCGATATCAAATGGTAAACATCCTGCTAAAAACGTTTTACCAAACGTCAGCCAAACAATTTTGAAACCCAAATTGGTAAAACTGTCAAGAGTTTTACCACGTCAAATCTGCCAGTGGTATAAACATGTCGCTTACCGATTAAACGCCCCCGCAAATCCGCTTTCGTCCATAAAACTAACGCACAGGTGTTATCGTAGTTTCTGCCGAAAGTTCCACCGAGCACGCGAGGTGGAACGAATCATAGAACTATCGCCGTCCCTTCGATTCGTGCAGCCCTGGACCTTTCGCATTTAGTCACCAAGGCAACACGCTGCCGCGTCATGATGGGATCAAACGTGAGCGATACAAAGCTAAAGCCAGGAACCAAAAAGCCCGCTACCCGCAAGCCGGCTCCGCACGCACCGGAGCTCACCAAGGACGATGTCTATCTGTTTGGCATTGGCATGTGGGAGCGCAGCTGGGAAAAGATGGGCGCGCACCCCGATACGCAGCAGCGTACGCGCGGCTGGCGTTTTTGCGTTTGGGCGCCCGACGTAAAGAGCGTCCACGTCATTGGCGAATTTAACGACTGGGATGAGGAGGCCAACCCGCTGGTGCCCGTTCATACGAGCGCTATCTGGGAAGGCTTTATTCCTTGCGCCGAGCAAGGCCAGCTCTATAAATATCTCATCGAGACCAACGAGGGCGAAAAGCTCTACAAGGCCGATCCGTATGCCTTTAAGGCCGAGTGCCCTCCGGGTACCGCCAGCGTGCTGTGGACCCTCGATGGCTACAAGTGGAACGACGCCGCATGGCTCAAGCGCCGCGCCGGCCACAACCACATGTCGCAGCCGCTCAACATCTACGAGGTGCATATTGGCTCGTGGAAGCGCCACGGCGATGCGCCGCAGGGCGAGCCGGACGAGTTCGGTAACTACCCCGGCCCCATGGACCCCTTCCCCGCACAGCGCGGCGAGTTCTACACCTACGACGACCTGTCGGTGGAGCTCGTGGACTACGTGCGCGACATGGGCTATACGCACATCGAGGTCATGCCGCTCATGGAGCATCCCTTCGATGGCTCCTGGGGCTACCAGACGACCGGCTACTATGCCGCCACGTCGCGCTACGGCGACCCGCAGCAGCTCATGCACTTTATCGATGCGTGCCACGAGGCGGGCATCGGCGTGATCATGGACTGGGTGCCCGGCGGTTTTTGCGCCGACTCCCACGGCCTTGCCACCTTTAACGGCCATATGCTGTTTGAGCACGAGATTCACCCCAACTGGGGCACGCACAAGTTTGACTTCGCCCGCGGCGAGGTCCGCTCCTTCCTGGTCTCCAACGTGCTGTACTGGCTCGAGAACTTCCACGTGGACGGCATTCGCATGGACGGTGTGTCCAGCATGCTGTACCTCAACTTTGGCATCGACGATCCCGGCCAAAAGAAGTTCAACAAGTACGGTACCGAGGAGGACCTGGACGCCAGCGCGTTCATCCGTCAGGTCAACTGCGCCGTCGAGGCTCACTACCCCGACGTGATGATGATGGCCGAGGAGTCCACCGCGTGGCCGCTCGTGACCTATCCGCCGCAGGACGGCGGCCTGGGCTTCCACTACAAGTGGGACATGGGCTGGATGAACGACACCCTGCACTACATGCAAACCGATTTTCCGTGGCGCCCCGGCAACCACGGGCTGCTCACTTTCTCCATCATGTACGCCTTTACCGAGAACTTTATTTGCCCGCTGAGCCACGACGAGGTCGTGCACGGCAAGTGCTCGCTCATCGGCCGCATGCCGGGCGACTGGTGGCGCCAGTTTGCCGGTCTGCGCACGCTGGCCTTCTACCAGATGACGCACCCCGGTGCCAAGCTCAACTTTATGGGCAACGAGATCGGCCAGTTTATTGAGTGGCGCTATTACGAGTCCATCCAGTGGTTCCTGACCGAGGAGTACGAGACCCACCGTCATCATCAGGCGTTTATCAAGGCGCTCAACCACCTGTACACCGCCGAGCCCGCCCTGTACGAGCGCGGCTACACCGATGACGGCTTTACCTGGATCGACGCGGACAACTCCAAGCAGTCCATCGTGAGCTTTGTGCGCCAGGGCGAGGACATCGACGACGACCTGGTGATCCTGATCAACTTTGACCCGGCGAGCTACGAGAGCTTCCGCGTGGGCGTGCCGCGCGAGGGTGACTGGGAGGTCATCTTCGATTCCGACCGTCCCGAGTTTGGCGGCAGCGGCTATGCCGGTGAGGAGCCCTACACCTGCTCGAGCGAGCCCTATCCCTGGAACGGGCAGATGGACTCCATCGAGATCAAGGTACCCGGCCTGGCAGGCGTGGTGCTTAAGCGCCGCGGTCCGAGCAGCTACAAGCCGCCCGTGGTCGAGGAGCCCAAGAAAGCGACGCGCAAGCGTGCGTCCTCGGTGAAGCCCAAGCCTGCGGCTGCCAAGAAGGCTCCGGCTAAGGCGAAGGCTGCCAAGCCCGCTGCCAAGGCCACGGCCAAGTCCACCACGGCCAAGAAGGCAGCCACCAAAAAGACTGCTCCCAAGGCCAAAGTAGCTGCTGTTAAGGCTCCAACCAAGAAAGCGTAACAAACGCGTTACCACTGTAATTACCCGCCCCGCGGGGGCGTAGGATGTAAGTCATAACCGTTCCGGGAGATATCCCCGGGGGAAAGGAACGTATGAATAAGATCTTCGACAACAAGCAAGAGTTTACCGAGCTCTATCGCGATGCCGTCATGAGCATCAGCGGCAAGAGCGTCGAGGCCGCCAGCGACCTCGACCGCTTTAACGCCCTGGCCAAGCTCGTGGCCGAGAAGGCCCGCACCGTTGCCACCAAGAGCGACGCCCGTGCGGCGTCCGAGGGCAAGAAGCGCGTGTACTACTTCTCGATCGAGTTTTTGATCGGCCGCCTGCTCGACAACTACCTGCTCAACTTTGGCGTGCGCGACATGGTCGCCGAGGCGCTCGACGAAATGGGCTTCGACCTGTCCGTCATCGAGAACCAGGAGCCCGATCCGGCTCTGGGCAACGGCGGCCTGGGCCGTCTGGCCGCATGCTTTTTGGATTCCATGGCAGCCGAGGGCATTGCCGGCTACGGCAACGGCATGCGCTACCGCTACGGCCTGTTCAAGCAGGAGATCGTCAACGGTAGCCAGGTCGAGGCCACCGACGAGTGGCTCACCCACGGCTATCCCTGGGAGGTCCGTCGTCAGGACAAGGCCGTGACCATCAAGTTCGGTGGCCGCGTTGAGGGCTTTGAGGAGGACGGCCGCACGTTCTACCGCACGGTGGACACGCAGGACATCCTGGCCGTCCCTTATGACATCCCCGTCGTGGGCTATGCCGGCGAGACTGTCAACAAGCTGCGCGTATGGGCCGCCGAACCGGTCGAGGAGCACTTCGATCTGGAGGCCTTCAACCGCGGCGACTACGCCCTGGCAGACGCCGAGCGCGCCGAGGCCGAGGCCATCAGCGCCATCCTCTACCCCAACGACGCCGGTGAGCACGGCCGTCTGCTGCGCCTAAAGCAGGAGTACCTGTTTGTATCGGCCGGCATCTACAGCCTGCTCGACACCTTTGAGAAGGAGCACGGCGCGAACTGGGAGCTGCTGCCGCAGTTTGTGGCCATCCACACCAACGACACCCACCCCGCCATGTGCGGGCCCGAGCTTATGCGCATCCTTATCGATGAGAAGAAGCTCGAGTGGGACGATGCCTGGAACATCGTGACGCAGGTCGTGAGCTACACCAACCACACCATCCTTCCCGAGGCTCTGGAGAAGTGGCCCATCGGCACGCTCTCCAAGCTCCTCCCCCGCGTGTACCAGATCATCGACGAGATCAGCCGTCGTTGGCATGAGTCGTTCGACACCACGCAGGAGGGTTGGCAGGAGCGCCTGCGCCAGACCGCCATTCTGTGGGACGGCGAGATTCGCATGGCCAATCTGTCTGTGATCTGCAGCCACAGCGTTAACGGCGTGGCCAAGATCCACTCCGACATCATCAAAAACATCGTGCTCAAGGACTTCTATGCCCTGACGCCCGAGAAGTTCAACAACAAGACCAACGGCATCTCGCACCGTCGCTTCTTTGCCGAGGCCAACCCCACCTACGCCAAGCTCGTCACCGAGGCCATTGGCGATGGCTGGCTCAAGGACGCCTTTGAGCTCGAGAAGCTCAAAGAGTTCCAGAACGACACCGAGTTCCTGAAGGCCGTGGGTGCCTCCAAGCGCGCCAACAAGGAGCGCCTAGCCGCCTACGTTAAGGCCGAGACCGGTCTGGTCATCGACCCCAACACCGTCTTTGATGTTCAGGTTAAGCGCTTCCATGCCTACAAGCGCCAGCTCATGAACATCATGAAGGTGATGGACATCTACAACCGTCGCATCGCCGACCCCAACTTCCACGTGACGCCGACGACCTTCATCTTTAGCGGCAAGGCGGCCTCGAGCTACACCTTTGCCAAGGAGACCATCCGCCTCATCAACTCCGTGGCCGATGTTATCAACAACGACCCGCGCGTCAACGAGGTCATGAAGGTCTGCTTTATCCCCAATTTCCGCGTGAGCAACGCCCAGCTCATCTACCCCGCCGCCGAGATCTCGGAGCAGATCTCCACGGCCGGCAAGGAGGCCTCGGGCACGTCCAACATGAAGCTCATGATGAACGGCGCCATTACGCTGGGCACCCTCGACGGCGCCAACATCGAGATTGCCGACCTGGCCGGCCGCGAGAACGAGGCCATCTTTGGCCTGACTGCTCCCGAGGTCGAGAAGCTCTGGGCATCCAACAGCTACTTTGCGTGGGATACGCTCAACAACGATCGCGAGCGTCTGGGCCGCGTTATGGACGAGCTCAAGGACAACACCTTTGCGGGTCTTTCGGGCAACTTCGAGAGTATCTACAACGAGCTCATGAACAACAACGACCCCGACCTGGTCATGGCCGATTTCCGCAGCTACGTGGATGCGTGGGAGGCGCTCACGAACAGCTACGGCGACCAGGCGACTTGGAACCGCAAGGCGCTGCTCAACACCGCCTCCTCCGGCTGGTTCTCGAGCGACCGCACCATTCGCGAGTATCGCGACGAGATCTGGCACGCTTAAGCGCGCGAGCTCCCTTTGCCAGCACGGCATTACTCGACGGGCGCGACTGAGCGCCGCGCCCGTCGCTAATGGGTTTAGGAACATCGATGACAGAAGGAGAAATCGATGAGTAAGAAAGAATGCATCGCGATGCTCCTCGCAGGAGGACAGGGCAGCCGATTGGGGGCACTCACCCAAAAGATCGCTAAGCCGGCGGTTAGCTTTGGTGGCAAGTTCCGCATTATCGACTTTTCGCTCTCCAACTGCTCCAACTCGGGCATCGACACGGTGGGCGTTCTGACGCAGTATCGCCCCTACCTGCTGCATGCCTACGTGGGCTCCGGCGAGGCTTGGGATCTGGACAGCCGCGACGGCGGCGTTTCGATCCTGCCGCCGTACGAGACGCAGACCGGCGGCGCATGGTATGCGGGCACGGCCGACGCCATTACGCAGAACCTCGACTACATCAAAGCCAACGACCCCAAGTACGTCCTGATTCTTTCGGGCGATCACCTGTATCGCATGGACTACCGCAAGATGCTCAAGACGCACATTGAGAACAACGCCGACCTCACGGTGAGCGTTATGCCCGTGCCCTGGGAGGAGGCCAGCCGCTTTGGCATCCTGACCACCGACCCCGAGGACGGCCGCATCACCAAGTTCACCGAGAAGCCCGATAAGCCCGATTCGAACCTCGCGTCCATGGGCATCTACATCTTCTCGGCAGACGTGCTGATCGAGGCGCTCGAAGAGGACGCTCTGGACCAGCGCTCGAGCCACGACTTTGGCAAGGACATCATCCCCAAGCTGCTCGGCGAGGAAAAGCGCCTGTACAGCTACGAGTTCCACGGCTTTTGGAAGGACGTCGGCACCATCGCCAGCTTCCACGAGACCTCGATGGACCTGCTGGGCAACAACCCCGAGTTCGATTTATTCGACAAGCACTTCCCCATCATGTCCAACATCACCACGCGTCCGCCGCACTACATTGGCCCGGACGGCCGCCTGGACGACTGCCTGGTCTCCAACGGCTGCAAGATCTACGGCACCGCGCGCCACTCGATTCTTTCGACCGATGTCATCATCGAGGAGCGCGCTGTGGTCGAGGACTCCGTGCTGCTGCCGGGTGCGCACGTTAAGAGCGGCGCGCACATCTGCCGCGCTATTTTGGGCGAGAACTCCACGGTCGAAGAGGGCGTGAAGCTCGGCTCTGTCGATACCACCAAGGATACGGCCGTCGTTGGAAATGACGTCGTTATCGGGAAGGGGGAATGATCCGATGATCAATCGCAAGGCCATCGGTTATATCACCGCTAACTACTCTTCGACCTACGGCAGCGTGCTGCTCAAGGACCGCCCCATCGCGTCCGTTCCGTTTTTGGGCCGCTACCGCCTGATCGACTTCCCGCTGTCCAACATGATGAATGCCGGCATTAAGACCGTCGGCGTCGTCATGCCGGGCAATTACCGCTCGCTGATCGACCACGTGGGTTCGGGCAAGGACTGGGGCCTGGACCGCAAGAAGGGCGGCCTGTTCATGGTGCCCGGCAACGCGTATGGCACCACCAAGGGCGGCATGCGCTTCCTGCTGCGCGACATCATCTCCAACAAGACGCTGTTCCAGCGCTCGGACAAGCCCTATGTTGTGATGATGGGCACCAACATCATCTTTAACATGGACCTCAACACCATCATCGACGCGCACGAGAACTCCGGTGCCCAGATGACCGTGGTGTACTGCAAGGCCACACGCAACGTCGATGACGAGACCAAGCTCGAGATTAACGAGAACGGTCGCTTGACGGGCGTGAGCGCTGGCGTCGTGTACGGCGACAACGCCTCCATGGACTGCTGCATCGTCAACCGCGAGACGCTGCTCGAGATCATCGACCACTACCAGGCCGCCGACTATCTGGACCTGCTCGAGGCACTCCAGGGCGACTTTGGCAACATCGACGTGTGCAGCTACGAGTACAAGGGCGAGGTCGTGGGCGTGTTTAGCGAGAAGTCGCTGTATCGCCGCAGCATGGACCTGCTCGACCAGACCGTGGCCGACCATCTCTTCGATCCCGAGCGCCCGATCCTGACCAAGGCTCACGACGTGCCGCCTTCGCGCTATGCGACCGGCAGCCACGCGTGCAACTCGATCATCTCGGCCGGCTGCATCATCAAGGGCACCGTGCGCAACTCGATTCTGTCGCGCGGTGTCGTGGTCGAGGAGGGCGCCTCGGTGACCAACTCGATCATCAACCAGAGCTGCATTATCAAGAGCGGCGCACGCGTTGAGAACGCCATCCTGGACAAGAACAACGTGGTCCCCACCAACACCGAGCTTCGCGGCACGCCCGAGAACATCCTGGTGCTGGGCAAGGCTCCGTTAACTTCCGACACCACCATCGTACGTTAACGTTGGCACCGCAACATCGCTCGTAACATGTAGAATAGCCGCCCGGTTAGCGCCAGGCGGCTATTCTCGAATTGCAACATGGGAGACAATATGGCAGATTCCAGCAAAAAGATGCAGATCGTGTTTGCCTCGGCCGAGTGCGCACCGTTTGTTAAGACCGGTGGCCTGGGTGACGTGGCGGGCTCGCTGCCTGCGGCGCTCGTGCGCGTCGGCGCCGAAGTCATCGTGATGGTGCCCAAGTACGCCACCATCAAGGACGAGTACAAGGCGCAGATGGAGCACTTTGCCGACTTTTACGTGAACCTGGGCTGGCGCAACGAGTACTGCGGGCTGGAGAAGCTCGAGCACGACGGCGTCACCTATATGTTCGTTGACAACGAGCGCTACTTTGCGCGCGACTATCCGTACGGCTTCTTTGACGACGGCGAGCGCTTCGCGTTTTTCTCCAAGGCTATCACCGAGAGCCTGCAGCACCTGCCCGAGGGCTTTGAGTGTGACATCCTGCACTGCAACGACTGGCAGACGGCACTGGCGCCCGTGTTCTTGCGCGAGTTCTACCAGGGACTGCCGCTGTACGACCGCGTCAAGACCGTGTTCTCGATCCACAACGTGGCGTTCCAGGGCCAGTTTAGCGACACCGTGATGGAGGACATCCTGGGTGTGGCGCATATTCCCGCGGCAGCCACGCAGTTGCGCTGCGACGCCTGCAGCATCAACTACATGCTGGGCGCGCTGCGCTATGCCGACGCTATTACCACGGTGAGCCCCACCTATGCGGGCGAGATCCAGACGCCCGAGTTTGGCGAGGGCCTGGACGGCGTACTGCGCGAGCGCTCCTACGCGCTGCAGGGCATCCTCAACGGCATTGACGTGGCGGCCTTTGACCCGGCAACCGACAAGCGCATTGCCGCCAACTACACGGTTGACGACCGTTCCGGCAAGGCCGTGTGCAAGGCCAAGCTGCAGGAAGAGCTGGGGCTCGAGGTTCGCGACGACCGTCCGCTCATGGTGATGGTCACGCGCCTGACGCGTCAGAAGGGCCTGGACCTGGTCATGTACGCGCTCGACCGCATCCTGTCCGGCGGCGTTCAGGTGGCCGTGCTGGGCACCGGCGACCGCGACTACGAGGACGGCCTGCGCTACTTCCAGGACAAGTACCCCGGCACCATGGCCGCGCGCATCGAGTTCGATCCTGCGCTGTCACAGCGAATGTATGCCGCCGCCGACATGTTCCTGATGCCTTCGAAGTTTGAGCCCTGCGGCCTGTCGCAGATCATCGCTATGCGCTACGGCACCCTGCCGATTGTTCGCGAGACCGGTGGCCTAAAGGACACGGTGATCCCGTATAACGAGTTTACCGGCGAGGGCACGGGCTTCTCGTTTACCAACTTTAACGGCGACGAGATGGGCGACGCGGTCTTCCGCGCGGCGCGCCTGTTCTGGGATAACCGTGAGGCATGGAACCAGCTGGTCACGCAGGCCATGAGCCAGGACTTTAGCTGGACGCGCTCGGCCGATAAATATCTGGACCTGTACTTCTTTATGCATCCGGAGATTGAGAGGCCAGCGGCTGTTGTCGACGAGCCTGAGGCTGCGGCTGAGCCCGAGGTTGTGACCGAGCCGGTTGTTGAGGCGCCCGTTGCTGCTGAGGAGCCCAAGGCTGAGGAGAAGCCGGTTGAGGCTGAGCCCGTAAAGGCCGAGCCTGAGGTGAAGGTCGAGGCTACTCCCGAGCCCGAGCCTAAGGTGAAGCCCGCTGCGAAGCCTGCTGCGAAGAAGGCCACGACTCGTAAGACGACGGCCAAGAAGGCCGCAGCGAGCAAGACCGCAACCGCGAGC
>ENA-OZEW01000712-OZEW01000712.1-human-gut-metagenome-genome-assembly--contig:-NODE-712-length-10712-cov-5.365206_pt1 | contig 10712 bp, 9 predicted proteins | sample MGYA00245072_ERZ653617 | MGnify/ENA primary metagenome ERZ653617 (study PRJEB26926, sample SAMN06165063) | human gut metagenome | biome: ENVO:00009003; feature: ENVO:2100002; material: ENVO:00002003...
TATGAGGGCCGTTGCAAGGTGCAGACCTCGGGCGGTCTGGCCGCCGAGAACACGGAGGGCGGCATCGTCGAAGCGTTAGGTGCCGTCACCCCCGTGTGGAGCATGTACGTGCATTTCCCCTACGGCACCACGGGTTTATTGCCGGGCGACGTGTGCGAGATAACCGAAGCCGCCGACCCGAATCTCAAGGGCAGGAAACTCCGGTTGTTGAACATGCAGTCCGAGAAGACACACTCCACCGCATGCCGGTGGAATGTGAAGGAGGTGGGCAACAGCAATGAGTGACATCACCATAGACGCTTCGGAGCTGACCGCGTTCGGCCGTCGTGTCGCCGCCGCGCACGCCATGGCTTCGGTCAAGGCCGCGCAGGCGGTGAAGAAGGGCGCGCAAAACGTCAAGGAAGGCGTCATCTCCGACCTGCAGACATCATCGAACTACGCGATCAGCCGTATCGGCATCGGCTACGAAATGGGCAGCACCGGCACCACCATTTATGCGGATGTGAGCCCCCGCGACGGCGGAGCTTCCGACTTGGCCAACATCGCGTTCTTCGGCACCGCGAAAGGCGGCGGAACCCACTGGTTTTACCAGTTCGCCGAACAGGAATTGCCCACGCTCGCCGAATACGTGGGAGACGCGGCCGACGACATGCTGATAGGAGCCATCGGATTATGAGCGTCATGGACCTGACCAATGCGGTTCTCGACCTGCTGCCCTCCATGCCATCCGGCGTGAAAATCTACCGGCAGGAGGAGCCGTTGGAGTCGGAGATGCCGCCGTGGATCATCGCGCGCGTCTCCACCGACCGTCATGTGGCGGCGGAGACGATGCGGTTCACCGCCCACTCCGCCCTGCTGGAGGTTCGCGCCGTCAGCACCACCGCCGACAGCGTGAACATCTGGTGCGACGACATGCTGATCCCCGCGTTGGCGAACCGCTCCCCCACCCGGCCGCCGGGCTACACGGTCGGCCAGCTCACCCTGTACGAGGATTCCGGCGCATACGCGGCCGGTCTGACCGCCGACGACACCGCGCGCCGCTACCAGGTGCGCGTCCTGAGGTTCCGCTTCACGTGGAGCCGACCGTAATCAACCAATCATTTACCAAAAGTCTTCAAGGAGCACATTATGACCCTGAAACTGGGTACAGAGATTCCCGGCACCAGTGCCGAGGGCAACATCACCGCCATCTGGGTGCCGGAGATCAAGAACATCAAGGCCCCGACCATCATCGAGCTCGAGGCCGGCACCGACATCTCGAACTACGTCATGCTTGGCGGCTGGAGCTTCGACCCGTCGCAGGACACCGTGTCCGACCAGCGCGAGAACACCGTGCAGGACTTCGGGGCCCCCGGCCGCGAGAGCGCCGGCGACATCAGCATCGAGGTCATCGACAACACGAACACGGAGCACAAGGAACAGAACGAGGCCGTCACCCTCATGCACGAGGGCGCGTCCGGCTATATCGTGCGTCGCCGCGGCATGGCCACCGACGCGCCATTGGCCTCCGGCCAGAAGCTCACCGTCGTGAGCGTCAAGTGCGGCGAGAAGAAGGTCCTCAACCCGGACGCGAACACCATGATCCGAAGCACCATCCCCCTGTTCGCGCAAGCGCCAGGCTGGGAGTCCGAAACCGCCGAGATCGCGGCGGCCGCGGCCTCACACGCCTGACCATCATTCTTCCGTGCGGGCTTTCCGCATTCCTTTCCCCGCACGGAACCCCCTCATCACCAAAGGGACGCGAAACCGAGACAAGGAACGCACCATGGCATTGGAAGTCAAGCGCAAGCGCGTCGAGGTCGACCTGATCCTCGACCAGGAGAAGGCAGAACGGATCTCGCAGCTGGGCGAGCAGCTCGCCCGGGCGGCGGCATCGCACGTCACCGAGGGCGCGAACGCCGCGGCCAAACGCATCGCCAAACAGATCGACGAGCTGCGCGAGGAGGTCTCCGGGCAGATCGTGCACCTCACGTTGGAGGCCCTGCCATTGTCGCAGTGGAGGCAGGTGCTCGAGGCGAACACGACCACCACGAAGGACGGGCGCGCCGCGCAGCGCCTCGAGGACATCACCGCCGACGCGCTCAGGCTGATGATCCGCAAGAGCGTGCCGGAAACGCCCGTCGAGGACATAGCCGCCATCATCCCCGAACTGTCCGACGGGCAGCTGTCGCCCGTCTGGTACGCCATCCAGAACCTCAACGCGAGGATGATCGACCCAAAAGACTACCTCGGCCAAGCCTCCAGGATAATCCGGGGCTCGTCCGGGAACTGAGGATCTGCGCCAGGCTCGGCATCAGCTACAAGCGCTGGCTCGGGTGGGAGCCCTCCTATCGCGTGGAGCGAGATGGCCACCGGCGCATCACCGGGTACACGCCGGAAAGCGAATGGGACCAGACCGAACGCGACTGGATGCTCGCCCTCGACGACTACGAGCACAGCCTGTGTCCGCGCTGCGGCATGCCCGTGAGCGTATGTCACGACGAGCTGACGCCCACCCGGTACACGGCCGAGGCGGGCGTGTGCCAGATCAGCCTCATGCGAGACATCGCCGCCGAGGACTGGCGCAAACAGCACGACGGCGAGGCGGGCATCAAGACCATGTCGCTGACCACCGCCATCAAGGCAAGATAAGGAGACCACCATGGCAGGCGGACTGAACCGCAACATCACCGTCCGCCTGCTCGCGGACACGTCGAAATTCACCGCCGGCATGGCCAAGGTGTCCGCCGAGGCCGAGAAGACCTCCACCACCATGGAGGCGTCGGGCGGCAAGACGAAGCTCCTGACCGCCGGAATCGCCGCCGCCGGCATCGCCGCCACCGCATTGGGCGTCGCCGCCGTACGCATGGCCGCCGACTTCGACGCCGGCATGTCGACCGTCCAGGCCAACACCGGAGCCAGCGCCGACGAGATGTCCCTGCTACGCCAGGCCGCCATCGACGCCGGCGCCGACACCGTGTACTCCGCCACGGACGCGGCCGACGCGATCAACGAACTCGGCAAGGCCGGCATGAGCACGTCGGACATCCTCTCCGGCGGCCTGAACGGCGCACTCGACCTCGCCGCGTCCGACGGCATGGAAGTCGCCGAAGCCGCCGAACTCATGAGCTCCGCCATGGCCCAGTTCAACCTCACCGGAGCCGACGCCACCCGCATCGCCGACGCCCTCGCCGCCGGCGCCGGCAAGGCGCAAGGCTCCGCCCGAGACCTCGGCTACGCCCTCCAGCAATCCGGCATGGTCGCCAACAGCTTCGGCATCGGCATGGAAGAGACCGTCGGCACCCTCACCAGCTTCGCCAACGCCGGCATGACCGGATCCGACGCCGGCACCAGCCTCAAAAGCATGCTCATCGCGCTCGCCAACCCCACCAAAAAGGCGCAGAACCTCATGGACGAGCTCGGCATCAGCGCCTACGACGCCCAAGGCAACTTCATCGGCCTCAAAGCCCTGGCCGGCCAGCTCCAGACCCAGATGAGCGGACTCACACAGGCACAACGCAACCAGGCGCTCGCCACCATCTTCGGCTCCGACGCGATCCGCGCCGCCAACGTGCTCTACAACGAGGGCGCCGACGGCATCGCCGACTGGACCAAGAAGGTCTCCGATTCCGGGTACGCCGCCCAGCAGGCCGCCGCCAAGAACGACAACCTGCGCGGAGACCTGGAAAACCTCAGCGGCAGCTTCGAGAGCATGATGATCAAGCTCGGCGAAGGCGGGCAGGGGCCCCTGCGCAAGCTCGTCCAGACCATCGACATGCTCGTGGACGGATTCGGGCAATTGCCCGCCCCCGTCCAACAGACCATCGTCCTCTCCACGGCGCTCGCCGGAGGCATCGTCGCGCTTCACCGCGCGATGGCACCGTTGAATTCAAGCAGCAGCCAGCTGTCAAAGAATCTCGGCATGGTTCTCGACCCCGGCCAGCGGCTTATCTCCATGAGCTCGCAACTGTATACGGGCGCCACGCAAATCGGGGCGGCGTTCTCAACCCAGAGCCGTCAGCTGGAGGTTTTCGGCAGCACCGTCAGTCGCACCTCAGGCGTCATGACCGGATTGAAAACCATGGGCAGCGGCGTCATCGACCTGCTCGGAGGCCCATGGGGCATTGCCATAACAGCAGCCGGTCTCGCATTGTTCGATTTCGCGCAGGATCAGCAGGCCGCCGCACAACGAGTGGACGAACTCACCCAAGCGCTGCAGAGCGGACAGACCGCGGCCGAATACTTCGGCAAGGCACTCTCCGACAGCTCATCCAGCCGATACACCGACGACTTCCTCAGCCGATGGGCCAGCGGATACGACGACATCGCCGAAGCCATCGACCGCATGGGCATCAGCCACCAGACCTACATCAAAGCCATCCAAGGCGACAAGGACGCCATCGAACAGGTCCACGCCCAGGCCGACGAATACGCGGCCAGCCTCAACCTCATCGACCAATGGTGGAACAACCCGTCAAGCGCCGCCTACGAGGCGCTCGCCGAACAGCAGAACGTCTTCAAGCAGGCGACCAAGGACGCGGCCGAGGCGGAGAAGGCCGCGACCGAGGCCAGCATGGGCAGGACCGCGGCCCTCATAACCGGCAACGACGCGCTGGCCGGGACCGCCGACGCATCCGCCAAGGCCGCGGACTCCGACACGATCCTGCAGGAGAGCTTCGGCGCGACCAAGGACGCGGTCAACGAGACGAGCGCCGCGCTGGGCGAGGTCATCGACGCGCTCAACACCTACTACGGTTTCGCTCTGGACGCGTCCAACGCGTCTATCGCGCTGGAATCCAGCTTCGACAAGGCATCCGAAGCGGTCGGGAAGAACGGCAGGACGCTCGACATCAACACCGAAAAGGGCCGCGACAACACGAGCGCCCTGAACGACGTGGCCGAGGCCGCGCAGAAGGCCATGCTCGCCCACGCGAAGAACGGCGAGGGACTGGAACAGGTCACGCCCATCGTCCAGAGGGCCCGCGACCAGTACATCCAGCTCGCCCAGCAGATGGGCATGAGCAAGGAGGAGGCCGAGGCCTCGGCCGACGCGTACGGGTTGAACACCGACAAGCTCAGGGACCTCATCGTCCAATCGGGCATCGCAAGCGGACAGACCGGTGACCTGCAAGCCGCCTTCGACCGGCTCGGATTGAGCACCAGCGACGTCAAGCTCAAGGTCGACAACATGGTCGGCAGCATGCGCCTCATACCAGCGGAGAAAACCACGACCGTGAGGGTCAACGACCTCGCATCGAACGCGATCCACACCATCCGGGAAGGCATCGAGCTGCTGCAGTCCAAGACCGTCACCATCCGCACCAACGTGATCACGAACGAGACGACGATCCGCAGCACGAAGGGCTCGATGATCGGCCGTCCCATCTCCTACACGGGCGGCTACTACGCCGGCAACGGCTTCGCGATGCGCGGCTACGCGTCGGGCGGCATCGTGGAGGGGCTGCTGCCCGGCACTCCGCCCCTGTCGGCGCAGGCGGACAACATCACGCTCGCCAACGCGAGGCTGCGCAGCGGCGAGTTCGTCAGCAACGACAAAAGCGTCCGATATTACGGTGCCGACACGTATGCGGCCATGAACCGCCGCCAGCTTCCGAGGGAGATGTTCACGGGCGGCGCGGAACAGCCGGGGCCCTCGGTGGCGGACATCTCCCAGGGCGTGATGGACGCGCTGGAACGCACCTCGGTCACCCTCGTGTTCGACGACCGCACCGTCGCGGCGCGGCTCGCCCCCGCGATGGACAGGGAACTGGGACGAAGGAAAGGAATGGGACTGTGAGCGTCTTCCAACGCATGCCGGCCGACCCGCTCATGCACATCCTCCTCGACGGCAGGCCGCTCGACTGGTACGGGCTGTCCGCCACGGACGGCGTCCTCGCCATCGAGGCCCCCGACCTGGCCGTCGCATACCAGAACGCGCCCGGCATGGCCGGAAGCCACGACGTGACCCTCGACGACCCGCTCGGCTGCGCGTACCCCGGGCTGCGCAGGATCGCGCTCGGCGTGGTGACCGTCGGCGAGGACGACGAGATGATGGACGCGCGCCGCCGCCTCGGCTCGCTCGTCGGCCGCCTCGCGACGCTATCCTACCGGGAGCTGCCCGGTCAGTGGCGCGGCCGCGTCACGATCAAGGACTGGGACGAACGCATGCTCGGACCATGCCGCGTGGACTGCGCCACCACGATCGTGATGGACGCATACCCGCACATCATGGGCCGCGCCCAGCGTCACGCGCTCAGGGAAGGCGCGAATCTCCTGCACGTCACCGGCAACCGTCCGGCATGGCCGGTCCTGACGCTCACGACCTCCCGCGCCGTCTCGGCCCTGTCGATCAGGGACGGGCGCGGCCACACCATCGGCATCCGGCCGGCCGCCACGCTGCCGGCCGGCACGAGCGTGCTGGTCGACTGCAAGGCGCAGACGACGCGGGCCAACGGCACCCTCGCCCCGGTCAGCCTCGACACCGACTACTTCGCCCTGCTGCCGGGCATGAACACGCTCACCCTGTCCGGCGCCGCCGGCAGCTGCGAGCACGAACCCGAATGGATGATCTGACATGTTCCACGTCTTCGACCGGTGGGGCAACCCGAAACCCGCCCCCATGACCGTCCTCGCCGCCCGGCGCACGCAGAACGTGGACGGCACCGACAACCTCGACCTGCTCAGCGACCTCGACCTCGAAAAAGGCGACCGAGTGGCATGGCGCGACCACATGGGCCTGTGGCGAGAATGGCTGGTCAACAGCATCGATACGTCACGTTCCGACCGGCTCCCCCTGTCCACCGCGCACTGCGTCGACGCCATCCAGGAACTCGCCTCCACGTATATCGAGGACAAACGCAACCGGACGGCCACCGCCTCCGCATGCGCGAAAAAAGCGCTCGCCGGCACACGATGGATTCTCGGCACCGTGCACGACGGCACCAAAACCACCGAGGCCGACCTCGCGTTCTACCACACCAACGCGCTCTCCGCAATCCAGGACATCTGCGCCACGTTCGGACTCGAGGCCGTCACCACCTACCAGCCCGACGCGACGGGCACGCGCATCGCGACCCGCACCCTCAGCCTCGTCAGCCGGCGCGGCGCGGCCACCCCCACCAAACGCTTCACCTACGGCAAGGACCTCGCCTCGATCCGCCGCACCATCGACGCCACCCAGGTCGCCACACGCCTCTACGGATGGGGCAAAGGCGTCGCCACGACCGACGACGATGGGGAAGAGACCGGCGGGTACGGCCGCAAGATCAGCTTCGCCGACGTCAACGACGGCAAACCCTACGTCCAAGACGACCAAGCGCTCGCCAACTGGGGCATACCCGGCCCCGACGGCACCAAACACCACAGCGAGGCAAGCGTGGACTTCCCCGACTGCGAAGACCCCAAGGAACTCCTCACCCTCACCAAAAACGCGCTCAAGACCCGCACCACGCCCGTCGTCTCCTACACGGCCGACGTGACCGCCCTCGGACAAGCCGGCCTCAGCGCGGAAGGCACGGACGTCGGCGACGGCGTGCAGATCATCGACACCAGCTTCACCACACCATTGCGCCTCGAAGGCCGCATCCTCCAGATCGAGGAAGACCTGGCCGGCAGCCTCGCCGACACCAAGATCACCCTCGGCAACATCCGGCAATCCTACACGCGGCGCCTCGCCGCCCAACAGCAGGCCTTGGACAAGCTCGTCTCCAACTCCGGCGCATGGAACAGCGCCGCCGGCGGCGCCGGCCCGTACATGAAGGACCTCATCGACCGGATCAACCAGATCATGAACGCCACCGGCGGCTACACGTACCTCAAACCCGGCCAGGGCATCTACGTGTACGACAAGCCCGAAGACCAGAACCCCACCCAATGCATCCACATCGGAGGCGGATACTGGCGCATCGCCAACAGCAAGAAGGCGAACGGAGACTGGGACTTCCGCGCGCTCGCCGACGGCAACGGCATCTACGCCAACGCCATATACACAGGCAAGCTCTCCGATGCCGCCGGCCACAACCAATGGAACCTCGACACCGGAGAACTCGCCACCCGGGGCATGACCGCCACCAGCATCACCGCCGAAGGAACCTTCGCGTGCGGCAGCAAGGACTGGTACGGCATCGAGCTCAACAGCATCGGACAGCTCGCCGGCTACCGCAAGGGCAAGAAGGTCGGCTACATCGACTACTCGGGCGGCATGTACGAGGTATCCAACCCGTCGAAGGTCTACTACGGGCTCCAACTGCAAGGCGGATGCCTGCGCATCAGCACGCCCATCCTGTCCGTCGCCAAGACCACCGACACCCACGTCACCACCACACACGCCTACAACGGCAAACACCACTACATCTCCAAAATCACATCCTCCTCGGACGGCACCATCACCTGGTTCCAATCAACGACCGAGTACATCAACGGATTCTGCATCAACTGAAAGGACACCCATGCCAAGGATCACCAGATACTGGGCGCACGACCCCATCGGCAACAGCGAGGGCATCCTCGCCGGATACGAGCCCGCCGCGCTCAAGGCCGCGCAGGACCGGGGCATCATCTTCATCGCCGAACTCGACGACGGCACCCGACTGCGCGTCGACGCCAGCGACGTCACCGAACCCGAACCAGCCTCGTACACCATCGCCACACCCGACTACGTGGCCAGCCGCGTCACGCTCATCACGGACGCGCTCGACGCCGTCGCCGACATCCTCGACCCCCAGCCGGCACAGACGGCGCTCGCCGCGGCCAATGACGCCGCCGCGGACACCTCCGGAGACGACGCGCGCCGACGCCTGCGCGACGCCATCGCCCGCCTCAACGACCTCACGAAAGGAACAGGGAAATGACCCTCGACGGATTCCGCGACGTCACCGAGACGCCCATCAGCCTCGACTTCTCCAACAGCTGGATCGCCGACATCCGACTCAACGCCGGCGACAGGGACGGACGCACCATCACCGTCGCCATCACCGACAACGGCCAGCCAATCACCTCCACGACCGGCATCAAGAGCGTGGCGCTCGCCTACAACACCGCGCCGGGCGTCGAGGTCGGCGACCGCGTGACCATGAGCCCGGTAAGCGGCGAGGCGACCGCCACATACCGGGCGACGCTGCCCAGGCGGGCGATCGCCAAGCCCGGCGTCATCGCCCTGGGCGTGGAGGTCACCACCGCGGACGGCGCCAAGATCTGCTCCCGCAACTTCAAGGGCGTCGTCGAACGCGCCGTATGGGACGCCGAAAGCACCCAGGGGCAGGACAGCCTCACCCGCCTCGAACAACTCATCGCGGACGGCGACGCCGCCATCATCCGCGTCAACAACGCCATCACCGACGCGAACAACGCGGTCGCGGCCGCCAACCAGGTCATCGCGGACGCGCGCATCACCGGCGGCAACACCACCACCCTCGACCCGAACCAGCCGGCCACGTCCTCGCTGCGCGGCAGCGGCCTGCAGCGCGTCCTCGACCTGTCCATCCCGCGCGGCGCGGGCGTCACCAGCGCCGGCGCCACCACCCTGGACCCCAACAAGCCCGCCACCGCGAGCATGCTGCAGGCCGGAAGCAAGGGCGACTACACGCTGATGGTCGGCGTGCCACGCGGCAGCAGGATCATCGGCGTGGCCGCGAACACCGTCAACCCCTCCCAGCAGGCGGCCGCCAGCATGTCCACCGACGGCGCGGGCGACAGGAGCCTCATCCTCGACATCCCGCGCGGCGAGCGGATCGCCGGCGTGACCGCCCGCACCCTCGACGCCGGCATGGACGCCACCGTCACCGCCACCCGGGACGCGGCCGGCGACACCACGCTCGCGTTCGGCCTGCCCCGGGGAGCAAAGGGCGACCCCGGCGACCCGGGCACGCCCGCGACCGCGACCACGCTCGGCGTCGTCAAACCCGGCGACAACCTCACCGTGCGCGCCGACGGCACCCTCGACGCCTCCGCAGGCCAGTACGAGCTGCCCGTCGCGAGCGACACGACCCTCGGCGGCGTCAAGGTCAGCAACAGCGACTACACGAACTCGCGCTCGTTCCCCGTCGTCACCCGCAACGGGGAACACCTCGCCCTGTCGTTCAAGCTCGGGGACAACGCCATGCCCGACGGCATCGAGTTCCACGGCACCGAAAACACGACCATCGGCCTGAAGAAAGCCACCAGCACCGCGCTCGGCGTCGTCAAACCCGACGGCACGACCATCACCGCCGACACGGACGGCACCATCAGCGCGTTCACCGCCACAGCGAGCACGCTCATGGGCGAGGGCGGCGCCACCATGGGCGACGCGCTCGAGGTCGCGCCCGGCATCTGGCTGTGCATCATCCGCCAATGGGTCATCACCACCCAGGGCGGCTACTACGACGCGTTCAGCTTCTCCGTCTACGACCGGGCCGGCAGCCGCATCGCGCTCGCCGCCAGCCCCACCTACGGCACCCAGCTCCAACTCCGGGCAGGCGGCAACGCCAGGACCAAGACCTACAACTACGACGCCATCACGGGCAAGTGGGTGTGCACCACCACCAACACGGCCGACACCGCCCAACCCGACCCATGCACCCTGCTGCTCAGGGCAAAGCACTGATGGACGCGCCCGCATGGCTGACCGTCCTCGTCGCGCTCGTCTCCTCCGGCGGGGCGCGGCCGTCGGATGGCCCCCAAACGTCTCGACCGGCTCGACCGCACCGTGGGATTCCACCACCACACACAGAGAGGATCGCCAATGCGACATCCCA
>ENA-OZEW01000737-OZEW01000737.1-human-gut-metagenome-genome-assembly--contig:-NODE-737-length-10418-cov-6.127376_pt1 | contig 10418 bp, 3 predicted proteins | sample MGYA00245072_ERZ653617 | MGnify/ENA primary metagenome ERZ653617 (study PRJEB26926, sample SAMN06165063) | human gut metagenome | biome: ENVO:00009003; feature: ENVO:2100002; material: ENVO:00002003...
ACCATCGACCACGACGGCAAGATTCGCATGGACCCGTCTTCCCCGTACGCCATGAAGGGCCTGGTCGACGAGCTCAACGCCGGCGCTTGGGACAAGTACGATCTGGTCGGCGGCACCGACCCGGACGCCGACCGTCACGGCATCGTCTGCCCGAACTGGGGCGTGATGAACCCGAACCACTACATCGCCGTGTGCGTGGAGTACCTGTTCGGCGGCAACCGTCCGGGCTGGCCTGAGGGCGCAGCCGTGGGCAAGACGCTGGTCTCCTCTTCCCTGATCGACCGCGTGGCCGCATCGATCAACGCGAAGGTCATCGAAGTGCCGGTGGGCTTCAAGTGGTTCGTGGACCCGCTGTTCAGCGGCGAAGTCGCCTTCGGCGGCGAGGAGAGCTCCGGCATGAGCTTCCTGCGCCGCGACGGCCGCGTGTGGACCACCGACAAGGACGGCCTGATCCCCGACCTGCTGGCCGCCGAGATCACCGCCAAGACCGGCAAGAACCCCGCGCAGCTGCATCAGGATCAGGTGGCCCGCTTCGGCGAGAGCTGGTACAAGCGCGTTGACACCCCGACCACGCTGGAACAGAAGGCTAAGTTCGCCAAGCTCACCGGCGATGACGTGACCGCCACGCAGCTGGCCGGCGAGGACATCACCGCCAAGCTGACCGAGGCGCCGGGCAACCACGCCAAGATCGGCGGCCTGAAGGTCACCACCAAGGATAACTGGTTCGCGGCGCGTCCTTCCGGCACCGAGAACATCTACAAGGTGTACGCCGAATCCTTCGTCTCCCCCGAGGCCCTCGACAAGGTGCTCGACGAGGCCAAGCTCGTCGTCGACAAGGCATTGGGCGAATGAGATCCATGCAACGCATGGCCGGGCTGACGGCCCGTTAGCCACCAAACGACCGACCCCGAGGCCCTTTGCGGATCAGCTTCCGCGAAGGGCCTTCGCATTACACCCATGGGCCGTCTGGATGAACGCCGTGACCGGACCCACCTCGGGTGTGGATAACCATGTGGATAAGTCCGATTCACGCTTCGCTCCGCCCACCGCATCTGATATGATGACGGTATCGTAGCCGCATAGGACAGGACTACGGCTCCGACTTCGGCGCGCGTGCGTACAGTGGTGCGCCCACTCGCGTCGACCGGTCCCATCGTCGCCAAGGAAGGGGACGAAAGACGGATACACCTCGGTTTGGGCGCACCACCATCCGCATAAGTAAGGACATCACCATGACCAGCACCAGCAGCACCGACGTTCCATCCGCGATTTCCGCGGACGCCCTCATCATCGGATTCGGCAAGGGAGGCAAGACATTGGCCGCAAAGCTCGCTTCAACGGGCCGAACGGTCATCGTGGCCGAAGCGAGCGCCGACATGTACGGAGGCACCTGCATCAATATCGGATGCCTGCCGTCCAAATCACTGATCCTCTCCGCCGATCGGGCGCGGCGAGAGGGCGCGAACCGTACCGCCGAAACCCGCGAAGCGGCATTCGAAGCCGCCATCAGGGAGAAGCGGCGCGTCACCGCGATGTTGCGCGACAGAAACTACCATAAGCTGGCCGACCAGGGCAACATCACCGTGATCACCGGCCGCGCGCGCTTCACCGGCGCCCACAGTGCGGAAATCACCACCGCCGACGGACCGGTCGCCGTGGCCGCGGACATGATGTTCATCAACACCGGTGCCACGCCGCACATTCCGGACATTCCCGGCATTCGCACCACGCCGGGCGTATACACCAGCACCGGTCTGATGGACGTCGACGAGCTTCCGCAACGGCTGGTGATCATCGGCGCCGGATTCATCGGACTTGAGTTCGCTTCGATGTTCGCCGATTTCGGCACGGCGGTCACCGTGCTGCAGCACAGCGACGAGTTCCTGCCACGCGAGGACGAGGATGTGGCGGCCGCGATCCGTGCACAGCTGGAATCGCAGGGGGTCAGGTTCCTGTTCGGCGCGGACACCAAGGCGATCACATCGGCGGATGACGGCATCAGGCTGTCCGTCTCGATGAGGGGCACGTCGGACGTCGGCTCCGAAGCGCGTCTGTGCCTGTCCACCGACGCGGTGTTGGTGGCCACCGGACGCACGCCGAACGTCGAGGGCCTGAATCTCGAGGCGGCGGGCGTGGAACTCACCGAACGCGGCGCCGTGAAGGTCGACGACCTGCTGCGTACCACCGCCGACGGCATCTGGGCTTTGGGCGACGTGAACGGCGGCCCGCAGCACACGTACATCTCGCTGGACGACTACCGCGTAGTATGGTCTCAGCTGAACGGTTCCGCGCGCCCGTACACGCTGAGCGACCGTCGCAACGTGCCGTCAAGCACGTTCCTGCACACGCCGTATTCGCGTGTGGGCCTGAATGAGCGCGAGGCGAAGGCGGCGGGACTGGATTACGTGGTCAAGCGACTGCCGGTGGCCACGGTGCCCAAGGCCCAGGTGATGCGTCGGCCGGAGGGCATGATGAAGGCGCTCGTCGAGAACGGCACCGACCGCATTCTCGGCGCGATGCTGCTCGCCGCCGAATCGCACGAGGTGATCAACCTCGTCAAGCTGGCGATGGATATGGGCGCGCCGGCCAGTACACTGCGCGACATGATGTTCACGCATCCGACCATGGCCGAAGCGCTGAACGACCTGTTCGCGTAACGGTCGCGGATCGCGCGTGTCCGCGATACATTTACACAGCGTCCAACAAATCGGGGCTCCCCTCCTTGGATTGGAGGGGAGCCCCTTGGGTTATCGGCTAGTCAGCCTGCCGTCACACCTCACGGCGGCGACGGGCGTAGGCCACGGCGCCCAGGCCAGCGCACGTGGCGAGCGCGATGATGATCGCGAACACCTGCACGTCGGCGCCGGTCTTGGAGATGTCGTCACCCTTATGAGTGCCGCTCTGGGTTCCGTCGCCCTTGTTGTCACCGGGTGCCTGCGACTTGAGAGTCAGGCCCTTGATGGCGGCTTCAAGCGCGTCGGCCATCGCGTCGACCTTGCTCTGCTGGTCGATGGTCAGTCCGCGCTTCACGGCCTTCTTGGCCGCCTCGAACTTCGCCACCGAGTCGGCGGTGTAGCCGCTCAGGTCCGAGGGGACCTTGGCGAGCAGGTCATCGATCTTGCCGTAGTCAGCGGACTTGTAGGCAAGCTTGGCCTCGGCGGCTTCGAACGCCTCCTTGGCTTCGGTGAACTCGGCAATCCCGACTTCGCCTTCACCGGCGGCGGCCAGCTTCTTCAGCGCCTTGTAGGCGTCGGAGTAGGCCTTGTAGCTGGCGTCGGTGTAATAGCCCTTGTCGTTGTCCTTGAGCTTGATGCCGTCCACGTAGTCCTTGACGCCGGTGGCGCGGGCATCCAGCTTGGCGACCGCAGCGTCGATGGCGGCGACGCGCTCGGCGAGCTCCTTGACGGTGCCGGACTTGTACAGCGTGTCGAGACCCTTGACGACCGGGTCGGAGGTGGTGTCGTCCTTCGCGGCGAGCAGCTTGGAGAGCGCCTCGTAGCTGGCCGTGGTGTACTTGGACGAGTCGACCTTGCCGGCTTCGGCGACCTTCGCCTTGAGTTCGACGGTGGAGACCAGGGCCTCCTTCGCCGCCTTCATGGCGTCGATGTTCTGCTGGTTGAGGCCGGCATCCCCCTTGACCTTGTCGCTCTTCGCCTTGGCGATGGCGTCGGTCAGGGCCTTGTAGCTGTCGGTGGTGTACTCGCTGCCGTTAACCTTTTCCATGTCGGCGATGGTCTCGTCGAGCACGGTGGTGTCGGGCGGCGTCGTGGTGCGCACCAGCGCGTTCTCGGCGGCGGTCAGCGCGGTCAGCGCGGCGGCCACCGAATCGGTGGTGCCGTTGACCAGCTTCGCCTTTGCGGCCTTGAGCGCGTCGGAGTACGCCTTCCACGAGTCGGCGGTGTAGTTCGCCTCCACGTAGTTGCTCTCGTGCGCGATCTGGGCCTTGAGGGCGGCGACGTTCACCAGCGCGGTCTTGGCGGTGGTGTACTCGGCGGTCTTGGTCTTGAACGTGGCCGGCTTGGTGCCGTCGGCGGCGATCAGGGTGTCGAGCGCCTCCTTAGCGGCCTTGAAAGCCGCGTAGGAGTTCGTGGTGTAGTCGGCCTCGTCGATCGTGGCGAAGCTGTCGACGGCGATCGTCGCGAGCTCACGCTGGTAGGTGGAGTCCTTCAGCGCGGCGAGAGCGTCATCGACGGCCTTCTTGAGGCTTGCGGCGTCTGCTGTGGACAGGTTGTTCGTGTCCTTCAGCGCTTCCTTGACCTCGTCGAGCGCGTCGGTGTACGCGGTGAACGTCACTGTCGTGTAGAAGTGGCCGTCGTTGGTGACGGCTGCATCCACGAGCTTGCGCAGCGCGGCGACCGCGGCAGCGTCGGCCTTGGTCTGCGCGGCGTCGATGGCGCTTTGCACGGCGCTGGCTGCGGCGTCGATCGAAGCCTTGCCGACCAGCGGGCTGCCGTACACCGCCTGGGCGGTGGCCTTGGCCTCGTCATACGCGGTCTTGGCGTTCGCGGTCCAGGCGGAAGTGTCGACGGTCGCGTCGATCTTCTCCTTGAGCGCCGCCTTGGCCGTGGTGATGTCGGCGTCGGTGTCGGCCGAGTCGAGCGTGATGAACTCGGAGATCTCGGGGATGGCGTCACCCCACGCGATCTTGACGCTGAGCAGCTGCTTGCCGTCCGGCACCTTGAACTCGTTGATCGCCTGTTCCAGCGTTCCGAACGTCACCTCGGAGGTGGAGCGGGCGGCTGTACGAGCCGTCACACCGGAAGTGGTTCCGGTCGCCGCGTCGTACACCGTACCGGTGACGGTCGCGCCACTGGCGGCACCCGACTGCACGATGCGGAACGACTTGATGTCGCTCGGGTCATCGATCTTGTAGGTCAGGGAGCCATCGGCCGCACTCGGCTTGTACGTGGTGGTCAGGTCGCCGTCGATCATGTTGCTCGGCGCGTGGCCGCGCTCCTCGACCTTGGTGGCGGAGAACGCCGCGTTCGCCTCGGTGGAGACGTAGGCGCCCTGATTCACCATGAACTCGTTGAACGCGAGTGCACGCTGCGGGTAGTCGGCGGTGGTCAGCAGACGCAGGTAGCGCATGCCGGTGCCGTTGGCGATGTCGTCCTTGCCGTAGTAGAAGACATTCGGGTAGTTGGAATCGGTCTTCTTGTTCGTGTCGCTTATGTCGCCGAACGCGGTCGTGGTGTCGGTGTCGGACACACCGTCGCCAATCTCGAACGCGTCAACCCAGGTCTTGCCATCGACGGACATCTGCACCTTGGTGTCGCGGATGTAGTCGTACTGCGTGTCCTGCGTGTAGATGCGCAGCGAGGTGATGTCGATCGGCTGACCGAGATCGAACACCGCGGTGTTGCCCTGTCGCGGCTGGCCGGCGAACTTGATGACCGTGGTCATATCGCCGTCGAACGCGTTGCCGCTTTCGCGGGTGTCGGTTCCCCAATCGGTGCGCTTCTGGATGTCGGACGAGACCAGCTTGCCGAACTTGCCGACCGTGGAAAAGCCGACCTTGAGCTTGTCGACCGAGAAGGCCGCTCCGTCGGTGTCATTGATCACGCGCACGTAGCGGGCGGTCTTGCCCGTGAGGTTGCCCGGCTCGACAGTGGTCCAGACGAGTCCGTTGTCGGAGATCTGCAGGCTGGGGTTTGCGTTGCCGGTGTTCAGTTCGACGTCGGTCAGATCACGGATCGCCAGCAGATCGAGTCCGGCGTACTGGCCGCCGTCAAGCATCGTGTGCGATTTGTCGAACAGCTCCGCCGTATTGGCGCCCAGCGTGGCGGTGTACCCGTGCTGCGTCTTGTTCGTGTACACCGACTTGAGCGGATCGGCGGTCTCGGGCGGGGTCACGGTGATCTCGGCCACGCGCCACCACACGTTCTTGGCGGCGGTGTTGCGGATGCGTACGTAGCGCCCGGTCACGTTGCCGCTCACCGTGGAGGTGACGTCGTCTCTCAGGTCACCAAGCTTGGTCCAGGTGGCCTTGTCATCGCTGACCTCGACGACGCCCTGGCTCGGACGGTCGTCGGGGCTGGAGGCATGACCGGTAATCGTGACCTCGCCGATCGGCTTGCTGGAGCCCAGATCGACGATCACGGCCGCGCCGGCCGCGATCTTGTCGCCGTTCGGGTCCTTGAGGTAGGTGATCGTGGACGGGTTGCCGTCGATCATCTGCTCCTTGGTGCTGCTGTAGGTGGCGTTGAGGTTCTCCAGCTGCACGCCGGTCGCCGTGTACGGAGCGAGAGTCTCCTTCTCGACCTTGTTGACGTCGATGCCCTTGATGCCGAGCCACAGGTCATCGCCGTTGTCGGCGGTGGCGATCAGTCGCACGCCGGTGACGCCGGTGATGTTCAGACCGGTGACTTTGATCGGCTCCTCGGAGCCCTTCGGGCGCTCGAACGTCGCATCCGGCACGTCGGTCCAGTTCTCGCCATCCGTGGTGGTCTGCAGCTTGGAGTGGTAGAAGTGGTTCTTGCCGCCGTTGAACGCGAAGCGGATGTTCTTGAGCGTGCTGGCCTTGCTGAACTTCACGCCGACGTAGTTGCCCTTGTGCAGGTAGTTCGGGTTCTGGAACACCGTGACCGTGCTGTCCTTGCCATCGAAGATGTCTTCGATCGAGCCGGAGGTCGGCGTGGTGAACACGTCGCTGATGTACGTCTTGGTCACGACGTTCGGGTCGGCCTCCTGCTGCACCTTGTTGGACAGGTAGGAGTCCATCGCCTTGATGAACGGCACGATGTGCTGCACGCCGACTTCGGCGTACTCGGTGTGGTTCACGTAGTAGAAGCCGTGCTTCTTGGACGCGGCGAACGCGGACTGCGCGTCGGAGTACTCCTTGAGCGTCGAGGACGTGTCGCCGTTCAGCGCGGCCTCGATACCCGCGATGTAGGCGAGCGCGGCCTTGGTGGTGTCATCCCAGCAGTCGATCCACGGGGCGATCTGCTCGTTGGCGTCCTGCCCGGTGTAGTCCTTGCCGATGTCGCCGAGCATCTTCGCATCGCCCTTGGCGCGGTAGGTCTTGGCTGCCTTCTGCAGCGTGACGAACGCGGCCTTGATGTCGGTCAGGTCGTGGGCGGTGATGGTGCCGTCAGCCAGCTTCGCCTTGGCGGCGGTCAGTGCGGGAGCCAGGTCCACGGACTCCTGCAGCGCGGTGACGCGCGAATCCATGTTCTGGTTGATGGTGTGCTTGGACAGCTCACGCAGCGCGTTCGACGCGGCGGTCGGCACAGCGGAGTTGTGGTCGACGAACGAGAACGAATCCTGCCATGCCTGGTCGGCCTCGCTCTTGCTCCGCCAGATGTTCCACGAGTAGGTGGCGTTGCCGAAGATGCCGACCTTGCTCGGCTCGGACTGCTGCATCGGGTTGAGCACGATGCCCTGGATCTTCGACGGGTCGACGCCCGGATGCAGGAACGTGTCGTAGCCGCCCATGATCAGGTGGCTCTTCGAGTTGTCGGAGCACGGCCAGTTGATCCACATGTAGGGGCCGCGGCCGACGTTCGAGGTGAACGTGTCGGTGAAGTTCTGCGAGACCTCGCCCCAGACGCGTCCGCCGGTCATGACGATCTGCACTTCCTTGGGGAAGTTGGCGAAGTAGCTCATGCCGTTGCCCATGTATTCCTGCGTGACGAACGGCAGCGTGGTCTTGAGGTCCGGGTAGGTCTTCTTCATTTCCTTGAGCCACGCGACCATATCGGTGAGCAGCTTGGTGTAATTGTTACCACCCACGTTCGCCGCGTCATCGGCCAGGATGGCGATCTGGCGTACGCCGACCCCGATGGTCTGCGCGAACTTGTCCTGCAGCACCTTCAGATCGGCCTGATAGTTCGCCTCGGAGTTGAACCGAATCGCGTTGTTCATGAACGGGTGCAGAGCGAACACGAAACGCGTCTTGGAGGCGTTGCCGGCATCGGCGAGCGGCTTGATCTTGGTGTCGAGCTCGTCCTGCGTGTACAGCGTACGCCACTGCGAGTTGTGCTTCGGATCGTCCTTGGGGGCGTAGAAGTACGAGTTGAGCTTGTAGTAGCCGCCCCACTTCATCAGGTTGATGCGGTCCTGAGTGCTCCACGGGTTGCCGTAGTAGCCTTCGATGAAACCGCGGCTGACCACATCGGCGTAGTCAGTGACGGTGAAGTTGCGGATCGTCAGGCTATCGATCTGGCCGAGCACCTGGTACAGGGTGGTCAGGCCGTAGAAGCTGGCGTCGGTGTCTTTGCCGAGCACGGAGATCGTGCCGTTGTCGGACTTGAGGAAGTATGAGTCGGTCTTGTCGAAGATGGCGGAATCCGGGCTGTACTTGCTTTCGATGGCAGTCTCGGCCTTGCCATCGGAACCGTTCACGCCCACATAGACGTTGGTCTTGCCGCTGACTGCGGCGTCGGATTCGGTGACGTTCAGGTTCTTGAGCGCCGCCACTTCGTCCAGTCGGTCCTGGGTGGCTTCATCGATGTCATCGTCATAGATGACGTTGATGTCGCGAAGAATGTACTGTCCGCTGTCATAACGGATCGAATGCGGCTTGGGGTACAGCGTGTATTCGGTCGCCGCCGTATCGCCGCCTGCCGCGTACGCCGTCTGCACGCCGATGGCCACTGCCGGGCTCAACGACAGAGCCGCGGCAAGCAGGCCTCCTAATGCCTTACTGCGCATACTGGGGTTCCTTTCCTTGTCCGGCACTGGGGACGCGCCGGCTGAATCTCTCATCATTGAATTATTCGTCACCATGCTGCTTTGCATCATCGTGACACGGGGACTCGTGTGAGTTCATCATTGGTCAGTATTCAGTATATATAATTAACAAAATATCGCGACGTTTTCGGTCGTGTCGCAGCCCATCGGCGATTCATGGCCGTGACACGGCGTGCGTTACTGTTGTTGTCATGACCATCACCGTATCGACAGACGGAAGCGCCCTGGGCAATCCGAACGGCCCAATGGGCTGGGCCTGGGCCGACCACGAACTCAACATGGCACATTCCGGCGGCCATGAGCACGGCGGCGACTGCGATGCCGGCGGCGCCACGAACGGCACGAATCAGATCGGCGAATTGTGCGCAGTGCTGGAGGCGCTGCGCGCACATCCCGGCGCGGAGCCGCTGGTCATCGAGACCGACTCGCAGTATGCCATCAACTGTTCCACCAAGTGGGTGCACGGGTGGAAGAAGAACGGCTGGAAGAACTCGCAGAAGAAGCCTGTGAAGAACGCGGCGCTCATCAGGGCGATCGACGCCGAGCTGTCGCGCCGCGCCGGCTCGGTGAAGTTCGTGTGGGTCAAAGGGCACGCGGGCAACGCCGGCAACGAGAAGGTGGACGACCTGGCTCGCACGTATGCCGGCGACTGCCGCAGCGGCGTGCAGGAGGGATATCTGCCGAAGGAGGGATGGCAGTCGCTGCTGGCTTCGGAGTATGCCAAGGGAACCGACGTGCCGGAGGATGCGCAGATGCTGCTGGACGGCAAGATTTCCACGCAGGAGTACCATCTCGGGCGAGGCGGGGAATCGGGTGAAGCGGGAGCCGAGCACGAATCGGACGGCGACAACGTCGCAAAGCGAATCCGCAAGCCATCGTTGGCGGAGCTGCTTGCCGAACCCGAAGGCGTGCCCGACTACGGCGAGACCCAGTCGGACACATCATCCACCACTGCGATGTCAACTCCTACTGTTCCTATGACGACCGAATCGGACGCGACCGTCGCACTGTCATCGAATTCGGCACAGGCCGAAGGCACACAGTCCGGTAGCTCCACACGCTCTGTGGCCGAACCTGCGGCGCCGCGGCTCTCACCGACCGCCCTCACCGCGTCGGGCACGCTGCGCTTTACTCCCCCGCCATCCACCAGCCCGACATATGACGGACGGCCGCGCATCATCCACGGACTGGTTCGCGTGGACGGATATGTGAACGGCGACGGCACCATCACCCTCGACAATGCCGCGTTCTATACGGACAAGCAGGGATAGCAGCCGAATGGCGACGGTTCTCCTCCCAAAACCCGGACGAACGGCGGTGACGTTCCACGAACCGGATACTATAGAGGTGGACTTCAATCCCAAAGTTTGAAGCATGTTTCCCTCCAAGGGGAATGCACGGACATTTCAAGGAGTACATGATGGACAAGGCACAGCAGGATGCACTGAAGAAGGCGGCCGGCATCGAAGCCGCCAAGCTGATCGAGAACGGCATGATCGCCGGTCTCGGAACCGGTTCGACCGTGCGTTTCCTGGTCGATGAGCTCGGCCGCCGCGTCAAGGAGGAGGGCCTGCAGTTCACCGGCGTGACGACCTCCCGTCGCACGCAGGAGCAGGCCGAAGGTTACGGCATCAAGATCGTGGACATCGATGATGTGGATCATATCGACATCACCATCGACGGCGCCGACGAGGTGGACAAGAACTTCAACGGCATCAAGGGCGGCG
>ENA-OZEW01000738-OZEW01000738.1-human-gut-metagenome-genome-assembly--contig:-NODE-738-length-10410-cov-5.361564_pt1 | contig 10410 bp, 7 predicted proteins | sample MGYA00245072_ERZ653617 | MGnify/ENA primary metagenome ERZ653617 (study PRJEB26926, sample SAMN06165063) | human gut metagenome | biome: ENVO:00009003; feature: ENVO:2100002; material: ENVO:00002003...
GTGCAGGAGAAATGCACGATCGATGATACCCAGTATTGGCTGGTCAAGGCGCTTGACGGCCACCGCTACGTGATTATGGCCAACGACACCGAAGACGATGGCGATAGCGCTCATGACATCTATATCTACAATGAGGCTTTTATTCGAACCGGCTACTTGAGCGGCGGCGACCAGATCGATATCGATGAGCTCTGGAGCCGCCTGACCAACGCCTCGTAACGCTCCAAAACCACCACAAAGGGGACAGTGAACTGCGCCCCGAAACTTGGATTGAACAAATAGCGACTACGCCGCAAGGGCCCGGTTCCTGAACTCCTCCGGCGTCAGGCCCTTCAATCTTACCTGCCTGCGCCGCGTGTTCCAATGGTCTATGTACTCCTCCAGGTCGCGCTTGAAGTCCTCGAAGCTGCCCCACTCCCTGCCGCGGTAGAACTCGTCCTTCACGTGGCCGAAGAGCTGCTCGGTGGCGGCGTTGTCGATGCAGTTCCCCTTGCGCGACATGCTCTGGGTGATGCCCGCCCCCTCCAGCCTGGAGGCGTAGGACTCGTGCTGGTACTGCCAGCCCATGTCCGAGTGCATGGTCGGTGCCGCCCCGTCGGGCAGGGCCTCGAGGAGCCGGTCGAGCATCCTGTGCTGCTGGGCGAGGTCCGGCGAGGTCGATATGTCGCTCGCCACGATCTCCTTCGTGCAGAAGTCGAGCACCGGGGCCCAGTAGGCCTTGGCGCCGGCGACCTTGAACTCGGTGACGTCGGTGCCGAGCTTCTGCCACGGCCCCTCGGCGCCGAAGTCCCTCGCGATGACGTTCTCGAACGTGCTCCCCACGAGCCCCCTGTAGGAGCTGTACCGGCGGCGGGAGCCCCGGCGGCGTATCCCGCACCGGATGCCCATCTCGCGCATCATCTTGAGCACGGTCTTGTCGGCCACGACCGCGCCCAGCTCGGCGCGCAGGCACATGGCTATCTGCCGGTGCCCGCAGCCGTTGGCGGTGCGCGAGAATATCTCGGCCGCGGCGTCGCGCAGCTCGGGCCTGGTCGGCCTCCGCGGGTGCGCCAGCGCGTAGTAGTAGGTCGACCTCCTGAGCCCCGAGCACTCCAGCAGGTGGCGCAGGGAGTGCCCCTCCGCGCGCAGCGCCCTCACCGCCTCGGCCGCCGCCCTGGTCAGAGCCCGTCCCGCTCGACCAGGGCGCGCAATTTTTTTAGGTAGGCGACCTCGGCCTCGAGCCTGCGGCAGCGCTCCTCGAGCTCCTGCTCGCGGGTGCGGGCCCGGGGTTTCGACCTCGACCCCCTCGGCCTGCCCTTCGGGCGGGGCCGCAGCGCCTCGGCGCCGCCCTCGCGGTAGAGCCTGCACCAGCGCTCCAGCGGGGACTTCGACCTGATCCCGAACTCGGCCATGGCGTCGGCCTTCGCCATCCCGCCGTCGACCACGGCCGACGCCGCGGCGACCCTCTGCTCGAATGTGTACCTGGATTGTTTCCCGCCCATGGACAGCAGCGCCTCGCTTCCGAACGCCCGGTATACCCACTGCCATTCTCTCACGGTCTCGCGGGGGACGGACAGGGCCTCGGCCGCCGGCTTGCAGCCGACGCCGGCGTCGAAGAGCTCGACGGCCCGCCTCCTGGACTCCAGGTCGTGCTTCACCCTGAGGTCTATACTCATGGAAAACCTCCCATTTCCCGATGTCCAAGAAATGGGAGGCAGTTCACAGGCACCTTTGTGGTGGTTTTGCACCAAAGCGCCCCGTGCGCGCCTTGGTATACCATGTACGCCGTTCACGAATACACCCCACACCGCCGCACAACCCAGAAAGGCCCCCATGGACACCACCTTCAGCCACATCAAAGCCGTGTTCTGCGATATCGACGGCACGCTGCTCACGAGCCAGCACACGGTGTCCCCGCGCACCGTGGCGGCGATCCGCGCCCTGCGCGAGCGCGGTGTGCTCTTTGGCCTGTGCACCGGGCGCGACGCCCACGCGACCGAGGCCATGTACGAGCTCTGGGGCATCGAAGGCCTGGTAGACGTGATGGTGGGCTGCGGTGGCGCCGAGGTCATCGACCGCGCGCACGACATTAACGAGCTGAGCTACCCGCTGCCGGGCGAGACCATCGCGCGCATCTGCAAGCACATGGCGGACCTTCCGGCAACGCCCGTCTGCCCCCGAGACGGCGTGTTCTACGTGCCCGAGAGCAACGCGTGCGTCGAGCACCTGTCGCGCGTCGACGGCGTGCCCTACCAGGTGGTCGATTTTGCCGAGTTTTTGCGCGAGCCGCAGCCCAAGGTGATGTTTACCATGGCGCCCGAGGTAATGCCGCGGGTGATTGAGCGAGCATCGACGTTTGCCGATGACACTGTTAAGGCGGCGGCTCTGCAAACCACGCAGCGGCTCTACGAGTTTATGGATCCGCGCGTGTCCAAGACGCGCGGCCTTGTGCGCGTGGCGGAGCTCAATGACATGGAGCTCCAGAACATCTGCGTGTTTGGCGATGCCGATAACGACACCTGCATGGTGGCCGACGCTGGTGTGGGGGTGGCCATGGCAAATGGCAGCGACGCCACCCGCGCCGCCGCCGATTTTGTAACCGCCAGCAACGACAAAGACGGCATCGCGATCTTTATCGAGGAACATCTGCTGTAGCGCAGGGGGAGAACCACCACAAAAGGGGCAGGTACCTTTGCGGTGGCCTCAGGCGATTTGGGCGAATTGATACCGAAAATCTGCGCGAAAATACAAATAACGTTGTCTGAACATCACGCCTCTAACCACCGATGGGTTAAAGATATTCCCATCAATTTGGTAGTCTATTCCTCCCGGTTAATGATCTACCGTTCACAGGACGCATGCTCTTGAGCAAAATGTTGTGCAAATAAATAAAATGCTATTAAAAAATGATAACTAGCTTAATTACCAGTAGAAATAGATATTTCATAGCGAATAAACGAAGGTAAATCCGAGCAAATGTCAAGCGAATTGAGAATTCGCTATAAAACTATCGGTATTTTTGCTTAGATGTTCAAACAATTGCTACAATATGGATTACTAAGCGTGCGCAATTACAGATTGCGCAGATACGTTTGATAGTGAAAGAGCAAGATCGCGGTCTCTTGGGGAGGAGACATCGATGAAAGCGAATTCGGACAAATCTAAGCAGAGTAATAAAGCGACGCGCCGTGTACTGGCAGGCGTTTTGTGCGGAGCCTCCGTTTTGAGCCTGGTACTGTCGCTCGTTATGCCCCCGATCTCGCAGGCCATCGCCAACGATGCCCAGACAGTTTCTACCGCGGAAACTGTAATGGGGGGGGCTCCTCAAGTGAGTCTACTGATGTAGACGACACTACCAACGGGGATACCGAAAACCAGAATAGCGACGACGCCGAGGGCGACGAGACTGGCGACGGTGCTGCCGAGATGGCCCCGTTGTCTGATGACGCGGAAACTGAGGGTGCTGCGCAGCCCGCGGATGATAGTAATAGCGATGAGAATGCGATTGCGCTCGCAAGCGTGAATGCTAACAAAATAGAAGGCGATGTTACTGATAAGTTCAACAACGGCGGAAACTATTGTCTGACGGGCGACGCTTGGTCGTCCAAACCGATCAATATTAGCCAAAACACCACCATCGACCTTGCATGCTACAAGCTTTATTACAGCAGTGGTAACGACAACACCGGCAGGACTGGTTGTACATTTATTACAATTTCATCTGGCGCTACGCTAACTGTCGAAGGTGCGGCGAAAGACTCACCGGTTGAAGATCCCAGTAGCGAGCCTGGTCAGGCGGCGAAGGTAAATTGGAACGATAGTGCTCCGCAATCACTCACATACTACGTAACTGAAAGTACGAGTACGCCTAACGGTCTTGGTACTAGCGAAAAGACCTACCAGCACACTGTTACCAATTTCGGCGCTATCGTTGCGTGCAAAGAGGGCTATGTAAATCAAGTCATTTCTGTTGGGGAAGGCTGTACGCTTAACCTCAGCGGAGGCATGATCACAACGCCTCGTACCCTGGGCAACGACGGTCACGTTATTTTCTCTCAAGGCACTGTCAATATTTCTGGCGGCTATGTCACCAACGGTAACGGCGGCGGCTGGGGTGGTGGCCTGTGCGTGACGGGCACAAATGCCAAGTTCAACATGACCGGCGGCGTAATCGCGGCAAACAAGGCAGCATCTGGCGGCGGCATCTATGCTGACCAGGGCGCCACGCTGAATCTATCCGGTGGTGTCATCTCGGGTAACGCTACGTATGGGGATCTCTATAACGACATCGACAATCCCAATAATGGCTATGGCGGCGGTGTCTTTACCAAAAATGCTGACGTTACAATCAAAGGAACGGCAAACATTACCAACAATCGCGTCGACTCCTATATCACTACGAAATACAACAACGGTCTGCTCGGCGGGGGCGGTATTGCTTCTGTCAATGGCGGCAAACTGACCATGGCGGGCGGCTCCGTTACTGCCAATTACTCCCATGAGGCCGGCGGCGGTATCTACGCTGGTTTTCACAATCAACCGATCACCACGTTCTCCATGACTGGCGGCTTTATAGCGGGCAATATGTCCGACAATGCCGAGGGCGGTGGTCTCCGTATTTCTAGCGGTACTACCGGCGTTATTGAGGCAGCAAGTGCGTCCAGCAAGGTTTACATCACCAACAACAAGACCATGACGGGCAAGAGCCGCGGCGGCGACTGGGGCGGCGGTGGCATCTTTATCCAGCAGGGCGGTAAGCTCAATATCGTAAAGACGCTGATCACCAACAATGTGGCCGGCGGCTGGGGTGGCGGCGTTGGTGCTTGCCCTACGGGCGAGACGATTGTCTCTCACTCAAATGGTGCTGCAATCTACAACAATGCGGATCACGGTGAGCACTTCTCTGCCGGTGGTCATGATAAGAATTTGGACAAAAATACTAATTACATTACCCCAACCTTCAAAGAAGAGGGTCATAAGGATTTCTTCTTGGTACGCCAGGACGACAGTCAAAATACGGTTGCGGTCGTTCTTGGCAAGATGCTCGGCGGTGGCTCGGCTGGCTGGAAGGGCACTTGCGATCGTGAGAAGATAACCATCGATGCCAATGGCGGCGCCGAGGCTAAGTATATGTTCGGTCTTGAGGCTCATCCGACCAATGATGCCAAGACCGCTGCCCAAAACGCTGCGACCACTGTCATCAGTGGCAACTACTCATACACCCACGGCGGCGGCATCATGACCAACGGCGATCTTGTCGTTGGCAAGGTCGAGGCTTTGAACGCGTATCCTGCAATCAAAGTCAAGGCAAATAAAGTCCTTATGAAGGACGGTGCTAAGCGGAGTCTCAAAGAACATCCCTATCAGTTTAAGCTGTTGGGCGCACCTGCCAATTCAAAGAAGGCACCATGCTGGAATGAGAACGGCACGCTTAACGAAAACGGATGCGAGGCTATGCCCGCGGTTACCGTCGATGAAAACGGAGACATTCTCATTGATACGGGCGCGAACTACCAGTCGGGCAATTACGACCTCTACCTTGTTGAAGTTCCCCCTGACCCTGATAAAGTTCCTGTCAACGAAAAAGGAACAAAGTTTGATAAGTCTATTTACAAAATACATGTAGAGGTTAGCGATCAGCCAGTTGAAACAACGAATTTCTTGGGAATTGAGATTAAACGTTTTTCGGTCAATACAAGCGCTTCCATAGTCACCGTCAAAAGGAAAAACGAAAAGTCTTTCACTGATCCCGGTGCAGGCTTCTATAGCTGGAGTGAAGATCCGAAAGATAAAACCATCTCGACCGTAAGAATCGGCAATGAATCCAACCATGCGTTTAAGAACGAACTTGCGCCCTACCAGGCTTCAGGCACTTGGACACCTCAGGTGACCAAGAAGGTCGATGGCGGCGAGATGAAGAAGTTCAAGTTCGAGCTGTACACCAAGGATGCCAGTGGCAATGAGAAGGTGCTCAATACCCAATGCACTAGTAAGGGGACGGGCAATGAGGCAACGGTGACGTTTGCTGAGCAGACAATTGGCCCACTTGGCGTCAAAGATCTCACTGAAGGCAAAGCAACAGTCACCTACTATATCCGTGAATGTGCCGCCAAAGAGAACGAAGGCACCGAGCACGAAGGCTACAAGAACGACACCAAGAGGTTCAAGGTCGTGGTAACGGCAACGGACAACGGTGGCGGCACGCTGAAATGCACGCCGGTCTACTACGAGGTCGACGCCAACGATAATGTGAGCGCGAATTCAACCCCTAACCCCACCTTCACCAACACCTACTCCACCTCTTTGCCCCTTTCTGGTATGTCGGGCGTCACTCTGACGTACCTTGCCGGCGCGGCGGTGCTTTGCGCTGCTGCGGCCTGGATGCACATTCGTCGCAAGGCGAATGCGAAGGGAGGCGAGCGTCGTGAATAAGAAAGTTTGCTCCTTCCCGATCTTGTTTGCGCTGCTTGCCCTCCTGATCGGCACCTGCGCGGTTGTGTTCCCCGCTTCCGCGCAGGCCGCGCCGACCTCGACCGGTTCCATCACGGTGAGCGGCACCGTGGCGCGCAGCTACGACGCCTACCAGATCTTTAGCGCCAACGTCGTCGACGGCGACAGCGACTCCAAGATCGCCACCGACCTCGCCTGGGCAAGCGATGCCGTGCGCGACGCCGCGCTGCCTGTGCTGCACAGCGCCGGCATGCCCAATTCCCAGACCACCGCGCAGGAAGCTGCCGAGTGGCTCAACACCGATTCCCACCTTACGAGCGCGCTGAGCGCACAGCTCGCTCGTTCCCTCCAGAGCTCTGACGCCGTGTCCGTGGCCCTTAACGCGGGCACGGCGGCCGAGCTGCCCTGTGGCTACTGGCTCATCGTCGCCAAAGACGAAGCCATCTCCCAAAACGAGGCCGGCACCGCGCCGGTCATGGCCCTGGTCGGCGGCAGCGCCGTCACCGTTAAGCCCAAGGCGGCGACCCCCAAGGTTGCCAAGCACGTGCTGGAGGACAGCACGGCCGCCTGGCAGAAGGCCGCCGACTCAACGGTCGGCGACGACCTGTACTGGCGCCTCTCGGCCACGGTCCCGGCGGGGCTTTCCGCCTACGACACCTATGCGGTGCAGCTCGTCGACACCATGAGCGCGGGGCTCGACCCCTCCAAGGTGGCCGCGAGCATGCGCGTGTACGTGGCGGCGGGGGCCGAGGGCGGCTTCGACGCCGTCTCGACTGGCAAGGACGGGCGCGCCGGCACCGAGCCCGCCAAGGGCTGGACCGACATCACGGCCCAGTGCGCCACCAAGGTAGCAGCGGACGGCAAGACCTTTACCGTGCGCACCGGCGACCTGGTCGCCGCGCTCGGCGGGGCCGACGCCTTCGCCGCGGGCGCCCGCGTGGTCGCCGTGTACAACGCGCCGCTCAACAGCGCGTGCAACCACGGCATTGCGAAGGGCAACCCCAACGAGGTCTACCTGCGCTACCCGCGCTCTCCCTTTGCCGACCAGTCCGGCGACGCCAGCTTTACCCGCACGCCGAGCGATAACGCGTGCGCCTACACCTGGGATCTCGCGCTCACCAAGCGCGGCAGCGACGGCGACAAGCCGCTTGCCGGGGCGGTCCTGAGCATCGCCGACGACCGTGGTCGCACGCTGGCGGCCGACGGCACGTGGGATGCGGAGGGCAAGGCCACCGTCACCACGGGCGAGGACGGCCGCGTGACCGTCTCGGGCGTGGACTCGGGCAAGCTGGAGGTCCGCGAGCTCAAGGCACCCAAGGGCTACACCGCCTTCGAGGGCACGCGCTCAGTGACAGTCAAGGCCGAGGGCCTGGACGTCGACCAGGTGGCCGCCGCCAAGCCCAAGCTCACCATCACGGCCGAGTCGCCCCTGCGCGCCGACAGCGCGGACGGGTCGACGGGCAGCCTGGAGGCGTCGCTCATCAACACGCCCACCGGCACACCCCCTAGCATTACCACCGGAGGCTTTATGCCCTCGACTGGCGATATGGCAATGTACGCCGCGGCCGCCGCAGCGGTCGCCGGAGCCGCGCTCATCGTGGTCGCGCTCCTGGTCAAGCGGGGAGGTGGCAGCCATAAAGAGTAGCTGGCAGCCCCACAGAGAGCGGGGCGAGACGTAGCGAAGTAGATGCTAAGACACAGACAGATGATGACCGATCGAATGAGTTACGAAGTAGAAAGCAGAGGAAAGAAGATGCATATGAACCAGAACATCGCACGCCTGGCAGTAACCGCCGGCCTCACAGCAGCGTTGAGCTTCGGCGGCGTGATGGCCCCGGTGACCATGGCGTTTGCTGATGGCACGCCGAGGGTGGCCCAGAGCGGCAACGTGACGATTACGGAGGATATCTACAAGGATACGACCTTTAAGGGAATCAAAATTTTCTCGGCGAAGGTCACGCAAGACCAGAAGGATGATGGTACCTGGGACTCCACTGCGGAGAAGACGCTTTCCGATATCGATTGGGCAAGTGATCCCGTAAAGCGCGCAGTGACTACGGCATTTAATAACGATGACCCCAAGCCTGATGGCTTGCCGACTGGCGAAGATGCTGAATCTGCTCAGGCGTGGGCTCAGTTCATCAAAAAGCACGAGAACGAAGTTGTGAATAAAAACGTCAAGGCCGGAATCGTGCTCGACAAGATCGCTGCTGCTGTTGAGAAGGCGAACATTCCTGAAGGCAATAACGGCTGGCTAAATGCTGACGACACCGGTTCTTTTAGTAACTTGGCTACTGGTTACTGGCTCTTCGTGACTAAGAGTGTCGGCGAGAATGCTAATGCTGAAAAGGGTAACACGGATACCTTCAGTTCGCCCATTTTCGCCGTTGTTGGCGGTTCCGCTGAGAACTTAACTCCCAAGAAGCAGGTCCCCACTGTAACCAAGGCCGTCAAGGATGACAAAGAAGACGGCTCTTTTGGCGATAATGTGTTCACGAATCCCAACATGGCTGCGGACTCCCGAATGGATCAGTTTATCGATTATCAGCTTACCGGTACCGTTGCGGGTAACATCGACACTTACAGTACCTACAAGTACGCCTTCGCGGATGAGCTTCCCAAATCCATGACGCCGAAGTTTAAGGATGGTAGCACGACGCCAGACGTCACGGTCAAAATTGACAATATAAAGGTCAGCTCCTCTTGCTACAAGGTAGACTACAACAACAACGTGCTCACAGTTAGTTTCACTGATCTTAAGGCGTGCGCGAACGAGAGCAACGCCCCTATCGCCCTGAATGGCAACTCTAAGGTGACCGTTGAATACCAGGCCAAGCTCGACTCCACCAAGATCTTCGACACTAAAGATGCCATTAAGGCTGATTTCGAGGGACTCGTCGGCAAGGCGCAGAAGAATGAGGTTAAGCTTACCTACTCGAATAACCCGCACGGTGACGGTGAGGGCACAACGGTTATTCACCCCGCCTACGACTATACCTACGGTATCGACGTCACCAAGGTCGGCAGTGACACTGTGGATGGCAAAAACCCGACTCTGTCGGGGGTTAAATTCACTCTGCAGGAGAAGAATGGCGATACCACCGAAAACAAGTACATCGACGCTAAGGGCGTAAAACATAACGAGGGCGAAGTGGTAGAGCTTACCACGGATAACAACGGCAAGATTAACGTTGTTGGTCTTGATGAGGGCACCTATGTCCTCAAGGAGGTTGAGCCTGCTCCTGGGTACAACAACTCCGCAGCAAGTGGTGTTACCTTTACTATCAGCCGCACGCTCAATCAGGCCGGTACGGATGTAACGCCTGACACTACGAGTGCCATCGTGGCAGGTCAAGATGTTGTTCAGACTGGCTCTGCAAAGGCTGAGGTCGGTAAGCTCAGCTTCACCATTGTCGACCAGAAGGGCTCCGGCCTCCCGCTCACCGGTCTCAACGGTGTGACCTTCACTTGGATCGCTGGTGGCGCGGTGCTGTGCATCGGCGTGGCGCACCTCATCCGCAGCCGTAAGCAGGCTGAGGAGTCCGAGCAGGAGTAACGCTCGCTCACCCATCCCTTTGGCAGGTGGGATGTGATGGCCATGAGACTTGCGGACACTTTTCTCGTCCATCGACGTTCTTGCTTTGCCATTCTATTTTCGGGGCAGACTCCGCACTGGAGTTTGCCCCGTTCTTTTTGGACAACACAGGCAGGCTCCATTGCCCGATGGATCAAGCATATGAATATCGAACAGATGTTTGCAATTATTGCGTTTACCAGCTGTGGGTGCATACACTCGCAGTAAAATGGCCTTGCGACGCATCCCGTGCGCGGGCGGCCGACGACTCGATCGGAGGTCCCCAATTGCTGAAATTCCTTAACGTGCTCGCCGCCCTCGCGGCGGTGGGCTCGTTCGTCATCGCGTTTCTTGACTCGTATGAGGTTCGGTTTAAGGTCCGTAGGCGCACGCGCGGTGCGGACGGT
>ENA-OZEW01000743-OZEW01000743.1-human-gut-metagenome-genome-assembly--contig:-NODE-743-length-10377-cov-8.425886_pt1 | contig 10377 bp, 10 predicted proteins | sample MGYA00245072_ERZ653617 | MGnify/ENA primary metagenome ERZ653617 (study PRJEB26926, sample SAMN06165063) | human gut metagenome | biome: ENVO:00009003; feature: ENVO:2100002; material: ENVO:00002003...
CTACACTTCTAGCTTCGTCGGCAGCGTCAGATGTGTATAAGAGACAGATCTATATGACAGTAGTTATTTAAGGAGGTTTTCAATATGAAAACAGTACAGATTTCATTAAATTCCATTGGGAAAGTAAAATCATTCGTTAACGCTATTACTCAGTTTGATTTCGATTTTGATTTAATATCGGGCAGATATGTCATTGATGCTAAATCAATTATGGGTATCTTCAGCTTAGACCTTTCTAAGCCAATAGAGCTCGCTATACATACAGAAACCGGACTTGACGAGATTATGGAAGTATTAAAGCCATATATCATCGACGAAGCCAAGTAATACAGACACAATGATTTGATTAATTAGGACCTGAAGCTCAGGTCCTTTTTATTTTGCTCTAAGGTGGCGCTGATTACTCAGCATCCACCATAATCACTTCTGTAGTATCTATAGCTGTCTTCATAAGCTCATCTATCACATCGTTAAGTCTTTCCTCAGACTTCTTAATCCTGTTTATATTCGGCTTTGTAACAGGATGCTTTGCTACGAAAATAGTACAGCAGTCCTCATACGGAAGAATCGATGTCTCATAAGTATCAATTTTGTTTGATATATCAATGATATCATTCTTGTCCATGGCAATGAGAGGTCTGTATACAGGCATATGGCACACCTCGTTTGTTGCAGCAAGCGACTGCATTGTCTGGCTTGCAACCTGTCCGATGCTCTCACCTGTGATAAGGCCTAAGCATTTATCCTCATCGGCAAAGTGCTCTGCTATCTTCATCATGTATCTGCGCATGATGATGGTCAGCTCATCATGAGGACATTTCTCATATATGGCAAGCTGTATATCGGTAAAATTGACAACATGCAGCTTTATCCTGCCCGAATATTTGGCAACCTTCTTTGCCAGGTCTACAACCTTCTGCTTTGCTCTCTCACTCGTATATGGCGGTGCATGGAAATATGTGGCATTGATTACCACGCCTCGCTTTGCAATCATGTATCCTGCAACCGGGCTGTCGATTCCACCTGAGAGCAGAAGCATTGCCTTTCCTGCTGTGCCAAGCGGCATACCGCCCGGTCCCGGAATCTCCTCTGAATAAATATTTATCATAGGTCTGATCTCTATATTGATCATAACCTGTGGATTATGTACATCTACCCTTGTCTCAGGAAATGCCTCCAGCACCTTTTCACCGACTGCGGCATTTATCTCCATGGAGGTCATCGGATAGTTCTTTCTGGCACGTCTCGCATTTACCTTGAAGGTAAAGCTCTTATCCTTGTATACATGGTTGATATGCTCGATAACTGCTTCACAGAGCTTGTCAAAGCCCTCATCCTCATGCAGCTCGACCGGACAGATACCCACGATACCAAAAATTCTTGACAATGTGGCAACTGTCTCGTCATAATCATAGTCTCCGTCTGTCTCAACGTACACACGTCCGCTTTCCTTTCTTACCTCAAAGCTTCCATCCACATTGCGAAGCTGATATTTGATATTCTTAACGAGCGCGTCTTCAAAAATGTATCTGTTTTTGCCCTTTATCGCAATCTCAGCATACTTGATCAAAAATGTCTTGTACATGTAACTCTCCTGTTCTGGTTTTATTTATTATTTATTATTTTAATTACTTAATATTTCATTGTATGCGTAACTTTTTAGCCCTTCATTGTTACCGGCTATGCTAATACCTGCGATCTCTTTGCAGCTCATTAGCGCCTTGTATATCTTCGCAGCATTGGTATCACCTCTGCCATCACTGATACCGCGTAATCAATTTCCTCCTGTGTGGTATTCACGCAAAAGCTGAATCTGATCGTGGAATCCAAAAGTGACGGCTTGAGCCCTATGCTCTTTAATGTTGAACTGATTGCCGGTTTGTTTGATGAGCAGGCACTTCCTGCAGACACATATATCTGCCTGTCCTCAAGAGTATGAAGCATAACCTCCGCTCTCACACCATCTACGCTCACGCTTACCACATGAGGTGCATTTGTATGGTCCGTGCGTCCATTTACAGATACTCCGTCAATACGCTGCACTGACTCTATAAAATGATCCCTAAGCTCATACATATGTGCTATTTTTTTATCAAAATCCGTGTAAATTTCCTCTGCTGCCACTCCAAGACCTGCATATGCAGGAACATTTTCCGTACCTGAGCGCATGCCCTTCTGCTGGCCGCCTCCGTATATAATCGGCTTGATTTTAGTCTTGTCCTTTATATATAAAAATCCGCTGCCCTTTGGTCCGTGAATCTTGTGTCCACTGACTGAAAGCATGTCTATATTCATGCGCTTTGGTCTGATTTCAAGCTTGCCGTAGGACTGTATGGCATCCACATGAAAAAGTGTAGCAGGATTTTTCTCTTTTATAGCTGCTCCCGCCTCCTCAATCGGCATGACTGCGCCAATCTCATTGTTTACATGCATAAGCGATACAAGAATTGTATCCTCCCTTACTGCATTTTTCAGCTCTTCAACACTTATCACGCCGTCATGGTTTACAGGCAGATATGTGATTTCAAAGCCCTGCTCCTCCAGAAACTGCATCACAGACAAAACCGATGCGTGCTCTACAGAAGATGTGATTATATGCCTTCCTGCACGCTTATTGGCCATTGCAGCACCTATTATTGCAGTATTATTCGACTCTGTGCCGCCGGATGTAAATAGTATCTCCTTGTCCTGCACCCTGAGTGTCTTTGCAATCTTTTTCTTAGCATCATTAATATAATTTTCTGCCTCAACACCCTTCATATGAAGTGATGAAGGATTACCGTAATCCTCTGTAAGCAGCTTATAAACCATATCTGCCGCTGCTTTTGAGCATCTGGTTGTGGCAGAATTATCCAAATATGCTTCCATTTTTGCTCCTAACTTCTACTTCTTAACTGTTAAGTATCTCTACTGTCTATACATCCAAATTGTATACAAGCATGGCAAGTGCAGCAAGTCCTGCTGTCTCCGTGCGTAAAATCCTGCGTCCCAAGCTTATTCTGTGCATTGTGGCATGCTCATCCACAAGTGCTATCTCCTCCGGTGCAAAGCCGCCCTCAGGACCCACGACAACACCGATAGTCTGACCAGCCTTAAGCTGCCCCATTATCTCTCTTGTCGCATCCATCCCACGCTCATTCTCATATGGCACCAGCGTGATGTCAAGCTCTGAAGCGATTTTCAAAGCTTCCTTGTATGTAACCGGCTGCTTCACAGTGGGGATCACAGTGCGCTTTGACTGCTTTGCTGCGCTCTCAGCGATAGCCTGCCATCTCTGCAGCTTTTTTGCTGCCTTTTTATCATCCAGCTTTACCACACAGTTTTTCATGGCAACCGGTACTATCTCAGATACACCAAGCTCCACAGCCTTTTGAATAATAAGCTCCATTTTATCGCCCTTTGGCAGCCCCTGATACAGCACGATGTGATTGTCAAGCTCTGTGCCTGTCTCATCTGCACTGTCAATAGCTGCGATGACCTCATCATCCAGAATCGACGATATGTGACAGAAATATGCCTGTCCGGATTTTGAGCTTACTCTTATTGTTTCCCCGTTTTTCATGCGCAGTACATTCTTTATGTGATTTACGTCACCTCTGGTGATTGAGATGCTGTCAGAATGAACCTGCTCTTCCTCTACAAAAAACTGATACATAATCCACCAAACTATTTAGTCAGCTTCTGCGCAGTGATATTGACCCATTCACCCTGATGATTGATTTCTATCACCTTAAGCCCCGCTGCTTCGATAGCCTCTTTAACTTCATTTTCCTTGAAATCTATGATACCCGATGTGATAAAATATCCGCCTTCCTTTAACCTGTCAGGAATAACAGGTGCCATAGGAATGATGACATCAGCAAGGATATTTGCAACAACGATATCATATTTTTCGGTACCGACCTTCTTTTGAAGCTCTGTATCATCAATGAGATTACCGACATAAAACGTGCCAAGCTTCTCATCCAGATGATTGACCTGCATATTGTCACGCGTAGAAATCATGCAGTCAGCATCAAGGTCAGTACCTACAACCTCCTTTGCACCAAGCTTTAAAGCTACAATTGAAAGGATTCCGCTTCCACAGCCCACATCAAGCACTGTAGGTGCTTCCTTTGCGCCCTCAATATACTTGATAAGCTGCTTGATACAAAGCTGTGTTGTCTCGTGCTTTCCTGTACCAAAGGAGATTCCCGGATCAATTTCTATCATAAATTTATCCGCATCCTCAGGCTTTACCTCTTCCCATGTAGGCTTAATCAATATATCACCGATTGTAAATGATGAAAAGTACTTCTTCCAGTTATTAATCCAGTCAAGATCCTCTGTCTCAGATGACGAAATTATACCGCTTCCCACATCAACAGTATCTCTTAAATCCTCAAGTCCAAGCTTTACCTTTCTAAGCATATCTGACTGATCACTGCCATCATCCTCAATATAAAAGCTGACATGGCTTATGCCCTCATCCGGAGGCAGCTCCGGCAGAAAATCAATAAACATATCCGCCTGGTCCTCTTTGGTCAGGGGAATATTGTCCTCAATCTCGATCCCCTCGATACCAAGCTCCATAAGCATGCTGCTCATGAAATCCTCAGCCGCGGTTGTTGTCTCAATCGTGTATTTCTTCCACTTCATATAAAAATCCTCTCTTAATAAAATAGATATATAGTATAAATACAGTTTTATTTCAAAACATTTCCGTACATTTTACAAGGCAGTCATACGACTGCCTCCACAACTTATCTCATATAATACCATAAAAATGTGCTGTATAAAAGCCCCATTTTTTTATACGTAAAAATAGCCTAAAAAATGCCCCGCCACACATGGCGGGACATATATTATAGGATCATCTATTACAGATCATCTATTTACAGATCGTCCAAAGACTCCTTGAGCTTATCCATAAATCCTTTTTTCTTTTTAGAATCAGTAGAAGCTCCGCCCTCCTTGGTCAGAGAGCCACCTGAAAGCTCATCAAACTTCTTAAGAGCCTCTTTAGCTTCCTTAGACAGACCTGTAGGCGTATTGACAACAAGTGTGACATAATGGTCACCTCTTATTGCTTTATTTCTTGTTGAAGGAACACCCTTGCCCTTTAAGCGGATACGTGTACCTGTCTGTGTACCCGGTGCAACTGTGTATATAATATCTCCATCAACAGTCTTGATTCTTATATCTCCACCTAAGGCTGCAATAGCATACGAGATGGATGCCTTTGAAAAGATATTAACATCCTGACGCTCAAAATCCCTGCTGCCTGAAACAATAACTTCAACAAGAAGATCTCCACGCGGTCCGCCATTTATGCCCGGCTCGCCGTATTCACGTATTCTGACACACTGTCCATTATCTATACCGGCTGGAATCTCAACAGTCTTTCTGACCTTCTTGGTATTGTAGCCTGTACCGTGACATGTAGGACACTTATCCTTTACTACCTTGCCCGAACCACCGCAGGATGGACATGTTGTGACATTCTGCACTACACCAAACAGAGACTGACTCTGTCTGACAACCTTACCTGTACCATTACACTGGGTACATGTCTCAGGAGATGTGCCCGGCTTAGCTCCGTTGCCGCCACAGGTAGAGCATGTCTCCTTATAGTTGAATTCAAGCTCCTTTGTGCAGCCAAATATAGCTTCCTCAAAAGAAATTCTTACACTGAGACGGACATTTGCACCCTGTGCAGGACCATTTCTTCTGCCACTGCTTCTTCCACCTCCGAAGAAATCTCCGAAAATGTCACCAAAAATATCCCCCATATCCATGCCTGAGAAATCAAAGCCACCGGCTCCGCCGCCTGTGCCATCAAATGCTGCATGACCGAACTGATCATACTGGCGTCTCTTATCCGGATCAGACAATACGGCATAGGCCTCCTGAGCCTCCTTAAACTTCTCCTCACACTCTTTATCACCCGGATGAATGTCAGGATGATATTTCTTTGCCTGCTGTCTGAAGGCTTTTTTAATCTCTGCATCTGTAGCGGTCTTAGATACTCCTAATACCTCATAATAATCTCTTTTTTCTGCCATAATTGAAAATTCCTTTTATTATACAACTAATTCGCAAGGCCGGCCAAACGGCCAACCTTGCGAGTAATTTTACTTACGCAGCCATTATGATGCTTTGATTGATAACCCAAATTACAGGTCATTAATCCTCATATCATTATGGCAGCATCTGTTTAATTATACTTCCTTGAAATCTGCGTCGATGACATCATCATCTGCACCGTTTGAAGCACCTGCATTCATATCAGGACCTGCCTGACCTGCTCCGGCGTTCATATCAGGACCTGCTCCTGCTGCACCCTGTGCTGCCTGAGCCTGCTCATACATCTTTGCAAATACCTTCTGAGCACTCTGTGTGAGCTTCTCCTGTGCTGCCTTGAGCTCTGCAACATCAGCCTCTGTCATAGCCTCTGCCTCTTTATGTGCATCAAGGAATGACTTAACTGCTGCGATATCAGCCTCAACTGCTGACTTATCAGCGGCATCAACAGAATCTCCAACCTGCTTTAATGCATCCTCTGTCTGGAATACAAAACTCTCAGCATCATTTCTTGCATCGATTGCTTCTTTTCTCTTCTTATCCTGTGCCTCAAACTCAGCAGCCTCTTTAACAGCCTTATCAATCTCATCATCAGACATATTAGATCCTGCTGTGATTGTGATGTGCTGCTCTTTTCCTGTTCCAAGATCCTTTGCAGACACATTTACGATACCATTTGCATCGATATCGAATGTAACCTCAATCTGTGGAACTCCACGACGTGCTGGTGGGATACCATCAAGTCTGAACTGTCCGAGTGATTTATTATCGCGGGCGAACTGTCTCTCACCCTGTACTACGTTGATATCAACGGCTGTCTGGTTATCAGCGGCTGTAGAGAATATCTGGCTCTTTCTTGTAGGAATAGTTGTATTTCTCTCGATAAGTCTTGTAGCAACACCACCCATTGTCTCGATTGAAAGAGAAAGTGGAGTAACATCAAGGAGAAGTACTTCGCCTGCACCGGCATCTCCTGCAAGCTTACCACCCTGGATAGAAGCACCGATTGCTACGCACTCATCAGGGTTAAGAGACTTGCTTGGCTCTTTTCCTGTCATCTGCTTTACCTTGTCCTGTACGGCCGGAATACGTGTAGAACCACCTACAAGTAATACCTGTCCAAGGTCTGCATTTGTAACGCCTGCATCCTTCATAGCGTTCTGTACTGGGATTGCTGTTCTCTCTACGAGGTCATGTGTCAGCTCATCGAATTTTGCTCTTGTAAGAGTCATATCGAAATGCTTTGGTCCCTCTGCTGTAGCTGTGATGAATGGAAGGTTGATGTTTGTAGTAGTAGCTGAAGACAGCTCCTTCTTTGCCTTCTCAGCAGCTTCCTTTAATCTCTGGAGTGCCATCTTGTCTGTAGAAAGATCAACACCCTCTGCCTTCTTGAACTCGTCAATCATCCACTGTGTTACCTTGTTATCGAAATCATCACCACCAAGGTGTGTATCACCGTTTGTAGATAATACTTCGATGACTCCGTCACCAATCTCGATGATAGATACATCAAATGTACCACCACCAAGGTCATAAACCATAATCTTCTGCTCTTTCTCATTGTCAAGACCATAAGCAAGTGCTGCTGCTGTAGGCTCGTTGATGATACGCTTTACATCAAGACCTGCAATCTTACCGGCATCCTTTGTAGCCTGACGCTGAGCATCGTTGAAGTAAGCAGGTACTGTGATAACTGCCTCTGTAACCTTCTCACCGAGGTATCCCTCTGCATCAGCCTTTAACTTCTGAAGTACCATAGCTGAAATCTGCTGTGGGCTGTAGCTCTTGTCATCAATCTGCACCTTGTAATCTGTACCCATATGTCTCTTGATAGAAGAAATTGTCTTCTCAGCATTTGTAACTGCCTGACGCTTTGCAGGCTCACCGATAAGTCTCTCTCCTGTCTTTGTGAAAGCAACTACTGAAGGTGTGGTTCTTGCACCCTCCTGGTTTGCTATAACTGTAGGTTTTCCACCTTCCATAACTGCTACGCAGCTGTTTGTTGTTCCTAAATCAATACCAATGATTTTGCCCATTTTATTTTCCTCCTATTAAATATAGTGTTTTTACCTGTTTAATATATTTGTAACCATCCGTTGTCTCACATGAATCCCTTAAATGCTGTCTGCATTCATATAAATCTGATTCACTGTCATGCCGGATAGATGTACACATCATTACTGTACTACCGATACCATGCTGTGGCGTACCACTGAATCCTTGTACATATAGCCCTTCTGAAGCTCCTGCGCTACGGTGCCTGACTCAAGCTCATCATTTTCAACCTGCATCACTGCATTGTGGAAATCAGGATCAAACTCCTGTCCTACACACTCTATCGGCTTTACACCTGCAGCATCAAGCTCTGTGAGCATCTGCTTATAGACCTTATCCATACCTGTGATAAAAGGATCATCCTTCTTATCATCCGGTACTGCTGCAAGACCTCTCTCGAAATTGTCGATTACAGGAAGGATTTTCTCAACTATTGTCTTTGCTCCCATGTCAAACATCTGGGATTTTTCCTTCTCACTTCTCTTGCGGAAGTTCTCGAACTCTGCCATCTGTCTTTTCAGACGGTCGTTAAGCTCTTCAATCTGCTCATCCTTCTTGTCTTTTTTCTTTTTCTTGAAGAGACCTTTCTTTTCATCTGCTTTTGCTTCTGCATCAGCTAAAGCATCATCATCTGATTCAGTTTCATTCATATCTGTGTCTTTTGCTTCTTCGGCTGCCTGAGTGCTTTCCTCATCAGCTCCTTCAATCTCTATCTCTTCTGCTTTGTTTTCTGCAGTCTCATTGTCGATTGTTTCCTTTTTAATATCCTCTGGCATTTTTGACCACCTTCCTATGTTTCATCCTCAGACTTCTTATAAATTCCATCTAACTGGGATTTAAGAGTCTTTAGATTATCCATTACTTTTTCATAATCCATGCGCTTTGGTCCGACAATTCCTATCGTACCCTTTACGCCCTCACCCAAATCATATGTCGCAGTGACAACACTGCAGTCCTTCATGGTCTGGATCGGAGATTCATTTCCTATATAAACCTGAATGCCTGTTCCATTGTCCTTCTTCTCGGAATCGGATAGGGATTCAGTAACAAGGCTTGCTAGCTCTTCCTTTTCCTCAAATGCTGACAAAAGTGTCGCTGCATTATTGGAATCCGAAAGCTCAGGATACTTCAGAATATTTGTCGCTCCGCTGGTGTAAATCTTAAGATCCTCACTCTCCGCGAAGGTCTGTGCCAATGCATCAATCACATCAGAGACAATTCCTGAATGAATACCGGCTCTCTCCTTTATGCTTGCAATGTTTCCAAGATTAATCTCGTTCATTGCGAGTCCGTTTAATGAGGTGTTAAGCAGAATGTTGAGCTTAAGTATCGTCTCATTGTCAAGCGGCTCATATAAATCAAGCATCTTGTTTCTGACCATATTATTGTTCATAACAATTACTGCAAGCAGGTGCTGATCGTCAACCTGTGAAAGCTGGATGAATTTCACCTTGTTGTGATTGACATCCGGTGCAGAAACGAGTGTGGCATAATTGGTATTGTTTGCAAGTACCTTTGCCGCCTGCTTTAACACCTGCTCCATCTTCTCGGTATTTTCAATGACCAGCTCCTTCATATCAGAAAGCTCTTTTTCCTTCTTATCATTGGTCTCTATAAGATGGTCTACATATAATCTGTAGCCCTTATCCGAAGGAATTCTTCCTGCTGAGGTATGTGGCTGTACTATATAGCCCATCTCCTCTAAGTCGCTCATCTCATTTCTGATTGTTGCCGAGCTCAGATTAAGATCTGTATATTTTGAAATTGTACGTGAGCCAACCGGCTCTCCTGTGGCGAGATAATTGCGGATGATTGCATCCAATATGGTAAGCTGTCTCTCGCTCAATTCTAGTTCTTTGTTTTCATTTTCCATTGGTCACACGCTCCATCTGAAGTATGCTTTTTAATTTGTTAGCACTCTGTATTTTGGAGTGCTAATTTTTTATCTGTACATAACATACCACCACCTATTAGCAATGTCAATAGCTGAGTGCTAATTTTTGTGTTATTTTTTTTTAAACCATTTAAAATCAATGGTTTGCAGTATCTTATTTCCTTTAAAATTGTGATTTTTTCGATTTTGACACCAATTTGACACCAATTTTTGTTTTTTGCTGTCAAGCGTTTAACGCCATGCTCTCCAGTCTTACGACGTGAAAAGTGGTTATCCCTCTTTCCGCACCATATAGGGAATGGCAGGTGTGATTTGCCTGTCTCTTATACACATCTCCGAGCCCACGAGACTACGCTGCATCTCGT
>ENA-OZEW01000756-OZEW01000756.1-human-gut-metagenome-genome-assembly--contig:-NODE-756-length-10321-cov-3.882914_pt1 | contig 10321 bp, 8 predicted proteins | sample MGYA00245072_ERZ653617 | MGnify/ENA primary metagenome ERZ653617 (study PRJEB26926, sample SAMN06165063) | human gut metagenome | biome: ENVO:00009003; feature: ENVO:2100002; material: ENVO:00002003...
ACGAGATGCAGCGTAGTCTCGTGGGCTCGGAGATGTGTATAAGAGACAGGATGTTTTCTTTTTCAAAATAGACCTCGACGTTGTGCTCCTTGAGTTTCCGGATGGTAGTCAGGCTATCGACTGTGTTTCTGGCAAAGCGGCTGACCGACTTCGTGATAATCAGGTCGATCTTGCCGTCAAGGGCATCTGCAACCATCTGCCTGAACTGCTCACGCTTTTTGGTATTGGTGCCGGTGATGCCTTCGTCAGGATATACCCCGACGAACTCCCAATCATCCCGGCCATTGATGTAATTCGTGTAGTAGTCAATCTGCGCTTCGTAACTGGTCAGCTGCTCCTCGTTGTCGGTGCTGACACGAGCGTAGGCCGCCACACGTCGCTTCTTGGTGCTGTTGATCGGTGCCGCCGTGAAGCGTGACAGCGTCGCCGGTATTGTGGTTACGGATTTGGCCATTTCTTTTCGCTCCTTATTTTCTTGATTCTCTCACTCATTGCCTCCCTGCGCTCGTCTGTCCAAGCGGCCTTCATGGATTCTCTGGCTTTTTCTCGCCGTTCCTCGGTCCAAGGAGTGCCGTGCCGCTTATCCAAGAAGTCTCTGGACTCGGTGTGGCCGTCCCGGAAATGGAATGTAACAGTATGGTCGAGGATCGTGGCATTTTCAATCCGGGCGTCCATCGCAGCCTCATCGAACTCGTCAAGGCCGAGGACGTCGGCTACCAGCCGCTTCATGGTCTCGTCCCGTATGCCGGGGTTGTGGCACTGATCCTTCGGGCCGGTGCAGTACCAAGACCGTGTCGGGGTGCCGTCCTTACGCTTTCCGGATTGGCAGCGGTAATTGGCACCGCAGCAGCCGCATTTTATGAATCCGGTGAACTCGTAGAAGGTATTCCGGTTCGGATTGGTATCCTTTCGTTTGTGTCGTTCTCCCCAGAGCATTCTGCGCTCGTCTGTCCACCAGTCGGTTTTGGCGGTTGACTGCCATTTGGCGGTGACCTCGTGGCCGTCGTAGAAGCGAAAGGTCAAGGTGTTGTCTCCGATGACGATGACCTCCTTGACCTGCTGGCTGAAAGCGTCCTCGTCAAACTCAGCAAGGCCCAGCACCTCGGCAGTGGTGTTCTGGAGCATCTTCTCCGGTATGTTTTTTGAGGGGCAAGCCGACGCACCTTTCTGGCTTTTTGTCTGGCAGGTCCAGATGTAATAAACCTCACCGGCGGTGTTTCGCTTTCCGCTGTGGCGATAGTGCTTGCCGCAGCAGCCGCAGGTGATCTTGGTGGAGAAGGCTGAGAGCTTCAGCGACTTGTTTCCGAAGGGGCCAAGATCCCGTCTGCGTTTGAACTCGTCTTGTACCGCTTGCCACTCATCCATCGGGATGATGGCTTCATGGGTATCCTCGACGAAGTACTGTGGGAGCTCGCCGTAATTCTTTCTGCGGTGTTTGGTGATGGGGTCTTCGCAGTATTCCTTCTGGAAAAGCATGTTCCCGGTGTAGGTGATGTTTGTCAGGATGACCTTCACATTGGAGTCCACCCACGGCTTTCCCTGCCGGGTATAAATGCCTCGGTCCATCAAGGCCCTGCCAATCTCAATCCGGGATGCACCTTTCATGTACTCGGCATACATCCAGCGGATGATCTCTGCTTCCTCCGGTACGATGACCAGTTTGTCGTCCTGCCACTCATACCCGAAAATGCTGAACTTGCCGTTGGGAATGCCTTGCTTGAACCGCTTGATCGTACCCCATTTGACGTTCTCCGAAATGCTGCGGCTTTCTTCCTGTGCAAAGGAAGCGAGGATGGAAAGCATCAGCTCTCCGTCGCCGCTCAAGGAATTGATTTTTTCCTTCTCGAAGCGAACCTCAATGCCGAGCTCCTTCAGGTGCCGGACCGTGTTCAGAAGGTCCACGGTGTTCCTCGCAAATCGCTGGATCGACTTGGTGAGGATTATGTTGATGTTTCCGGCTTCACACTCAGCCAGCATGTGGTTGAACTCATCACGCTTTTTGGTGCCGGTGCCGGAGATCCCGTAATCCGCAAAAACGCCAGCGTATTCCCATTCTGGGTTCTTCTGAATCAGTGCGCTGTAGTAGCTCACCTGTGCAGAAAGCGAGTGCTGCATCCGCTCGGATTCCATCGACACTCTGGCGTAGGCAGCGACTCGCTTTCTTGCTTTCAGAACCGGCAGTTTTCGCTCGATTTTCTCTACTGTTTTCAATGAAATTCCTCCTTCCGGTAGTGTCTATATATCACTCTAAAAGACTGGAATATCAAGCGTTTTCCGATAATAATGTACCCAAATATGGGCGGTATCTTTCGAGCAGGATTGTATCAATTTCAGCGTATTCCTCCTCGGTGATCAAGCCCTTTTCGAGCATGGATTTCGCCGTTGAAATAGCTGCGTGATAAAGCATATCGTTGTGGAGTTTCTCCTTGCTCAACAGGCATCACCGCCTTTGAACCGGGCCGCAATATAGCAGTCGTGGGAGCAGTATTTGCGCTTTGCGTTTCCGTAGGCAGTGAACTCCTTCCCGCACTCCGGACAGCTAAAGGTATAAACGGCCTTCTGCTTTACGGCCTCCGGATGAGCGTTCCACCATGCCGTCCGGCACTCCGGGCAGCAGAACTTCTTCTGTTTCCGTCCGGGGAACTGGATCAGCGTTTTGCCGCAGTTCAGGCAAAGCTGCGTGGGAACCTCCGCAAGGCTGTGGCTCTCTGCCTTCTCACCGGCGAGGCCGTGGGATCGACAATATGCTTTGACGCTGTCCTTTGACAGTCCGACGCTGTTGGCGATGGCCGTATATCCAAAGCCCTGATGCCGCAGGGCCGTTATCTTTTCTCTTTGCTCATTTGTCATGAGATTGTCCTCCAGTCCGAGATGGGTTCCTCTCACTACCCACTGGAGGGAAATGGCCATCTTGAACGAAAAAAGAGCAAAAAAATAACGCCCTCCACGGAAAAATCCGCAGAGGGCGTGTGATAGGTTCGGTCTACTTATTCGGGATCTTCAGCTTCATACCGCTGTAAATGACATTGCTTTTCAGTCCGTTCAGGCTGACGATCTCCTTATAGCGGCTGCCGTTGCCGAGATACTTCTTGGCGATTGCCCAGAGGGTGTCACCATGCACCACGGTGTGGATGCGGTAATCCTCGGAGGGTTTCGTGCCTGCCACGGCGAGCGCAGAGGTCTTGACCGGCGACATGATGGCGTACTTACCGGACTCATCCTTGTTGATGACCGCACGGTCGCCGCTGACCTCGACCACATACCAGCGGAGCTTCTTCACCCAGCCGGGAATGGCTTTGCCGTTATAGTAGGTGCTGCCCGTAATGGTCACGAGGTCGCCAGCTTTGATTGTGCCGGTGGGCTTGACCGGCTTCACATCACCGCCGAGAGTCGCCGTGACCTTGGATGCCAGCTCACCCATACGGGCATACATCCAGTTGCCGGGACAGGATTTATTCGCAAACCACCGATGGACGGTCAGCACCATCTCGTCAGATTTCGGGGTGTAGTTCAGCGTCTTGGCCTTATCTCCCAGCCAGAGCAGCTTGGTTTTGCCGTTGCGCTTGCAGATGTCGATGCAAAGCTCCACGAGTCTCTTGTACACCACATCCTTAAAAGCGTAAGGCTCGGTGTTGTCGCTGGCACACTCGATGGTGATAGCTCTCTGGTCGTTGGCTGCGGATGAGGAGCACCAGGAGCGGTTTTTCTCCTCCACATACATTCCGACCCTGCCGTCCACGCCGATGCCGTAGTTGCTGCTTGCCTGCCGTGAGGTCGGCAAGAAGATATTACCGAGCGTTTCCACGCTGCACTGACCCACTACGCAGTGGGGCGTGATGCGGTCAATGCTGTGGGTGCGCTGCCCGGAGTGGTTCGGGCTGAGTTTGGTGTAGGACACCAGGGAGCTGTTCGTGTAAGCCATGTTATTCATCCTCCTTTTCACTGCGGTCATGAAGCTGCTCCAGAACGGATTTCAGCTTCTGCGGAATGGGCAGTCCCAGGTATGCGGCGTTCTCCAACAGGGACACACCCTCATTCGATAGGTAGAAGAAAATGACGGCAGTACGCATCACCGAGCCGCTGCCGATGACGCGGGTGTCGAGAATATGCCCGATGCCGACCAGGGCGAAGATGAGTACCTTTTTGAAAATGCCCTTGAATCCGACTTCGCTGGACAGCTTCTTGTCCACCACGGCGCACATGATGCCGGTGATGTAGTCGATGACTACGAAAGCCAGAAGTGCGTAAAGCAAGCCGTCACATCCTCCCAAGAACCATCCGAGCCAGCCGCCGATACCGGCGAACACCACCTGAATGGTCGTCCAGAATTCTTTCATGTTGTTTGTCCTCCTTTGAAATTAAAAATGGGTATGAAAAAAGTGACGCCGGAGCGTCACGCTTTTCCTATAGCATAGAAGTTAACTACAAAACTGTAGCTGCCTGATAGAGCATTCGCTCTTGCAATTTCATATACACCGGTTGAGCTGGTTGATGTTCCAGGAGAACTGCCGGGCACCATAATAAATGCGCCGACCCCGGTACAGGACAGCGATACTGTTACAATCGGTACTTCCGCAAAAGTAAATGGAAAAGAAATGTTCAGTGCAGTCAACGAACCGGAAGTATATAGAGATCCCCACGCATTGTTGAGTGCTGCGGACACTGTCCTTCGGCACCAGCACTCGGCTGTACCGCTTTTCCATTTACGGTAATTCCAGATGCCGCTTGTCCCTTGCTGAATGACAAAATCCGCAAGGGGTGAGCCATCCACCCGCATATCCCCGGCAACATCCAGTGTGGCTTGCGGATCTGGCGTGTTGATGCCGACCTTCTTTTTCCGAAGCGCAATGAGGGGCGTACCCTGCGGAACAGTAAAATACAGATCCAGACTGCTCAAAGAATAGAGCTTGTCTTGGATCTGTAGATGAAGGTCGTAGGAACTGTTGGCATCCAGACTGCACAGTTCCAAATTGTAGTAGCTGAAAGAGGTTCCGCTTTTTGTCGTGCCGGAATAGATGCTGGTGTAGCTGCCGTAACTGCTCTCACTGGTTTTCTTGTACCGATACCGCACATAAACCACGCTGTTTTTCTGCGTCCCGTCTACGGTCACAGCAGAAATAGAGCCACTGAATTTGAACTGCATTTCCGCTTCGATATCGTTGGTTCGCCGGAGCGTTATTGAGGATATCTTCGGCTTGGTGTACGGAATGACCGTCACCGTCTGTGAAGTTTCGGCGGTGTAGCCGCGGGAGTCCGTGACCGTGAGCGTGACCGTTACGCTGCCGGACTTGGCGATCTTTCCGACCGTAATTGCAGCACCGGTCGAATTGGATGCGGATAAACCGTTGCAGGAAGCGGTGTAGTTGGAAATGGACGCTCCGTTCTTCGCAGTTGCCGTTCCAGGCGTGACCTTGAGGGTCGAGTAGTTCTGAACGAATAGCTGGTCGTTGCCTGTGAGGTTTTTCGTGGTCGTGTAGCTGTCGGCATAAGTGAATCCGCTTATGGTTGGAGCAGAATTGGTTGCCGTGGTCAGTACAGTGGCGGTCTTGCTTGAGGTGCTGCCGATCTGCGTAGACCCGCTGTAAGACGAAACCGCAAAGGTACCTGTGAACGACTTGATGGATGCCATAGCGTTCAAAAGCGTTGTTCTCTGCGCCGATGTCAGCGTGACCGTGCGGTTCGCCGTGCCCTTCGACCAGGAAAGCCCGGAAATAGTCAGGATGGTCGTGCTGCCGTTTTTGAGCACCAGCGTATTGGTGTAGGAGGCTTCGTACACGGTCACATTGATGGTAATGGAAACCGTGGCATTGTCCGCCGTCACCGTGTTGACACTATTCACCACAGCACCGCCCAGCGTCTTGACCGTGGAACTGCCGGAAGTGCCGTAGACATGGTTGTACTGCCGCCTTGCTCTGACCCTCACCGTGTAGCTGGTGTTCGGCGAAAGCGAGGATAGTGTTACGCTTGCGCTGGTAGATGCGGTCGTTGAGAACTGCGTCCAGCTCGAACCGCCGTTTGTGCTGTACTGCCAGACGTCCGCCGTGGCAGAGGATGTAACGGAGATTTTGAACCCGTTTGCCGTGACATTCGATGTACTGAAGGTCACGGTAGGTGCGGAACGGTCGATGGTGGTCAGCGTCATACTGCCGCCGTACTCCTGGGGACCGTAGATATAAACACGGGTCGAGAATCCGACCGCAATCGTTTTGCTGCCGTTGCTGTTGTGAGCTACAGTAATCGTGCCACTGACAGAACCTTTCTTTGCCGGGAAAACACGGTCATCCCAATAGGTACGTTCCTTTGAGTAGACGGTCGTACCATTGATCGTTACAGTGGTCGTGTCAATGGTGTAGTAAGTGGATGCGCCGCCGGTAGAGGTCAGCGTCCAGGAAAGTGTCGAGCTGTTACCGACCACATTTACGCTTTCCGAAATGTCCAGTTGAAGATAGCGCCCATCGTATGCTGCACTTTTCCAAGTTGCCATAGCTTTCCCTCCTTAATCCAGAATGACGATATTCAACCCCTCGGACGCCGTGGGCATCGGGACAAACTTCGTTTTTCCCACAGTCAGCTCGCCGTCCACCGTGGTTTTCTTGGTTTGCGTTTCGTCCTTGTTCAGGGTGAAAATCACCTCGTCGTTGTAGTAACCGGCGAACTCCGTGTTTGTGATGACCGTCCGCTGGGACGATGCGCTGTTGGACACCTCGATGCCCCGCTTGTCGATCTTGACCTCCTGCGTGTAGATCTCGTTGGGAGCAGGCGTCCACTTTCGGGGAATCGCTCCTTCGGAAATCATGATGTCGGCGAGATAAATGGACGCATCCCGACAGTAGCAGTAAATGCGCAACGTGGGGTCGGTCACATCCGTGAGCGTTACGGAGTAATCCGTCCAGTCAAACGCCGTGGACTTATTGAACAGGTACTTGGTTTTGTTCCCGTTGTAGGTCACATAGAAATACCCGGACATGGTCGAGGTTTTCTTTGCCCGAACCGAGATCGTATAAGTGCCGGGAACCACACCTCGGATGTACTGCGACAACGAGGAGTATGCGCCCAGCACAAAGCAGGAGTCGGAAATGGTGTTGTTTTGCGTATCTGTGGAGGCATCCGTTTTCACCGTACCGGAGTAGCTCCAATCGTCCGTGATGCCGTTCAGCCCGGAGGAATTCTGCACATAGTTGATGCCGCCGATGTACTGCTCCTGCATGGTGACGGACAGTCCATTCACTGTGTGTTCCAATTCCGAAACACGGCTTTCGGAGTTCAGCACCCGTTCCTCCAGGACGCCCTGGTCGTTGGACACCGTTTCCACGGTTTCGGTGAGGGTCGCCACATAGCTGTTCAGCCCGTCGATGGTCTGCTGAAACTGTGCGTCCTTCTCGGTCAGAATGGAAATGGTGGTGCGGATCGTTTCAATGTCGTTCTGCACCACCCATTCGTTTCCGTCCCATATCTTCGTTTCCGGCGGGGTCACAGAGGTGTCCACCCAGAGCTGCCCCTCATAGGGGTTCTCCGGCGGCGTGTCCGAGGTGACCACATCGCAGAGACTGATAATCGTGAACTGCGCCGATGCGATCATCTCACCACCTCCTCAAAGCGCCACAACGACCATAAAGGTTGCCTTGGTATCCACATCGGCGCTGGACACCGACAGGGTCTTGCCGGTCTTGCTGCCGTTGGTACCCCAAGAGGTATCGACAACACCGTCTTTGTTATACTTCGTCCAGGTGTAACTGCCGTTCCCGGCCGCATCCACCTCGGAGCCCGCCTGGTAGCAGACGGCGGTCAGCACAGTCGTGCCCTGGCCGTTCTTGAACACATCGCCGCCCGTGGAGGTGACGATGATCTGCAACGGGTCGGAGTTGTCGATGAAGGTCGCCACATCGAAAAACTTCGTGTTATAAGAAGCCGATGCGGAATCCGTGTCCTGGGCACAGCACTTGAACACAGCGTAGCTGTCCACCGCTGCAGCATAGACCGTGAGGGTATTGGTGGCCGTGCCGGTGTATTTGTCGGCGGTATCCGAGAGCTTGCGCCAGCCGATGCCGAAGTCTGCATCATAGCCGGTGGAAGAAGTAGCGGTGACGGAAGTGTCCATGACCGCCCACTTGTAGCTGACCTTGGTGGTGTCTACCGTAGAGCCGCGCCACAGCTCGGCCTTGGCGGTCAGACTGACGACCTCCTCATTCTTGAACACATTTCCGTTGGGTGTGGTGACCAGCAGGTCGACGATGCCGGAACCGTTGACCACACGGGAGAAGGAAATGGTCAGCGGATGGGTCAGCGACAGGCCGGTGCTTTCGTCCTTGTAGGTGATGACACAGCGGTAGTCGATGCCGGGCAGCTCCGCCATGACATTGGCCTTGACCGTGAGGATGTGGCTCTTGGCACCACTCAGTCCGTAGTTCGTACCTGCGGTAATGGCGGTGTTGCTGTCGCCCACATACCACTTGACCGAGGTGACATTGGCGGTGGCGATCTGGTCGGCGGTGGTGCCGATGACATACAGGCTGGGCGTCAAAACGAGGTTCTTCGTTTTCCAGTCCGGGGTATAACTGCCGTTGTCGGGGTTATACATCTGAGTCTTGGCGAGGTTTGAGCCGATGTACCCCGTCAGCGTCAGTGCGTCATTGTAGTCGATGATGGTAAACTGGCCTTGTGCTTTGCTCATGTGAGAAGCCTCCTTTGAAGTTGTTGTATCTGAACCGGACACTGTGCCGGCTTCTGTTGTGGGTTCTGCGGTTGCCATAGTAAATTCCTCCGTTATAACAGGCTTTGCCTGGTCGTGGTGTCGATGAGGTCACAATAAAAAGTGGCGCGGACTTTGACATCCGCACCGGTGATGACCACGGACTTTGCGCCGCCGAAATGCTGCTCGTTCCAGACCTTGTCCGCTTCCGTATCCTCAGACACCCTTGTCCAGACAAACTGGTTGGCATCCAGCGTGTCGGTGATGTCCTCGTCCCAGGAGTACACCTTGGCGGAAAGCAGCGTTTTTACATTGCCGTTCTTGAAGATGTTCCCGTTGGACGAGATGATGACGAGCCGGAGCATTTTCTGCTCCTCGATGGTAGTAATGCGGTCGCTGACCTCGGTGACCTCCTTGCTGGTGGCGTAGGCACGAAGCACGACTTCGCCGCTCTCCAAGTCCCACCAGGACGAGCCATCCTGTGACTGAATGACACCAGCCTTGATGATGTTCGCCACCAAGGAGCCGGAGGTGATGAAGTCCGCTACGATCTGACCGTCTGCCGTGATGGCAGTTTCATAGGGACCGTTGTAGCCGTTATGGGAAAAGCCCAGACCGCCTACATTCCACCGCCAGACATTCACGGCTTCGTCAATAGATGGAGCGTCCAGAATGAGAAGTTCATAGGGTTGTCCGTTCTCTTCGCCGGTGTGGATGACCACATAGCCGCCGCTCTGACCGGTGATAAGCCCAGTGGCTTTGCCGATGGCGGTTTGGAGCAGCTTCGGAAAGCGTCCCACCGTGGATTCCACCTTGTCGACCGTGGACTGCACCTCGGAGATGGTGGTAATCATACTGGACTTGCTCTGACCGAGGGAAATGCTCTTATACCGCTCAGCGAGGGTGTCGTACACGGTCTCAATGACCATAGCTGACGCGCTGACACCGAGAGCCGAGTGCCGGATGGTGACGGTATCGCAGAGGTTGACCCGCTCCAGGAGTGCCGAATACCCCGGCTGTTTCCAAAGCGGCTCGAAGGATACCTTCACCGTGGGGATAGTCGCTCCCAGCGGATTTACCTTGATGTAACTGTTTGCTTTTGCTCTGAGGGCTTCCTCGGTCACATCTCCGTCAAACTGGTCGGAGAAATCCATGATGAGCGTTTTTGCCCGGACGATCTCCGAGGTCACAATGGGAAGCGTTACCTCCGGCAGTGTGACTACCGTTTCGGCGTCCGAGCCTTCCGGGGTGTACACGGCATACGGGAGCAGTGCGGTATACACGCCGCTGTTGTCCTCGTCCTGCTCCAGGGCGGTGAGGTTCTTGCCGTATTCAATGACCACGCCGGTCTTCTGCCCACGGTGCGAATGGAACTTTACCGTGAAGTTGTCCCACTCAAACTCGCCGTGCCATTTGGAGAGCATGGAACCTTCCGTGCCGCCAAGGCAGGCTCGGACACTTTTCGGTTGGGTGACGGAAAATGCCTTTGCATCCGAGTAGTCCGTCCGGCCCGTGAAGCGTGTATCTCCGGCAAGAAGCTGCGAGAGGATAAGCTGCGGAGAGCGGCTTTCTGTCGAAAACGGAAGCACCGGCACATTGGCGAGGTCATAGGAGATATGCTGACCGTAGATG
>ENA-OZEW01000757-OZEW01000757.1-human-gut-metagenome-genome-assembly--contig:-NODE-757-length-10316-cov-4.959751_pt1 | contig 10316 bp, 7 predicted proteins | sample MGYA00245072_ERZ653617 | MGnify/ENA primary metagenome ERZ653617 (study PRJEB26926, sample SAMN06165063) | human gut metagenome | biome: ENVO:00009003; feature: ENVO:2100002; material: ENVO:00002003...
AGTCTCGTGGGCTCGGAGATGTGTATAAGAGACAGGTGCTCAGTCAGGCTGTGGGCGCGGTGTGGATCCTGCACTTCCTCACCGGCAAAAAGACCATCCTGCGCCTGCGCAAGGACTATATGCGCCCGGAAAAGAAGGTCATTCTGCCGGTGATGGCGCTGGGCGTCTCCACCTTTGTGATGATGTCCACTGAGAGTCTGCTGTCCATCAGCTTCAGTTCCAGTCTGGCGCGGTACGGCGGCGACGTGGCTGTGGGCGCCATGACCGTCATCACCAGCGCTTCCCAGCTGTGCACCCTGCCCATTCAGGGCATCTGTCAGGGCGGTCAGCCGGTAATGAGCTTCAATTTCGGCGCGGGCAAAAAGTCCCGCGTCAAGGAGGCATTCCGCTTCCAGCTGACCCTGTGCAGCTGCTACACCTGCCTGTTCTGGCTGCTCATGATGCTGGCGCCGGGGGCTGTGGCGGGCATCTTCACCTCGGATACGGCGCTCATTTCCTACACCACATGGTCCATGCGCATCTACATGGCGGGTATCTTTGCCATGGGCTTCCAGATCGCCTGCCAGCAGAGCTTTATGGCGCTGGGACAGGCCAAGGTCAGCCTGCTGCTGGCCTGTCTGCGCAAGATCATTTTGCTGATCCCGCTCATCTTCATCCTGCCGCACCTGCTGCCGGACCCGGTATTCGGTGTTTTTCTGGCAGAGCCGGTCAGCGATATTCTGGCAGCCACCATTACCACCATCACCTTCTTCTCCCGCTTCAACGGTATTCTGGAGCGGGGCGCCGCGAAGGTATAATAATAACAACAAAGGCTGCTGCGCATTCTGCGCAGCAGCCTTTGTGCTGTGTAATTGATTTTAGACGGCCTCCGGCTCGCCCAGAGCCAGTACTTTTGTCAGCTCAGCCTGCACCTTTGCGTTGGTGGCATCGGTGACGGCCAGCACATCGGAATAGAACTTTTCCATCTCGTCACGGGTGGAGAAGGTGGCCACATACATCTGGTTGCCCATGGCACCGGACAGCGCTTCAGGAATGCGGTCCACCATGCGCATGTTGTCCTGATACTTCTGCATCAGCTGCTCGTGGCTGTAAACGAAGCTCTTGCCGTCCCGGCGGCCGACAAAGGCGCAGTAGTAGTGCTCACCCACCGGCATATCTGTGCCGCCGAAAGCGATCATGTCTGCCCAGATCTTGTACACGTTGGTGGAGCGGGCAAAGTCGATCATGTCCGGGGTAAAGCCGCCGCAGGGACGCATGTTGACTTCCAGCGCCACGATTTGACCCTTTTTGCCCATGCTGGCCTGATTCTCGGTCATGCGGAAGAACTCGAAGTGGACAAAGCGGCTCTTCACCCCAAAGCTCTTGACGGCGGCACGGCCCGCGGCGCGGGTATCCTCCGGCAGATCCTTGATGATGTAGTAGATGGAGTTGTCATCGTTGTTCACGATGTCCATGATGGACACGGGGCTTACGTTGCCCGCCTCAAAGATGGGGTTGCCGTGGGCGTCAATGATGGCATCGTAGCTGTTCACCTCGGCGCGGACGAACTCCTCCATGATGTAAGCCACATCCGGGTGTTCTTTTTCCTTGTAGGCCAGAAATTCTTCCAGTTCCTTGTCGCTGGAAAGGCGGTGGGTATCCGAAGCGCCCACGCCGTTGTCCGGCTTGACTACCACCGGGTAGCCCACCTGCGCCACAAAGGCCTTGCAGCCTGCAAGGTCATCCACCATGTGGTAGCGGGCGGTGGCGATACCGGCCTTCTGATAGTACTCCTTCATTTTGCTCTTGTACTTGATGCGGGGCATATCAGAGGTCTGGAAGCCGCTGGTAATGTGGAAATCGGTGCGCAGGGCGGCATCCCGTTCCAGCCAGTATTCATTGTTGGACTCCAGCCAGTCGATGCGGCCATACTTGAAGGTGAAAAAGGCCACGGCGCGGTATACCTCGTCGTAGTTTTCCAGACTGTTCACCTTGTAGTACTCGTTCAGGCTTGCCTTCAGCTCCGGCTTCAGCTCCTCATAGGGCTGGTCGCCGATGCCCAGCACGTTCAGACCATTGTTTTTCAGCTCCCGGCAGAACTGCCAGTAGTTCGTGGGGAAGTTGGGGGAGATAAAAATAAAGTTCTGCATAGTATTTGTTGATTCCTCTTTCCGTTACCTCTATGATTGCAATGCCCCTGCAGGGCGGGACAGATTTTAATATTGGGAAACAACGGCGCGTCCATGGACGCGCCGTTGTGCCATTTTCACAGGATGGGTCACTGCTGGCCCAGAACGTAGGGCATATAGTAGGCCACCTGCTTGTACCACCAGTTCCAGTCGTGGTTGACATCGTGACCCCACAGGTCTACCCAGATGGGGATATGCTTTGCTTCAAAGATGCGCTTGAGCAGCCATGTGGTGTCCGGCTGTTCCCAGTCGCCCTGACCGCAGCAGATGACAGCTTTCTGGCTGCGGAACAGCTGCATATAGGGGTGATCCTCCGGGAAGTTCTTCATGTAGTCCACGGGGGAGTTCATGTACACCAGCTCGTCCATATAGTCGCCAAAGCCGTAGTGGGCGGTGTAGATGCCGCTGAGTGCCAGACAGCCGCAGAAGATATCCGGGCGGCGCAGGTACAGGTTTACCGCGTGGGTAGCACCCAGACTGCACCCGAAGGCGATGATGCCGGGCAGATCGCTCCAGCCGTTGCGCTGCTGCGCCAGATGCTGAAGCATCGGGGCGACCTCGCGGGTGATGTAGCGCAGCCACTGTTCATAGCGGCGGATACGCCAGTAGGGGTTGCCCTGTGCGTCCGACCATGTTTCCTGATCCATGGTGTCGATGGAAAGCACCATGATCTGCCCGGACTCGATCCACGGGGCAAGGGTGTCGGTCATGTGGAAGTTTTCAAAATCGAAGAATCGGCCGTCCTGACAGGGAATATACAGCATCGGGCGGCCTGCGTGGCCGTAAAGCTTGCACTCCATATCCCGTCCCAGTTCCGGGCTGTACTCCTTGAAATACTGCATCTCCATGGTGTTTCCTCCTTTAGTGTTACTATGGTGTCGCCCTTCTCTTACTCCTCCACCTCATACAGCAGGGTGTGGAACACGAAAGGCAGCTGCTTTTCCCAGCTGGCCTCGCAGTGGGTGCCGCCGGGCACGATACGGCTGGTCAGGTGGATGCCCCGGGTCATCAGCTTGCCGCTCAAGTTGGAGAATTCCCGGCGGATGCCATCGTGGTTACCCATCTCCCGGGAGCCGTAATCCATGTACAGCACCGTGCCGGGGGCAAGTTTTGCGCGCCCCACAAGGCCGGAAAGCTTATCCGGTGCCACCCAGATAGAGGGCGACAGCGCTGCGGCGCGGCTGTAAGTATCGTTATATTGCAGCAGAGCGTACAGGCTCATCAGCCCGCCCATGCTGCTGCCGCCGATAAAGGTATGTGTCCTGTCCGGCAGGGTGCGGAAATTCTGGTCGATCAGGGGCTTGAACCGGTGGATGAACCAGCTCATGGTGGCCTGTCCCTTGCCGTCAAAGTGGCCGTAGGTGGGGTCATCGAAGCGGTAGGGGGAATACTCCACCAGACGCTCGTTGTTCGGCCCGGCGTTGCACTCGATGGCCGCCACGATCAGCGGGGTGTCGGTATAGTCCAGATAATCTGCCACGCCCCAGCTTTTGCCGTAGGTGGCATCCTCGTTGAAAAACACGTTCTGCCCATCGAACATATACAGCACGGGGAACCGGCGCTCCGGCTGTGCCTCGTACATGGTGGGCAGATAGACATACGCCCGGCGCTGTTCGGTGCCGTTGACCGCCGGGTAACTCATGCTCCATTTTTTGATCATGGTGCTTCTTTCCTCTCAAATCTTCCTGCAAAGGGCACAGGCGGCAAGCCCACGCCCTTTATAGGTAGTGTAGCACCATGCGGCGGGAATTGCAATGATTATAGAGCAAAGGGACTGTTGCCCCAGACGGTGTGCAACAGTCCCTTTAAAAGCCGTAGGGTGACAGGCGGCTCAATATTTCTTTTCCACAGGCACGATCCAGCCCTTGGTATCGGGGATCTTGCCCCACTGCATACCGGTCATGGTGTCGTACAGCTTCTGGGTGACAGGGCCGATCTTGCCGTCGCCGATGTAGGCGTGCTCGCCCTTCCAGACCAGCTCCTTGACGGGGGAGACGACAGCAGCGGTACCGGTGCCGAACACCTCTTCCAGCTTGCCTTCGCGGGCAGCAGCCATGATGTCGGCAATGGCGATCTTGCCCTCGACGACCTCATAGCCCCAGTCCTTCAGCAGCTCGATGCAGCTGCGGCGGGTAACGCCGGGCAGCACGGTGCCCACAGTGGCGGCGGTGTACACCTTGCCGTCGATCTTGAACATGATGTTCATGCTGCCCACTTCTTCAACGTACTTCTTCTCCACGCCGTCCAGCCACAGCACCTGTGCATAGCCCTGCTCCTCGGCCAGCTCGCCGGCCTTGATGGAAGCGGCGTAGTTGCCGCCGCACTTGGTAAAGCCGGTCAGACCCGGGGCGGCGCGGATGTACTCATCCTCCACGTAGATGCGCACGGGGTTGATGCCCTCGGCGTAGTAAGCGCCGGAGGGAGCGCAGATGATGCAGAAGATATAGTGCTTGGAGGCGTGCACGCCCAGACCCACATCATTGGCAAAGATGAAGGGGCGGATGTACAGGGAAGCGCCATCGGTGTGGGGCACCCAGTCGCGGTCCACATCCACCAGAGCCTCAACGGCCTGAATGTAGTCCTCTACCGGGATCTTGGGAATGCACAGACGGTCGGCAGAATCCTGAAAACGCTTGGCGTTGCAGTCCGGGCGGAACAGCTGCACGGTGTCGTCAGCGGTGCGGTAGGCTTTCATGCCCTCAAAGATCTCCTGTGCGTAGTGGAACACCACGGTAGCGGGGTCCAGTTCAAAGGGGCCGTAGGGAACGATGCGGGCATCGTGCCAGCCCTCGCCCTCGGTGTAATCCATGACGAACATATGGTCGGAGAACTTTTTGCCGAAGCCAAGCTTCGTCTCATCGGTGGGCTTTGCCTTGGGCGTAGCCGTGCGGGTGATCTTGATATCCAACATAGTGAGTTTCCCTCTTTCCTTTTATGCGCGTGCGCACGATTTCCGGCGCTTTATGACACAAATGTTGGTTTCTATTATAATATTCCCAGCCGGTTTTGCAAGGAATCACAAAATGTTTCATCTTTCCACCCGGTAAGTTGCACCAAATTATGAGCAAAGTGGTGTGCAAACTGCCAAATCTATGATACAATAGGGGCACAGAGCACTTTGCGGGGCACAGCCCCGCTTTTCTATGGAAGGAGCATACTGCCATGATCGACAGCGTTATTTTTGATATGGACGGCCTGATGTTCGACACCGAGCGGGTGTGGGCGACCCTGTGGGAGCCTGCACTTGCCACCCTTGGGCTTTCTTATAAGGAAGGGCTGGACGTTGCCGCCCGCGGCACGGCAGGGGACACCATGCGGGCGGTGCTGCGCCGCTTCTACGGGGAAAACTGCGACACGGACGCCATCATCGAGGCGCTGCACGCACAGGCGGAAAAGGCGTTTCAGGCACCGCCGCCCAAAAAGCCGGGTCTGGATGAACTGATTGCCTATCTGGAAGCGCAGCACATTCCCATGGTGGTGGCTTCCTCCAGCCGGATGGCATCCATCCTGCGGCACCTCAACAACTGGCACATGACCGATCACTTTCAGGCCCTTATTTCCGGCGAGCAGTTCACCTCGTCAAAGCCCGACCCGGAGATCTTCCTCACCGCGGCCAAGGCGCTGGGCACAGCCCCGGCTGAAACGCTGGTGCTGGAGGACAGCTACAACGGCGTGCGCGCCGGTGCCGCCGGCGGTTTTGTCACCGTGATGGTGCCGGACATGGCACCCGCCAACGACGAGATGCGCCGTCTGTACACCGCCGAGTGCTGCGACCTGTACGAGGTGCTGGAAGGCTTGCAGAAGGGGAGATTCTGATTGTGAAAATACAATGCCGGACAGCCCGCAGGCTGTCCGGCATTGTGCTATTTTAACGTGCTTTTTTTCTGCGGCGGAGCTTGCGCACCAGTTTGCGGAGCAGCAGCACAAGGCACACCACCAGCAGAATGACGGTGAGGATCAGACCGAGAAGGATAAAGGCAAAGCGGTTGGGCTTTTTCAGCAGCGCGGAAAGGCTGCGGCTGTCCTCTACCTTTTTGCGGTCGTGCAGGGTGCTGTAATAGTCCGGCACGTTGCCGATGCCGTCGCCGTCGGTGTCCTCGAACGAGGCCATGTACCGCGCAATGGCGTCCCAGCCCTTCAGCTCCCTGCCGTTTTCGGTCAGGATCACGTCCTCAAAATCTTCGATGGGAGTGCCGTCGGCGTATTTCGGCACGATGGACAAAATGCCGTAGGACATATCCGTCACGGCGCTCAGCATCTGCCCGCTGTAAAGGTCTGCCACAATGCGGTACAGCTTGTCGTCCTGCAGCTCCACGCGCTGCCCGTCCTTGACCAGATAGACGTCTGTCACCTTGTTCAGCAGCAGACGGTGGGGGTTGTAGGTAAAGTTCAGGCCGCTGCAATACAGCCGCGCGGTGGTCATGAAATCCGACACGGAAGCGTCGATCTCGGCGGCGGTGCGCAGTTCCTTGCCGGTGAGGTAGACTTCGATGAGGGGATAACCCGGCACGCCGTCCGCGCCGATGCCCAGCGAGAAGGAGTTGAACACCTGCTCCACTGTGATATCGCCCCGGGCGTAGGTGTCGCGCACGGTGCCGCTGGGCACCACCGCCAGATCTACCGGCACGCCGTCATAGTCGGCGGCATTCTCCACCGCGTACACATAGGCGTCCGCGATGATATCGCCCAGATTGTGCTCGGTGTGCACCTTGCCCAGATCTTTCAGGCTGGAGAAAACAACATCGTTTTCTGCCAGCACCTGATCTTTGGTGTAGCCGAACTGCGCCAGATAGTCCTCGTCCACCGTGTCCATAAAGCGGTCGATGACCTCTTGCGTTTCCGCATCAGCGGGGATATCGGCAGTGATGGGGATCAGCTGGTAATCGGTCACCTGCCAGCGGCCGTCCGCTTTCTGTGCCATGGAAAGGCTGCCCAGATTTTTGCCGTACTCGCCGCAGGAGACCACATAGGTGTCCCCGTGCCGGATGGGCTCCTGGATGCGGCTGTGGGTGTGGCCGCTCAGGATGAGGTCAAGGTCAGGCACACCCTTGGCCAGCAGCTCGTCCTCAGATTTTTTGGGGTCGTCCCATGTGCCGCTGTGGGAAACGCAGACGATCATGTCCGCATCTTCATTTGCCTTGATCTCTGCCACGGTGGCTTTGACCGCCTGTACCGGGTCCTTGAATTTTAGCTCGCAGGTGGGTGCGCAGGAGAGGGCGTCCTTGCCGAAAACGCCTACCACGGCAATGCGCACATCGCCCTTTTGCAACACGGTGTAGTCCTGCACGCCGTAGGCGGCAAAGGCGTCTTTGAGCAGCTGCTGTCCCTCGGTGAGGCCGGCGACCTCCATGGCATCCCAGTCCACATTGCAGACCACGATGGACGGGACGGCATCGCCGGAGGTGCGGGCGCTGGTAAGCATATTGGCAAGCCCCTTGGAGCGGTAATCGAACTCGTGGTTGCCGAAGGTGGTCACATCGTAACCCATGTAGCCCAGCATCCGCAGCTCTGCGGCCTGCGTTTCAAACACCGTCTGGATCAGGGTGCCCATGGAAAAGTCACCGCCATCGATCACAAGGGTGTCCGGGTCTTTGGCGCGCTGCGCCTTGATGAGGGTGTTGGCGCGGGCAAAGCCGCCAATGTCCGTCTCCTCATCCTCCACCACGGTGGTAAAGGTATTCAGGTGGGAGTGGGTGTCGTGGCTGAACAGGATGTCCAGCGTTTTGCCCGTCTCCGGTGCCTGCCCATAGGCGGCGGGAATGCCCAGCAGCACCGAAAACAGCAGCAGCACGGCCACCGTCATGGCGAAAAGCTTTTTCATGGCGTGTTCTCCTTTGTTGCGTCCTTATTTTTTCGGCTCAGCCGAATTTTTACAGCATCGGAAAAAGTAATACCACTCTATAAAAATAAACTATCTGCACGCTATTTTAGCATAAATGCACAAAATAAACAAGACGGCAGTTGCCTTTTTGCGCCGATATGCAACGCTTTTTATAAAAAAGACGCAGTACCTCCTCAGCCGCCTGCGGATGAACTCCCTCTGGCGCAGGACGATTTTGAATGGCCTCCGCTTGCGCTCTGGCCATGTTCAGCGGAAAAAATATTTTAAATTTTGCGTTTGTCGCGCTCTGCGGAGCGCTCCAAACGCTATTTTCACGGGAGGGATATCCCGCAAAAACAAAACCAGCCAAGCCCGCAGGCTTGGCTGGTTTGAAAGCAATCGGTATTCCCTGATCAGGCACCCACGATCAGGCGCACGGCACCGTAGATGCCGGCGTCATTGCCAAGGCTGGCGGCCTTGATGGGGGTCTCCTTGCAGGACTGGAAGGCGTACTCCTTATAGTGGCGCACCAGCGGGGTGAACAGGACTTCTCCGGCGCGGGCCACGCCGCCGCCGATCATGAACATTTCGGGGTCGGTGGTGGCGGCAATGTTTGCCAGTGCCATGCCCAGCGTGGAGGCCATCTCGTCCACCTCACGGGCAGCCAGCGCGTCCCCGGCGCGGGCGGCGTCGAACACGTCCTTGGCTTCAAAGTCCCTGCCACGCAGGGTGCAAGCGGTGTCCGGGTTTGCGTCCAGCAGCTTCTTCATGCAGCGCACAACGCCGGTGGCGCTGGAATACTGCTCAAGGCAGCCGCGCTTGCCGCAGCCGCAGACGGCGGTCTCGTGGGGGTTGACGGTGATGTGGCCGATCTCGCCGCCGGCACCGTGGGTGCCATCAATGACCTTGCCGTTGACGATGACACCACCGCCCACGCCGGTGCCCAGCGTGACCATGACCGCGCTGCGGCAGCCCTTGGCGGCACCCATCCAGATCTCGCCCAGAGCAGCCACGTTGGCGTCGTTGCCCACCAGCACCCGGATGCCGCCCAGCAGCTCGCTGAGCTCAATGGAGACGTTGCGGTTGCCCCAGCCGCCAAGGTTTGCACACACGATGGGCACGATGCTGGAATCCAGCACCGGGCCGGGCACGCCCAGACCGACACCCTCGACCTCGTCTGCGGATAGACCCTTTTCCTGCATCTTCTGCTGCACGGCAGCAGCCAGATTTTCCAGAATGTGAGCACCGTTATTGGAAGTATCGGTGCTTACCTCCCACTTTTCCAGCAGCTTGCCGCTGGTGGTGAACAGGCCGACCTTGGCGGTAGTGCCGCCCAGATCAATGCCAAATGCGTATTCCTTCATGTCATTTACCCCTTTGATGCGGATGCGCCGCATTTTTTATCAGTATTTTATAGTATACCATATTTTTCCGTAAAAGAGCAGTACTGCGGCGGCATTTCGTGCAATCGGACTGAAATCCATGTAAAATTTTGGGCAGTTCCACAAGGAGATTCAGCGCACGGTGTTGGTCAGCGTGCCGATTCCCTCAATCTCGCACTGCACGGTGTCGCCCGGGTGCAAAAACTGCGGCGGGTCCATGCCCATGCCCACCCCGGCAGGGGTGCCGGTGGCGATGATGGTACCGGCTTTCAGGGTCATGCCCTGCGAAAGCTCGTGGATGACATGGTCGATATCAAAAATTTGCAGCTTGGTGTTGGAATCCTGCCGCAGCTCGCCGTTCACCCGGCTGCGGATAGGCAGCGCGGGCGGGTAGGTGTCAAATTCGTCGGCGGTGACGATGCAGGGCCCCATGGGGGTAAAGCCGTCCAGACTTTTGCCGAAGTACCACTGCTTGTGGGCGGTCTGTACGTCCCGGGCAGAGACATCGTTCAGGATGGTGTAGCCGAACACATAGTCTTTGGTCTGCCCGGCGGGCACATCCTTGGCATCCTTGCCCAGCACCACAGCCAGCTCACACTCGTAGTCCAGCTTCTGCACAAGGTCGGTGTGTGCTTCGATGAAGCCGCCGTCCGGCACTGCCCGGCTGACCCGCTTGGAGAAGTAGATGGCGTCCTGATGCTGGGTGGAAAAGGCGTCCGCAGAGTACTTTTCGGCTTCGTCCGAGTGCGCCATATAGTTGATGCCCAGACAGATCACATCCTGCGCGGGGCAGGGGATGGGGCTTTGCAGGGTGACGGCCTCCACCGGCAGTGCGGGGATGCCGCTGATGGCCAGCTGCAAACCGAACCGCACCTGCGGGGTGAGAAAGGGGATGGCGTCGGACAGGGTCTCGTAGGAGAGCCCCAGCCAGCTCCTGTCTCTTAT
>ENA-OZEW01000765-OZEW01000765.1-human-gut-metagenome-genome-assembly--contig:-NODE-765-length-10184-cov-8.574489_pt1 | contig 10184 bp, 7 predicted proteins | sample MGYA00245072_ERZ653617 | MGnify/ENA primary metagenome ERZ653617 (study PRJEB26926, sample SAMN06165063) | human gut metagenome | biome: ENVO:00009003; feature: ENVO:2100002; material: ENVO:00002003...
GAGATGCAGCGTAGTCTCGTGGGCTCGGAGATGTGTATAAGAGACAGGTTATATATTGTTTATAAATATTCTGAGCCGCCTTGAAAACACAAGAAAAACTGATTTTAAATAATTACGCTTATATCATATTTTACGGTTCATATTTGCTGCCGGTCGGGTCGGTTACTGTGTAGTCTCCGCCGGATATGTCGACTGTGGTTTCAAAGTCTGTGATGTCCTGATTTACGGTACCATCGAACAGGTCATATGTGAAGGTGTAGCCCTGTGCCGATACTGCTTTGACATATATTTTGATATTGCTTGCGGCTGTGACAGGGATTAAGTCTTCGATTTTGACTGTGCCTTCGAGGCTATGGAGCTTACCGTCGTCCTCTTTTGAGGCATCAGAGGTATCATTTTCCGTGTCATTCTTTGAACCATCTTTTTTGGCATCATCCTTCCGGCTTAAGGCGGATGTGATTGAATCTGTGTCCGCAGAGTCTGCACTGTCTGTGCCGTTTTCTGCCAACAGCTGTCGGATATCGTATGTCTTTAGCTCTGTATCTGAGCTTGCAACCACGAGCTGCACACTGTTAAAGTCAAAGTAATCATTTCCCATGACCGCTACATCTACATCTGTGCCAAGCTTTATGCTGCCATTGTCAAAGGTTGGTTTATTGGCAAGTATGCCGGATGCTACATTTTTGAACACTGATGTCACACCTTCAAACTCATCGAGCACCTCTGTGCTTCTCTTATTTCCGTCAACAAACAGAAATGTCACATTGCCTGCATAGTCCTCAGACAGTGGAAGTGTGGCCTCACCCGTATACTTGATGCCGTCTAGCTCGAGCGGTATCTCGTTTGTACCGAAAAATACACTGGTTTTTGTATCCTCTGTGTACTCCTTTGGCACCACCGAGACAGAGACTGTGTATGTCTTATCGGTAAAGTCTGCACTTTTTAAGGAAATATCCCAGTCTGTTATGAGACTGGCCTCCTCCTCAAGGGTGGACTTGATATCATCCTGCATGGTCTGCACATCGGAAAGTATCACCGATGTGTTGTCTGATGTGTATGACATCTGTGTCTCGAGCTTTTTTATCCTATTATTAAGCAATACTGCCCCCGCAATAAGTGCGGCGAGCAGTATTATGGTAATCGCATTGAAAATATTTTTTTTCAAATTCATATTATAGTGTTATTCCTCATCTTCCTCTGCAGCTACAGCTATTCCAAGCTCCTCAAGCTGCTTTGGATCTACAGTTCCGGGTGCCTCTGACATGAGGTCCGAAGCGTCCTTTACCTTAGGGAATGCAATAACCTCCTTGATATTGTCTGTATGCAGCATATGCATGCAGATGCGGTCAACACCGAAGGCAAGTCCTGCGTGTGGCGGTACCCCATATGAGAATGCATCAAGCAGGAATCCAAACTGCTCATGTGCACGCTCCTTTGTGAAGCCAAGCACCTCAAACATCTTCTCCTGGATGTCATCCTGATGGATACGCACTGAGCCTCCACCGAGCTCTGTACCATTGAGTACGATATCATATGCCTTTGCACGAACTGCGCCCGGATCTGAGTCTATCTTGTCCCAATCCTCCTCCATAGGCATAGTGAATGGATGATGCATTGCCATAAATCTGTTTTCCTCATCAGACCACTCAAGGAGTGGGAACTCTGTTACCCAGAGGAAATTGTACTTGTTCTCATCAATCAGGCCAAGCTCAGCTCCAAGCATGAGACGAAGCGCTCCAAGTACATTCCATACGATTTTATTCTTGTCTGCTGCGAAAAGGAGTAAATCTCCCGGCTTTCCGTTCATCTTTGCAACAAGTGCATCAAGCTCAGCTTCTGTCATAAACTTGGCAAATGATGACTTGTATGTGCCATCCTCATTGATGCACAGATAAGCAAGTCCCTTTGCTCCACAGCCCTTTGCATGCTCTACAAGCTTGTCAATCTTCTTACGAGGCATCTTTGCCTGTCCCTCTACATTGATACCGCGGACAGAGCCACCGTTTTCAAGAGCTCCTGTGAATACTCCAAAGCCACAGTCCTTTACCACATCCGAAACATCGCAAAGCTCCATACCAAAACGTGTGTCAGGCTTGTCAGAACCAAATCTGTCCATAGCCTCCTGCCAAGGCATACGCTTAAACGGAATCTCAACATCCACATTTATGACCTCTTTAAAAAGGTGCTTTAAGAGTCTCTCATTTACCTCGATTACATCATCGATATCTACAAATGAAAGCTCCATATCGGCCTGTGTAAACTCAGGCTGTCTGTCTGCACGCAGATCCTCATCACGGAAGCATCGTGCAATCTGGAAATATCTGTCATAGCCTGAAGCCATCAGAAGCTGCTTAAAGAGCTGTGGTGACTGAGGGAGCGCGTAAAAATGTCCGTGGTGTATACGGCTTGGCACGAGATAGTCTCTGGCGCCCTCCGGTGTAGACTTGCAAAGGATTGGTGTCTCTATCTCCAAAAAGCCCTCGTTTGCCATAAAGTCACGCATCACTCGAAGCACATTGCTTCTGAGCATGAGATTTCTCTGGATATCAGGACGGCGAAGATCCAGATAACGGTATTTAAGTCTGATGTCCTCGCTGGTCTTTGAATTCTCCTCAATCTGGAATGGAGGTGTCTGTGCCTCTGAAAGCACTCTGATTGATGTAGCGATAACCTCGATATCACCTGTCTTTAAGTTCTCATTGACAGCAGCTGTTCTCTTCTGGACAGTTCCCTCAACTGCGATGACGAACTCACTTCTTAAGGTGCCTGCCTTTTCAAAGCCCTCTGCACCTACATTTTCCTCACCGAATACTATCTGAAGTATTCCGCTTCTGTCTCTTAAATCTACGAAAATGAGACTTCCTAAATTTCTTCTCTTCTGTACCCAGCCCATCACGGTGACCTTCTCACCGATATTGGCATTTGATACCTCTGTACATCTATGGCTTCTATGTAAGCCCTGCATTGATTCTGCCATTTTATGCTCCTTATATTTCTACTATATATTTATTCTAATATCTGTTTGGTACCGCTGCTGCACAGCTAATCTGCTGCTTATCAGATTCCTATCTGTTAAAGAACTCAACAAACTCCTCGTAGCCCTCTTTCATAAGCTGCTCCTTCTGGAATTTCTTGTTCTTGTTCATGCGCACAACAAGCACCTGCTGTCCGTTTGCTCTTGCATCTTTTGCCTGGTTCATGACATCAACAAGCTTGTCTGCCGGATATTTCTTCTCAACCAGATAAGCCACCTTCTTTGGACTCTCAGGAATCTTGAAGCCGCTCTCCATGAGAAGCAGGATAATTCTCTCAAAACCGATTGAAAAACCACAGGCCGGTACATCATTTCCGGTGAATTTTCCAATCATCTTGTCATATCGTCCGCCACCGCCACAGGCTGCGCCAAGCTCAGGCATTGATATCTCAAAAATAGTTCCTGTGTAGTAGCTCATTCCACGAACAAGTGTAGGGTCAAATACGAGCTCAAACTTTGCTCCCTTTGTGGCATTAACAGCCGTAGCTATCTCTGTCATATTTGTAACCACTTCTTCGTCTAAATATTCACCGAGCTTTTCTGAAAGTATATTTACACCCTCAGTGACATCCCTTGTCTGCTCCAAAAGCTTGAACAGATCAAGATATTTGTCAATATTTTCCTGTGGGTAGCCATCCTGTGCAAGCTCACTTGCAACGCCTTCCACTCCTATCTTGTCCATCTTATCGAGTGTGATAAATACGCTGTCGTAGTCCTCCTCAGCAAAACCACTGTAAGCAGCCATTGCCTTTAGGATTCTTCTCTCGTTGATTCTTATCTCAAAGTTCTCGAAGCCGAGTCTGCCGATTGTGGTAGTGGTTGCTGTAATCAGCTCTATCTCTGCCAGATTGCTTGGCTCTCCGAGTATATCTATATCACACTGTGTAAACTGTCTGTAGCGGCCTCTCTGAGGTCTGTCTGCTCTCCACACACTGCCCATCTGAAGTGCCTTAAACGGCGATGGCAGGTTGTTGGCATTGTTTGAATAATATCTTGAAAGTGGCACTGTAAGGTCATAGCGCATTCCAAAGTCTACTACATCCGACTCTTCCTTTGCTGTCTCCAGATTCAGCTTCTCGCCTCTCTTCATTACCTTGAAGATCAGCTTCTCATTTTCTCCGCCCTGCTTGCTTGTGAGATTTGCTATATTCTCCATGCATGGTGTCTCTATCGGTGTAAATCCGAAACTTCTGTATGTATCCTTGATCACGCTTGTCACATAATCACGGATTTCCATCTCTGCAGGTAATATATCCTTCATGCCGTTGACCGGCTTTTTGCTCAGTGCCATTTGGTTTCCTCCATCTATATTAAAATATTGAATTCATTAGCTATTCTATTATACTTTTCGGTTTTGCAATCGTCAAGGGTTTATGGCAATTATACGGACTGCAAAGATAACGAGCATCTGCTGTGAAAGGTTACGAATGCTAATGCACATCTACTGCGGCGGATTGCAGATGCCACACGGAGACAAGCCCATGGATTTTGCTTCATCAAGCGTTACCTCCGTGTCACTCTTTTTCAAGGTCCGACAGCCCGCACGGTGGTATTTCTTGCCGGTTGCAGTGATATGAACCATCGTCTCGCTGTTTGAAGAATCTGCAGCGCTATTTTCTGCTGCTGAGCTGTCTGAGCCTGATGATGCACTTCCTGTGGTGCCATCCAGCCAGCTGTCACCATTCTCATAGTTTATTCCGACTCCGGGCTGCACATTATAGCAATAGACATTAAAAAGTATGCCGCCACCGTTATCCTCAACCGACTTTGCCTCTATGAGAACGCCATTTGCAACTAGATTGCTGTCCGAGAACATCGGAGTCACTCTGTAGAGTACATGATTTCCTGTATTGTTTACATAATCCGCTACCAGATTCTCAAACGGCAGCATCCCCTCTACATTCAGGTATCTCGTGCCGGTAATAAGATTCTTCGGATTGGCATTCTCCCCAGCAAGCTGATAGCCAATAAGATGACAGCGATTATATAAATACCTGTCCTTTATCACATCATACTTCACCGTATGCCAGCCTGATGGCTTTATCATGCCTATCTTGCCACGCTCCTCAGTCGGCATGATATCCTTGCATATATTGGCATAAGCCACACCGCATCTGCCAAGTGAATCCAAATCACTGTAATTTTCAAAAGCAGTGGTCGTCATATCGCTGTCCGTAAAAAAAGGCTCATTATTGTTGACGGCCACATATGCCTTGCCATCATATGCCGGAATAGCATCAAGGGAAACGTAGGAATTGTTGTTTACAAGATCCTCCTGCGGCCCATCCACTTTATCCTTGCTGCCTAAAGCACCGGAAGAATCCTCATCTGCTACAACAGCTCCTACGGCATGCCCGGCACCTTCAGTGCCTGATAAATCAGTGGAGGCACAGCCTGTAAAAATTGTAGCAATTGCAAGTAACTCACATATTGCAATTGCTGCTGTTTTCCTTAACTTAAGCCATATGTTCATATAAAATCACTCTTTCTATCAATCGATTTATATTGGATTTCCCTAATTACAATAAATTAAATGAATACTTAAATTACTAAACCTAATATACTTTTATTTCCTCGCTTCATTTATCATAGCAAACAATTGTTCGCTTTTCAATCCTTTCTTATTTTATCCCACCGCAGCCTCGTAGAAGCAAGGCGTAGATAAAACCGTTGTCGGTTACAACAATGTGCAACTCGCAACTCTCTCCTAAGCGGATTCCATTCACAGCGTAAGGGCCGTAAGCCCCACCCGGCGGGGTGAACACGGACTCTCGTGAGAGCGCATAGCGAAGCTGTTTAGATACTGTAGGATTATGCCCATGAAGCACAGAAATCCGCAGCCATGGACGGCTGGGGAAGGCGTTATGCGCCACGGACGGCGCATAAAAGCCGGTTTCGTCGAGCATTGAAAACCCAAAAGCATAATCCGTACAGTATCTTAACAGCGCAGCGTAGCGAAAACGAGAGTCCGTGTTCACCCCGCCGGGCGAGGCTTACGGCCCGAACCAACTAAAAAAGCCACCCAGGCATAACACCCGGTGTGGCTTTTAATCATGTATTATGAAATTATGTGAATCACCTAATGTGAATCAACACTGCTATATTGCAGAACAAATCTACTCGCAAAGCTTAGAAAACTCATCCGCAACAAACTGAACCTTGGTTCCGATAATAACCTGAACAGAATTCTTGCCAGGCTTCATAACGCCTGCAACACCTGCAGATTTAATCTTCTTGTCATCAACCTGAGTGATATCCTTAACCTCAAGTCTAAGTCTTGTGATGCAGTTGTCAATGCTTGCAATATTGTCTTTGCCACCGCAGCCCTCAAGAATAGTCTTTGCTACTGCTGTGTAGTCATTGTTAGAAAGCACTGCCTTCTTCTCTGCCTCAACATCATCGTCCTCTCTACCAGGGGTCTTAAGATCCCATTTCTTGATAGCGAAATAGAATACAATGTAGAATACGATAAAAGCTGCGATTCCAAGAGGAATGATGAGCCATGTCTTTGCTGCAGCCGGAAGTGAAGATGAGAATAATAAATCCATCGCGCCGGCTGAGAATGAGAAGCCTGCTCTAAATCCAAGAGCTACTGTAATCATTGTGAAAATACCATAAAGTAAAGCATAAATCACATAGAGAACAGGAGCAAGGAACATAAATGCAAACTCGAAAGGCTCTGTAACACCACAGATGAATGCACAGATAGCTGCAGAAGCAAGGATACCGATGGCAGCCTTTTTCTTAGCAGGCTTTGCACACTTAACCATGGCAAGTGCTGCACCAGGAATACCAAACATCATACATGGGAAGAAACCTGACATGTACATTCCGAGGCTCCATGAAACATCCTTTGATGTCTCGCCATTCCAGAAATGAGAGAGGTCTCCAAGTCCGATAGTATCGAACCAGAATACGTTGTTTAATGCGTGGTGTAATCCTGTAGGAATTAACAGACGATTCAGGAATGCATAGATACCTGCGCCGACTACGTCAAAACCAACGATTGCTTTACCGATAGCTACAAGAGCACCGAAAAGTAATGGCCATACAAACAGTAATACTACAGATACAAGGATTGAAACAACACCTGCGATAATTGCTACGCAACGCTTGCCGCTGAAGAATGACAGCCAGTCAGGAAGCTTTGTATCCTTAAATCTGTTGTAACACAAAGAACCAATAACACCGGCTAAGATACCGATAAATGGGTTTGCAATCTTGTCGAATGCAAGTGTCTTTGTAGCGCTGTCAGCGATAGATGGCATGATTTTTGTAACAAAGTCTGTAGACAGGAGTGTTGTCATCATCAGCCATGAAGCTAAAGCTGCAATACCGCCGGTACCGTCGTTCTTTTCCGACATACCGACACCAACGCCGATTACAAAAAGGATGGCCATGTTGTCAATCAAAGCGCCCCCTGCTTTAACTAAAAACAGACCTATTAAATTACGTACACCCTCGATGTCACCACCCTGCATGGTTGCAGGACATAAATAATATCCAATACCCATGAGGATACCACAGATAGGAAGTACTGCTACGGGAAGCATTAAAGCTTTACCCAGTTTTTGAAGAAATTTCATAAATTTCCCCTCCTTTACATTATGTATACTAAACTGGAGATACTCCAATAAAGTTCGTTATTATTATATAATTATATTCAAATCTACGCGAGACTTAAAATCTCATCACCGGCGGATACATCCCCCTCTTTGAGTATCTTTATCTCACTATAATCAGCAGTGTTGCCAATTAAAACCGGAGTGATGACATTAAGATCTGCTGCCTTAATCTGCTTCAGGTCAGCCTCCATCAAAAGGTCACCCTTCTTCACCTGATCACCAACGGAAATATGTGATTTAAAAGGATCACCCTTTAGTGTCACTGTATCCAGACCAATGTGCAAAAGCAACTCGACTCCCTGAGTGGTCGTCATGGTAAAAGCATGCAACGTATCAAATACAGCTGTCACCTCACCATCCGCCGGAGCGTAAAACCTGCCCTCAGAAGGAATCACGGCCACGCCGTCTCCCAATATCTTCTCAGAAAAAGTAGGATCCGGAACCTCTGTAATAGGAACCACTCTGCCGTTGCACGGAGAACAGATCACCTTTCCCTTTGACTTATTCTTGAAAAAACCTAACATGATATCTCCTTTCCGTCGATATACACACTCACAATATCCAAATCATCATTGAGAAGCACAAAATCTGCTCTCTTTCCTGCAGAAATGCTGCCTGCTTCATCATAGATGCCAATCTCCTTAGCCGGATTGGCTGTAGCACACATAATAGCCTCCTCAAGCGGAATACCTGCCTGCCTTACTGTGAAACGCATACAATCCATCAGATTGGTTGCCGAGCCTGCAATTGTCCCATCATGGAGTGTAGCAAGCGGACCTCTGACCGTCACTGTCTGTCCACCGAGTGTATACTCGCCATCCTCAAGCCCTGTGGCTCTCATGCTGTCACTTATTAAAATCATGCGCTTCGCACCAAACATGGCAAATGTCGCCCTGATAACCGACGGATGAATATGCACTCCGTCACAAATGAGCTCTGCATGACACTTTTTTGAATCTCTCACAGCCCCGATAACTCCCGGCTTCCTGTGATGAAGCGGTGGCATCGCATTATACAAATGTGTGGCATGGCTTGCACCATGCTCAATAGCCTCTACCGCTGTGTCATAATCAGCCGCTGTGTGTGCTATTGAAACCACAACACTTCCTCTTACCCTGTCTATAAAATCAATCGCGCCCGGCTCTTCCGGAGCAATATCTACAAGCTTTATCAAGCCATGGGCCGCATCCTGAAGCTCACAGAAATAATCATAATCACATCGCATGATATTCTCTGCCGCCTGTGCGCCCTTTTTAGAAGGACTGATAAAAGGTCCCTCCATATTGATACCTACAAGATGTGCACCACCATGATAATTATAATCACCGGCATTTTTCATGACACTCAAAAGCTCATCCCTTTGAATGGTCATAGTAGCCGGACACACGCTCGTCACTCCGATAGAAGCCTCGTATGCTGTAATCACATCAAGTGCCTCTTTGGTGCCGTCACACATATCAGCCCCCTTGCATCCATGAAAATGAATATCCACAAGACCCGGTATCATGATAAGACCTGATGCATCTATAATCTCCTGCGGTGCGCTGTCATTAGCCGCGTCCGTGTCAGCTGTTCTCTCCAAAACACTGTCAAAACGGCCATCCTTAACGACAACATCACCTTGCATAAAGCTGCCATCCTCTGTAAATACCCTTGCATTTTTTATTATCATATACATGCACCTTCTCAACTAAAAAACATCTATAAACAACTCAGTGCAGCCTCATCCGCTACAAGCGTAACATCATTGTGCAACTGTAATACAGAAGCCGGCACCTGTGGTGTAATCGGTCCAAAGAAAGCCTTGTGCACAATCTCTGCCTTATCCTCACCACTTGCAACAATAAGAATCTTCTTAGCCTGCATGATTGTCTTGATACCCATTGTATAAGCCTGCTTCGGAACATCATCAGCCGATGCAAAGAAGCGCTTATTGGCCTCAATAGTAGACTCTGTCAGATTCACACAGTGTACCTGCTTGTCAAAAGACTCGCCCGGCTCATTAAAACCGATATGACCATTGTGCCCGATACCAAGAAGCTGCAAATCAACACCGCCAAGAGACTGAATCAGCTCTGTATAGCGCTTGCACTCCTTCTGTGAATCCGGTTCCATACCGTTTGGCAGGTGAGTATTCTCAACCGGAATATTCACATGATCAAACAAATTCTGATGCATAAAATAATAGTAGCTCTGGTCATTCTCACGGCTTAATCCCTTGTACTCATCAAGGTTCACCGTCATAACCTCTGAGAAGTCCAAATCCCCCTTCTTGAACCACTCAACGAGCTGCTTATACAAGCCGATAGGTGTAGAGCCTGTAGCCAGTCCCAATACACAATTAGGCTTCATAATCACCTGTGCCGATACGATATTTGCAGCCTTTCTGCTCATATCTGCATAATCCTTAGCCTGATATATTCTCATGAAAAATCCCCCCAATTCGTAAAATATGCCCAATACTATCTGCACAACCTTCAAATGTGCTGCTTGATTGCATATATGCATTTTACCTTATATAGGAC
>ENA-OZEW01000771-OZEW01000771.1-human-gut-metagenome-genome-assembly--contig:-NODE-771-length-10167-cov-4.880736_pt1 | contig 10167 bp, 10 predicted proteins | sample MGYA00245072_ERZ653617 | MGnify/ENA primary metagenome ERZ653617 (study PRJEB26926, sample SAMN06165063) | human gut metagenome | biome: ENVO:00009003; feature: ENVO:2100002; material: ENVO:00002003...
GATCTACACTTCTAGCTTCGTCGGCAGCGTCAGATGTGTATAAGAGACAGTCGCAATACCGATTGATTCTACGCCGATTGCATTCAACCCGCGATAGAGCAAACTAAGAATAGCTCCTAAAAGCCTCGAAATTGGCTTAATAATAAAGCCACCTGACTGTGTTAAAAACATACTGTCCTCCAATTAGTCGTGTAAGACCCTGTCTTACATATTAAGGAACTGGATCATATCCACCTTTTGAAAATGGATTGCATCGAAGGATTCTCCATACTGTCAGGGCTGTTCCTTTCAAAAAACCATATTTCTGATATGCTTCAATCGCATAATTGGAACAGGTTGGATAATATTTGCAGTGACCATAACGTTTCCAGGGTGAAATGTATTTCTGATACAGACGTATCATCTTAATACATGCCTTTTTCATTCCATCACCTCCGGAACAGTATCCTGCATCAAAATCTCATGTTTTTTCGCCAGATGCAAAAAAGCAGAATCTATCTCATGAAAAGATTTACCTTTTGCATTCATTCTCGCGACAACCACAAGATCATATCCCGGTTTTATCCGATATTGATTCAAACGATACGTTTCCCTGATCAGTCTGGTCAAACGATGCCTGACCACACTATTACCAACTTTCTTACTAACAGAGATTCCAATTCTACTGTAATCCAAGTTGTTGGCCCTCAGATACATCACTAAATACTTATTGGCAAACGATTCTTTTTGGTTATACACCTTGCCGAACTCTCTGTTATTTTTAAGTGTAACTATATGTCTCATACAATTCTCCACTTAATGAAAAAGGTCACAGTACCTGTGACCTACGCTGATAACTGCTTTCTGCCCTTAGCACGTCTTGCGGCCAATACCTTTCTTCCGTTCGCTGTGCTCATTCTCTTTCTGAAGCCGTGAACTTTAGAACGCTGTCTCTTCTTTGGCTGAAATGTCATTTTCATAATGAAAGTCCTCCTTTTCTATATAGTTATGCCCGAAAACTGCATACTCGCCTATTATATTGAAAAAATAAGCTTCCGTCAATAGAAGTTATCCACAAATATATAGGGATATACCCACCTAATTTACATAATGTTATCCACAAATTGTTATTAACTTGTGGAAAACTTGTATATTTCATGTTCATTTATCCTCAAAATGCCTATTTTACGTCATTTTGGATATACACAATTTTCCAAGTAAACCTAATTTTACTTTACATAACATCTTATATCACTCATTATTATTTTTCTTCCTATAATTATGTAGTAAAAATCTCCGAAATCCACGCCCAAAACTTGCTAAAATTCTGAATTTATTGTAAAATAGAATCCAAGTGTGCGGATAAAGGAAGCACGGTATTTAGGAGTTATGATATGAAAGAATTAATCGAATCAAAATGGGAAGAGATCCTGTCTCTTCTGGAAACTGAATATGACATTTCCAGTATCATGATCAATACATGGATTCGTTCCCTCAAAATATATGAGGTTAAAAACAATACGGTTTATTTTTATGTAGATGAAAAGCTCGGTGAGAATGCGCTCAAGTTTTTAAAGCGCAAAGAGTTTGACATTTTTTTACTTTCCTCTATTCGCGAGACATTAAATGACAGTACGATTGATATTGTGATTGACGAAAAGAAAAATCTGATTGAAAGCGACGAAGAAGCCAGAAAAGAGTCTGTACAAAAATCCGACTCTTACAAGGAAGCAGTCAGCCGCAGCAATCTGAATCCAAAATATACATTTGATACGTTCATTGTCGGAGAAGGAAACCGACACGCTCACGCGACATGTCTGGCAGTTGCCGATCTTCCGGGACAGGATAATTTCAATCCATTGTTCTTATATGGAAACTCCGGACTTGGAAAGACGCATCTCATGCAGTCCATCGCACATTACATCCTGCAGAAGGATGATAAGACGAAAGTTTTGTATGTACCATCTGAGACATTTACACATGAGATTATCGACGCGATCAAGAATCATACAACAAATGAATTCCGTGAAAAATACAGAAATGTGGACGTCCTGTTGATTGATGACATTCAATTTATCATCAAAAAGGAGAGTACACAGACAGAATTTTTCAATACGTTTAATGAACTTTATAATAATAAGAAACAGATTATTCTTTCTTCCGACCAGCCTCCAAAGGAGCTGCAGTCTTTGAATGAAAGAATCCGTTCCCGTTTTGAATGTGGTATCCCGATTGATATTCACGAGCCTGACTATGAAACACGTATGGCAATCCTCAAGACGAAAGCGGAGATGGATCATTTAAATGATATTCCGGAAGAAGTGTTCCAGTATATCGCTGAGAATGTAACCAACAACATCCGGGAGCTCGAAGGTGCTCTTCATAAGATAGGCATTTTCTCCAAGCTTATGAAAGAAGAAGTTACACTAGAGACAGCCAAGGAATCTCTAAAGGATCTGATCAACAAAGAGAAGAATGAAACAATTACCGGTGAGACAATTCTCAAGACAGTATCCGAGCATATGAATATCTCTCCAGATGATATCCGCTCCAAGAAGCGTAGTCAGGATATCGCGACAGCCAGACAGGTCGTTATGTACTTATGTCGAAAGCTTACCGTCATGTCTCTGCAATCTGCGGGCAATATCGTCGGCGGTCGTGACCATACGACAGTCATCAACGGCATTAACCGTGTTGAGGCGAAACGGAAAGAAGATCCGGCATTCAACAATACGATTGAGACGATCATCAAAAAGCTGGATACAAACGCATAGATTTACACATAAATTTGTGATTTGATTGAAGATAACCTGTTGACACTTTTTTAAACCATTCTTATGTTAACTTTAATGTGTGAAGTTATCCAGATGCTTCCACAGAGAGTGAAATGCATTTCAACATGGTTATAAAGGTGGATTTAACCAGCAGCCATCAATGTTTTTGAGGGTTATATACATATCCACAGCTACTACTATTACTACTACTAATTTATATTCTATATTTATGACTCAGGCACAGCCTCGAAAGGAGTTTCAACTAACATGAAGATAAAATGTTCAAAAGTAAACCTGTTAAATTCTCTTAACATCGTTTCAAAAGCAGTTTCTACAAAAACAACATTACCAATCTTGGAATGTATCTTAATTGATGTATATGCAGACAGCATTAAGCTGACAGCAAATGACCTTGAGATTGGTATTGAAACAATCTTAGATGGTGAAGTAATCGAGATGGGACGCATTGCGATTGAAGCAAAGCTGTTCAATGATATCGTTCGTAAGCTTCCAAACAGTGAAATCTTTATCGAAACAACACCGGATTATAATACAATCATCCGTTGTGAAAAATCAAAGTTTGTCATTCCATCCAAATCTGGTGAGGACTTTACAGAACTTCCTCAGATTGAGAAGGAAAAGAGTATTGAACTTTCCCAGTTTTCTTTGAAGGAGATTATCCGACAGACAATATTCTCTATCTCAGATAATGAGAATAACAAGCTGATGACTGGTGAGTTGTTTGAGGTAAAGGATGGTGTGCTTCAGGTCGTATCTCTGGATGGACATCGTATTTCACTTCGTAATCTGGCATTGAAGGGAAATGCTTCGAATGTAAGCGTTGTTGTACCGGGAAAGACACTCAATGATCTGTCAAAGATCATCACAGGTGGTGTCGATGATATGGTAACGGTTTACTTTACAGACAGACATATTTTATTTGAGTTTGAGAATACAATAGTAGTATCCCGTCTGCTTGAGGGAGAATATTTCAAGATTGTACAGATGCTTTCTATGGATCATAAGATCAAGGTTCGCGTAAATAACAGAGAGTTGTTTGATTGTATCGATCGTGCTTCTATCCTTATGCGTGAGTCAGATAAGAAGCCAATCGTTGTCAGTATCAAAAATGATAACCGTATGTATCTCAAAGTCGATACGATGATGGGTTCCATGAATGAAGAAATCGAAATCACAAAGGATGGAGAGGAAATCATCATTGGATTTAATCCAAGATTTCTGACAGATGTGTTGAAGGTTATTGACGATGAAGACATCTTTATCTACATGCGTGATGCAAAATCACCATGTATCATCCGGGATGATGCAGGAACTTATATCTATGTTGTATTACCAGTCAATATCAATGCGGGGGCTTATTAATCATGGGTGAGATGCATATTTTAAAGCTTCGCGAGGGCGAGGAATATATCAAATTAGGACAGGCACTTAAAGCGACTGGTCTTGCAGATTCTGGAATTGATGCAAAGGAAATCATTCAGCAGGGACTGGTTTTAGTCAATGGTGAGATTGATGAACGTCGTGGAAGAAAGCTCTATGATGGTGATGAAGTCGTGTTTGATGATAATAAGATCAGTATTCAGAAATAATTTCTGTGCAAATGAGGTGTAGGCATGTATATTGAAAATCTGGCACTGCAAAATTACAGAAATTATGCGCGTGCCGAGATTACATTTTCCGATGGTATCAACATTTTATATGGGGATAACGCACAGGGAAAGACCAACATATTGGAAGCTATCTACCTGATTGGAACGACAAAGAGTCACAGAGGAAGCAAGGATCGGGAAATCATACGGTTTGATGCAGATGAAAGTCATATCCGCGCAGAAATAAAAAAAGATGGTATGCATCGACGGATTGATATGCATCTGAAAAAGAGCAAATCAAAAGGAATTGCGATTGATATGGTACCAATCCGCAGAAGTTCTGAGTTGCTTGGCACGATGAATATGGTTTTCTTTTCCCCGGAGGATCTTTCTATCATCAAAAACAGTCCGGCAGAGCGAAGAAATTTCATGGATATGGAATTATGCCAGTTGGATAAGATTTATGTGAGTCTGCTGGCAAATTATAAAAAAGTGTTAGATCAGAGAAATAATCTGTTAAGGCAGATTAGCTTTGATAAAAGTAAAATGGATATGCTGCCAGTCTGGGATGACCAACTGGTAAAATATGGTATAGAAATCATTAAAAAAAGGAATCATTTTATTGATTTGATAAATGAGATAATTTCTGATATACATAGCAATTTAACGTCGGGAAAAGAACATTTGTGTCTGGTATATGAGAAAAATGCAGAAGAGGAAAGCTTTGCATCGATGCTTGCAGAAAAACAGGAGATGGACTTACGTTATCAGACAACACAAACCGGTCCTCACCGCGATGATATCGCGTTTTTGATCGACGGTATGGATGTGAGAAAGTTCGGTTCGCAGGGACAGCAGCGTACAGTGGCGCTGTCATTGAAGCTTGCAGAAATCGAGCTGGTAAAGAGACTGATACAGGATAATCCCATATTACTGTTAGACGATGTAATGTCTGAGCTGGATCGAAGCCGGCAAGATGCGTTATTAGAGTCTATTCGAGGAATCCAAACGATTCTTACATGTACAGGATATGATGATTTTATAAAGGAACGGCTGACAATCGATAAAGTCTATAAGGTTGTTGCCGGAACGATACAGGAGGAGTTAGATGGGTAATCAAAATGAAAGCAATTATGATGCGAATCAAATCCAGATTTTGGAAGGTTTGCAGGCGGTTCGTAAAAGACCGGGTATGTATATCGGTAGTACCTCGACAAGAGGACTTCATCATCTTGTATACGAAATCGTAGACAATTCAGTCGATGAGGCATTGGCAGGATTCTGTACAGAAATTGATGTATCAATCAATGAAGATGGTTCTGTCACCGTTATTGATAATGGACGTGGTATCCCGACAGGTATCCACAAGAAGGCTGGTATTCCGGCCGTTGAGGTTGTATTTACAATCCTGCATGCCGGCGGTAAGTTTGGCGGTGGCGGATACAAGGTATCCGGCGGTCTGCATGGTGTAGGTGCATCCGTTGTAAATGCGCTTTCGAACTGGCTGGAGGTTGAGATTTCCAGAGATGGCAAGATATACAAGCAGCGTTATGAACGAGGAAATGTAATATATAAATTAAAAGAGGTTGGCAAGACCGACAAGACCGGAACAAAGGTTACATTTATGCCGGACGATACAATCTTCGATGATGTTATCTTTGATTATAAGGTGCTTCGTACGAGACTTCGTGAGATGGCTTTCCTGACAAAGGGATTGAAGATTAATCTTGAAGATAAGCGTGAGGGCAAGGAACAGAGAGAATCCTTCCACTATGAGGGTGGTATCAAGGAGTTTATCGCTTACTTGAATAAGACAAAGACTGCACTTTACGACAAGATTATCTATATCGAGGGTAACAAAGATGATATCTATGTCGAAGTGGCAATGCAGCACAACGATTCTTACAACGAGCTTACTTTGAGCTTTGTAAATAACATCAATACACCGGAAGGTGGTATGCATCTGACAGGATTTAAGAGTGCTATCACGAAAGTATTCAATGATTATGCAAGAAGCAATAAGATTCTGCGTGACAAAGAAGAAAACCTGTCCGGTGATGACTTGCGAGAAGGTCTGACCGCTATCGTAAGTATCAAGATTCCGGAGCCACAGTTTGAAGGACAGACAAAGCAGAAGCTTGGTAATGCAGAAGCGAGAACCGCGGTAGAAGGACTTGTGACAGAGAAACTTACGTATTTCTTAGAGCAGAATCCTCAGGTGGCAAAGGCTATCGTAGGAAAAGCAGTTGTCGCACAGCGTGCCCGTATGGCAGCCAGAAAAGCAAGAGATGTTGCCCGTAAGAGTACACTTGAGACGAACATGGCGCTTCCCGGTAAGCTTGCCGATTGTTCGGATCCAAATCCAAAGAACTGTGAAATCTATATCGTAGAGGGAGATTCTGCCGGTGGTTCTGCAAAGACTGCCAGATCCCGTGCAACACAGGCAATCCTTCCACTGCGTGGTAAGATTCTGAATGTAGAGAAAGCAAGAATCGACCGGATTCTGGAAAATGCAGAGATTAAAGCCATGATTACTGCATTTGGTACCGGTATTCGTGAGAATTTCAATATTGAGAAGCTTCGTTATGACAAGATCATTATCATGACCGATGCCGATGTCGATGGTGCACATATTGCAACGCTGATGCTTACATTCTTCTTCCGGTTTATGCCGGATCTGATCAAGGAAGGACATGTATACTTAGCACAGCCACCACTGTACAAGCTGGAGAAGAACAAGAAGACATGGTATGCATATAGTGATGAAGAACTGGCGGATATCTTAAATGAAGTTGGTCGTGACCAGAATAACAAGATCCAGCGATACAAAGGACTTGGTGAGATGGATGCTGAGCAGTTGTGGGATACAACTATGGATCCGGAAAAGCGGGTTTTATTGCGTGTAGCAATTGATGAGAACAGTGAGTCTGAGCTTGACTTAACCTTCGATACATTGATGGGTGAGAGAGTAGAGCCAAGACGTGAATTTATTGAGGCAAATGCAAAATTCGTTAAGAATCTTGACATTTAAGTAGGAGGAGAACAATGGACGATAGTACAATTTTTGATAAAATCCATGAAGTGGATTTGAAGAAAACCATGGAAGAATCGTATATCGATTATGCCATGAGCGTTATCGCTGCAAGAGCTCTTCCGGATGTGCGAGATGGTCTGAAGCCTGTACAGCGAAGAATCTTACATTCCATGGTGGAACTGAATAACGGTCCGGATAAGCCACATCGTAAATGTGCCCGTATCGTCGGTGATACAATGGGTAAATATCATCCACATGGTGATAGTTCTATCTACGAGGCACTCGTAAAGCTGGCACAGGAATGGAATACAAGATATCCACTGGTCGATGGACATGGTAACTTCGGTTCCGTCGATGGGGATGGCGCGGCTGCGATGCGATACACAGAGGCACGTCTCTCCAAGATTTCGATGGAGATGGTTGCGGATATCAACAAGGATACGGTTGATTTTGTACCAAACTTTGATGAGACAGAAAAAGAGCCAGTCGTACTTCCAAGCCGTTATCCAAACCTGCTGGTAAATGGTACAACTGGTATTGCCGTAGGTATGGCAACAAATATTCCACCTCACAATCTGCGTGAGGTAGTAAATGCAGTTGTAAAGATCATTGATAACCGTGTGAATGAGGATCGTGAGACAGAAATCGAAGAAATCATGGAAATCATCAAGGGACCGGATTTCCCAACGGGTGCATCTATCCTTGGTACAGCCGGTATCAATGAAGCATATAGAACCGGTCGTGGTAAGATCAAGGTACGTGCCGTATCCGAGATCGAGCCGATGGCAAATGGAAAGCAGAGAATCGTTGTGACTGAGCTTCCATACATGGTAAATAAGGCAAAGCTGATCCAGAAGATCGCAGAGCTTGTCAAGGATAAGAAGATTGAGGGTATCACAGCGCTCCGTGATGAGAGTTCCCGTGAGGGTATGCGTATCGTGATCGAGCTTCGAAAAGACTGCAATGCCAATATCGTGCTGAACCAGTTATACAAGCACACACAGATGCAGGATACATTTGGTGTAATCATGCTGGCGTTGGTTGATGGACAGCCTATGGTATTAAATCTCCTGGAAATGCTTGGATATTATATCAAGCATCAGGAAGAGGTTGTCACAAGAAGAACGAAGTTTGACTTGAACAAAGCGGAAGATCGTGCTCATATCTTAGAGGGATTATTGATTGCCCTCGATAATATTGATGAGGTTATTCAAATCATCCGCAGTTCCAAATCCGTTGCCGATGCAAAGCTTGCATTGATCGAGCGTTTCGGTTTGTCCGATGCACAGGCACAGGCTATCGTAGATATGCGTCTGCGTGCTCTGACCGGTTTGGAAAGAGAGAAGCTTGAGAAAGAATACAGAGAATTGATGGAACTCATCAAAGAGTTGAAGGCAATTCTCGCAGATGAGAAGCTGCTCCTTGGTGTAATCAAGGAGGAAATCCTGATCATCGCAACAAAATATGGCGATGACAGAAGAACTTCTATCGGCATTGATATGGATGATGATATCACAGTTGAAGATCTGATTCCGAAGGAAAATGTTGTAATCGCTATGACAAAGCTTGGCTATGTAAAGCGTATGACAATCAATAACTTCAAGAGTCAGAACCGTGGTGGTAAGGGCATCAAGGGCATGCAGACAATCGAGGATGATTTCATCGAGAATCTGTTCATGACAACGACGCATCATTACATCATGTTCTTCACGAATCAGGGACGTGTATATCGTCTGAAGACGTATGAGATTCCGGAATCCGGACGTACTGCAAGAGGAACGGCAATCGTAAACCTCTTACAGCTCCAGCCGGATGAAGTGATCACAGCAGTCATTCCAATTCGTGAGTACCATGAGGGAAGATACCTGATCATGGCTACAAAGAATGGTATGATCAAGAAGACAAAGATTACCGAGTATGCAAATGTTCGTAAGTCCGGACTTGCTGCAATCACCCTGAAAGAGGGCGATGAGCTGATCGAAGTAAAGGCAACGAACAATACGAAGGATATCATCCTGATTACAAAGCAGGGTATGTGTATCCGCTTCAATGAGAAGGAGGTTCGTTCAACCGGACGTACATCGATGGGTGTCATCGGTATGAGTGTTGCCGGTGATGATGAGGTTATCGGCATGCAGCTTGATACACAGGGCGAAGCACTTCTGATCGTATCCGAGAATGGTCTTGGTAAGCGTACTCTTGTCGAAGAATTTACACCACAGCACCGTGGCGGTAAGGGTGTGAAGTGTTACAAGATCACAGACAAGTCCGGAACCGTTGTAGGATTTAAGGCGGTCAATGATGATAACGAGATCATGCTGATTACCAACCAGGGTATTGTAATCCGTCTCCTGTGTAAGGATATCTCTATATTAGGCAGAATTACAACCGGTGTGAAGCTCATCAACATGGATCTGGAAAGCGATATTACCGTTGCAAGTATTGCAAAGGTTCGTCAGAAATCTGCAGATGAATCCGAGTCTTTAGAGATGATGGAACGCGAGATGAATGAAGCAGATAACGAAGAGGGTAATGTAGAAGAGCCGGATGATTCGGAGAATAAGTAAGGTAATAATTAAGGACGATGTATTATGATGATACATCGTCCTTTTCTTTATAATAGATTTCTTTTGATATTTTGATATTCTTCTGGAGAAATCAATCCCTTTTGTAAGAGTTGTCCGTATTTTATCAATTCATCGGCAGAACTAACATTATAATTATTATTTACTGGAGTATCCACAACCTGTCTCTTATACACATCTCCGAG
>ENA-OZEW01000773-OZEW01000773.1-human-gut-metagenome-genome-assembly--contig:-NODE-773-length-10158-cov-3.990003_pt1 | contig 10158 bp, 7 predicted proteins | sample MGYA00245072_ERZ653617 | MGnify/ENA primary metagenome ERZ653617 (study PRJEB26926, sample SAMN06165063) | human gut metagenome | biome: ENVO:00009003; feature: ENVO:2100002; material: ENVO:00002003...
GGCAGCGTCAGATGTGTATAAGAGACAGCCTGTATATTTGTCATTTTTAGTTGTGTCCTTTTCCAAAGTCATAATTTTTTTCTTTGAACCAAGCTCATATGTGTAATCTCCGTTGGTTGTAAAGCCGTTGCTGTTTGCAACAAAAACCTGGCTGAGTGGCGAACCGTCATCAGCGAAAACGAACGTTTTAACCCATTTACCGTTTTTCACATAATAACCGTGCGAATATGATTCACCCGAACGCTTGTCTGTGCTTACAGAATACTTTGTTGTATCTGTATTTACATTAAGAAAAATGTTCGGAGCAGGAATCCACAAAAGCTTTGTTTCTTTAGTATTATAATTTGCAACCGAAAACCTTACCGCACCGGTTACGCAATCTCTTGAAATTCCCTTTGAGTCACCGCTTTCACCGAAATCACTCTTATTATCTGCATTTTCACCTGTCAGATTTTTTGCATTCGGACTGATTTTAGATTTACTGTCCAGATAAATATCGAACTTGGATTTTGAACGAACATACAGGTCAAAAGAAAGGTAGTGAACCGAACTGTCGGCAAGATCCCAGTCGTCAACATCAAGAATAGGAGAAGCAACTCCGTTTTCCTGTTTGAGGGGCGGCTTATAAAATGTGTATCCGTCGCTCGAAACCTCAGTCATCTTGATATCATCAATAAACGAATAATTTTCGCTGTTCAATTCAATCGTATTTTTGTACGCTGCGTCATCCGTCGGAGCCGGATCGCCGTGCTTAACAACAGCAATTTCAATACCGTCAGGCGCATGACACTCAATGTTGATGCCGTCGGCATCTGATGACTGTTTATCAGTGAACCACGCCTGAATGCCATAAAAGGCGGCAAGTGCAACAGTGAACAGAACTATTAAATTTTTAGCAATCATTCTGCCCGTCTTTCTGTTGGGCGCAGTAGAATTTTTCATTTTTGCCCCTTATTCTACACTATAGTAAACGGCAACAAATCCGTCAGCCTTCAATGTTTTGTTATGAACAACAGTAGTTTTTTTGCCTGTTGACTCACGAACAATGTTTTCAAAGTTCATTGCAAACGGTCTGTCAACTCCTGAGAATGTTATCACAAGCGGAAGCCTTCCGGCACTTTTCAGCTTTGAACACAAATCCGAAAAAGCAACTTCAAGGTCTGCCTGCTTTTTATAGATTTTGTAAACATCTGCACCGTTACGGGAATATCCTGCAAGCATAACACCCTTTTTGCTTCTGCAAATGCAAAGAGATCTTACAGACTTTTGAGCGTCCATAAGCTCGTCTGCAATTGAAAGCTTGCCGAATTTTGCAAGCTCTTCGGCATATTTAGAAACAACAGCAACACTGCCGAATCCGAAGTCACGAACGAACAAATCGCCGACATCCTTAATTGACTTGACTTCTTCCTTTGCAAGGTTGATTTTTTCGCCTGCTTTCTTTTCGGCTTTGCGAATTTCAGCCTGAGCCTCTTTTTTAATCTCGGCAACCTTGGCTTTCATACGCTTTTCGCAAGCTTTTTCTGCCTGCTCAACCTTTTTGTCAACCGACTTATAAGCCTTTTTAAGCTCTGACGCATGAGCGGCGTCATTTGCGGCTGATGATTTAAGGTTGGCTTCCTTAATTTCAACAAGCTCATTCCTGTGAGCCTCTTCCTTATCGGCAAGTTCTTTAAGATGCTTTTGCTCTGTTTCATTTGCCTTTGCCGCAAAATCCGCATTCAGCTTTGCTACATAAGTGTTATGTTCATCCTCTGCATCGTTGAATTTATGGTTAAGCGATTCAACCTCTGCCGAATGAGCGTCGTTCATCTGCTGTTTTTCTTCAGCAAAATCGGCATTCATTTTGTCGACTGTTTCCTTATGCTGAATGCGTTCGGTTTGGAGAGTATCAGTAAGCTTCTCATTTTTGCCGGTCAAATCGGTAATCTTACGAGCGTCCTCTTCAATCTGCGCATGACATTTTTCAAGGTTTTCCGTAAGAGCCGTAATCTTTGCAAGTTGTTCGGCAACCTGAGTTTCAAGTTCTTCGATATGAGCTTTCTGCTCGGCGATAACAGTTTCCTGCTCTTTCACCTTTGTCTGCAAACGAGCATTCTCCTGCACAAGCACGAGAATTCTGTCATTTAATTCTACTATTTTTTTATTGAGTGTGTCAATAGTCTGATTGAGTTCATCAATCGTTTTATTCAACTCTTCAATAGTATCTTTTAACTGCTGATTTTCTTCCTCAAGCTCGGCAATTCTCTTTTCTGCCTCCATCAACTTGAGTTTTGTCTGCTGGAGTTCAGCCTTAACCTCTTCAAGTCGGTCTTCAAGAGCAGAAACCTTACCTCTGAGTGTGAGAATCTGCTGTTCTTTCTGATCGATTATAACCTTCAAATTATTGATTTCACTTGTAAGGTCAAGAATTTTCTTTTCACGGTCACGGATTTCACGAAGGCGGATTTCCATTTCCTCTTTACGAACAGCCTCAAGCTGTGCCTTCATAACCGCCTCACGGGTTTTTTGAGGTTTTGCCGCCTCCTCTGCAAGACGGGCGTTTTCTGCGTCGTACTGGTCCTTGAGAATCACACGAAGTCCGGGGTTGGTTGCTATAGACATCATAAAATGCTCAAAGCCCATTGCAAAATAAACATCTTGCTGAACCGTGTCCGTCATCTTTCCGTCATAATCCTCGGTAACAACCTCAAAGCCCTTGCGTTTGTAGCTGTCAAGGAAGTTCCACAGTTCAACCGCCTTTTTGAAGTTAGGGTTCTTCTTGAGAAGGTTGGTCTGCGTGAGCGGCGGGTGAACCTCAGGCTCATTTGCGATTTCCTTCATCAACTGAGTGTTCAAAAACTCATTGAGTGTTGTTCTGATTTTTCTGATTCGGTCAAAGTCCGAAAGCTGTGTAACATCAAGAACATCAAGGTCATCGGCAAGAGTTTCATGCGATTCATTTATATAGTTAAGATTAAAATCTACTTTTTTCTCATTAAAATCAATGTGACGAACCATTGAAATATCGTTATAACTGTCGTTCGGCACATCCTTCATCTTTGAATACTTGTCGTCAACAAAGTGAAGCGCTTTACGAATGAGCGTCATAAGAACACGGTTTTCGTAAATTGCAAAGCTCTCTTCACGCTCAATTGTGAGGATTTTGTTAGGCGTTACCATATCACCCTCAACCTTGGCAATAAAGTTAGTGTGCTGCGAAAGGTGTTTAACCGACTCGGGGCCAATCTTTTTTGCAAGCTCAACTCTAACAACATTGTCAACCTGCTTAATAAAACGGCGCTGTTCGTCTATTGCTTTCTGAATGTACGGAAGAGTTTCCTCAATGGCAACAACCCATTCCATGTCTATAACCTTTTCGTTGGTCTTACCGTCGAGTCTGTCCTCGCCCTTGTCGCCGTCTTTAAGGCCTTCCATTATGTAGTTGTAAGTAAAATCATTTTTCAGAATATCCTGCATATTCATATATGCTCTGAAATATTTACTAAAATCAGCCATTGATTTTTCTCCAATCAGATAGTTTACCGTTTATAAAAGGCGGAAAGTCCTTTCACCAAGCAAAGGGCGAACAGAGTTCGCCCTGAATTGCTAAAATTATACAAGCTTTTTAAGCATACGGAGATAATCCTTGCTTTCGTTCATGTTTTCTTCACCGAAAAGCTCGTCAATATACGCACAAAGGCCATCAATCTCGTCACGGATGTATGAAATGTTAAGTGACTCAAATTTTCTGAATACTTTACGGGCAAGAACATAATCAAGACCGTCAAGCTCGGTTCCGCCTGTACCGACATAGGCAGGAACGAAGTCACGAAGCTGTTTAACAATACGGTTACCGAAAGCTATACGGAAATGCTCAATAACATAATCGTCAAGGAGAGTAATCTTCTTGATGTTTTCTTCGGAAACAACAAATTGAACCTTAGCGGCATTGAGGATGTACTCAAAATGTTTGTATGAAATGTAAACAGGATCTGTGAGAGGTGCGTCAAAAGGAACACCCTTTGTGTCAATGTTAATCGGCATAGCACGGTCGTAAACCTTATCGGTAATGGCAAAGGTCGAGTCATCGTTATTGGCAGTACCGATATACCACATATTCGGCGGGATTCTGAGCTGACCGTTTACGATATGCTTAGGGTCGCTCGGCCATGAGTTCGGGATAATATCAACAACCCACTCGTCTCTTGATGGCATTTCAAGAATTGAAAGCATTTCTGCAAAGTAATACTCAACTCTTGCGATGTTCATTTCATCAAGGATTACGGCGTAGATGTTATCATTGTAGGAAGCTTCGTACATTGCACGGAGAAGCTCTGTTTCGTTAAACTTCTTAGTAAATTCGTTGAAGTAACCGAAAAGCTCTGTTCTGTCACGCCATGACGGCTGAACAGATGCAACGATGGACGGGTTGTTTACAAACTTACCGAATGCATATGCAAGTGAAGTTTTACCTGTACCGGAAATACCCTGAAGGATAATAAGTCTTGTTGATGCGAATGACGCAACAAAAAGTCTGATAAGCTTAATATCGTAGTAAAGACCAAGCTGTGAACAAGCAAAGAGTCTGAAACGCTCACAGAACTCGGGAAGTGTGATATCGTTGTCATAAACCGGCGGAACATAATCTGCCCAAAGCTGGTCGATTTCCGTAAGCTTGTAGAAACGGCTTTCGCCTGTGTCCTCTTCTTCGCCGTTGTTGAGTGACTCGATTTCTTCGCCTGTAAGCTCTGCAATCTCGTTGGGGTTAAGACCAATCTGTGAAACCTTCATAGAGAGAATCTTATCCTTTTCAAGGTTGAGTCTCATAACCTCTTTGTTGAGTGCCTGAACCTCTTTAACAAGAGAATCTGTATCTTTTCTTCTTCTGTGCGAACGAATAAACTTTTTTACAGCGACGACAATAAGCCATACGCAAAGTGCAAGCACAGCAACCAGAAGCACAATGGCAATAATTGCAATTACCCATGCAAGGCCGCCAAGCTCCGTGGTATAGGCATTAATAATGTTTACATAAGCGGAAAAATCAAAGGCATTGCCTACTCCGCCAAATAACCCGGTGATTATTGACCATAATGAGCCAAAAAACTGACCGAGAAATTCAAAAAGAAATTTAAATACTGTATCCACGGTACTTCGTCTCCTTAAAAAAATCTACTCTCATCTTCTTTAGGCGAAATTTCATCGCCTTATGTTGCGGCAATCAGCGACTGCCGTTCGTTTCCGACGGAAACGGTTTTGTGTTAATCTGTTGTTTTTGTATTATCAGAAAATCCGTATTTCAGATGAAAAACACGGTTCACCGTTATAAATTAACTGATAATTTCTGTTGTGTTTTTACTGTGAGCTGTAACTGTATTTCTTTCTCAGCACTGAGACTGAGAAAGAAATATACCGTTACGATAAACGCTATTAGTGCGTTAGGGACAAATTTGTCATAACTTAATCGGAATTATTGCCGTCAGCAGGTGTTTGTACTTCTGGCTCATTTTCCGCCTTGTCCTGATTTTCTCCGACGGAGGCAAGATATTCCTCAATAGCTCTCTTTTTCTGTTCTTCGGTAAGCTCGGCGGAATCAACCGCAAGCTTTGCCTCTTCGAGAGTTTTTTCCTTATTGTAGGCAAGGAGGTTGAGAACCACTCGGATTGCTTCATAAACAAAGAAAATAATCATCGGAAGCAGAACGCAGAGGAAAAATCCAGGCTGAGTTCTGAGAAAGCTTAAAAAGTTACCCACGCCGCCAATCTTCGTACCTGTGTATTTGGCGACAATAGATGAAGAAGTTTGAAGTTCTTCATCGGGCTCCGGGTTAGTTTTCTTATTGTCACCCTGAGTTCTGTAGTAGGTAATGTTGTCATCCTTAACAACCTCAACAATTCGGTGAGTATTGAGTTCGGAATTACCGTTGATATTCTTATAGAAAGTAACAATATCGCCTTTCTTATATTCATATGAAGGATCGTCTGTAACCTCACAGAAAATAAGATCGCCTGTATTAATTGTATCTTCCATTGAACCTGTCAGAACGCTGAGGGGTGCAATGCCGAAAATATTGGGGACCCCTGATGATTTGGAAGTTAGTGACAATGTAACGATTAAAACCGACACTGCCAGAATCAAAATCACAATAATATCAATTACTATGTTTACTATTCTTTTTATAACTTTTTTCATAAGGGGTCTCCAATCGCGGGGTTAAATTAAAAATCAATTACTCTTCAACCATTGTAGAAGAAACATCAAATTTGAGTCCTGGGATTTTCTGGCCGGAAAGAGCATCTACACAATTCTCATCCTGACCTTCGAACCATACATACAACTTGTAGTATCTTACTTCATCAGGCTTCATAACTTCATCACCGGTTGTTACATCAACATGGAATGTAGTCTTTGTAGAGATCTGAGTACCCTCAGTACCGTCTGTTTTGATGATTGGGTTATAAGTCTTAGTTGTAGTAGAATATACATTGTTGCCCAATGCTACATAATCGTCAGCGGTTACTTTTGTACCGTCGATAGGAACAAGGGCTACACGAGCATACTCAGCAGCGTCTTTGTTATCACTTGTATTTAAATAGAAATCAATAGATACATCCTTGATGTCAGCAGTACCGTTATTCTTCAGGTTAAGTTCCTGAGCAAAAAGATAATCAGACGGAATTACGCCTTGTGCAGGTGAAGGAGCAACAGCCTGTAAAGTGTTCTGATCAATGACACCTGTAAGAGAGTTACTTGCTGTACCTTTTACCCATGATGTACCGTTACCTGAAGCAGGGTACATTGTTTTGTTGCCTACATTATAATCAAGATGTGATGTCCAACCGGTTCTGCTACTATCAGAAAGAAGAAGTGTACTTTGCTTTGTAGTTTTTGCACTAAAGTTATCAGCATAAGGATTTGTGCTTGTTGTAAACCAAGCAAATGTTGCTGTACCAAGTGCGAGCATTGCCACGAGGAGCATTGCTACGGAAGAGATTAATAATCTCTTTCTTGATGTTGTTTTCATAGAGAAATTCCTCCTAAATAAAATAATTTTTTGTCCCTAAAACACCATAGGGATTTTTTTGCTATATCAGTGCCGAGGCACATAATACCAAGTTGATGTAATACTATACCGAAAATTACGGTTTTGCTGTGGATTCTTCATCGTCACGAACCGAGAACAGCATTCTCATTCTGACATGACCGTTACGGATATCATCGATACATTCGGGGTCGTTACCCTCAATCCAGATTACGATTGTGTATTTGTCAATATCGCCAACCTTGAATTTTTCGGTTGATGTTTTATAAACTTCCTTATCGCTTACAAACTTTGTACAATCGGTTTCGGCTTTGCTTCTGTCTTTGTACTGACCTTTGCCGTAAATTGAGCTCTTGCCGTTTTTGTAAATCATAACTCGGGTTGCTTCATCTGCCGACTTCGCCGCACCTGTGATTTCAAGCACTGCATCATAGTCAAGCTCAACCTCTCCGTTATTTTTACAATAGAAAGTATAAGCAACATAGTTTTTGCCGTTGTGCGCACCGTCTTTGCTTGTATCAAGGTCAACAGGAAGCCATGAATATGTAATGTTTGTAACATCCTTAACCTGCTCCGCTGTAAGTGAAGCACACTGGGTTTTGAAGTCAGCATCTTCGCTAAGCACGATACCTTTTTTTACGGCTGGAGAATCAATGCTGATAATCAAGTCGCCCCATTGCGTTACAAGCGTTGAAACGATGAACAGAATAAGAAGAATGATTATGCAGACCGAAAGGATAATGCTCAAAAGCCGTCTGCGCTTTTTGTATTTTACAATCTCGATTGAATCATTTTTTACATGAAAATGTTCAATCTCGGCATCTGCCATTTTCTTATCGTTTAAGCGACTTAACTCCTCGGGAGTAATCGGTTGTTCAATTTTTGGTTTCTTTTTTCCGAACAAGTTTTTCTCTCCCCTCAAAAGTTAAATCCGTTTGGTTGTTGTTAATTAAGATATTGGCTTATTGTCCTTATCGCATCCGACAAAGCCAAGCTGAACAGAAATGTGTGCATCCTGAACATCGTCATCACACTCGGGGTCGTTACCCTCAATCCAAAGGCGAACTGTTACCTTAACAGGATCGAGCTGATTAAGATGGAAAAGTCTTGTGTTGTTTGAGTAGACCATTGAACCTGACGGCAAATCAAAAGTTGTCTGTCCGTTTACGGGAGTGCTTCTGTTCGGCTCATAAATTGTTGTGCCGTTGCCTGCTCCCTCGGCTGTGAAATCAACTCTCGCACAATTTACTACATCAGCCTTTGCACCGGTTGATTCTGTCGATACCTTTGTACCGTCATCAGCGCCTGCTTTTGTGCTTTCGGTTGTGAGGTGAACCCACATTTCCTCAGTCGCAATGAAGTAGCATTCAAACTCAAGGTAGCTGCGCTTGTTAGGCTCTCTGACTGTGCCACGCTGATTGGTAAATACTGTACCCTCTCTTGTTGTGACAGGATCAAGTACCGTATCTTTAAGGCTTGAACCGTGCTTTTTAAGGTAATCGTCAATCATCTCGTTCGTGATTACCTTGCCGTATTTATCAAGGTCTTTGCCGTGGTTTTCCATACTTACTTTGAGCTGAGCGGCAAGGCTGATATTAAGGTCAAGCTTGTCCACACCTGCAAATGTATTTACCGTGAACCACGCAACCGTTGCTGTTGTCATTGAAAGAAGGGTTATGATTGCAACAAAAACAATCAGCCTTTTTCTCTTTTTAAATGGAACTTTGTCGCTGACCATCTTATCAATAATCCTGTTAAAAAGGCCCATAAAAAACCCTCTCCTCTTAAAAAATAATGCACTAAAATGGTGCACTGCTGTACAAAATATAATAATATTCTATACCTTCAACGCACATTTTGCAATATTTATTTGTCCTCTGTCATTTTTTTTGGATGAATTCACAAAATTTTCACATTGCATTTGTGCATTCCTCTAAACTTTTCTTTTTCGATTATATTTTAACGGACTTAATCTGCTTGTCTTTTATTCATATTCTAACCTTTAAAATGATATAAAAAAACAAAAAATCCCCTTTAATTAAGGGGATTTTAGGTTTACAATAATAACAAACGACATTTAATTAAATTTGAGGCAAAAGTTACAACCGTGTAACTTATTTTGTTATATTGCTGTTTTAAATTATTTAATTTTGTTTTCTCACTATTTTGTACTCATCATAAAGTTGAAAGTAATGACAGGTGTCTGTGCTTCGGGTTAAAAACCTTGCCATTTCGTCCTCGTCAAGGTTGATATTGCAATAATCACCGAATTCGTCATCACTGACAAAGTTTGCACAAAATTCGCATTGGTCAGCCATTCTGCTCACCGTCCTTTTTGAGAAACTCATATTTATTGTAGGTGAACGGAACATAATTTTCGAGCTGATTGAAAACCTCTTCTTCGGTGTCGGCAATCGTGTATAGTCTGTTACAGGCATTGGTCATAAACTTTTCACTTACGGCATTGTCAAGCATTGCAAGCATTGAGTTATAGTAGCCTTTTACATTGTATATAATGATAGGCTTTGTGTGTCTGTTAAGCTGCTTTAGTGTGAGAACCTCAAAAAATTCTTCAAAAGTACCCATACCGCCGGCACAGATTACAAAAGCGTCCGCTTTATCTTCCATAATACCTTTGCGTTCACGCATTGTATCTGTTACAATAAGTTCGGAGCATTTGTCAAAAACAACACCCACATCAATAAAAAAATCGGGTGTAACTCCGATTGTGTGGCCACCTGCGCTGTATGCGCCTCGGGCAGATGCGCCCATAACACCGTATTTTCCCGCACCGAAAACAAGGTTGTAGCCCTTTTCGGCAATCTTTTTGCCGAGATGCTCGGCAGATTCGAGATAGATTTTGTCAATTTGCTCACTTGATGAGCCAAAAACGCATATATTCATACCTATTTATCCTTTCGCATTTGCGTTGTATTTTTTCTGATTTTATCGAAAACAACCGTTGGTTATCTGAACTTAGTTTGAAGATTGCAACAGATTGCAACCATCCGCAATTAGATTATACATCTCAAATACACGGCGGTCAAGCAGTCAGAACAACGGCAATGCACAATTTACACAGAATTTATTTTTTCAAAACATTCAAAACTGTCTCTTATACACATCTCCGAGCC